>Ga0209013_10000656_pt1 | contig 31339 bp, 17 predicted proteins | sample Cruoilmetagenom2_FD_187291 | JGI IMG/M metagenome (GOLD analysis project Ga0209013, IMG submission 187291) | Oil polluted marine microbial communities from Coal Oil Point, Santa Barbara, California, USA - Sample 2 (SPAdes) (version 2) | ecosystem: Environmental > Aquatic > Marine > Oil seeps ...
AGACCCACACGTAGGGGGTGCGGCCCGAGAAGAGGCCGCCGCCGCCGCGCAGCTGCTTGGAGCCGTCGCCGCCGATGTCCCAGTTGAAGCCGAGACGCGGCGACCACAGGTAGTTCCCGTCCGGGGTGACGTCGGTACGCACACCGTAGGTCTCCTCGACCAGCGGGTTGTACTCAGGCGTGTCGGGGAAGAGGGGCACATCGACGCGGAGACCGCCGACCAGGGTTAAATTCGACCGCAGGCGCCAGGTGTCGCCGGCGTAGAAGCCGAGCTGGTAGGTGCTGAAGCTGTCGTCCGGATCGCTGGGATCGACCGGGTAGGTGTAGCCATACTGGTAGGCGTTGCCGGCGTAGTAGTCGTCGAGGCTGTCGAAGCGGTAGGCGCCGAAGCCTTCCTGGATGAATAAGTTCCTGAAGGAGTAGATCTCGTTGTGGGTGCCGATGACGATCTCGTGGTTGCCGGCGAAGAAGGTGAAGTCGTCGGTGATCTCGATGATGTCATAGTCGACCGCGTTGTTGGTCGAGAAGCGCTCGGCGCCGGCTTCCCAATAACCATAGCCAAAGCCGTAGATCCGGACATAGGGAAACTCTTGGGCGTAGGTGGCGCGGCGGTCTTTGATGTCCTGGTAGGTGACGCGCAGCTCGTTGAAGGAGCTGTCGCCGAAGACTGCGTTCCACTGCGCCACGAACGAGTTCGTCTCGTTTTTGAAATCGTAACCGTTGTTGGGCCATTCGTAGTCATAATCGCTGGGACGGTTGATGAGGTTGCCGGCGTCGACGTAGTTGTAGCGCGCGATGATGGAATTGCTCGGGTTGAGGTTCCAGTCGAAGCGCACGAAGAACTTGTCGCTCGGGGTCTCGCGGTTGAACTCGCCGACACCGCCGGGGTCGTAGCCGTAGTTGTCGATGTTGAACTGGCGGAACTCCTCGGCCTCGGCGAGGTAGTCTCCGTCGCGCCACGCCTCACCGGAGGAGCCGTCGAGCGAAAACCCGGTCGGGCGGTCGAGGGTGTTGTGGCCGTAGCTCGTGAAGAAGAAGAGCTTGTCGCTGATCAGCCGCCCGCCGAGGCTGAAGCCGTACTCGGTGTCCTCGTAATCTCCGAGCTCCGGGAAGTCGTCGGGGCCGCTGCCGACCCAGCTGTCGCTCGATGTGTAGCCGAAGACGCCGCCGTGGAACTCGTTGGTGCCCGACTTGGTGATCACGTTGACGCTGCCGCCGGTGAAACCGCCCTGGCGGACGTCAAAGCTCGAGGTCACGAGCTGCACCTCCTGCACCGCGTCGAGCTGGATCGGCTGGGTGCCGCTCTGGCCGCCGGGGGTGCCGCTGTGGGCGAGACCGAAGACGTCGTTGTTGACCGCGCCGTCGATCGAGATGTTGTTGTAGCGCGGGTTGCGGCCCGACACCGAGAGCTCAGTCGGCTCCCCGTCACTTGAACTGTAGGTCTGGAACACCGGGTTGGTGCGCGCCATGTCGTAGACGCTTCGCTCGATGGTCGGCAGGGCCTCGATGGAACCCTGCGACACCGAGCTGCCGACGCCCATCTTGGTCGGACTGATCAGCGGGCTCGACTCGCCGACAACCTCGATCTCGGCGATCGCGGCCTCGAGCTGGAGTCTTACCGCCAGATGGGTGTTCTCGCCGAGGCGGACGTAGACGTCGGATAGGGCTTGCGTCTGGAAGCCGGAGAGGCTCACCACGACCTTGTACGGGCCGCCCACCTTGACGTTGGCGATCCGGAAGCGGCCCTCGGCGTCGGTGACGGTCGCGTAGCGGTTGCCGGTGGCGGCCAGCGTCGCCACCGCGGTGACTCCGGGAATGGGATCCTCGTTGGGATCCAACACCACACCGGATAGAGAGCCGGTGGTCACACCCTGCGCCTGCACGAAGCCGGCGCACATCACTCCACACATCAGTAGGAAAAGACACTTCCTCATGATCCGATACCTCCCTCTGATTCGTTTCAACGCCAGGACTATACCATTCATACGTGCCGTGGTGTAGATGTCCAGAGACGTTGTCTCAAAATCGAAACGAAAGCTGCCCGAACCCGTGCCGAACGCTGGCGTGAACCGAAATCTCTCCCGGAAATCGTGGCTGGCTATTCCCAATTCCGAATTCCGAATTCCGAATTCGACCGCTGCTGAAGCTCCCGAAAAACCTCCAGCGCCTCGTCGGTTTCGACCCTTTGGTCGAGCATGACCCCGTCGTCGGTGGGCAGGACCCAGCCGACGCCCTTGGCGCCGCGTTTTTTGTCACGCCCGATATGGGAGCGGAGTGACTCGGGATCGATGTTGGCGATCGGGGGCAGCGGGCCGAGCGAGGCCACTGCGGCGTGCAGCTCGTTCGCGGCGTCGCTGCCGAGCAGACCGTGGCGGGCGCCGAGGCGGGCCGCGGCGTGAAGGCCCCACGCCACCGCCTCGCCATGGAGGAAGCGGTGGTAACCGGTCGCGGCCTCGAGGGCGTGACCCAGCGTGTGACCGAGGTTGAGGGAAGCGCGCTGCCCGGACTCTCGCTCATCCTCGCTGACGACCCTCGCCTTGACCCCAACACAACGCATCACGAGCTCTTCCCACTCATCGGTTGCAGGTTTGTCGAGGCTCGAGGACACCAAGGTCAGCAGATCGTGATCACCGATCCAGGCGGTCTTGACCACCTCGGCCATACCCGCTCGCAGCTCGCGCTCCGGAAGGGTCGCCAATGTGTCGACATCGATCACCACCAGCCGTGGCGGCCAGAATGCACCAACCAGGTTCTTCCCCTGGTCGAGGTTGACCCCGGTCTTGCCCCCGACCGAGGCGTCGACCATCGCCAGCAGGGTCGTCGGGACCGCGACCCAGTCGATGCCGCGCAAATAGACTGCGGCTGCGAAACCAACGGTGTCCGTCAACACCCCGCCACCAACCGCGGCCACCGAGTCTCCCCGGTGGAGCCCCGTCTCGAGCCATCGTCCGAGCAACGTCTCGATCATCGACCACCGTTTGGACTCCTCGCCGTCAGGAAGCCCGATCAAAGACGCGTCGAGAGAAGCAGCGGCCGGCGCGCCCCACAACGCACCCACGGTCGAGTCGCTCACCACCGAACGAGGCCGGGCGATGTTCTCCCGATCCAGAAGCCCGCCGAGGTCAGCAACCGCCCCCGCCCCTGCGATGACCGAATACACCCCACGCTCGCTCGAGATCTTCAATTGTTGCACGCCGCCATCCTACCCTTATCTCTTTTTTTCGGCCCCCGCCGCCGCGGCGGTGGCAGAAAAAAAGAGGGGCCCGAAGGCCCCTCGAATGGTAGGTGGTTACGTTAGAAGCGGAACTTCGCGCCGAGCTGGTAGTTGCGCGGCTGGCCGGGATTGTTGAGCTCGCCGAAGTACGGGACGAAATCTCCATCGTCATCAATCAATGTGGTATTGGAGGTCCACCAGTTGGCTTCGTTGGTGACGTTGAAGACGTCGAGGATGAGCTCGAGCGACAGGCGGCTCGAGAAGTTCGCCGTCCACGAGAGCCTCAGGTCCCAACGCTTGTTGGCCGGCTGGCGATAGGAGTTGCGGTCGGCAAGCACCCAGTTGCCGCCGGCTTCCTGGTACATGGCGCGCTCGTTGCGGTCATAGCTGTCACCGTTGTTGTCGCGTGCGTCGCCGGCCGAGTAGGGGAAGCCTGAACGGTAGTGGATGATCGTCGACGCCATGAAGTTGAAGGGCAGCTGGTAGCTGGCCGACAGCACGACCTTGTGACGGATGTCGAAGTTGGAGTAGCCCCAGGACCAGGACAGGTCATCCTGCTGCATGGGGTAGTCGCCCGAGGACGACACCGAGCGCTCGTTCGAGTCGTTGTCCTTGGTCTTCGCATACGTGTAGGAAGCGTCCAGCATCCAGCGGTTGGAGAATCGCTTCTTGAGGATCAGCGCCATCGACCGGTGCTCGGCGCGGGCGTCGGAGAAGTACTGCATGACTTTCCCGAGGTCGTCGTAGTTGTCACCCCAGTCGTAGGTGGGACGCCCGTCCGGGGTCGCGCCACCGTCACGCGAGATGTTCTGGTCCCACTTGCGCTGCAGTTTCTTGGTCTCGGACCAGATGACGTCGACGCCGATCGAGAAGTCACGCGCGATCTCGCGCTCGTAGCCAAGCGAGAAGCGCAGGGTCTGGGGATTTTCGAAGTTGGGGTCGAAGACAAAGATGTCAGACACGGCGGCGTCGAGATCGCCGATGCTGGGGATGGTGTTCGGGTACTCGGGGCAATCGTCGGAGTAAGCGCAGTAGACGGTCACCGTGTTGACGCGGATGCCGTTGGCGAGCAGGGCGTTGGCGTCGAGCAAGGTGGGCGTGTAGTCATAGAAGAGACCGCCACCGCCGCGCAAAACCGACTTGCCGTCACCGGTAATGTCCCACGCAAAACCTACCCGCGGCGCCCAGTCGTTCGTGTCGTCCGGGATCTGACCTGTCAGCGGGTAGAGCGGGTTGGTTTCGTACGGTTGCGTGTGCTTCTGTAACTGATAGCGCAGACCGTACGTGAGGGTGAAGTTTGGCGATGTGCGCCATTCGTCCTGGACGTAAAGCGCGTAGTAATCATTGTCGAAAACCACTTGGCCGTTGTAGTCAGAGAAGGACTGACGGTAGCGGTCTGGCGTTCCGGCAAAGAAGGCGTCCCAGCCGTTGCCGAATCGGTAGTAGCCGGCGCCGTAGCGGAAGAAACCATCGTCGAACTCGACGAAGTCGAGGTTGACGCCGGCCTTCAAGGTGTGCTTGCCCGCGTAATACGTGAGGTTGTCGATGAGCTGGATCCGCTTCTCATCGAGCCAGTTGGGTAGGAACTGGTTCTGTCCGAAATCTGCGTCATAGCCCCAGCCCACCTGCGTCTCGGGGATGGAAGTGTTGTTCGCGGTACGTGGGCGCTCCTCAAGGGCGTACTGGACGTACACCTCGTTGAACATATTCTCTGAAAAGACCGAGTTCAACGTCGCGACGAAGGAGTTGAAGGAGTTCTCTTCGAGCCCGTTGCCCGACCGTCCCGTAGTGGAGTAGTTGTTGGTCAGGTTGATTCCCTCTTGGGACGAATAGTTGTCCCGCACGGTCAGCAGGTTGTTGTTGTTGATCTGGTAATCGAATTTGATCATGAACACCAGGGCGTCGTTGGTCTGGCCGATGTCGCCGACCTCGGTGCCGTAGTCGAGACCTGTGATCGACTCCCACAGCGGGATGTCGGCATCATCGAGATTGCGGAAGTAGCGGAAGCTCGGGTCCCCACGGTCCTGGGCATCGATGCCGGCGAACCAGTGCAGCTTGTCCTTGATGATCGGACCACCCATGGAGAAGCCGTATTGCTTCTGCTCGAAGTCGTTGATCTCGTCGCCGCGGGCGTTGGTCGACGTCATGCTCTGGTCGCGGTAGTAGCCGAAGACCTCGCCGCGGAACCGGTTGGTGCCCGATTTGGTGATGGCGTTGATGACGCCGCCGCCGGCCGAGAATTGGAGGTTGTAGGAGTTCCGGATAACCTGCATCTCCTTGATCGCCGCCTGCGAGAAGGTAAAGGGCGGGCGGGTGCCGCCGCGCTCCTCGCCGAAGAAGCTCGACTGGTCGTTGGCACCGTCAATGTTGAACGAGTTCTGGATGCCGCGGGCGCCGATGCTGATGCCGCCGCGAGAGCTGGCTGCCTCGGAGATGGGTTGGGCGTTTGCGCCCGGCGTGAGAGCCACGAAGTCGGTGAAGTCACGGCCGTTGAGCGGCAGGTTGGCGATATCCCTGGCGCTGACGTCGGCGGCCACCGACGGGTTGGTGGTTTCGATCACCGGCGACTCGGCGGTGACCACGATCTCCTCCTCGATCGCCGAGACGGCGAGAAAGAACTCGACCTTGACTGACGAGCCGAGGGTCACCACGATCCCGCGCTTGATCTCGGACTTGAATCCGGAGAGATCGGCGCGGACATTATAGGTTCCGGACGGCAGGAGGTCGATCCGGAAAAACCCGTTGGCGTCTGAGACCGTGCCGCGGGAAAAACCGGTGTCCTCATTATTTACCTGAATGATCACCCCCGGCATCATCGCCCCGTCGGGATCCGCGCAGGTGCCGAAGATCTGGCCCGTGGCCACGTTGGTTTGGGCCCACCCCATCTGCGGCGCCACCGCCAGCAGCACTGCGGCGAGGACACTAAGAATCAGTCGAAAGTTCCGCATCATCACTCTCCTTCCCCCCGTTTGGAAACGGTTTGTTCCGAGGTTGATGTTGCCCCCGCACGGCCCTCCTTCGCCGTGTCGCCGGGGACGACGAGTTCTTCCTCGGCTGCAATGTCGCGGCCGAGCTGCCAATTGCCATCCACCACCGGACTCCACGGCCGGTGGCGGCTGAGATAGTCGCCGATGAGATCGGTCATTTCCGCGGAAGATCGCCATACCACTTCGGCGCCGGCGAGATGGGGATAGAGTCCACCGCCGGCCGCCCGGTACGAGTTGCACACGAGCGTGAAGTTGCGGTGAAGATCGAGGGGAAGACCGCGGTAGCGGAGATCGCGGATCCGCGATCCCTCTGGCCGTGTGGGATCGATCCTGTAGTGGAGGCCAGCCATGGTGTCTACGTTGTAAGTAGGAATAGTAGCGTCTGTCAATAAGGTGCAACCGCCCTGCGCCGGGCACTCGAGACCGTCGTAGTAGCGGGCCGCATGCTCCAGGATGTCAACCACCTGGGCCCCGTTGAGACGAACCGCCACCAACGTGTTTGGATAGACGTAGAACGCCTGGATCCAGCGCCAGCTCACCGGTCCTGCGGCGAGCCGCGGCGCGTGAGCGGCAAGCAGCGCGGCCAACGACAGATCGGCGTCCGAGGCATCGAGCTGGACCGCATGGATGAGATCCACCGCGGCGCAGTCCTCGACGCGGCAGCGGTCGACCGCGACCTCGGCCGTCACCTCGCCGACCGCGCCGTCGAGGGCCGCCGCGACCCGTATGTGGGCTGGACCGGCCGCTTCGATGATCTCAGCGTCGGCGGGCGCCGTGCCGGTCGGAAGATTCGCGCCCGACCAGCGGGCGATTTTCCAGCCGTCGTTGCCCCGCTCGAGCTCGAGGTCGATCCTGGTGAGTAGCCGGGCGCGCGCCCGCGGTTGCGAGACGATGACGCCGTTGACGAGGCGCGGCGGGATGTCGTCATGGGTGTGGCCGGTCAGCAGCACGTCGATGCCGGGAACCGCCGTCAGTCGCGAGGCGAAGTTTTCGTGCTCGGTGCCGTTCGCCTCGCCGGTGTCGGGATCGGCCTCGAACCCGGTGTGGGCGAGGACCACCACCAGGTCGCAATGCTCATTCTCCCGGAGTATTTTCACCCAGCGATGGGCGGCGGAGTCCATCGGCTCGAAGGCAAGTCCCGCGTAGTTCTCGGCCTGCTCCCAACCCGGGATGTTCGGGGTTGTGAGACCCAGGACCCCTACCCGGAGCACGCCGGCCGTCAGCACCACATAGGGCTGAAAGGCGGGCTGATCGGTTCCAACCCTCACGGTGTTTGCCGACAGGAACGGAAAGCTCGCCTGCTCCTGCGAACGCCGCAGCACGTCGAGCCCGAAGTTGAACTCGTGATTGCCCACCGCCATCGCCTGATAATCAATACGATTCATGGCGTCGATGGTTGGGCTCGCCTCGCCCCATCGAACGTGGACGAACTGCTCGAGCGGCGTGCCCTGAATGGTGTCGCCGGAGTCGAGCAGAAGCACCGGGTGACCCGCGTTCTTGCGAATCCCCTCCACCATGGTCGCGATCTGGGCCAACGAACCGCGGTCCGACGCCCGGTTCGCATAGTCATCGAACGGGAGTACGGCGCCGTGGAGATCGGAGGTGTGGAGGATGGTGAGGTTCGCAGTTGGCGGACCGTCGGCGGCAGCGCCGACAGAGCCGAGCAGCAATAGTGTTATGCCTATGGATATTTTCGCCGTGGATCGAATCAAGACCATCACGAGGACGGGATCATACCACCGCCGGGGGGACGGTTGGAGAGAGGCCTCCCGCGTGGAGGAGCATGATGGCGCTTTTTCCGTCTGCCGGGAGGGTGGAGAGGTTGACCGTAGTCGACCGTCTTGGATTGAAGCTGCGGTCCGCGTATCCTCTGTGGCATGAGAAAGCTGCGTTTGCTCACCGGCGGCGAGTCCCACGGTCCCGGGTTGACTGCGATCCTCGAGGGGCTTCCGGCCGGCCTCGAGATCGACCGCAAGCACGTCGATGGTTGGCTCGAGCGCCGCCAGCACGGCTTCGGCCGTGGCGGCCGCCAGCGGATCGAAAAAGATACGGTCGAGGTGACCGGGGGCCTGCGCGACGGCCGCACCTTGGGATCGCCGCTGGTGCTTGGGATTCGCAATCGTGATTGGGAGAACTGGTCGGCGGTGATGGATCCCTGGCAGGTGGATGCTGAGGAGGCGGCCAAGCGCGTGGTGACACGGCCGCGGCCGGGCCACGCCGATTACGCCGGCGCCGCCGCCACCCATCAGCTTGCGGACATGCGCAACGTGCTCGAGCGGGCCTCGGCGCGCGAGACCGCGGCGCGGGTTGCGGCGGCGGCGGTGTGCGCCCAGCTTCTGGCCCGCTACGGCATCGCCATGCGGTCCGCCGTGCTCCGCGTGGGTCCGGAGGAGATTCTGGAGGGCCCCCCGACCTGGGAGGACCTGGAGTCGGTCGATTTCTCATCACCGCTGGTGACCCCGCGCCCCGACGACGAGGAGCGGCTGGTCGAGGCGGTGCGCGAGGCGCGCGAAGCGGGCGAGACAATGGGCGGCGTCGTCGGCGCGGTGGTGCGCGGGCTGCCGCCGGGCCTCGGCTCGTACGTTCATTGGGACCGCAAGCTCGACGGCCGCATCACACAGGCCCTGGTCTCGATCCCGTCGGCCAAGGCCGCGTCGATCGGCGCCGGAATGGAAGTGGCGTCGGTGTTGGGTTCCGAGGCGCACGACGCCATCGAGCTCGTCGACGGCCGCCTCGAACGCGCCAGCAACCGCGCCGGCGGGCTCGAGGGCGGCGTCACCAACGGCGCCGATCTCGTGGTGCGGGCGTTCCTCAAGCCGATTTCAACCCTCCGTCGCGGGCTGCCGTCGGTCGATCTCGCGACCGGTGAGCCCGGCGCCACCGTGTGGGAGCGCTCGGACGTCACCGCGATCGGCGCCGCGCCGGTGATCGTCGAGGCGATGCTGGCGCTCATTCTCGCCGACGCCCTCCTCGAAAAGCTGGGCGGCGACGCCATCGCCGACACCGACAACGCCTGGAAAGCGCTCACCGCTCGTCTCGAGCCGTGGTGGCAACCCACCAACAATTCTCAATTCTGAATTCTCAATTCTCAATTCCGCTCCATCCTCACCCGGGGGAAGGTAGGTGGGAATTAAGAACTGAGAATTGAGAACTAAGAATTCAACATGCAGGCCTCATGGTGTGAAAGGTTTATCGGTCTCGGTGGGATGTCTTCCTCCCCCGCTCTCCTGCGAATTCCTGCTACTCTGGTGAGGTGGGGGCGCCATGAGCGAACGGGTGACGTGTGAGGCTTGCGGCAAGGATCTGGCGGAGGGTGCGACGATCTGCCACCACTGCGGCTGGGATCTGAGTACCAATCTGGCGCGACCTCCGCACAAATCCCTGCTCGCACAGCTCGCCGCCGGCGGCTGGCGGGTCGTGGTCTATGGCCTGATCCTGCTGTTGCCGATCATCGGTTTTATGCGCCTCCGAACCACCGGGCCGGGCCCGGACCTCGAGACGACCCTGCGCTGGATGGCCTTCGGAGACGGAGGCCGGGCGGCCGAGCTGGAGACCATTCACCGCATGCACGAGATCGCCTCCGCTGCCTCCCGCTACTCGATCCGCGAAATGGAGATACCTCCGTTTGACGGCGACTGGGAAAAGGTCCTGGCGCCGGCGGCGACCGCGCGGGTTCGCGGGTGGATTCCGCTGGTTTTCTTCGGCGCCGACACCCAGATGGCGCCGGCCTCGGTGCGCGAGCTGTATGAGGTGCGGTCGGTGGATGGTTGGGGTCACCCCTATCGTCTTCAGGTCCGACCGATGCCCAGGCGTGAGGACTGGGCCGATGACCCCCATGTCGTCGCGGATCTTGCCGAGGGGTTGCAGGCCACGTTCTTCACCAGGGATGAGCCCGATCTCGGGCACGGCGATTGGATGCGGCTCGAGATCACGTCCGCGGGCCCGGACGGCGACCTCAACACCGGCGACGACATCCGGATGATCAGCTACATCCAGGTCGGCCACGTCTTTCGCCTCCTCTACGACCCGAGCGAGATCCAAAGCAAGATCGAGCGCGCCTACACCATCGGCCGCCATTACTACCGGTTCGAAGGGAATCACTACGATCTCATCGATGCGAGGCTGTTGGCTGAATACAGGCTCACGTCGATTCACTGAGACGAGTCCTCGAGAGTGTTCGCGCTCGGGAAAAAGTTAAGAGTAAAGAGTTAAGGGTGAAGGCGTTCATTCAACTCATCACTCTTAACTCTTAACTCTTAACTCTTTACCTTCTGGTGGGTGGATGGCGGATAATTCAAAACTCAAAACTAAGAACTCAAAACTGAATGCTAGTCCCCGAGCGTCGCCGCCCACTCCGGCTGGTCGGTGGCGTCATCCTGGAGCGCCCTGACCGACAGCGGACCGCGGCGCAGGGTGGCCACTGCCTCGGCGGCGGCGTGGGCGCCGGGGATGGTGGTGAAGTAGAGCACCCCGGCGTCGAGGGCGGCGCGGCGGATCGAGCCCGCGTCCTGGGCGGCGCGACGACCGGCGGCGGTGTTGATCACCATCTGCACCGCACCTTTGGTCAGGAGCTCGGGGATATCGGGGCGCCCCTGTCCGACCTTGTACACCTTCTCGACCTCCGGGAAGCCGGCGGCGTGAAGCGCCTCGGCGGTGCCCTCGGTGGCCGAGAGCGCGAAACCGAGCTCCGAAAACCGCGCCGCCAGCGCGGGCAGCCGCGCCTTGTCCCGGTCCGCGAGCGAAAGTAATACGCGGCCCTCCTCGGGCACCCGCCAGCCGGCAGCCAGCGCCGCTTTGGCGAAGGCCTCGCCAAAGGTGCGGCCGCGGCCCATGACCTCGCCGGTCGAGCGCATCTCGGGGCCCGGCAGCGGATCGACGCCCGGGAAACGTTCGAAGGGGAAGACCGGGAGCTTGACCGCGACCTCGGTTGGCACGCCGTCGTGAACCCCGAGATCGTCGAGACCGGCGCCGGCGCAGACCCTGGCCGCGAGCTCGGCCCACGGGGTGCCGTTGGCGCGGGCGAGAAAGGGCACGGTGCGCGATGCGCGCGGGTTGACCTCGATCACGTAGACCGTGTTTTCCTGGACTGCGAACTGGACGTTGATTAAACCACGGACTTCAAGGGCGAGGGCGAGGAGCCGCACCTGGCGCCTCAGCTCCGCCTGGAGTTCGAGGGGGAGGCTGACCGGCGGTGTGACTGCGGCTGAGTCTCCGGAGTGCACGCCCGCCTCCTCGATGTGCTCGAGGATGCCGCAGATCACCACTTTCTCGCCGTCGGCGACTGCATCGACATCGACCTCCACCGCGCGCTCGAGGAAGTGGTCGAGGAGCACCGGGCGATCGGGGTCGACGGCGGCGGCTCGCTTCAGGTAGCCGGCGAGCTGGTCGTGGCCATAGACGATCTCCATCGCCCGCCCGCCGAGGACGTAGGAGGGGCGCACGAGGACCGGAAACCCGAGTTCGTCGGCGGCGGCAGCGGCCTCCTCGGCCGACGTCACCATTTGTCCCGGCGGCTGGCGCAGACAGAGTTCCGACAACAGCTCGGCGAACCGCCCGCGATCCTCGGCGCGGTCGATGGCGTCCCGCGGTGTGCCCCAGATCGGCACCCCGTGACGCTCGAGATCGGCGGCCAGCTTGAGGGGGGTTTGCCCGCCGAGCTGAACGAGGATGCCGAGGGGGCGTTCGGCGTCGCAGATCGAGAGCACGTCCTCACGGTGGAGAGGGTCGAAATGGAGCCGATCCACCGCGTCGTAGTCGGTGGAGACGGTCTCCGGGTTGCAGTTGACCATCACCGCCTCGTAGCCCTCGGCGCGCAGCCCGGCCACCGCCTCCACGCAGCAGGCGTCGAACTCGATGCCCTGACCGATGCGCACCGGCCCGCCGCCGAGGATGAGCACCGGACGACGCGGGGTGGGCTGCTCGTCGCCGTCGCCGAAGCTGCCATAGAGGTAGGGGGTGCGGGCCTCGAACTCGGCCGCGCAAGTGTCCACCCGGCGTCTGATCCGGCCCTTCCCGTCCTCGATTCTCCGGCTGCGAAGGGTGTCCGCGCCGATGCCCGTCAGACGGGCGAGGTGGTCATCGGCGAAACCGAGCCGCTTGACGGCTTCGAGCATTTCCGGCTCCTCTATCCGTGCCGCGATCTCCTTCTCGGCCACCACCAGGCCGTCGATGCGACGCAGAAACCAGGGGTCGATCGCAGTCAGACCGAAGACCTTCTCGATGTCCCACCCACGGCGCAGCGCCTCGGCAACCTCCCACAGGCGGTCCGGCGACGGTTCGCTGAGGCGCCGTTCGAGCTCGCCGTCGACCGCGCGATCAATCTCGTGCGGCGCCTCGAGCGAGTCGCGGTCGATCTCGAGCGACCGCACGGCCTTCTGCAGCGCCTCCTCGAACGAGCGTCCCATGGCCGCGACCTCACCGACCGCCTTCATGGCCGTGCCGAGGATCGGCTCGGCGCCTGGGAATTTCTCGAATGCAAAGCGTGGGATCTTGACCACAACGTAATCGAGAGCGGGCTCGAAGGAGGCCGGAGTCGAGCCGGTGATGTCGTTCATGATCTCGTCGAGGCGGCGGCCGAGGGCGACCTTGGCCGCGATGCGGGCAATCGGGAAACCGGTCGCCTTGGAGGCCAGGGCCGACGATCTCGACACCCGCGGGTTCATCTCGATAACCACATAGCGGCCATCCGTCGGGTTGACGGCGAACTGGACGTTGGCGCCGCCGGTCGCCACCCCGACCGCATCGAGGACGATCCGCGCCGCGTCGCGCAGGACCTGGAACTCACGGTCGGTGAGGGTCTGTGCCGGAGCCACCGTAATCGAGTCGCCGGTGTGGACCCCCATCGGGTCGAGGTTTTCGATCGAGCACACCACCACGAAGGCGCCGGCCGAGTCGCGCATGACCTCGAGTTCGAACTCCTTCCACCCGAGGACCGACGCCTCGACCAGAACCTGGTTCGTGGGCGACGCCTCGAGCCCCTTCTTGAGCAGAATCTCGAAGGTGGAAGGGTCATCGGCGATGCCGCCGCCCCAACCGCCGAGGGTGAATGAGGGTCGGAGAATGACCGGCAGGCCGATGGTCTCGAGCGCTGCGAGGCCCTCCTCCACCGAGCTCACTGTGGCCGCGGGCAGAACCGGCAGCCCGGCCTCTTCCATCGTGCAGCGGAAAGCCTCACGATCCTCGGCGAGCCGGATCGACTCTACCGAGGCGCCGAGCAGGCGAATCCCGAGCCGCTCGAGCACCCCCGTCTCCTCGAGCTTGACCGCCAGATTGAGGGCGGTCTGGCCACCGAGGGTCGGGATGAGGGCATCGGGCCGCTCCTTTTCGAGGACCGCCGTCACCGTCCTGGCGGTCAGCGGCTCGACATAGGTGCGGTGGGCCAACCGCGAATCGGTCATCACCGTTGCCGGGTTGGAGTTCACCAGGATGACCCGGCAGCCCTCCTCACGCAGCGCGCGCACGCCCTGCACGCCCGAGTAGTCGAACTCGCAGGCCTGGCCGATGCGGATCGGACCGGCGCCCAAGATGCAGACCGAGGCGGGCTTGGTGCTCATCGGGCGGCCGCCCAGTTTGAGTTTTGAGTTTTGAGTTTTGAGTTTTGAGTTTCCGCACGCCTGCCCAGGGCAGCTTGAGATGCGATGGAAAAATCCGAAATCCGAAATCCGAAATCCGAAATCATAAGTTGCCCTCACGGCATCGCTCCGCAAAATTGGCAAACAGGCTGAGAGAATCATTGGGTCCCGGGCTGGCCTCGGGGTGAAACTGCACCGCCTCGACCCCGGCCTTGGGTAGCGCGAGGCCCTCGAGGGTGCCATCGGTGAGGTTGATGTGGGTGACCTCGACCTCGCGCGGGAGCGATGATTCCTCGACCGCGTAATTGTGGTTCTGGGAAGTGACCAGCACGCGCCCGGTCGCGAGCTCGCGAACCGGGTGGTTGCCGCCGTGGTGGCCGAAGGGGAGCTTGACGGTACGGCCACCGAGGGCGAGACCGAGGAGCTGGCAACCCATGCAGATGCCGAGGATCGGCACCCGGCCGACCAGATCATTGATCACGGCCCGGGCGCCGGCGACCGCCGACGGGTCGCCGGGGCCGTTCGAGAGCACCACGCCCTCGTAGTCGCCGCTGATCACCTCATCGGCCGACGCGCCCGGCGGCAGGACGCGGACTCGAAACCCCTCGCTCACGAGGCGGCGCAAAATCGACCGTTTGACGCCGAAATCGATCACCGCCACTGTCGGACGACGATCAATTTTGCCCGACGCGATCGGATGCGAGGGTGAGGCCCACGGCCCCTCGTCCCAGTCGTAGGCTTCGTCACATGCCACCTCGCGGGCCAGATCGAGGCCGTCGGTTCCGCGCGCTCCGGTGGCGCGCCCACCGAGGTCCTCGGGGGGTGTGCCGTCTGTCACCAGCAGACCCGGCACCGCGCCTGCTGTACGCACGTGGCGGACGATGGTGCGGGTGTCAAAACCCCAGCCGACGGCGACCCCGCGCTCGGTGAGCCAGGCCTCGGCGCCGCCATGTGCGCGCCACGAAGATGGCTCGAGATCGAGGTCCTGGACCACCAGCGCGCGCGCCCAGATGTGGTCGGACTCGGCGTCGGCCGGGTTGACGCCGACCTGGCCGACATGGGAGGTGGTGAGGGTCAGGATCTGGCCGTGATAGGAGGGATCGGTGAGCATCTCCTGATAGCCGGTCATCGAGGTGTTGAAGACCACCTCGCCCTCGACCACGGCCTCGGCCCCGGCGGCCCAACCGGAAAACGTTGTTCCGTCCCGCAGCACGAGGTGGGCGGGGCGCGAGTTGCGGAGCAGACGCGGGAGGTGCGTGGAACCGGTCATGCCGTCGGCAGAATGTAACACAGCGCTCAAGGCCTGGGGCTTGAGGCTTGCGGCTTGGGGTCCTCACACCCCAAGCCTCACGCCTCACGCCCCACGCCCCATACCCCACGCCCCATACCCACCGGGTACGATACGATGTTCCCCGCTCGGAACTCCGAGCCGGGAGGCACCATGGTTCGTCGCACCGCATTAGTTCTCGGAGCGTTCGTTCTCGTCGCAGGGGCCGTCGCGGCCCAGCCGCATCCCTTCAACGTCCACGACCTGGTGGCGATGCAACGCATCAGCGACCCACAGCCATCTCCGGACGGCAGCCGAGTGGGCTTCGTCGTCACGACCATGGATCTCGAGGCCAACAAGGGTCGCAAGGATCTCTGGATCGCCGCCACCGACGGCTCTGGCGCGCACCGCCTGACCTCCGACCCGGCAAATGACTGGAACCCGCGCTGGGCCGGCAACGACACCCTGTACTTTCTGTCGTCGCGGTCCGGCTCGGTCCAGCTGTGGCGTGTCGGTGTCGGGAACGCTCAGGTGGAGCAGGTGAGCTCTCTCCCCCTCGATATCGAGGCCCTCACGGTGGGTCCGACCGGCGCCGCACTGTACGCCGGCATCGCGGTCTTTCCGGACTGCGCCAATTCGATAAGATGCACGGCCGGCCGCCTGGCCGAGAGGGCGGCGGAGAAGACCTCGGGGATGATCTTCGACCGGGTCTTCATCCGTCACTGGGACACCTGGAAGGACGGCCGCCGAAATCATGTCTTCCGCATCCCGATCGACGAGAACGGCCGCGCCGGGACGGCGGTCGATCTCATGCCGGGAGTGGACGGCGATTGCCCCACCATCCCGTGGGGCGGCGATGGCGATTGGAGCGTGTCGCCGGACGACGGGTGGCTGGTGTACACCGCCAAGGTCGTCGACGGCTCCGAGGAGGTCTGGTCGACCGACTGGGATCTGTGGGCGGTGCCGACCGATGGATCGAAGCCGGCGCGGTGTCTGACCGAGGACAACGAGGCCTGGGATGCCTCTCCGGCCTTTTCACCCGACGGCAAGACTCTGGCCTACCTGGCCATGGCGCGGCCCGGCTACGAGGCCGACCGCTACCGGGTGATGCTGATGAGCTGGCCCGATGGGAGTCCCCACAACCTGACCGAACGATGGGACCGCTCGCCGGGTTCGTTGGTGTGGGCTGCGGACGGCGCCGACCTCTACGCTGCGGCGGACAATATAGGCAATCATTCGATCTTCCGCATCGATCCCGCCGACGGCATGGTCTCCGCGATGGCCACCCTCCACACCAACAAGGATCCGAAACCTTTGCCCGATGGGCGTCTGCTCTTTGCCCGCGATAGCCTGGTGACGCCGGTGGAGCTCTACGTTTTGCCGTCCGGTGGCGGAGAGCCCCGGCAGATCACCCATATCAACGATGCACGGCTGGCAAACATCGAGTTTGGAGAGTACCGCCAGTTCTCATTCATCGGCGCCAACCGGGACGAGGTCTTCGGCTACCTGCTCTACCCGGTGAATCGGGACCCGAAGATGTCCTACCCGCTGGCCTTCCTGGTCCATGGCGGACCGCAGGGGAGCTTTGACGATCACTGGCACTACCGTTGGAACCCCGAGATCTACGCCGGCCACGGCTATGCGACGGTGATGATCGATTTCCACGGTTCGACCGGTTACGGCCAGGACTTCACGGATGCCATCAATCGCGACTGGGGCGGGGCGCCATACGAGGACCTCATGAAGGGGCTCGACGACGTTCTGCGCCGCCACCAGTGGATCGATTCCGAGCGGATGGCGGCGGCCGGGGCCAGCTTCGGCGGCTACATGATCAACTGGATCCAGGGCCACACCGACCGCTTCAAGGCCCTGGTCTGCCACGACGGCAACCTCGATGAGCTCATGGCCTACTTCAACACCGAGGAGCTGTGGTTCCCCGAGTGGGATCACGGCGGGACCCCGTGGGAGAACCCCGACGGCTACCGCAGGCAATCTCCAGTCAACTTCGTCCAGAACTGGAGCACGCCCGAGCTGGTCATCCACGGCGCCCTCGACTACCGGGTGGTCGACACCCAGGGCCTCGGCACCTTCAACGCGCTCCAGCGTCTCGGGGTGCCGTCGCGGTTGCTCTATTACCCTGACGAGAATCATTGGGTGCTCAAACCGTTGAACTCGATCCAGTGGCACGAGGTCGTTCTCGACTGGATGGACCAATGGACAGCCTCGACCACGGAGTAACGGGGAGATCGAAAGTTTTGAGTTTTGAGTTTTTAGTTATCGGACGTTCCTCAAGCGACCCCTCGGCAATCAGAGGTGGTTGGGCGATAACTAAAAACTAAAAACTAAAAACTAAAAACTCATCACTGATATCATTGAAGGGTTGGGACGAGGAGGAATCTCGTTGATCATCACCTGCCCCGGATGTGGCACCAAGTATCGATACGAAGAGGCCCGCTTCGGCGGCGCCGAGGTCAAGCAGGTGAAGTGTACGAGCTGTGGTCACTCCTTCGAGGTACGCAATCCTCTCGACGAACCTTCGAGCGCCACCTCGATCGGCAAGATGTTCGCCGATTCCCCGGAAGATTTCGAGCCCCCGGTTGTGGATACCGAGCCCGAGGCGCCGGAGCTTCCAAAGCTCGCCCCGCTGCCTCCCGACCAGCGCTACTCCCTGGCGGTGATTGCCGGCAGCCAGGCGGGAAGCGTTTTCCCGATCACCAAGCCGCGGGTCTATGTCGGCCGTGGTTCGTTGATGGACATCCAGATCAAGGACTCCGAGGTGTCGCGGAAGCACGCGATGATCGAGGTCCGCGGCCCCGAAGTCATGCTGATCGACCTCGGCGCCACCAACGGCACGTGGGTCGGCGGCAAACGCGCCGACCAGGCCGAGATCTCCAACCAGGACGAGTTCACCGTCGGTTCCACCACCCTGATGCTGATCGTTACCAGCGGGCTGTCGGCATAACATACGGGTTCAATGCTGCCAATCTGGCTCGAAATCGCGCGGAAGATCGAGTTTTCCGGGCTTGAAAATGGATCGAATCTTGCTTAGGGTGTGCGATTAGGAGCAGACGCGAACCGTGTCTGTGACCCATCTGGAATGCGAAGCTGCCGCGGGAGGCGCGACCAATGATCGAAGTTGAGAATTTGGGAAAGACATACGTGGAAGAGCCGGTGGTCCGCGACCTGAGCTTCTTCGTCCCGGAAGGCCAGGTGCTCGGTTTCCTCGGGCCTAACGGCGCCGGCAAGACAACGGTGATGCGCATGCTGACGGCGTTTCTGCCGCCGACCACCGGGCGGGTTGTGGTGGCGGGGGTGGACCTCGACAAGGATCCCGTTGCGCTGAGGCGAAACGTCGGCTATCTGCCGGAGAACGTGCCGCTGTACCCGGAGATGCGGGTCGATGAGTACCTCCGCTTCCGCGCCGATGTCGAGGAGGTGCCGCGGGCCGAGGTTCGCGAGCGTATCGATGACGTGGCCGAGCAGTGTCTCATTGCCGACGTCAGCCGCCAGGTGATCGGAACGCTGTCCAAGGGCTACCGGCAGCGGGTCGGCCTCGCCGGCGCGCTGATCCACCGGCCGCCGGTTTTGATCCTCGACGAACCGACGGTCGGCCTCGACCCCAACCAGATCATCAAGGTGCGCGAGCTCATCACCGGGCTCGGCCGCGACCACACCGTGCTCCTCTCCACCCACATCCTGCCCGAGGTGGAGCAGGTCTGCGAGCGGGTCTTCATCATCGACCGCGGCCGTATCGTTGCCGACGGCGCGCCGGATGCGCTGCGGACCAAGCTCGTCGGCAATCCGACCGTGGCGGTCGAGCTTGCAGGCGCCGACGGCGCCGCAACCGAAGCTCTGCAGCGCTTGCCCGGCGTGGTCGCGGTCAGCGAGCAGGGCGAGGGCCACTGGCTGCTCGAGCACGGCCCCGACGCCGACCCCAGGGAGGCGGTCTTCCACCTCGCGGTGGAGAAGGGTTGGGTTCTCCTCGGGCTGTCTCCGGAGAAGGCGACGCTGGAGGATGTCTTTGTCCGCTTGACGACGCGCGAGGAAGTTGCCGTTGTCGAGCGGGCCGAGGAGGTGTCCCATGCGTAAGACCTGGGCGATCGTGCGGCGCGAGCTGATCGCATATTTTTCATCGCCGCTGGCCTACATCGTGATGACCGCCTTCCTGCTGATGCAGGGCTATATCTTCTATCTCATCGTTTCCTTTCTCAACAACCCCCAGACACCGGCCATGACCCCTTTGCGGCTCTTTTTCGGCGGCACCATCTTCTTCTGGCTCTTCCTCCTCTTTGTGGTGCCGGTGATCACCATGCGGCTGATCGCCGAGGAGCGGCGCTCGGGCACGATCGAGGTTCTCCTGACCTCACCCCTGACCGAGGCCCAAGTCGTTGTGGGTAAGTTTCTGGCGGCGATGGTCTTTTACGTTTTCCTGTGGTTGCCGACCGTTCTCTACGTGCTCGTCCTCATGCGACACTCGGAGATCGATCTCGGCCCGGTGCTCGCAGGCTATGTCGGAGTGCTGCTGCTCGGATTTCTCTTCCTGGCGGTGGGGACCTTCGCCTCGACCCTGACCGATAACCAGCTGATCGCAGCGATCATCGCCTTTGCGGTGATGGTGGTGCTGTTCTCCATCGGCCTCGTGGAGCAGCTGATGATGTCGTCGGGTCTCAAGGCCGCGCTCGGGTACATGAACTTATGGACCCAGATGGACGACTTTTCCAAGGGCATCGTCGACACCCGCCACGTGGTCTATCAGCTTTCGGTGGGCGTGCTTTTTCTCTTCCTTGCCGCCAAGAGCCTCGAAGTGAAGAAGTGGAGGTGACGGCATGAGGAAGCAGGCTGTTCGTTACACGATATCCGGCGTCGTCGCCGTCATCCTCGTCATTGCCCTCACCGTCATGGTCAACTGGCTCGCCGGCCGACGCTATGTGCGCGCTGACTGGACGTCGACCCAGCTCTACACGCTCTCTGAGAAGACCGAGAACATCATCTCAGACCTCGGGGAGGAGATCCGGGTGATTGTCTTCATGACCCCGGCGAGCCCCATGTACGACCAGGTCCACGAGCTCCTCGAGCGCTACAGTGCGGCCTCGGACACGATCACGGTGGAGTACATCGACCCCGACAAGGAGCCGCTCAAGACCCGGCAGCTGGCCGAACAGTTCGGGGTCCAGGTCGCGGACACGGTGGTCTTTGCCGTCGGCGATCGTACCAAGTATGTGACGTCGGATCAGATGGCGGAGATGGACTACTCGGGCGCGCAGTACGGCCAGGGGCCGACCATGCGCGCCTTCAAGGGCGAGGAGCAGTTCACCTCGGCGATCGTGTCGTTGGTGGCGCCGGATGTGCCCAAGGTCTACTTCGTTACCGGTCATGGTGAGGTTTCCAGCGCGGCCGCAGCCGGAGGCGCCGGGGATCGCGGTCTATCGGTGCTCACCGAGGCCCTCGCTCGAGACAACATGGAGGTCGCCGATGTTTCGCTGCTCTCGGGAGAGGTCCCCGAGGATGCGGATGTGATTGCGATCATCGGTCCGACCCGGGCCTACACCGAGCCCGAGATCACAGCGTTGGGCGCGTATCTCGACCGGGGGGGGCGATTGCTCGTGGCCCTTGACCCGCTGATCGATACCGACGGCACGATGCGATGGACGCGGCTCGAGGCTCTGCTCGCCGGCCGCGGCGTGATCGTCCACGACGATTTGGTGGTCGACCCCTCGCGCCGGCTGCCCTTTTACGATCTTTCGGCGGTCTATTTGGCGGACTTTGGAAACCACCCGATCACCCAAGGACTCGAAGGGTTCGCGGTGCTGTTCACCGTAGCCAGATCGCTGGCGGCGGACGATGACGGGGCGGCCGTTCTGGTCGAGACATCGGATGAGGGTTGGGGTGAGACCAACCTCGGCATGCTGCTCCGCGGCGAGCCGGTGGCGGTCGATGACGACGACACTCCCGGTCCGGCCGCAGTCGGCATAGCTGTCGAGCGGTCGACGGGCGCCGCCGGCGAGGCCTCTGACGAGAGTGGCGGCGATACGAGCTACCGGATGGTGGTTTTTGGCGATTCCGACTTCCTCACCGATCTCGATATCGCCAACGCCGGCAACTCCGTCCTCGCCGCCAACGCGTTCAACTGGCTGGTGGCGCGTGAAGAGCTGGTCGGCATCCCACCGCGGGATGTCGAGCAGGTCAGTCTCTTTCTGACCCAACAACAGATGCGCAACCTGCTGCTGCTGGTGCTGATCGCGATGCCGGGCGCCGCCATCCTTGGTGGCATCCTGGTGTGGCGGAGGAGACGTCATTAGGGGATTGATCTTTGGGGCAGGTTCGATTCTCGACTGTGAATCCATCGGACAGGGTGCTGACCGGAGGCTTCGATTGCGGATTCACAGCCGAGAATCGAAGTAAAGGATTGGAAGGATGAAGGGCAAGAACCTCGTAATCCTTGCGGCGATCGTGATCGCGGTTGGTGCGTACATTCTGCTCGTAGAGCGGCACCGGCCGACGACGGATGAGGCCAAGGCCGAGGCCGAGAAGGTGCTTCAGGACTTTGACCGCGACGAGGTGACCGGCATCGTCATCGAAAGTGCCGGGGGTACGGTGCGGATCGAAAAGGTGGGCGAGTCGTGGCGTCTGCGTGAACCCCTCGATTTTGCGGCCGACGAATCTGCGGTGAGCTCGGCCCTGGGAACCCTCGCCAACCTCGAGGCCGATCGGCGGCTGCCGGCGGACGAGATCGACCCGGCGGCGTATGGTCTCGAGGATCCACCGATTGAGATCAGGCTCCAAACTACCGACGGGGGCGAGATCGTGTTGGACGTGGGCGACGAGATGCCCCTGGGATCAAAAAGAGCCGTACGGCTTGCGGGCGCCGGCGAGATCGTGGTCGTCCCGGGTTGGTTTGTCTCGGACATCGAACGTGAGATCGACGACTGGCGCTCGCGCGACGTGGCGAAGATCTCGGAGGATCAGGTAGCGTCGATCGATATCGGCGCCGGCAACGATCGAATTCGCGCGGTACGGTTGGACGATCGCTGGCAGCTCCTCGACCCGGTCAGGGACCTCGGAGACCACGACCACCTGCGGGGTCTGATCTCGGATCTCGCCGCGATGCGGATCGATGAGTTCATCGACGGCCGGGTCGATCCCGCCGATCTCGGTCTCGACGTTCCCGAGTACGAGATCACCGTGGTCAGGGCGGACGGCGGCGAGCCCCTGCGCCTCGAGCTCGGCAACACGCGCGAGGGTGAGAGCGGCACAGAGGTGGTCTGCCGGCGCGGGGATGGCGAGTTCTTCTGGGCCTCGGAGACGGTTCGCACCCGGCTTTCCAAGGCGCCGGTGCTGTGGCGGTCGAAAAAGGTGATGCCGTTCGAGACCTGGGACGTCGAGGGCCTTGGCCTTTCCCGCGGCGATGACACCGTCGAGCTCGAGCAGGTCGACGGGTTGTGGCGCTTTGCGGAGGATCAAACCGAAGTCGATGTCTCTGGAGTCCAGGATCAGCTGCGAAAGCTCGCCGATCTCGAGGCCACCGACTACGATCTCATGGCGCCCGTGACTGCCGAGATGGGTCGGGCCGAGGTGAGGCTGAAACCCACTGGCGATGAGACCGAAGGCCGGGTTCTGAGCTTCGAGTTCTTCGCACCTCTGTCCGAGGGCGGACGGGCGATGGTGACGGTCGGCGGACGCGACAATGTGATGGGTGTCGAGCTGGCCGATGTTGATGCGATTCTCGGTGACCTCGCGAGTCTGCGACCAGCGCCGCCCGAGGAGGGCGTCGCCGGCGACGAATAAACGCTACAATCCTCTCGATGTGTGACAGTACGTCGAACATCCCGAAGCGAGAGAATACCGGTGGTTGTGGTACATCGGTGGCCATGGCTGGCGATTGGTGAGAAATGCAGGCTGAATGGCGGCAGCAGTTCGAAGACCTCAAGCAGCGCCGGCCTGAGCTGGCCGATCGCGCGTGCCGCCGGCTGTTGATGGATTTGCAGCGGCGCGGACTGGTCGATCTCGAGGCGCTGGATGATCTCGCCGCGGCCCTCAAGCTTGGCGGCTCGAGACGGGCACACGACCCCAACCGCCCCAAACCGCAGCTCAGCAGCGAGTCTCGCCGCGAGCTCTACGAACTCGCCATCGAGTACGCCGAGCGCTACCTCGAACCGGATGAGATCACGGCGACCTTCTTGTTAGTCGAGAAACGGATGCTGGTTCAGGAGGGGGCACGTCTCGCCGAGGATCCCGACACGCCGCTCGACACGCTGCGTGACAAGATCCACGAGTTCCTCGACTTCGCGCCGGGCGAGGCGGTGGCGCCGCCCGAGGATGTCATCGGAACCCGCGCCGCCCTCGTGCGCCGCTTTCTCACCGACCAGCTCGACTTCATCTCGGTGGGCAAGCGCCACATTCGCGTGCTCGAGTTCGCCGAGGTCCTCGACCACATCCTCCCCACTGATGGGCGTTCGGGGCGCCTCGGCGGCAAGGCCGCCGGTCTGATCCTCGCGCACTCGATCCTGCAGGAGGCTCAGCGAGAGGGGCGATTCGGCGGCGAGTATCGGGTGCCCACGTCGTACTTCCTGCCGTCGAACGGCATCCTCGAGTTCATCGAATACAACGGCCTCGATGAAATCATCAACGTCAAGTACAAGACCTCGGAAGAGGTGCGCCAGGAGTACCCCTTGGTGGAGCGGCTGTTTAAGAGCGGCGCGTTCCCGGAGACCATCCATAAGGGCCTTTCCGAAATGCTCTACCAGATTGGCGAGATTCCCCTGGTGGTGCGCTCATCGAGCCTGCTGGAGGACCGCATCGGCCACGCCTTCTCGGGCAAGTACAAGAGCCTCTTCATCCCCAATCGCGGGACGCTCGAGCAGCGCCTGGCCTCGCTCGAGGACGCCATCGCCGAGGTCTACGCTTCGATCTTCCACCCCGACCCCATCGAGTACCGGCGTGAGCGTGGTCTCATCGACTTCCAGGAGCAGATGGGCGTCCTCATCCAGGAGGTCGTGGGGCGTGACGTCGGCGACATGCTCTTTCCCGTCTTTGCCGGTGTCGGTTTCTCACGCTGCGAGATGCGCTGGTCGCCGCGGATCCGCCACACCGACGGCATGGCGCGGCTGGTGCTCGGTCTCGGTACCCGGGCCGTCGATCGGACGGTGGACGACTATCCGGTGCTCGTTGCCCTCGAGCAGCCCACCCTGCGCGCCGTGCAGCAGCCCGACGAGGTCTACCGCTACTCGCAGCATGACGTTGATGTCGTCGATCTCCAGGAGAGCCAGTTCGAGTCGGAGCCGCTGGCCGAGTTCATGCGCCGGGTGGGGCGCAAGATTCCGAGCATGAACCGCATCTTCTCGCTCTACCGCGACCGCCAGATCCTGCCCATGGTCGGTGTGATGGCGCAGCTCGAACCCGAGGAGCTGGTGGTGACCTTCGACGGGTTGCTGCGGTCGGACTTTCCACGCGAGCTCAAGACGATGCTCGACCTCCTCGAAGAGGGGCTCGGTGAACCGGTCGACATCGAGTTTGCTCACGACGGCGACGCCCTTTACATGTTGCAATGCCGCGCACTGAGCCGCGGCGCTATGGCGCAGCGGGTCGAGGTGCCCGATGTTGCGGACCAGCGGAAGATCTTCTCAGCCAACCGCTATGTGCAGATGGGCCAGGAGAAGGACCTTGAGTACGTGGTCCTCGTCGACCCGAGAGACTACGAGGCCCTCGAGACGCGCGAGGAGATGCTGCGCGTGGCGCGGGCGGTGGGCGCGGTCAACAAGGCCCTGCCGCAGAAGAAGTTTCTCCTCATGGGACCCGGCCGCTGGGGCAGCCGCGGCGACATCAGGCTCGGGGTGCCGGTGACCTACGCCGACATCTGCCACACCACGGTGCTGGTGGAGATCGCGCGCAAGAAGGGCGCCTACGTTCCCGACGTCAGCTTCGGCACCCACTTCTTCAACGACCTCGTCGAGTCGGGCATCAACTACCTGCCGCTCTACCCGGACGATCCCGGGGCGGTGTGGAACGAAGACTTCCTCCTCGGATCCGCCAACTGCCTGGCCGAGGTCGCCCCCGAGTACGCCGACATGGAGGGCGTGGTGCGGGTGATCCGGGTCGCCGACGTCGCCGCCGGGATGCTCCTACAGGTCGTCATGGATGCCGAAACGGACAAAGCCCTGGCGTTCCTTGCGGAACCCCAGGGCTAATTCTCAATTCTCAATTTTGAATTCTTAATGATCCCAATCCAGTCCATTGTGTCGGAAGGATGGGCCGTAATTAAGAATTGAGAATTAAGAATTGAGAATTGTCACGCTTCTTTCACCCACCGCGCGAGGTCTTTCAGCTTCGGCTTCGAGCCGTGCATGAGGATGCCGACCCGGTAGATTTTGGCCACTATCCAGGTGCAGGCGAGGATCGCGCCGACCATCAATACCACCGAAGCCGCCACCTGCCAGATCGGCACGGGCGCCAGGGTCATACGAAGGAACATCAGCATCGGGGTGAAGAACGGGATCAGCGACAGCACCACCGACAGTGTGCCGTCGGGCTGGTTGAGGATCTGCATCATCAACACCAGCGGGACGATCAGGAACATGGTCACGATGCCCTGGAAGTTCTGTGCCTCCTGCTCGGTGTCGAAGGCGGCGCCGATGCCGGCGTACAACGTTCCGTAGAGCAGAAAGCCGAGCACGAAGTAGACAACGAAAAATACAAGGAGTTGAGCCGGGACCGCAGGGAGCTCGATACCGCTGATGCCGACGGCGGCTGCTGCCCCCGGGGCCGAGATCGCGGCCATCAGGGCGGCCCAGATCAGAAACTGGGTGAGGCCGACTGCGCCGATGCCGAGAATCTTGCCGAGCATCAGCTCGAACGGTTTGACGGTGGAGATGATGACCTCGATTACGTGCGAGCTCTTCTCCTCGAGCACCCCACGCATGACGTAGATGCCGTACATCAGCACCGTCACGTAGATGATCATCATGAAGACGTAGGCGAGCATGAAGCTCTGGCCCTGGTCGCGGGTTTCCTCGCCGCCTTTGCCGAGCTTGAGGGTCTTGAGGCCCACTCTGTGGGTCAGCTCACGGACCTGGTCCGGGTCGAGCCCAGCCCCGGTGAGACGGTCGGCGACCATGACGCTGTTGACCGATCGTTCGAGCACGTTGAGTAACTTGAAAGCGGCCACGTTGGGCGCCACATACTCAGGCTGGCCCTCGTCGGGCATGGTGGCCGGGATTACCAGCACGCCTTCGAAGTTCTTGTTCTGGACCTCGTTTTTGAGTCGTTCGCGAGTCGCCCTGGGGTCGGTGCCGGGATTCTGGCGGACCAGCGTCACAGTGAGCTTTTCGTCGTCCCCGGAAAGGAGGCGATCGACCTCATCTCGAATCGGATCGAAGAACCGGCCCGAGAGATCGAGCACGGCGACCCTGAACTCGCCTCCTCCCCGAGCGGCGAGATAGGCGGGGAGGATCATGACCGCTCCCAAAAAGAACGGCACGACCAGGGTCGAGATCCAGAACGCCTTGGTGCGGACCCGCTCCAGGTACTCACGACGGATGACTGCGAAGATTCTACTCAGCATGGTCGTGGTCCTCCTCCACGGCACGAATGAAGATGTTCTCGAGGTCGGGCACGAAGCGGGTGAAGGTTTCCACATGACCGCATTCCAAGAGACGGCGCAGCAGCTCCCTCGGCTCGTATCCATTCTCGAGCTCGACCAAAAGGTCCTTTCGCAGCGGGTGAACCGAGATCACGCCCGGGAGCGCGCCGAGATCGTTCACCTCGATGCCGGAGTTCACCCGCCAGGTGTTGCCGCCGTAGTCCGCCCGGATCTCGTCGAGCGAACCATAGAGGATCGGTCGCGCGCGGTTGATGAGGCAGATCGAGGTGCAGAGCTCATCGACCTGCGGCAGCACGTGGGTTGAGAGCACGACGGTCACCCCCTCGGCCACCATCTCCAGGAGGAGATCCTTGATCTGGCGGGTGTTGATGGGATCGAGGCCCGAGAACGGCTCGTCGAGGATCAGCAGCGGCGGCCGGTGGAGGATAGTGCCGATGAGTTGGAGCTTCTGCTGCATTCCCTTCGACAGATCCTCGACCTTGTGGGTCGCCCACTCGTCAAGCTCGAAGCGCTCGAGCCACGCCGAGGCCCGCTTCTTCGCCTCGCCCGGCCGCAGGCCGCGGATCGTGCCCAGGTAGACCAGGTGCTCGAGCACCTTCATCTTCTTATACAGCCCCCGCTCCTCGGGTAGGTAGCCGATGATCCGCCGCCGGTCGTCGTCCACCGGTTCGCCGTTGAGAAGCACCGTGCCCGAGTCCGAGGCGATGATCCGCATCACCATGCGGATGGTCGTGGTCTTGCCGGCCCCGTTGGGTCCCAGCAGACCGAAGATCGAGGCCTGCGGGACCGCAAAGCTCAGATCGTCCACCGCCACGTGGTCCCCGTAGCGCTTGCTCAGATGTTGCAGCTCGAGTATCGCGTCCACTGATCCTCCTTTTTTCGGTGTCGGAGCATACTACGCGTTGTTTAGGAGTTTGTTCCAGATCCTTTTTTGCCGCCCGCGTCGCGGCGACGCGAGCGGCAGAAAAGGAAAAATGGTCGGCAATGGGGTCGCGGGAGAATTGATGGTGAAGCCGGAGGCGGAAGTTTCCCGAGACCCTCGAGATCCATCCGGCCCTTCTCTCAGTATTTCATTGCCTCATCAGAAACCGATCGCGCAGAATGGTGCATTGAGCCCGCAATCCCCACCGTTGCATTCTGATGACAAAGGAATTCTCTGGTCTCCCGAGCGTCGTGATCGCGACTCGGGCGGGCGGATCGATCTCGAATTTCAACACTGAAAACCGGGCAGGGAGGGTGGAAATTGAGAATAGAGAATTGAGAATTCAAAATTCCATGTGGCGTCTTGCGCAGCAACGCCCCCTGTGGCACAATGTTCTTCCCTTGTGCTGCGCCGATAGCTCAATTGGATAGAGCATCTGGCTACGGACCAGAAGGTTGGGGGTTCGAGTCCCTTTCGGCGCGCCAGGCTTCGTTCTCGACCGTCGGGCGAGATGGCGGAGTTGCCCGCCCCCCCCGGACGTGACGATCTTGTCAAGAGCACTCTCGAAAGTAGACGTGTCAGATCATGCGGCGTACATTGGGTGGGAGTTGTCATCTTCGAATCATCACGGGAGTGAGGGGGCGTCGGGGCCCGACCGCATTTCGCACTTCGAGATCGTGGGCCGGCTCGGGACGGGCGGCATGGGCGACGTCTATCGCGCCCGCGACGAGGTGCTCGATCGCGAGGTGGCCCTCAAGCTGGTTCGGCCGGAGGTTGCTCAGGACGAGGAGGTTCGCCAACGTTTCCTGCGCGAGGCCCGCCTCGCCGCGGCCATCAATCACTCCGGTGTCGCGACCCTTTTTGAAGCGGGAGAAACAGAACCTGTCGAAAACGGTGGCAAGCCGCAGCTCTACCTTGCATCGGAGCTGGTCGAGGGACAAAACCTCGAGGGCGTCCTCCGGAACGAACCTCTGCCTATCGAACGGGTCATCGATCTCGGGGTGCAGCTTGCTGAAGCGCTCGCGGCCGCCCACGAGCTCGGAATCGTCCACCGCGATATCAAGCCCTCGAACCTCATGGTCACGGACGGCGGTCAGCTCAAGGTTCTCGACTTTGGGATTGCCAAAAGGGTGGGGTGGGCCGGCGTTCAGGGCGACGACGCCGAGACCCTGACGTATACCGCCCGCGGCGCGATCGTCGGAACGCCGGCCTACATGGCGCCCGAGCAGGTTGCCGGTGGCGTCGCTGACGCCCGCACCGATATCCACGGCGCCGGCTGCGTCCTGTATCAAATGTTGACCGGGCGCGGGCCGTTTGGGAGCGGCGCGCCGAGCGAGGTCATGCGTCGTGTCATCGTCACGCCGCCGAAGCCGCTGCGCACCCTGCGGGCCGAGGTGCCGCAACCGCTCGCGGATGTGGTGGAGCGTGCGCTCGCCAAAGATCCCGGCGACCGGTACCAGACGGCCGAGGAGCTGGCGACGGCGCTGCGCGGGGCGGCCGCCTCGACTGGCGTTCGTCATGCTCTGCGCGGCATCGGCGCGCCGGTTCCGCGGCGCACGATCCTGACGGCCGCGGTGGTTGTGGTTGTTGTGCTGTCGGTCTTGGTTGGGCGGAAGATCTTCTCGACTGCGCTCCCCTTCGACAACCGGGACTGGCTGCTGGTGGCGGACGTTGTCAACGAAACCGGCGACGAGGGGTTCACGCTGGCGCTCAAGAGCGCGCTCGAGACCGATCTCCGTCAGTCCCGCCATGTCAATATTTTTGACGAGGGGCGGGTCCGCAACACCCTCAAAATGATGCGCCGCGATCCGGCCGATACGATCGATCTCGAGACCGGGCTCCATGTCTGCCGGTTCGCCGGGGTGCGCGCCCTCCTGGTGCCGCGGATCGACGCCGTGGGCGATGTCTACATCCTCCAGGCAAGCCTGATCGAGCCGGAGACCGGCCGCATTGCGGATCGCATTCGCCTGACCGCGAATGGCCGCGACGAGGTCCTGCTCGAGACGATCGATGCCCTAACCGAACAGGTGCGCCACAGGCTCGGCGAGTCCATGCAATCGATCGCCGAAACTGACGCCCCTCTGATCCAGTACACGACATCGTCATGGGAGGCGCTGAGGCTGTTGGCTATCGGTTCGAAGGAGTGGCGTGCCCGCAGGTACGAGGCGGCCGCCCGCAGTTTCGAGCTGGCTTTGGAACAGGATCCGCATTTCGCCATGGCGCGCGGCTCTCTCGGGTTGCTCGAATTTCAGTTTCTGGGGAAACCGGAGGAAGGGCGACAGCTCCTCGCCGAAGCCCTCGAGGACGCGAGCGACGTGTCACGTCGCGAATACCTACTCCTGAGAGCGATCAACCGGCAGTTCGTCGATGACGATCCCGATGCTGCGCTCGCGGACTACAGGCTGATCTCGGAGCTCTATCCGGACGCCTTACAGCCGTACAACAACAGCGGCAGGATCCTGCAACGGCTTGGCCGCTACGAAGAGGCGACCCGAATGTACGAGCGGGCGCACGAGATCGATCCGCGCAATCCCATCCCGCTGTTCAACCAGTGGTTCACCCTCAACCAATATCTGCGGCGACCGGCGGCCGCGTACGAGGTCGCGCGGGAACTGGTCGAGCTGCAGCCCGAGTCGCCATGGGCGCGTCACGGTCTCGCGTGGAGCCTGGTCGCCCTGCGCCGCTTTGACGACGCGGAGGCCGGGATGCGGGCAATCCTGGAGAGTGACCCCTCGTTCAGCTATGCGCTCGCGAATCTCGCCCACCTGTTGTATCGGCGAGGCGCATTCGACGAGGCCGTGGATCTTTACCGAAAGATGGATGCGGAGTCCCACGCCAGCGAGCGGATTGACAGTGATGCGTTTGACAGCCTCTGCCTCGGTCTGGCCCTCCAAGGGGCGGGCCGCGCGGACGAGGCCAGAACCGTGCTCGAGGCAGAGATCGATGCCCTGCGTGCGCAATCAGTCTCGAATCCCCTCGAAGATTTCGAAAGGGAGCGGCAGGCCGGCCTCCTGGCAGCAGTCGGGAGGGGCCGCGAGGCGTCGGCTCTGGCCCGCAAGATCGAGGCCGAGGATCCGGATGATCCACAGGTGCTGCTCGCCCTGGCGGAGGTCTACGCGCTGATCGGCGAGCCGGATCACGCGATCGCCCTGCTCGGGCGCGCGTTCGACGCGGGCTACGACGACCCCTACTACGTCCTCCTCGACCCACCGCTACGGGGTCTTCAGAACCGCCCGGAGCTCGAACAACTGGCGCCGCCGTCCTGATCGGCATCGCTCGGTCTCTCTACGTTCGAACCTCCGATGCCTCCGTAAGCCAACTGGATAGAGTCGTAAGTGATCAGTAATCAAGTCATCAGTAATCAAGTCATCAGTGATCAGCGCCGGAAGCGCGACAGACAGTTACCCTGGGGCTCACGCCCCAGGCTATCCATCTGTCGCCGCTCCGCGGCTGTTCCGTACCGCGACCAACAAGCACGGCCGTCGAGCTCGAACCCGCTACAATGCACCGCCATGGTGGAATCGAGGATTCGAGGAGTATGGACGGACAGCGGGGATCCAGAGTGATTTCGGTCAGCGGGCTCTTCGTCTACCCGGTGAAGTCGTGTGGTGGGGTGGCGGTCGACGAGGCTCTCGTCGGCGCCACCGGGCTCGACCTCGATCGCCGGTGGATGGTCATCGGTGAGGACGGTGTCTTTCTGAGCCAGCGCGCATATCCCCACCTCGCTCTGGTAAGAGTGCGGATCGGCGACGTCGATTTTCGTGTCGTCAAGCCGTGTGCTCG
>Ga0209013_10000657_pt1 | contig 31314 bp, 32 predicted proteins | sample Cruoilmetagenom2_FD_187291 | JGI IMG/M metagenome (GOLD analysis project Ga0209013, IMG submission 187291) | Oil polluted marine microbial communities from Coal Oil Point, Santa Barbara, California, USA - Sample 2 (SPAdes) (version 2) | ecosystem: Environmental > Aquatic > Marine > Oil seeps ...
GCCCGAAGTGTGGTGGCGATGATCTCCAGAGCGTGCCGCTTGCGATCGTCGAGAAGAGCAGAGGAACGCAGCTGTCGGTCGTCGGCACGCGAACTGTGCACCTCTGTTCGGTGTGCGACGCCGATGCCCTCGATCGATACCACAGGAATCGACCCAACCCGCTGATGCCCGATGAACTCCCCACCATCGGTCCGGGCAGCTGACCGGGAGAGGGCGTAGTCTGACGGCGAGCCGGGCATGCCACGAGAAGGGGAGACCGATGGACGGACGCGATCTCGCGGTCGACGGAGTTGCGATATACGAGTCGCTTCCCTCGAGCCTTCCGGCCCCGGGAATCCTGGTCCTCCATGAACTGTTCGGTCTCAACGATGACATCCGTGGCATCGCCGACCGGTTCGCCGACCTCGGCTATGTTGCCGTCGCCCCCGACCTGCTCGACGGAGGACGGATCTCCTGTGTTGCACGTGCCATGGCGCAGATCCAGCGAGGGGAGGGGAGCATCATCGACACAGCAGAAGAGCATCTCCGCTCTCTTGCCGATCGTGAAGATGTGGATGATCGACGAGTGGCCATTGTCGGCTTCTGCATGGGTGGCAGCTTCGCCCTTCTGCTCGGGGCGAGAGGAACCGCACAGGCCATCTCGGCGAACTACGGGATCTTCCCCGGAGACGACGTGGCAGAGCGCCTCTGTCCGGTCGTCGCTTCATATGGGGGGAAGGATCATCTGATCGGCCGTGACGGAATCAAACTCTCTCGCGCTCTCGAAGGAACCGACGTCCCCCACGACATCGTGACCTATCCCAACGCCGGGCATTCGTTCATGAATCAGGCTGAAGGCCACCGGATCTCGAAGGCGCTCATCGGGCGCCCGCTCATGGCGGTTGCGTTCGATGAGGACGCATCTGAGGATGCATGGGAGAGGATCGAGGCGTTCTTCGCTGAGCACGTCTGACTCGATCGCGACTCCTGGTCAGGCGGGCGCAGGAACCAGACGCTTCGTGGGGAGCTGAGCGATGTATACAACGAGAGAGATCGCCAGTGCGATGAGTGCGACGCGGATGATGGTGATGTCGATGACAAACACAACCGAGATCGTGAACGTCACGATGATGGCGCCGATGGCGATCGACTTCGCCCGAATCGTGAAGCCGAGTCCGGCCCGCCAATCCCGAACGATGCCACCGAAGAGTTTGTTCTCGACAAGCCACTTGTCGAAGCGCTCGGACGACTTCGAGAAGAAGTAGGCAGCCAGAAGGACGGGGCCCACGGTCGGGATGAGGGGAATGACGATGCCGACGAACGCGAGTCCCAGGAAGAAGATCCCGAGTGCGAGGAAGAAAGATCGGAGCAGGCGGCTCTTGACGACGGTCATCGAGGTGGAACCCTATCGCTGTTCGTGACCGACAGCGAGTCGGATTTCGGCTACATTCGCGTCATGTCATGGCTCGATCGAATACTTGGAAGGGCAGCACCCGTTGCACGAATAGCGGGTGACCCGCCGAGCGGCAACGGTGCGTCTTCCTTCCACCTGTGGTGGGAACTTCCGTACGGGGAGTTACTCACCGAGGTGTCGGCCACGCTCGAGGTCATCGAACCACCGACGATTGATCGTCTCTACTTCTGGGCATTGCAGACATCCTTCGTGAAACCGGGCGGGGGAGGGGCGCACCTCGGGTTACAGCACAACGCCCGATTCCCCGGGCGGGCTGCCGCCAACTGGGGCGGATATGCACCTGCCGGTGACGGATCGTTGCTCCAGGGATCCCCGTCACCTCTTCCATCAACACCGGAGGATGTGAACACCCGTGACTTCTTCTGGTCCCCGCATCGTCCATATCGTCTGACCATTGGCAGATCACCCGATGGTGCGCCTGCTGGATTCCATGCGTGGCGCGGTTCGATCGAGGACCTTCACACGGGCGAGGTCACGGTTGTGCGCGATCTCTTCAGTCGAGGCGAGTACCTGAGGGGGCCGATCGTCTGGACGGAGTCGTTCGCTCGATGTGATCACCCACCAGTTGCTGTGCGCTGGAGTGATCTTCTGGCAGTCGGAGAGAAGGATCAACCGATCGCAGTGGGATCCGTATCGGTGAATTTCCAGGATCGGGCTGCCGGGGGCTGCGACAACAGCGACGTGACCGTGGATGAAGCCGGCTGGGTCCAGCGGACGACGACCGACCGAACCACCCGCTCCGGAGCGCCACTCAACCTGCCGCGTGCGCTGTGAGCGCGATAAGCCGGTAGCATCCCCGGGTCCGGGCGTTTAGCTCAGTTGGGAGAGCGCTGCCCTTACAAGGCAGAGGTCGGCGGTTCGAGCCCGTCAACGCCCACAAGATGGGGGCCCTTGGTGTGGCTGCGAAACGCAGTAGCGCCAAGGGTTTTCTTCGTGCGCGGTCCCCTCCGAGCTCATATGCTGACGCGTGCCGCGACGTGCCGATTCGTGGCATGAATGTGGACAAGTAGTGGACAAGCAACTCGGACGGACCACAGAGATGATGACCGTTGACGACAACGAGAGAGAACAGTCGCGGATGATCGACCAACTAGCCGACCTCGACGCAGGAGGGCTCGCTCGGCATGCCCAGCACCTCGCCGACGACGTCAAGTTCGACGTCCGATCCGGCGACGAAACCCACCTCGCCGTCTACGCAGACGAGTTCGTCGCGTTCGGCCGGGTCCTCGAAGACAAGTTCTTCCGGTAGGAACAGGCCACAACGGCCGGCTACATGGCGAAGGGTCCGCAGGCTCCCCCCGTCTGCGGACCCTTCGTGAACTCCATCGCCCCTATCCGTGAGGCTGGCGCCGCGCCGGACGTCTTCCTCGGCGAATCCGACAATCCCTGCCGCCCATATCGCAGTCGACGTGGGCGGTCTCGACCGAGCGTCCTTGCCGCCGTGCCGCTATTGGTCGGCTAGTCGAGGTGTTCGGCTGCTGGCCGGGTGCGTTCGTCGGACTTCAGGAGAGCAACGACGCTGAAGTAGAGCACGGGAACCGAGAAGTACAGAGCGAGGCTGACATCCGTGTTCCAGCCCGCAACCACCATCGCCAACACATACACGAAGATGACTCCCCAACTTGTCATAGACGTAAGGCGGCGCCTCTCCTTGGTGCTCTTCTCCCACAGCAAACCGGGATGCGATAGGAAGTAGGCGTTGAGAACGAGGCGCAGTAGTGATGCTGCGATCATGACGGCACCGTAGAGGTACAGGGCAGTCGGTTCGGAGTGGTACTCGCCCAACGCCGAGGATGCGTATGGCACTAGCGCCAGCGCAAGGAGAAACAGCAGGTTCAGCCAGATCGAGTTGTGATCGACGTAGCGCACCTGATTGAACGTCTGTTTGTGCAGCGTCCAGAACATCCCGACGAGCAGGAAGCTGATCACGAACGAGACGAACGTCGGACGTACCTCGGTGAGTGACTCGACGAGCGACTGGCCCGACCCCAGTTCCGGGACCCGTATGTCGAGCACCAGGATCGTGATAATGATGGCGATGACGCCATCGGTGAGGAACACAAGCCGCCCGGGATCAGCGGCACGCTCTTCTGCCGGAGTGAGGTTCGGTGCCGTCCTATTTGACATGGGCGGACCATACCAAGACGCCACGCACCCTGCCCATATGTGCCGCGAGTCCAGGGGGTCATTGCAGCACTTCGGCGAGAGTGCGAGATGTGCTGATATGGGCGGTCCGAGACGTGTTCGCATCTCCGAAGGCGTCGAGGCGCTGTGGCATCTCCTACGCGCTCGTCATCTCCTTGCCGATCGCGTGGCGGGCGCGGGTGCTCAACGTGTGGTGGTGGACGGCCTGGCCCTCTGCAAGGTCGGTCGGATCTTCGTGTGATTCATACCAGTTGGCGTATGCCTGGGATCCTGGATAGGCGGTGAGGCCGTGCAGCAGCACGCTCAGACCGACGACGCATGCTGCCACCACGTTGATCGTGTCGGTTCCTGGCAGGTCGGCTTCGGTGACGACGAGCGCAGCGAACACAATCGTGGCAAGACCCCGGGGTCCGAACCATCCCATGTAGAGGATGGTGACGCGGTTGAGTTTCATCCCGATCATCGCGACCCCCACTGGGAGCATCCGTGCGAGTGTGAGTGACAGGACGGCCATCACGACGACCTTCCATGTGATCATTCCGAGGGCTGGTTCGAGTACCAGTGCTCCGAATAGCAGGAAGCTCACCTGGGTCAGGCCGAGTCCGAGGTTGGCGGCGAGGACCTCGCTCTCTTTGATCTGGTCGCGGGTTGCTTCCCCGTAGGCGAGGCCGCCTACGAACGCCGCGATGAAGCCGCTGCCGCCGCCCGCATCGGAGAGGACGAAGGCGGTGGTGGCAAGCGCGACGACGGCGATGCCGCTCCATGCGTGTCCCATTGTCCCTGCATTGCTCGCAATCACCACGAGCTTGCCGCCAACCACACCGACCGCGATCCCGACGAGAACCGCGACGCCGATGGCGACGGCGAACGTCTCGACAACACCGGGACCCTGGTCTGGTCCGGCGAGCCCGATGAAGATCAGTACGAATGGGAAACTGACACCGTCGTTGAGACCGGATTCGATATCGAGGGCCTGGCGGATGCGTTCGGGAACTCGGGGGTTCGAGATCACAGCCTGGCCGAGTGCCGCGTCGGTTGGTGCGGTGATCGCGCCGATGATTGCGGCCTCCCAGATGCTGAGATCGGTGAAGAGCAGCGCAGCGAAGACCGTTCCAAGCCCGATCGTGAGCGGCAGGCCGATACCGAGGAGACGTCCCGGGAGATCCGCGTCCTTCTTCCACGACGAGAAGTGGAGGGCCGCCGCGTCGGTGAACAGGAGAAGAATGAGTGTCCCCTGGAACACGACGTTGACGACATCAACCGTCTGATCCGAATTGGCAGTGATAATCCCGAACCCACTCGCACCTGCGACCAAGCCAAGCGCGACAAAGACCATCGGGCCGGTGATAGGAGACTTCGCAAGGCGGCGTTGGACGAGAGCGAACCCCACAAGAGAGACTGCGATGTACACGATCACCGACATCGACCCTCCATCGTCCCTAGCGCACTCGCCAACCCCGGCTCTTCCTTGTCTCCTCTCGGCCCGAAACGGCCATTCGACAACTCCTGGTCAGGAGGTCGCCGGTTGGGTGTCCGGGTTGTCGTCGGGGGAGTCGTACGCAGATTGGTATACGACGTCGTAGCTCTTTCCCGTGTTCTTGATGATCGACGTGATCAGCGCGGCGATGGGCAGGGCGGCGAACGCCCCCATCGGGCCGGCGATCGCGCCACCCGCCAGTGCCGCGCCGAACGCAACCGCACCGTTGAGTTCCATCGTGTTTGATGAGATCTTCGGCGACAGCCAGTAGTTCTCCGCCTGCTGATAGATCAACACCCACACAAGCAAGATCAGCGCCTCGGGGAGACCGAGCACAACCAGGGCAAGCAGGATCGGAATAGCAGCACCGAGATACGTCCCGATTGCCGGGATGAACTCGGCGACGAATCCCTCGAAGATCGCCAACGGTATGGCGTAGAGCGTCGGCATACCGACAAGAAGCATCGCCACGAAGAACAAACCACCGTTGATCACCACCAGCAGCATCCGGGAGTAGAAGTAGCCGCCGGTCTGCTCGATCGCCGTATCCCAGATCCACCCGTAGACCTTCTGCCGGTTCGGAGGAACACGCGACAGGAACGCCCGTTCGATTCTTGGTGCGTCTGCTGCGATGTAGAACGTGAACATCAGCACCGTTGCGAGGTTGAAGAGCATTCCGATCCCTGACATCGCAATTCCAGCAATGTTGTCAGCGAACTTGGAGATCCCTTCGCCTGCTGCCTCGCCGGTTTCGGTACCCGTCTCCTGGTTGACGACGTCTCGACCGATCAGGTCCTGGCTGTAGCCGTTGATCGTGTCCGCAAAGCTCCCGCCGCTGCCAGATATCTCGTCGGCGAAATCGACGGCTGCGGGGATCATGAACGCCACGAGCGCGACGATGAACACGACGAACCCGAGGTAGATAGCACCGACGGCCGCGCCGCGCTTCCACCCCCAGCGTTCGTGCATGTACTTGACCGCCGGGATCATCGCAAGAGCGAAGAACGCCGACACAGCCAGCATGCGGATCAGCGTCTGCGTCCGCCACACAACCATCAGAGAGACGGTCAGAACGAGGCCAACCGCGACGACCTTCCACAACGACGCCCAGACAAACTTGTTCGCCCAGGCCGGTCGACCAGTCCTGGACTCTGCGGGAGTACCAGCGTCGGCCTGCGCAGCAGCTACGACATCATCCGGCACTGCAACGTCTGCATCCGCCCATCCGTCGTCCTGCGTCGGATCATCCTTGCTGACCATGAAAGTCTGCCTTCCTCAATGCCGGGCCTCCCTATGAATCCCCGTCGCGGTTTCAATCATATCGACGACGTACGCCCGCAGCTATCCAGTACCGGCATATTGATAGCCCTGAGGCGCCGAGGGGTGCCGGGACAGCTACGTCGCGATTTCGGTTCTATTAGTTGGGTGAAGCGTCGTCCGAAGGTGCTGCTTCTTTGGTGATGTTGAGTCCTGTGGTTGCTCCACCGAGTTCGATGTCAGCGTCATCGAGGGCATTGCGTACCGCAAGTATTGCTGCAGAGACCGGGCCGATATCTGTTTTCAGCTTCGACGAGTACCAGAAGCGGGCCGTGACGATCATCGCGTCCTGGTCCAGCCGGGTAGCCAGCACCTCAGACGCCGGGTCGGAGAGGACCCCCTCTACGGTCGAGAGTGCTCTCGAAGTGATTCCGAGTGCCTTGGCGATATCAGTCCCGGCCGCAAAGCTCATATCGAACTGGGCGCGACGCGCGTCAGATGTGGTGTACACGTGCACCATTTCACCGAGCATCTTTGTGTTCGGAATGTAGCTTGTCACGCCATCAACGGACTCCAGCTCCGTGCTGTGGCTGCCGATCTGGAGCACCGTACCGCGAGTGTCCATGACTTCGATCTGATCGCCGACACCGAAGGAGGGACGCACCGTGAGCACGAGTCCGGCGGACGTGTTCTGGATTTGGGGTCTTGCGATGAGCGCCGCCACGAAGAGAACCGCAACAACGACGATTGCGACCCAACTGCTACCTACTCCGACCAGCACGAGAGCGATGGCAGCCGCGATGAGGTAGATGAGGTAGCGGGCGCCTCGGGAAACGTCGAAGACGATCTCCGGTGGCACGTTGGGAGCCTTGTGGAAGGCACGCTTGGCCAGCCGCTGCACCAGGCGGCCGAGCGGATACGCAGCGATCAGGACGATCACGGCGGCAAGGACCTGCCAACCCGTTACCTGAGCTGCCTCAACAGAACTCTCGACATCGTCAACCGAGGGTTGGGCAAGAATCCCGTCGACGAACCACTGTCGGAATTGTGCGATCACGTCCTCGTCTCCCATCTGACTGTCCACCATGCTATCTCGAACAGGTGTCGAGGCTTGCTTCATTCTTGTCCGGGTGGCGGGAAGGACCGTGGCCGAGTACGCGCAGGAGTTCGTGTTCGTACCGCGGGACTGCCAGATGCATTCCCGGGTAGGCGCGAGCTGCGAGGGAATGGACAAGTCCAGCTTCCATGAATACCCGGCGGGCGGTCGTTCGGCTACCGGCAATTGGATTGGCCCAAGAAGCTCGAGGGCAGAGGTCGGTCCGCTGCTCCGGGAGATGGGTCTGCTCTTCGGCGGGATCGACGTGATCGGCGGCTACCTGACGGAGATCAACGTCACCAGCCCTACCGGGATCCGGGAACTCGACAAGGCATGTGGGATTAACATCGCCGACCAGCTCCTCGACACAATCGCCACCCAGCTCCACGACACCTGAAGTCGCCCAGCGGCGCGCCATCTCGACGATCCGGCTACCGGACCAAGGGGGTCGCTGACGCCAATCGCCGCCCGTGCCCGCCACTCTGTGCGGATGACAACACGGCCGGTCGTCCTACCCAGGCGGTCTGCCTCGTCTATCGGGGTTCGACGTGGTTCGGCGTCGCCACCGTGGCAGAGATAGATTCATGCCGGGAATGGATAGACACACCCGTTGCAGGGGGCGTACGGTCATTCTTGGATTGGCGGCGCTGAAGGCGCCGAAGCAAGCGGCGCCGAGGGCGCCGAAACTGGAGGAGGAGCAATGAGTCTAGAGCCAGATACCAGACCGCCCGAGGGTTCCACCGAGGAGCCGGATTGGGACAATCTCGACTCCTCCTACGAGGCCCCAGGAGCCCGGGATGTGGTGCCAGACCTGCCGCCGGTCCCGGACGTGACGACCCCTCCGCCCTCGGAGAACCCCCCCTGGGTGTGGACTCACTACGACGACGGCTATCACAAGCCGCAGAAGAAGTTCCCTGCTCCGCTCAGGGACGTCGTCGTCGAGGAACACCCGCTCGAGGTCGACGTCTTCTACTCGATGCGTAGCCCCTACAGCTACCTGTCCCTGTTTCGCCTGGCCTACCTGCACTCGAACTACAACGTCAACGTCAACATCAAGGTGATCTTCCCGATCGCCGCGCGCACACGGCACAAGGGCGGCCAGTCCTCACTCACTGGCCGGTGGTACTACTTCCCTTACTCCGGGGGGCTCGACGCCCACCGAGTGGGGAAGTACGAGGGGATCCCGTTCCGGATGTGGAACCCGGATCCGATCCTGCAGGACATATACCCGCCCGGCAAATCGTCGGGAGCGGTCGCACCGATGGAGAAGCAGCCGTACATCGCATGGCTGGTCAGGCTGGCCGCCGCCGCCCAGCTGGAGGGCAAGACGATGGAATACTGCCTTGCGGTGTCGCCGCTGATCTTCGGGGCCAGAGCGGAGCTCGGCGAGTGGCCCTTCCACGTCGAGGCGGCCGTGAACAGCATCGGGATGAACTACGCCGAGGTGATCAAGGACATCCAGGCCAACCCGCAGAAGTACGACGACGTCTGGGCACAGAATGCTACGGAGCTACAGGCGACGGGACAGGGCGGTGTGCCGACCATGTCGTTCAATGGCGAGCCGTTCTTCGGAGAGGATCGGTTCAACCACTTCTTCTGGCGCCTGAATCAGAACGGTCTGACGGCACGCAAGGTGCCGAGAGAGCCCTTCGTGGCACGGCCGTTGCGCTTTCCCTCGAGCGCCGGAGGGGTGTAGAAGCCAACGTGTGCGGTGTGGCGGCGGGACGCACGTCCCGCCGCCGTACGCCGTTTGTTAGCGCGCCCAACGATCGTCTGAAGTAATCGGGCCTGGCATGGGCGGGCCGAGGGTTATGCGTTGGATCTCAGCGTCGCCGACGGGACCTCTCCGAAGAGCTGCGCATATTGTCCGGAGAATCGGCTGAAGTGGCGGATCCCGAGGTCCACGGCCACCTCGGTGACGGTTGCGCTCGATGGATCGGCGGTGCGAAGCCTGCGGCGGGCTTCGTTGAGTATCCACGTTCGAAAGAAGGCGGTGGGGGGCATGCCGCATTCCTCGACGAACGCAGCGCGAAGGAGACGCTCCGAGACGTGGGCAGCCCTGCAGAGTTCCGTAATGGAGGGGGCGCGTCCGACCGCCTCCGCATAGTCGATGCAGGTCCGAACGACGCGCCGACGGTCGATCTTCCGGCCTCTCCTGCCTGGCCGAGATGGACGATCGTCGGAAAGGAGAGCGGCGGCACAATAGAGGACATCGTCTTGTCGGTTCGCCTGCACCGTCGTGTCCGCAGCCGCAGCCCGGAAGAACGTGGACAATGCTGCGCCGGCGGCGGCTAGGTTCGGTGACGGTTCGAGGGCGCTGACGCTTCCCGGGCGAGGCGGACGGAAGCTGTGGCCAAGGCCCTCGCAATGCTCTTCGAGCACGTAGAGTTCGATCACCGCAAAACCGAAGCTCAGCCCGACGGGGTTGACCCCTTGATGCTCCGCGCCCGGGCCGTACATGACGACCATCTCCGGTTGGAGATCAATGCCGGACCATCGAGAGCCGCCTGGGGCGGATCGGATGAAGGCAACGGTGATCCGGTCGTCGGCCATCGATGACCGGTTGAGCATCGGAAACCCCACGTCCACCGACGTCGCGATGATGTCGTCCGCGCTCGCAGCGATGACCGTGTTGGGACCGATACCAGGTCCGGTCCGCATCGACTTGATGCTGATTCCAGCGACTGATTGCTCGTAGCCATCCACATCCGGGACGACGACCAATGGCGCTGGCCCTTCGAGCGCGCCTGACACTGCCGCCCCCATGTCACCGGGAGCGTCCCTGTGGTCGAGTCGCTCTGCAGCTGCCAACTGCACCTCTCCGTCGTCGCCAGCGTCAGGGTAATCGGTCGGTACCGACTCGCAAAGAGGGGAGGCCGACAGTCCAGGCGACGTTCCGCCACGAGGAGGAAGCAACAGGAAGCTTCAGAGATGGAATCACGAGAAGGGATGCGCAGGGATCCAAGCACGTAGCCCCAGCGCTCGAAGCAGAGCCGTGGGGCCGTCAGCGAATTCGGTTTCGGTCTTCGAACCTAGCTGCTCCCGAGCCAGTCCCAGGCGTCGTCGTCGTTCTCGAAGTATTTGGTCTTCTGGGCGTAGAAGGGCTGGGCGAGCTTCGTCAGATGTCTCTCCCACTTCGCGTTGCCGACGAGGACCAACTTGTCGATCTTGTTCTTGTACGTCTGCCCGAAGTCGATATCGGACTTCCAGGCTTCCACCTTCTCCCATTTGAACTGGGTGAGATCGAGGAGCAGGTTGACGCTCCCGTTCTTGTCGATCGCAGCCTGCACTGCCGGGACGAGCGTCTGGTAATCGGCTTTCCCGACCTCGCCAATGACCGTATAGCCGATCGCGGCGTCCGAACTCTCCTCCATGGTCTGGATCATGTGCGTTCCTTCTTCCGTCGGTCCTTCTCTCTGGCTCCTCTCAACCTATCGCTTGCTCGATGCAGGCGCTATCCACCTCCGGCACAGTTTGGAGTGCTGCTGCTCCACCGAGCCATGCCGCTCGCCAGACCGCGGCAGACCCACCAACGAAGAGGTACTCATGTCTGAGCATCCAGTCGCAGCGTGGGTTCTGGTGGGACCGTACGCCTCGTGCGAGTCGGTGCGAAAGTTGAGGATCCTCGCCGTCCGCAGAGGTGTAGACGGATTCATCGATCCAATGAGCACGCCTTCTGTTCGCTGCTCCATGAACGTGACCCTCCAGTTGCGTGCCCGAAGCTGCCAGCACCGTTGGCACCGCTGTCGGTCAATCCCCCTCTACCTGCCAACAGCACGAGCAGCAACCCACCCGACGGCGAGATGCGGCTCGGGACTCAGAGGTGACTAGAGCATCACGTCTATCGGATACCTGCCTGCAACTTCTCCAGCACCTGGTCGAGGCTGAAGCTGGCGGCCTTCTGTCGGGGCGGGAACTCCTCGAAGGTCTTCAGGAAGTCGCCGACGAGCTTCTGTGCTGGTGCGAACATGAACTCGTGTCGGAGCATGAAGTCGTAGTAAGTATTCGACGTGATGTCGGCATACTCGAACGGGTCCGTCCGGAGGTTGAAGAGCTTCGGGATCCGCAACGTCTTGAACGGGTTCATCCACAGGTACAACGTTCCCTTGGACTCCTGTTCCATGAACACGAACTTCCAGTTGTTATAGCGCAATGCCGCAACATCACCGTCATCGGTGAAGTAGATGAAGCCAGGCCGCGAATGCTCCTCGGCATCACCCGAGAGATACGGCATCATGTCATATCCGTCGATGTGCACCTTGTAGGTCTTGCCATTGGCTTCGTAGCCCGTCTTGAGCTTCTCGACCACATCGGACTCACCAGCCGCATGCACCAGCGTGGGCAGCCAGTCGTGCGATCCGACGATCTCATTGGACACAGACCGCGGCTCGACCATACCCGGCCACCGCAGCAGACACGGCACCCGATACGCACCCTCCCAGTTGGTGTTCTTCTCGCTGCGGAACCAGGTGGTACCGGCGTCGGGCAGGGTGTTTCGGTGCGGGCCGTTATCGGTCGAGTAGACGACAATCGTGTCCTCAGCGATACCCATCTCGTCCAACTTGTCGAGCAAGACACCCACCTGCTGATCGTGTTCGATCATCGCATCGTGATACTCGGACTGCCACAGGCCGGACTGGCCACGGATCTCGTCGCTGATCTGCGTGTAGACGTGCATCCGAGTGAAGTTGTGCCACACAAAGAACGGCTGGTCTGCCGCTACTTGGCGTTCCATGAAATCGAGGGAAGCGTCGAGCGTTTCCTGATCGAATGTCTTGATGCGGTCGATATCGAGAACTCCAGTGTCCTCAATCTTCTGCTTGCCGATCTTCCCCCACCTCGGCTGGACCGTCTCATCATCCTCGTCGGTTGCCCACGAGTGCATGACGTTGCGGGGACCGTACGTGTCGTAGAAATCCGGGAACGTGTCCGCCGGCGGCCAGTCAGGATGATACGGATCCTCGTAAGCGTCGAGGTGGTAGAACACGCCGAAGAACTCGTCGAAGCCGTGCAAGGTCGGCACGAACTTGTTCAAGTCACCAAAGTGATTCTTGCCGAACTGCGCCGTGGTGTAGCCCTGCTCCTTGAGCAGCGTGGCCATTGTCGGATCCTCGGCACTGAGACCAATATCGACCCCAGGCAGGCCGACCTTGCTCAACCCGGTACGGAACACGCTCTGGCCAGTGATGAACGACGACCGACCCGCCGTGCAGCTCTGCTCGGCGTAATAGTCGGTGAACATCATCCCCTCATCGGCGAGGCGATCGATGTTGGGCGTCTGATACCCCATCAAACCCCGGCTGTAACAGCTCAGGTTCGTCACCCCAATGTCATCACCCCAGATGACCACAATATTCGGCTGCTTCATCGACGTCGCATTCTCATCAGCCATGCAAGAACTCCCGCGTCGCGGCCTCTCACGCCACAATGCCACAATCAGAGCGGACTGGCTATCCAACTACGGCATGTCTCGACGGCAGTCGTTCGTTTCACTACCCGGGCTCGGGTAGCGACCGCAGGATTGGCGATCGGTCGTCGACGGAAGCATCTGAGATGAGCCAGGTCGGAGATATCACGTGGCTGTCTCCCCCGACGACACGCACCGGACGGGTCGCTCACCATCACCGTGCAGCATGAGGACCCTGGACCGAGCAAAGAGGCCAACTGGCGATCAGCGCCAGAGGGCGACTTCCGACTCGCTCTGCGACTCTGCGTTCCTGACAAACGAGTTGTCGATCGGAACTGGGTACCGTCAGCCGTCCAGAAGCTCACCGAATGGAGGGCTGCTGTCTTCGTTCGTATCCAGGCCACACGGAGATCGAGCCGCCCACGGCCGGCAATATGCACGGCTGGCCCAGGCACGCCTATGTGCCGCCATTGGCAGGTGGCTGGGGGTGGAATGAGTGGATTCTCGTCGTGTACTGCTGGGTCTCAGGGTGTATGCTCGCGATGCAAGAGATCCGCGAACGCGGACAACAATCACAAGGGAGTACATCAATGTCATCAGGTGACAATCTGGTGCTGTACGCAGCCGTGTACAGCGACGACGGGACTGCAGCAGCCGACTTTGCTGCTCTGAAGAGCGCCGATGAGGCCAGTGATGATTTCAAGATCGAGGGCTCGGTTGTCGTGGCCAAGGATGCGAGTGGCAAGATCGACGTGAAGGAGACTGGTGGGGGTCAGATCGGTGGAGGCGCACTACTCGGTGGAGGCATCGGGGCTCTTGTTGGGTTGTTCGCGCCGCCGTTCCTCCTTGCGGCCGCTATTGGCGCTGGCATCGGTGCGATCACGGGCAAGCTGGCAAAGAGCCACGAAGAGAAGAAGTTCGGTGTTGATCTCGACCAATACATGGACGACAACTCGTCGGCGATCCTGGTTGTGATGGACAACCAGTATCTCGATGGCGTCGAGGCTGCGCTCGGCAAGGCTGACGACCAGGTCAGCAAGGCGATCAGCAAGGGCGACTACGACGACATTGTCGACGCGTTGAACAAGGGTGACGACGAGGTCGCCGACGCCGTCGATTCCTAGACACCATCCAATCACCGAAGAGAGTGGGCCCCCTTGGGGCCCACTCTCTTCGTGCTTGAGCGGCCTCAACCTGTACTCGATCTACTCGCCGCCCGCCCACCCCGGCTGGGTGCGGGTCGATTCGGTGTCGGGTTGGACGAATATGGTGCGCACGGTCGCTCCGATCATCTGTTTGTGGCTCTTGGGGATGTGAGCCATCAGGTTGCGCAGCAGATGCACGTTGCATCGTTGCCGGGCCGCTCCTTAGAACACCTTCGCTATGGCGTTCTTGAGTCCGGGGTGGGCATTGGAGATGACGAGTTTCACACCCGACAGGCCCCGGTCCTTGAGCGACCGGAGGAACTGGGTCCAGAACACTTCGTCCTCCGAATCATCAACGTCGAGGCCGAGGACTTCCCGGTTTCCGTCGGCTGCGACGCCGGTTGCGATCACCACCGCCCTGGACACGACGTGATGATCGACACGGGCTTTGACATAGGTGGCGTCCACATACACATAGGGGAAGGCGAGGTGATCCAGGCGGCGGGTACGGAACGCTTCGACATGTTGATCGATCTCGGAACAGATACGGGACACCGTCGATTTCGACACGCCGGTGTCGCAACCCAACGCTCTGACCAGGTCATCGACCTTCCGCGTTGACGTCCCGGTGACATACGCGGTCATGATCACCGCCCACAACGCCTTGTCAACCCCGCGGCGCGGTTCGAGCAGAGACGGGAAGAACGATCCGGCCCGCAGTTTCGGGATCCGCAACTCGACATCACCCGCAGGTGTCGACAGATCCCGGTCACGGGCACCGTTGCGCCAGTTCGACCGAGAATCGGTCCGTTCATGACGGCCGGTACCGATCTTGGCAGTCACCTCGGCATCGATCAGATCCTGGAGTGCCTGCTCCAATAGGGCACGAAACAGCTCTTTCGTACCGTCATCACCCGAATGTGCAACCACATCAGCAAACGTTGAGGCATCATCATGGCGGGTCATCGTGTGGTCTCTCCTTCGAGCTCGTGGTTGAACTCGCTGAGAGTCACACGGTGACCCCTCGAACCGAAGGACCTAACCCAATTTCCACCACTTCACGGGACACACACCTTGAGTTCTTTGCGGTGGACCAAGACGGTACTTGTCATTGTTACGATGGTGTTAGCTTCTCAGGCTAAGATCGTAGTACTAGCGACACGAAGGTGTGTCAGGATGCCGACACCACAGATTCCCAGCGTGCTGGTTTCCCGTTCAGTTCGAGTGGTGAGGCCCCGCGATCTGAGAGAGCTGTACGTCAATCCCAGCTCGGAACTGGCGCGTCTCGAGGACCAGGGAGCAGTTCAGCGGTTCGCCCGGGGCTACTACGCCCTGGTCCCAGCTGAATCGGTGGGCGACTCGAGATGGCGTCCCACCATCGAAGCTCTCACTCTCGGAGTGGCTGTGGCTGACTATGGCGTCGATCTGGTTGCCTTGATGGGTCCGTCTGCTGCACGCCTGCACGGTGCCTTGCCCCGGGCTGTGGCATTGGGCTCCGTTGCCATTCCTAAGCAGCGACCGCCCCTCGCTACGCGTTGGGGCCGGATCGGTTTCCACACGCGAGATGTGGTTCGTCTTGATCTTGAGCATGTCGATACCGATCTCGCTGCCGGGCATCAGACAACGGTGGAACAGACAATCCTGGACCTGGCCCGCTGGGCGGATACGTGGGATGTCTCAACGGAGATGATCTCCGACGCGATAGCGACACTCGCCGGCCGAGCAGACTGGTCGCTGACCCGAGACCTCGCCCTTGAGCAAGGCGAGCGTTCCGCCTATGTGCGTGCCAGCTGGGTTGCCTCCGCGACCGTGCCTGACGTACCCCACGTGCGGGCACGCGGACCCGTCAAGTCATACGGGCTGCGTCCTTCGAAACCGGTTGCCGTCGGACGATTCCCGATCGAGGAATAGAGAGTGCTCGAACAGCAGGAGCTACGCCTATGGGCAGCGAGATTCGGTGTTGCCCCCGAGCAGATCAGGAAGGACCACCTGATCTCTCACCTGCTCGCTGGCTTCGCTCACAGCACAGTGGCCGGGCGAGCGATCTTCTTCGGCGGTACTGCGCTGGCTCGTACCCACCTCGGTGATCGGCGGTTATCTGAAGACATTGACCTGTGGGCTGAGCCGACACAAGAGGTGTTCTCGGCTCTGGCGGACGAGTTGCCGCGTCATGTGCGGCGGGAGTATCCGGGTCTCCGGATCGAGAGAGACTCCCCGGCTGTAGGGAACGTCATCGCGCGAGATGGGACCCAAGTGCGTCTCCAGGTCGTCGCCTACGGCGCTGAACACCACCGGTGCGTCGAATTGGAGCGTCGCAACATCGATCTCCGGTACACCGACCTCCAGCAAGAAGCGGAGCTGACGGTACCTGTGCGGTCGTCGCTCGTGGCTATGAAGCACCTCGCTTGGACTGATCGGGCGGCACCGCGTGATCTGGTGGATCTCGCGGGTTTTGCGTCTACCCGTGCCCTGGATGGCGAGGCTGATGGGATCGTCGCCTGCCTCCGGGGCTTCGGCGTCAACTCCCGTGACATCGACCGCCTTCCCGAACGGACCCGTCGAGCGTGGATCGTAGATCTTGCCCATCAGATGGGACAACCTCCTGACCCCGACCACGCGCTCAGCGCAGTTCAAGAAGCATGGGCACGCTCGCTGGGATGGGGTTAGCGGGCGTACACGGGTCGCCGGGCTGCTGGGACCAGCCAGACTCTGGGAGTTGTGGGATCAGGGATTGACTTGCCGCACCGACATCGCGAGAAAACGCGGTTGCTGATGCCCGCTGGGTGACGCCAGCAGACTCTCCAAGGACTGGCAACATCAAGACGCGCATAAGACGCGTTCTCCTGAGTGACGTCGCGAATCGATGAGCGTCGATGAGTTGCATCGTTCCCGTTCAGAGCATGTTTTGGGCCGTTTCCGCAGGTCACGAAAACCCACGGACCGTCCTTAGAAGGCAGAGATCGGCGGTTCGAGCCCGTCAACGCCCACCGGCGGGGATCCTTCTGTAGCTGGGGTGTTCGTGTGTGTCACCGAAGGTCTCGTGCGGTCGTGGGTGGTGGCGATCGACTGCACGAAGACGGAAGCCGACTTATCGGCCACATCGTCGTACAGCCCACCAAGTGCACTGTCATTGAGGTTGCCTCCGTGTTCGAATCCGGAGGCGCCTCGGTGCACCGCTCTTCAAGGCGCTTCTGAGGCCACTTGAACACAATTCGATGGAAGATGGTTACCGCTGACCTTGAAGTCATCACAATCAAGGAACGTGTCGTTCCTTGCGCCCAACACGAGACCAATGACGATAAAGAGCCCAACGGTGGCGACGACGACGCCCTTGCTCCGACCGGGTAGGTTCGCGAAATCGGCGTTGATCACTGTGATCATGATCCAGGCCACGGCGGGAAGAACGAACACGGTGACCACGACCGTCAGAGCGAAGACGGTCTTGTCTTGGAGCTCAAAGGCAGATGTGTTGTCCAGCCACGCCGCGACGAGCCACAGACTCGGCACAAGGAGAACGAGGCGCTGTGGCCAGGTACGTGGTGGTGTGTCACCTATGAGCGAAGCAACGAAGACCACGGTGGCGAGCACCCAGATGGTGAGCAATTGGTCGAAGAAGACGACGCCGAACGCGCCGAAGTTGAACCCGACCATGAAGGCGATGCTTGCACTACCAGCGGCGATGAGCAGGGTTGCTCTGTTCGATGGAGTTGCAGCCATGTTGTCTCCCTCAGACGGATGTTGGTAGCTGGACGAAGACCCTGGCGACATGGAGACTCGCTCGGGTGAGGCCCGATGCACCGACGGTGCGATCGACTGTGACCTCGTCGGAGGCAACCTTCTGGATCCCTGCGTGGAACATCATGACGCCGGTTCGTCGCCTTGCGCGTTCTGTTGTTCGACCATATTCCGGCGCCAACCGATAAGTGGGATGAGTCCGATAACAATTGGGAGGAGCCATGTGAAGATCCGGTGGACGAACGCTCCGGCGGTGACTGCCGTGGCGAGTTCGGTGTTGCCGCTGGTGCCAGCGATGATGCCGACGTAGGCCAGTTCCACGACGCCCAGGCCACCGGGGAAGATTGGGATCATGCTCAAGAGCAGACCGACGGCGTAGGCGTCGAAGATGATCCCGACCGTGGCCTGCTCGGCGGTGACTCCCATGAATCGCATCGAAAGCACCAGTGCGATGAAGAAGATCGCCTGGGCCAGGAGTGTTACGACCGTTGCGGGGAACCAACGCGACTTCACGGTTCCCATGACCTGAGCCCGGAACTCGACGAGCTTGATGCCGAGTCCTTCGGCTTCTGGGAACTTCCAGCGTCCACCGGCCATGCCGTTGTACCAGCGTTGCCCGATCTCCCCGACCTTCTCCGCTGCCGACTCGCGATACAGGATCAGCGCCGTCAATCCGGCTCCACCGATGATCCCGGCCAGACCCACGATCGTGATGGTCTCGAAAAGCTCATCATTGAGGCCCTCGGCGATGAGCACCCACGTGAGAGCGATGATGGGAATCACCAGCTTGTAACCGGTGGCGAAGAACCAGCTCAGGATGAGGCCGGCACCGGCAGCTTCCCCGCTGATGCCCGCCGTGCGGTACATCCCAAAGCGGATCGCCAGATCGGCTCCGGGCGGAGCGACGAACGCCACCGAGTTGGACGCCGCCCAGGCCTTCCATCCCTCCCACCAGCCGAGGCCCGGGATCAGGGTGTTGTACAAACCGGCGCTGAACCACATGAACGCAAGACCGAACAGTGTGAGCAGCGCGACCTGTCCAATCGTCAACTTGAGGATCGAGTCGACCACCTGGCCGTAGTCGATGACCTGGGGAAGGAAGACGACGAAGATCAGGAAGAGGACAGCACCGATGAGGATGAACTCCCGGATCGCCTTCTTCTTGTTCTCCTTGGCATCCTCCTCCGGCGTGTTCTCGGGCGGCGGCAAGACCGCCTCGCTGGCGTCGTGTTCGGCGTCGCTCATTGTGCGTCATATCCTTTGTCGGGAAATCCGGTTATCAAGAGATCGAGATCGGTGAAGACCTCGATGGTGGCGAGGTTTGGAGATGTTTCCAGTCGGGCGTCTTCGCCGATCAGCAGCACCCGTGGTGGGGGGTGCATCGTTTCTAGTTCAATGAGCACTTCGCTCAAGGGCAGACCGGGCAGTCCGGCCTCGACTATGACGATGTCCGGTCGGAATGCGTGGGAGTAGTTGACCAGTTCCGCGGTCGATGTGCCGGTTGCCACGATGGTGACCGTGGTTATCGCATTGAGAGAATGGAACAGTGCGGTCTGCACCTCTCGACTGTGCGTGGCCAGGATGATTTGGAGCAGGGGGGTTTCTTCGCTGTTGCCTCCATGGTCCGACGCTGGGGCGATCATGGTGCATCACTCTCCTCAGAGGAGGGAAGGGTGTATGGGTCGGGGAGTTGGCCCTTCTTGATCTGGCGACGCCACAGTCCAACGCTGACCCAGCCGATCGGAATCGGCATGAACCACTGGGCGAGACGGAACAGCACGATGCCGGCAGCGATCACATCGGAATACTCGCTCCCGAGAATCTGGCTGAAGAAGAAGATGTACGACAGCGCCGCGATCCCGACCCCGCCCGGTGTGATGGGTATCGCCGTGATCATGAGCACGACCACCCACACGATGAAGATCTGGCCGAGTGGGAGTGTCTGGGCGTCCAGTCCAACGATGCGCAATGACAACGTGAGCATGACGAAGGCCCAGAGCTTCCCCGTGGCGGCGAAGAACAGTGCGCGTGCTCCGCTGTCCTTTACGATTCCGATTGCAAGGTCCCGGAAGCCGACAACACGATCCGAGAGTCCGTCGACCGGGTCGCGCTTCACCTTGCCGAGACCCCAATTGGCGACGGATTCCGTCTTCACGGCCAACCACTCGGTGAAGGGTTCTGAGCGGATCATGCCGATGACCACGATCGCCATGACGATGAGTACAGCCAACGCAATGATCGCTATCCAGACGAAGTCGCCAAGATCCTCGACTCCGAGTATGAGTAGTGCGATAACGGCGATCGCTGGAAGACTGAACTTGACGATGTTGTCGAACAGGCCGCTCAGAACGATCCCGAGCATCGTGCGTTCGACTCCGAAACCCCATGAGCGATACATGCCGTAGCGGACCACCAGGTCGGCGCCGGGAACCGTCGTGCTCACTGCGGTGGAAGCAACCCACGCAGACATACCTCTTCGTTGCCCCATGCCGGGCATGAGCGACGCATACAGCGCTCCCTCTGGAACATAGAGGAAGAGGCCTGCACCGATGATGACGAGATAGTCAGCGGGGTCGAGGTTCTTGAGGACTTCGGCCACCGTCTCGTAGTCGATCACCTGAGGAAGCACAACACCGAAGATGAAGACCGCGACGGCCAGAGCAACACCAACGGCGATCAATGACTTCCTCGTGTCTTTCGATGACCGCTGTTGCGGTGCAGGAGGGCTGAGGTTCGTTTCGGAGGGGTGAGTCATGTCAGATACCTGCTATTTCGATGATCAGGGCAAGGCCAACCGTGTAGATGCCGTACATCGCGAGAACGCCGATCGACATCCACTTGGCGAGTACCTTTCTTTCGATTCCGGCGGCCAGCCCGATCAGGACAGTCACGGTCACACCGGGGAAGATGGGACCGATCAAGCCAAGACCCTCAACCCCGTATTTGCCGAGCATCTGCTCGCCCTTTCCGAGCTTCTCATCCGAGATGTTCGCCTTCTTCACGATCCAAGTGCGGAGACCCGATCCCACGAAGATGAAGAAGATCATCCCGACAAGTGCGCCTGCGACGGCAGCGAGATAGGTCTCGATGGCCGGCAGGTCGAGGAGGAAACCAACGGGTATGGCGAAACCTCCGCTGAGGATTGCAACGATCGCAACGATGAGGTGGTCAGTCATGCTTCACGGTCTCCTCATCGTTCACGGGCGGTTCCGGCGGTGACTTCGCGCCGTTCCTCATACGTCTCTCCGCGGGGCGGAGCCATATGAAGAGAATCAGGGCGGCGCCGGCGCCTGCCGCGGCCGCCATCCAGTTGACTGCGTTGTACCCGAAGGTGTCTGCGAGGTATCCACCAAGAAGGCTTCCAACGAAGCTGCCGATGGCGCTTCCTGCGATAACCCAACCGCTGGCCTGACCTGCTGGGAAGCTCGCGAATCGGACTGCGAGCCCGGGCTGAGAGAGGCGTACGAACGGTGCGGCCTGATACATCAGCTGCATGAACGCTGCGCCGAGCAAGGCCTTGTTGTCAGTCATCAGCCCGACGGCGCCCATGCCGAGTCCTGCGATCATCCTGCCCACGACGCCTGCCATGAACGGTGGAAAGGGTCCCTTGCGGGCCATCCACCGGCCGGCGGGGAAGTAGAGGATGATGTTGAGCAGGCCGGCTAGCGAGATCAATGCCGAGGTTGTCTTGGCGTCGATGCCGTAGACATTCGGCATGATGTTGGCGATCTGGGCATTCACCCCGTTGTTGGCGATAGACGTGAAGACCAGAACCGCGAAGTAGATCCCGAAGGTCGAAAGAAGCACCTGCTTGAGGCCGATCTTCTTGCGGCCGCCGTCGGCATTGATCGTCGCATCTCCTGCCATTGCGTGTTTGAGTCGCTGGCTCACGTCAGCCGTCGTGAACCAGACAATGACGAAGGAGAGAGCGACGATTCCTGCACCGAGCCAGAAGCGACTGGCGAACGACCAACCCGTAATGCTGGCAAGGATGAGACCACCGATGAGCTGGCCCGCAGGCATCATCAGCTGCAGCGTCGTCATCTGTTTGGCTTCGGTCTTCTGATCGAGTTTGGCTCCGACGATGAAGACCGGCGCCGTGGCGCTGACGGCTGCGATGGAGAGACCCATGAGAATCGCATCGAGGGCATACAACGCTGAGTTGTCTGCCGACAGGGCATAGGCGGCGAATGACAGCGCCATGCCGGCGATGCCGCCGACCATCACGATCCTGTGGGCGCTGTAGCGATCGGCGAATGCCCCGATCGGTGGCCCGCCGAGGGCGCCGAGAGCGATGATCGCCATCACGATTCCCGCTGTCGAAGCGTCACCCCCGGAGTCGGAAACGTAGGGGGGGATCAACAACGACACGAATGCGCTGTACGAGATGCCGAGGGCAAACATCGACAGCATCCACCATTCGAAGGATTTCGGCTTCGACACCGCTGTTTGGCTCGTCATGTCGGACGACGCACGCGTTGGATGAGACGGGGGCTGCTCATACACGCGAACCTATCGGCTTCGTCGGGAGCTGCCAACGGTGCAGAGTGTGGGTTTCGCTACCTGGTTGAACTGTCAGGTCTGGGCCGGACGTCCGGGTTCAGACGTCGATGAGGCCCTCGCGGGCGGCGAGAACCACAGCTTCGGTTCTCGTCTTCGCTCCCAGCTTGTCGAGCACATTGTGGACGTGGAAGTTGACGGTCGACACGCTAATGGACAAGCGCTCTGCGATCTGCGGGTTGGTCAAGCCCTGTGCCACGAGGGCAAGAGTATCCGCTTCCCTCGTGGTGAGGGCCACCTCATAGTCGTCCTCGTCATGCCGGCGAGCCACCAGAGCCTGCATCGCCGAGGGTGCGACGACGCCGCGACCCTGGCTGGCGAGCCGGATCGCAGACATCAGCTCGTCCTCTTCGACATCTTTGAACAGGTAGCCGATGGCTCCGGCTTCGAGCGCCTGTTGGGCGAGGGTGTCATCGTCGAAGCTCGTCAGGGCGATGATCGCCACGTCTGGGAATCGAGAGCGGATGTGTTTGATTGCAGTGGGTCCATCCATGACCGGCATCTTCAGATCCATGAGCACGACGTCCGGGAGCAGTGCGGCGCATTGCTCTACGGCCTCATCCCCGTTGCCTGCTTCGCCAACCAATTGGAGATCATCGTGGACTGCGATGAAGGTGCGAAGACCCTTGCGAACGACCTTGTGGTCGTCAACGACGAGGATACGGACCCGGGTGCCGTCGGTCACTCGGAATCGCCTAGTGTCGAGGACGTCCAGGTCACAGCGACTGTGGTACCGACGTCCAATTCACTCGAGATTCTGAAGTCGGCGCTGATCTCGCGAGCACGCTCCCTCATGATGTCCATACCCATGCTCCCGTTTGCGGCGATGCCGGCTGTGTCGAAACCGTAGCCGTCATCACCGACGGACAGGTCGACTCGCGACTCCGTTCCGGCCAGATTGACTTTCACGCTGCTGGCGTTCGCATGCTTGGCGACGTTGTTCATCGCCTCCTGTGCTACTCGGTACAGGGCCACGTGCACCTCCGGGGGCAGGTGTGCGGTGGTTTCGGCGTGGACCTCGACGGGTATGTCGTGGCGGGCTGCCAAGCCTTGACCGAGGTGCGTCACCAGCGTTCCGAGATCCGTGGCCACGATCGTGTGTGGCCGCAGTTCGCGCAACAACGTGCGCATCTCAGCGAGGGCGCCGCGCGTAAGTCTCTGGAGTTCGCCGGTACTCCTCTCTGCCATCTCGGGATCACGTTGCCACAGCCGGGGAAGACTGCCGGCTACGAGGTTGATGGAGAAGAGAAGTTGGGTGATGACATCGTGAAGCTCGCGTGCGAGTCGGTTCCGCTCAGCCGTGGTCGCTTGCTCCTCTGCCTGAGCGAGCAGGAGCGCCTGCGCTTCTTCGAGTTCAGCGGAACGGACTTCGACCATCTTCACCAGGTTGTTCCGGTAGTCGAGAAGCTCATTCTCCGTCTTGATCGCACTGTTGACCATTTGCAGGCTCATCATCAAGACAAAGCCGAGGAACCCGAAGTCCGTGAGGAACACGAAGTCAATTGCTCCGAGTTCGACCAGGGTTTCCTCGACGGCCGTGAAGAGGAACCAGCCAATGCCAAGAGCGAGCACAATCGCCTGCTGTCGATCACCCCTGCGAAACTGCCGGATATCCGCAGCAACGACGTACACCATGGAGGAGAGCATGGCGAGAACCGTGATCGGAAAGAGAACGGCGGACTCGGCCTGAGTCATGAGCACCGTCTCGCCCCACGGGAACGTCACCGACTCAACGCCGGCCGAGACGTTGATGAGGAGGTCAGGGGCGAAGATGGCGGCGAGTCCGGTGATCGCGTATGCGCCGGTGATAGCCCACAATACGATCCGAGGCCGCCAGTCGGTGTACACGGCAACGAACCAGATGAGGAGTGGAAGGCCGAATGCGGTGAAGACGTTGGCTACGCGGTCAGCGACAATGTACTGCTCGAGGGCGTCGGCCAGGTAGGAAGAGCGGGCGGCCATGATCGCTCCCGCGTAGGCCAGGGCGAAGAGGCCGAAGAGCAGCGCCTGTGTCCGTTCCGAGGAGCGCCGCGCGGCGATGAACAGATAGAGAGTGCCGAATGCAAGACACAGGCCGGCAACGACCGCTATCGAAGTAGTGAAGTAGGCCACCGCGTTGTCTCCCGCCACGACTCGTTCATCATCGCTCCGGCAGGCTAGTGCCCGCGCCTGATCCGAACGCGTCGATGCGCCCTGGTAGATCAGACAGGCTTCAACCTCGCAACCTGACCCGTGGCGAGCGGGTGATGGTTTGAGTACATTCGTGACGAGACATCTCCGCAGTGAGGTAGTGAGTGCAGGACTTTTTCGCCAGGGATAGCGACTTCTGGCATCGGATGGGGCGAGCGGTCGTCATCGGTGCCCTCGCCGGTGGCGCGGCTTTGGCGTTCACCCAGGTCGTCCGTTTCGGAACATCTCTCATCTGGCCCGAAGACATCGACTACGGATGGATGGGTGGAGAGTGGTGGTGGGTGGCACTGCTGGGCATCACCGGCCTGATCGTTGGCATCATGCGGCTGCTCCTTCCCGTGGACGATCTCAGCGGCTCTCTGACAATCATCCAGGAATCAAGGGTCGATCGGAGCACTGCTCTGCCCGCGATCGCCATCTCCATCGTTTCGATGGTCGGCGGTGCGAGCCTTGGGCCATTCGATGGTGGAGTGCGCGCGGGAGCCAGCGTCGGAGACTGGTATTCATCTATCCGCGGCCTCTCCGAGAGGGAGAGGGAGGTCAGCACATCGAGTGGCATCAACGGATCGCTCGGTGGGCTGCTCACGGCTCCGGTCCTGGCCACCCTGTTTGCGATGGAGTTGCGCTGGCCCATACGACGCAATCTGTACCGGGTTCTACTCCCCGGCCTGACGGCTTCAATCTTCGGTTTCGCCGTCAGTTTCGCCATCATCGGCGACACGTTCCTCGGCGTATTCGAGCTGCCCGGGTTCGACGTTGAGCTCTGGCATTTCCCCCTGGCTGTCATTCTTGGCGTGGTAGCCGCGCTGCTGTCCTGGGTGCTTGGCATGACCGTCTATACGATCAGACGTTGGGTCCTGCCGATGCTCAGCAATCAAGTCGTCCGAGCCACGTTGGGTGGCCTGACCCTCGGGCTGATCGCGGTGGCCTTGCCTCTGACGCTGGCTTCGGGAAAGACTCAGCTCGCTACCGAGATCGACAACGCCGCGACGATTGGTGCAGGTCTGTTGATCGCGATCGTTGCCGCCAAAATCGTTGCGGTCGCTATCAGCCTGACAACCGGCTTCATCGGCGGCCCGGTCATGCCAGCGCTCTTCATCGGCGGTACAGCCGGGCTCGCCATCCATGCGCTCTTTCCGGAGATCCCCATTGCGCTCGCATTCTCAGCCATGCTCGTGGCATTGCCCGGTGCTTCAATCGGGGCGCCGTTCAGCATGATCCTCCTGGCCGTTCTCACGGTCGGAATCGGTGCGGTCGAGACCGTACCCGCCGCGATCGCCGTTATCACCAGCTACACCCTCACGGTTGGCATGGGCTGGTTCGGACTCCCGGTGGAGGATGTAGTCGTCGTCGACATCGACGATGTCAGGGTGCAGAGCGAGCTGTTCGAACTCGGCGCAGATCCTCTTGAGGAGGACTCCTGATCGCCACCGGCCAGCCTTCTACCTGACAGTTCGACCAGGGCCCAAAACCCACAGTGCTGTCCGTGGATACCGTAGGTGGCGGCGGATACGATTGCTGAAGTAGCGTTGTTACTGAGTCCAGGCGGAGGTATCTAATGGAAACCATCTTTCGCACCCGATACCTGAGTGTGATCGCTGTCGTCTTCGGTGCCCTCGGTGCCGTGCTCATGTTCTTGATTGGAGCAGTGACAACCATCGATGCAGTCGTCACCTACTTCGGCGGCCACGAGGACGCTGCGTTCAGTTCCGACGCCTCTCTCGCTGCGACGGTTGAGATCGTCTCGTCTCTCGACCAGTTCCTGCTCGGCCTGGTGCTGCTGGTGTTCGCATTTGGGGTCTATAGCTTGTGGGTGGTCGCGGACTCTGCGACGTGGGCTGAGCAACGAGCCAAACTCCACGCTCCCGATTGGCTCAACGTCGACAGTGTCACCGACCTCAAGGTCAAACTGCTCGAAGTCGTGGCCGTGCTGTTGGCGGTGCTCTTCCTCAAGGGCGTGTTGAAGAACCCCGACACGACGTGGTCAGACCTCGTCGTTCCGATCGCCGTCGTTCTGTTCGCCCTGACGGTGTGGCTGATCCGCAAGGCTGGGCATTGAGGGTGGACGCGACTCGCAACCTTCCGTGGCCCACCGTTGAGGCTGCAGCAGGTGGCCCCGATCTCCTGGAGCGTGCATGGTCTCCCGAGGCGTTCCATGTTCTCGCCAAACCGACTGGCGCCATCTGCAATCTCGGCTGTTCGTACTGCTTCTTCTTGGACAAGGAGGAGTTGTACGAGGGGAGTCGATTCCACATGTCCGACGAGGTGCTCGAGCGGTACATCCGGCAGCTGATCGAAGCGCACTCGTCCCCGGTTGTCACGGTCGCCTGGCAGGGCGGAGAACCGACCCTGATGGGTCTCGACTTCTTCCGGCGGGCGATTGAGCTCCAGGACGAGCATCGCAAGCCGGGAATGACGTTCGAGAACACGATTCAGACGAATGGGACGCTGCTCACCGACGAGTGGTGCGAGTTCCTCAAGGACAACGATTTCCTCGTCGGGATCAGCATCGACGGTCCCAAACCACTCCACGATGTCCACCGTGTCACGAAACGAGGCGAGGGCACATTCGACAAGGTCATGCGCGGCCTGCGACTCCTTCAGAGGCACGGCGTCGAGTACAACGTGTTGACGACGGTGAACGCCGTCAATGGGGATTTCCCGCTCGAGGTGTACCGCTTCTTGCGCGACGAGGTAGGGACGACGTGGATGCAGTTCATACCCGTGGTCGAACGAGTCGACGAGCACGGCCAACCGGCCTACCTGGACGGCACGATCGCATCGGATCGATCCGTGGGAGCAGAGCAGTTCGGGCAGTTCCTCTCGAGCATCTTCGACGAATGGGTCCGCAACGACGTCGGCACCGTCTTTGTGCAGACGTTCGAAGCGGCCGTGCGCAACTGGATGGGCCTGGAGTCCTCCGGCATGTGCGTCTTCAACGAAACGTGCGGACTCGGAGTCGCACTGGAGCACAACGGAGACCTGTACGCATGTGATCACTTCGTAGAGCCCGAGTATCTGATCGGGAACATCGGGGATACCCCGATGGGGGATCTCGTCGGATCTCAGCGACAACACGACTTCGGCATGGACAAGCGTGATGCGCTTCCACAGTTCTGTCTCGATTGCGATGTGCGGTTCGCCTGTCACGGTGAGTGCCCCAAGAATCGGTTCATCGAAACCCCGGACGGCGAACCGGGGCTGAACTACTTGTGTGCCGGGTTCAAGGATTTCTTCCACCATGTCGACGAACCGAATCGCATCATGGTTGAGGCAATCCGGAGCGGTCGCGAAGCTGCCGCGGTCATGCCGGTGATGGCGGCTCGAGATGCTGCTTTTGATGGTGCGGTTCGGGCCGCCGGCCGCAACGATCCGTGTCCGTGCGGAAGCGGGAAAAAGACGAAGAAATGTCACGGTGACGGGCGGCCGAGTCTCCTGGAGCGGCCTGAGCTGCCCCGCGGACCGGGCCGACCCCGCGTCAGAGTCAGAGATCGAAGCTAGGAGCAAGGAGAGCCATCATGGCGGACCGTCCAAATATCCTCATTCTCTGGGGTGACGACATCGGCTGGTACAACATCAGCCACAACAACCGGGGCACGATGGGCTACGAGACGCCCAATATCGATCGGGTGGCGAGGGAAGGCATCGAGTTCACCGACTACTACGCACAGCAGTCATGCACGGCGGGTCGGGCCTCCTTCATCACCGGCCAGAACCCGGTGCGGACCGGGTTGACCAAGGTCGGTGTGCCCGGATCGGATCTGGGACTCCAGCCGGAGGATCCAACGATCGCTGAGATGCTCAAACCCCTCGGCTATCGAACCGGGCAGTTCGGCAAGAACCACCTGGGGGACAAGGACGAGTTCCTTCCGACGAACCACGGGTTCGACGAGTTCTACGGGAATCTCTATCACCTCAACGCTGAGGACGAGCCGGAGCACCCCGACTATCCGAAGAATCCCGAGTTCCGCGATCGATTCGGGCCCCGCGGTGTCATCCACTCGTACGCCGACGGACGTATCGACGACACCGGTCCGTTGACGAAGAAGCGCATGGAGACGATCGACGACGACATGACGGCTCGGGCCAAAGACTTCATTCGGGAAGCAAATGATGCCGACGAACCGTTCTTCGTCTGGTGGAATGCAACACGGATGCACTTCCGAACGCGCATCAAGGAGGAGTCGCTCGGCCTCTCCGGGCAGGGTTTCTACAACGATGCAATGGTCGAGCACGACGGTCTGGTCGGCGAGATGCTCGACGTCCTCGACGAGTTGGAGATCTCGGAGAACACAATCGTCGTGTACTCCACGGACAACGGGCCGCATTTCAACACATGGCCGGACGCGGCGATCACACCGTGGCGTAGTGAGAAGAATTCGAACTGGGAGGGCGCCTACCGAGTGCCCTGTTTCGTTCGCTGGCCGGAGAAGTTCGAAGCCGGCAAGACGCTGACGGGCATCATGTCTCACCAGGAGTGGTTTCCGACCCTCGTTTCGGCGGCGGGCGAGTCGGAAATCGTCGAGAAGCTCAAGAACGGGCACGACGCCGGCGGGAAGCACTTCAAGGTGCATGTCGACGGATTTGACGCACTGCCGTATCTCCTCGGAGAGACCGATGAGTCGCCGCGTGATTGGTTCTTCTACACGAGCGATGACGGGCTGATCACCGCCATTCGCTACGGCGACTGGAAGGCGGTGTTCTACGAGCAGCGGGCCAAGACCATGCAGTTGTGGGCCGAGCCGTTCGTGCCCTTGCGCATGCCGAAGATCTTCAATCTGCGCAGAGATCCATTCGAGCGTGCCGACGAGAACGCCAACATCTACTGGGATTGGATGCTCGATCACGTCTTCGTCATGTATCCGATGCAGGCTCTGGCAGCCGAGCAGCTCCAGTCGTTCGCCGAGTTCCCGCCGCGGCAGAAGCCAGCGGCCTTCAACCTGGATTCAGTATTGGAGGCGATGGACGACGCGTCTGGAGGCGGATTGCACTAGCCAAACCGACGTTCGGGGAGTCCGACGGCAGCGCACCTCGGGTGCCTCTGCTACTCGCCGACATCTCGCGATAACAGGCGATGGATCGCAGCGGGAAGTCGTCGAACGCCAGATTCCACCCGAGCGCCAGCGGGGATGGGAGCGGATCGCCGGAGACCGGGATGAGCCCATGGGTTTTCGGTCTTCCACTCCTGCACGTCGGCGGGTGATGATTCCACTCGTCGAGTGTTCGATCAGGACGCGGTCCGGAGGCGACGCAACGAGTCTGTGTCAGAGGCGCAGCAAAGCGTCGGGGGGTGAGCATCGCCCCTGAGACAAGGCATCCTGGCGGAGCTCCCTGCCCATCTGGCTACTCAGATCGATCTGTGCCACCCATATGGCGCAGAGGTCGGCGGTTCGAGCCCGCTAGCGCTAAGAACAGGAACCTGAGTCCAGTGTGGGTTTCAGTCGATCAAAGGAGCCGTGAGCGGCAGGCGGGCGGTCGTGTGGTCCACGACCGCCTCTCGCACATCTGCATCCGGTATCGGTATGTCACGGATCGGTTCCTGATCGGATTGCTACAGCCACCAGACCCAGGACTCGCCGTTGATTGGCGGGTCCTTGAGGAATGTTCGGAGAGCTGCGATGAGGTTTCCCGGGTAGGTGAGTGTCGCCCGGTTGAACCGCTTTGGATTGGTGAAGACCAATCCGACGTGGGCCTTGTTCTCGATTGCCCATTGGTTGGCCAGCGGTGCGAAATCGACGATGTTTTCTGTGACGAGAGTGCGACCCGTGGCGACGGCATGCATGAAAAGGTCCGAATCCGGCATACCTCGCAGCTGCGCCGTCGACGCTACTGCCACGACGTCCCATGAGTCCCTTCTCAACGTGTCGGCAATGACGGGGGCGTGCATTTCGTCGAGGAGGAGTTTCACCTTTCGAGAAGAGCTCGTTGGCGGTGCCACGATGTCTCGGCTTCGTTGGCCATTCGGGCTCGGGCAGCGAGTTCGCCATCGATCTCATCCGTGTACTCGGCGTAGTAGGCGAGTGCGGCATCGACGAGGGATTCACTGACATCCATGAGTTCTGCAGCCCGGGACCGGCGGTGGTCGACGGGAACGTCACCACCGACGATGGCACCGATGACGTCCGCAACCTCGGGCCCCCCAACCAGGACGGGCCGGCGGCCCGATATGCCCTCTCTAAACACGACTGACGGATGAACCTCCATACGAAGGCCCTCGTCGATGAGACGCTCAGCCAGCGTGGATACACCGATGCTGCGTTGGTGTGCGCTGTCCTTGAGTCGCCGATGGAGTGGTTCGTCGGAGAAACGGATTGACACGACTGCCATGACTACAGTGTAGTCGGCTGTCGTCATCGTGCATAGAGTCCGCTGGGGAGGGGGCGCTTGTCTGGGGACATGCCGTTGTCCCTCATGCTCATCGGGAGGGTTCACTCCTGGTGGCGGAGGGGAGTGCTCGGATCGTTATCTTGCAGTTTCGGACGCACTCAGATCGCTCAGGTCGCATCCTCGGCATCCGGATCAAGGTCGATACCAAGCCCGATCGGGCACGTTACGCCGGTCGGCTGCATCCCGCAGTAGCCCTCGGCGGCGATTGGGTGCTTGGGTGGTGGCGTGTCGCCGAAGTAGAAGGTTTGGATGTCGAACCCTGCCCGTGCCAGGTTCTTTGCGAGGTACTGCTGGTGGTACTCCTCGGCGTAGTAGAACTCTTGCGCTGGGGCGATCTCAGTCGTGATGTCACCGTATCCAGAAGAGGCCAGGTCTGCACCGTACCGATCCCGGGATGCCGAGGCCTCCACCAGTTGCTGATCGGTTGTCGTGTAGATCGCCGATCGGTACTGCGAGCCGGAG
>Ga0209013_10000658_pt1 | contig 31293 bp, 28 predicted proteins | sample Cruoilmetagenom2_FD_187291 | JGI IMG/M metagenome (GOLD analysis project Ga0209013, IMG submission 187291) | Oil polluted marine microbial communities from Coal Oil Point, Santa Barbara, California, USA - Sample 2 (SPAdes) (version 2) | ecosystem: Environmental > Aquatic > Marine > Oil seeps ...
CAAAACGCATGATTGAGAAAGACGGTGTAATCATGTTTTCAGGCGGTTCATCTTCTGGTGTTGCTATCGCTGTACAGGGTTTGGCACAGGAAATGGGTGTCATCTTTATGGCTGGCCTCACCCACTCAAATGACACCACCGGTAAAGACAAGCGTCGCTATGGCTTCCGTCATTTCTTCAATGCCAAAATGTCTGGTGCCGCTCTTGGTCCCGTACTGAAAAAAGAAATGGGTACAGACCGTGCAGCTTATCACTTAACTGCTGACTATACCTGGGGTTGGACACAGGAAGAATCAATTAAAGAAACCACTGAAGGCCTGGGCTGGAAAACAGTAAAAACTGTGAGAACTCCTGTTGGTGCTGGTGATTTCTCTCAATATATCACGCCTATTTTAAATTCCGGTGCTGACACTCTAATTCTTAACCACTATGGTAAGGATATGATTAACTCTTTAACTCAGTCAATTCAATTCGGCTTGAAAGATAAGCAAGTTAACGGAAAAACATTTGAAATCATCGTGCCTTTATACTCACGTCTGATGGCGCAGGGTGCAGGCAAAAACCTGAAAGGTATTTTGGGTACTACTAACTGGAACTGGGCATTAAAAGACAAAGGTTCACAAGCCTTTGTTAAATCATTTGGTGCTGAGTATGGATTCCCACCATCACAGGCAGCTCATACCTGTTATGTACAAACACTTCTTTATGCCAATGCCTGTGAAATGGCTGGCACATTCTACCCGCCTGAAGTCATCAAACAATTAGAAGGCTTTGAGTTTGACGGCATGGGTAACGGTCCAACTGAATATCGTGCTGAAGATCACCAGTGCTTTAAAGATGTACTGGTCGTTCGTGGTAATGAAAATCCAACCAGTCAATTTGACCTGCTTGAGATTGTTCAGGAAGTCCCTCGTGCACAAGTTGAATATGATGCCAAAATCTTTGGCGGTGAGTTAGGCCCTTATAAAGTCTAATTTACGTTCACACTAAAAAGCAGTACAATCTTTGTACTGCTTTTTAGTGTTTGTTGATAAATGTTTTTAATAAAAAGATTTATCAACAAACACTATTTTTATAAATTAATCAGAATGAAGTAGTAAACTATGGATGCAATCTTTCTCCAGATACTCAACGGGCTTGATAAAGGTGGTGCCTATGCACTCATTGCCCTCGGACTGACCCTTGTATTTGGCACACTCGGGGTCGTTAACTTTGCCCACGGCGCCTTGTTTATGCTGGGTGCTTTTTGTTCAGTCAGCTTTTATAAATTAATCACGATTTCAAAACAGGTTAAAGATGAAAGCATTACTTTTTTTGATGCGTTCAAAGAACAACCCTATCTGGAAATATGGTTTGGCGATTTTGGCACGTCAATCATTGATTTTGCAGTACCGCTGTCGATACTCTTTGCCATCCCGGTTATGCTGCTGATTGGCTTAATTATGGAACGGGGTCTAATCCGTCACTTCTACAAACGTACTCACGCTGAACAAATCCTGGTCACTTTTGGACTTGCTATTGTCCTGCAGGAAATAATTAAATCTTTCTTCGGCGCTAATCCAATTCCAATGCCTCCACCTGAAATTGTCTCTGGCAGCGCACCCATCGGTGCATTACTCGGCTTGGGCGACTCTGTTGTTTATCCCTGGTGGCGACTCATTTATCTGACTTTTTCCGGCATTATTATCACAGCTGTTTTTGCTTTTTTAAACATGACCACCTACGGCATGGTCGTACGCGCCGGTATGATGGATCGAGAAACCGTTGGTTTGCTGGGCATTAATGTTGAGCGGCGATTTACCGTGGTATTTGGACTGGCGGCCATTGTAACCGGTCTGGCAGGCGTGATGTATGCACCTATTTTACCGCCCGATTATCACATGGGTATGGACTTTCTGGTGCTGTCCTTTGTAGTTGTTGTTGTCGGTGGTATGGGCTCCTTAGGCGGTGCAGTTGCTGCCGGATTCTTACTGGGTATATTGCAGTCATTTGCTTCGATGAATGAAGTGAAATCCATTTTCCCTGGTATTGACCAGATTATTATTTATCTCGTTGCTGTTGTTATTCTGCTGGTCAGACCACGAGGTTTAATGGGACGCAAAGGGGTAATGGAAGACTAATATGAAAGCACCTACAATAAAAAACGATCTTTTTGTCATGCTGATTTTCTCAGCGGTTATATTGACCATGCCGATCTGGTTAGAACCTATGGGAGCAAACTATCCTGACCTGCTGCAAAAATTTGCAATTTTTGGTATCTTTGCCGTTGGCTACAATATTTTGTTTGGCTTAACCGGCTATCTTTCCTTTGGACATGCTGCCTTTTTAGGCATAGGCTCCTATACGGCCGTCTGGTCATTTAAGCTGCTCACAATGAATATATTTCCTGCTATCATATTCAGTGTCTTAATATCCGGTCTATTTGCCATGTTGATTGGTTTTATCACTTTACGTCGCTCAGGTATTTACTTCTCAATTTTGACCCTGGCCTTTGCACAAATGTTTTATAACCTGGCTTACTCAGTTTTGACGCCTATTACTAATGGTGAAACAGGTTTGCAGCTGACCAGAAATGATCCCAGAATAATCGACCGCCTTTTTTCTGAAGCTGGTGAAGGTCTCCCATCCACTGACTTCTTTGGTTTTGCAATGAGTGGTTACTCCGGATTTTATATCTGTGCAGCCTTGTTAATCATTACTTTTTTTATCTCACAGCGAATTTTTCATTCTCCTTTTGGCGTCAAGCTGAGAGCCATTAAATCAAATCAAACCCGCATGAAATATACTGGTTACAATACCAGGCCTTATCTGCTTGCTGCCTTTGTGATCTCGGGTATGTATGCCGGACTTGCCGGTGGACTCATGGCGGCAACCGATCCGCTCGCAGGTGCAGAACGCATGCAATGGACTGCTTCCGGTGAAGTAGTTCTTATGACCATTCTGGGTGGTGTGGGCACTTTAATCGGTCCCATGCTGGGCGTTGGTATTATTAAATATTTTGAAAATATTTTTTCTGCATTGAATGACCAGGCATTACTTCAGGCTTATGCCTTTATGCCCGACTGGCTGGCAAATATTATGGTGGCAATAACTTCCCCCTTCGTTGGTGAAGGCTGGCATCTGACATTAGGCGCACTCTTTGTTTTTATCGTAATATTTCTACCTGGCGGTATCATGGAAGGTATTGATCGAATAAAAAAACTGTTTACGAAAAAGCCCGTTGAACCGGAAAAGGAAGGGAGCCTGTCATGAGTAATACGATTTTAGAAATTGATAATGTGCAAAAATCCTTTGGTGGTCTTAAAGCGCTGAGTGATCTCAACCTGAAAATTGAAGAAGGTAAAGTCCATGCTATTATCGGCCCGAATGGTGCCGGCAAATCAACGATGTTAAATGTCTGCATTGGACAACTCTCACCGGACAGCGGCACTGTCACCTTCAATGGTGAAAATCTGATTGGCAAATCTCCTCATGAAATTAATCAAACGGGAATTTCAAGAGTCTTCCAGACACCCGAAATTTTTCCTGATTTAAGCTTATTACAAAATGTGATGATTCCTGCCTTTGCCAAACGTGAAGGTGCATTTAAAATGAATATCTTTCGCAGTTTATCCAATGAACATGATGTTCAGGATGAGGCATGTAAGATACTTGAAGATATTGGCCTTATTGGTCAACTACACAGCCACGCAGGCAGTTTATCTCGTGGTGACAAGAGACGTCTTGAATTAGCCATGTGCCTGATACAGCATCCAAAATTATTACTTCTTGATGAGCCCACTGCCGGTATGGCACGTCTTGACACCAATAAAACCATTGACCTTTTAAAGAAAATTAAAGAAGGCGGTATGACTAAAATCATTATTGAACATGATATGCATGTTGTCTTTAGTGTCGCCGATCATATTTCCGTGCTGGCACAGGGAACCATTATTGCATCGGGTACACCAGACGAAATTCGCGGTAATCCAAAAGTACAGGAAGCCTATTTAGGTGGAGCACATTTATGAGTATTGGTTCTAATCAACATGATCACGCCCCGGTGGCTCCCATCATTTCTAACACGGGTAATTCACCTGCATTTTTTTCCTGCTGGGACATACACTCTTACTATGGGGAGAGCTATATTGTCCAGGGTGTAAATTTTGATGTGCGTGAAGGTGAAATTGTTGCCCTTCTCGGACGAAATGGCGCAGGTAAAACATCTATTTTACGTTCCATTGCCCGGGCATCAGAGCCTGTGGTAAAACACGGTGAAATCTGGCTGGATCATCAGCCCGTACACAGCATGAAATCCTACCAGGCGGCACAGCATGGTATTGCTTTAGTGCAGGAAGACAGGTGTATCATTGCCGGGCTGACGGTTGAAGAAAATCTTAAGCTGGCCCAGATTGAAGAGCCCATTGGCTGGACTCTCGAACGTATCTATGAACATTTTCCCCGACTCGGTGAACGCCGTGAGCAAATGGGTGTAACATTATCCGGTGGTGAACAGCAAATGCTGGCCATAGCCAGAGCACTGGCAAGAGACATCAAACTACTGCTGCTCGATGAACCCTATGAAGGACTGGCTCCCGTTATTGTGCATGAAATTGAACGCATTCTGGACAGTATCAAAAAGCTTGGCATCACGACCATGATTGTTGAGCAGAACGCCATTGCCGCATTACGCATTGCTGACCGGGCAATTATTATTGATATGGGTCTGGTCGTATTTGACGGTCTTGCCCAGGAAGTTCTGGATAATGAAGAATTAAGACATCAGTATTTGGCTATTTAGTTTAGTATCCATAGCTTCAAGGTGCATAAAGGTAAACCCCGATAATAGTATTTACGAAGTATTGTCCCGTGCTTTGAGATGAACCTTAATTAACAGTCTTTATAATGACCAATTATCAGCCAGTCTCATGTGCTATGCACAGCGAACTTGAGCTTGCTATTATGCATGGCAAGCAATTAAAAATGTACTTTAAGCAATTAAATAAGACCCTGACATTAAATATCATTCCCGGTGACATCGTTACTCGTAAAGATAAAGGTGAATTTTTACTAGCCTGCAATGAATCAGGCGACCCGATAGAAATTCGTCTGGATGCCATTATAAAATTTTCCATTTTATAATGATCTCTTTCATCCCCTCGAAAACCCGTACATTTGAGCAAACAACTTGTTTTCTGCTCATGAAAAACTAATATAATATTAGTGCAAGCTCTTACATCTCTAATTTGGGATGTCTGCCATTACTATAAAAAAACAAAATTATGCGTCAGTCTTACCAGATTTTAATCCTGTGCTTTGCAATTATTATTGCTCTGCTGCTGTATACGGTTTCTGAAAGTCATAACAGAAATCACCTGGCTCATTCGGCCTGGGAGAAGTATGAACAAAGCTTTAGTAAGCTAAACCATATTTCCGTTATGCTGAATCAGATGCGAACGCTGACCCGTCTCTATCTCGCAACGATCACAACCATGGATTCTTTTGAACTGGATGAACTGGTGATAAGAACCTCTACGGCACGCTCGACATATATTAAACACTATCAGGAACTGGAAAAACTGAACCTGGACAATACTGAAAAGAATTATCTTAAACGCATCAGTGAATATGCTGGAAAAATACGTCTGGCACAATTGTCCTATGATGAATTACTCATAAATGATGCCCCGCTTAATCTGCGTCTGAAGCAGGCCATTGATACAATTATTACGCCTCAGAATAAAACTCAGGAAATGATGCAGGATTTCCTGAACCATATCCGAACCAAAACCATTTCCGATTCAGACATTTATCACAAGCATGAAGATACGGGCAGAAAAAACATTAATAATCTGCAGCTTACAACAATTTACCTCACTATTTTTCTTGGCATTTTTTCAGTATTTATCGTCTTCAAGGGGCAAAAAACCATCCATGATAAAAACCATGCCTTATCAAGAGCACAAAGTTTTCTACATTCTACATTGAACTCAACACCTGTTGCCCTGCTTATTACTGATAAGACCGGACAAATTATTATGGCAAATAATATAGCCGTTACTCTATTTCAGTATTCCAGAGAAAAACTGCTCAATATGAATGTAAACGATCTTATCCCGGATAAATTTAAACAGAGTCATGTCCAGCACATTCTTGACTATGCCAATAATCCTACCAATCGGAGTATGTTTGCCGACCTGGAACTTATCGCACGGCGTCAATCAGGAGATATTTTTCCAGTCGAGGTCGGCTTAAACCCGGTTGATGGCCAGGATGAATTATATATTGCCTGTTCAATCAAAGACATAAGCCAGCAAAAAGCCATGGAAAAAGAAATTCTGGACAATAAAAATAAAGCCGAACAGGCTAATCTGGCAAAATCCGAGTTTTTAGCTAATGTCTCTCATGAGTTACGCACACCCCTCCATGCCATTCTCAGCTTTTCCAGGCTGGGACAAAAAAATGCTCATCAAACTCAGGACACCGCACAGCTGAGTCAAAAACTGGAGGGTTATTTTGAAAAAATTCATATCAGCGGTGATAAGCTTTTAGGTTTTATTAATGAATTGCTTGATTTTGCTAAACTTGAATCCGGAAAAATGGAGCTGGACTTCGTTGAACATGATATAGGCCAGTTGGTCGAGCTATTTCACAATGAACAGGAGGCTCGATTAAATGAACTGAAGCTGAACTTATCGGTGACGGTTTCTTCCTATAATCAACACGCACAATTTGACGAACACCACATCGGTCAGGCAATTAATAATTTAATTGCTAATGCCATAAAATATTCACCTCCGGGCGGACACATCAACATTTCAATTATTGCAGATAAACTCAATAATGAAGAGGCTATTCGGTTTACCATTCAGGATGAAGGTGCTGGAATACCTGAGGATCAACTGGAGACAATTTTTGAAAAATACGTACAAAGCAGTAATACCATATCTGGCGGCACAGGTCTGGGCTTATCACTCTCCAAACAGATTGTTTTGGCTCATGACGGTATGATATGGGCCGAAAATATAGACAATAGCAATGAAAAAGAGCCTAAAAGAGCGCAAAAGGGTGCAAAATTCAGCTTTGTAATTCCAGTGATACATACTGACACTATGATGCCCTGAAAATAAAACTGTCTTAATTTAGTGCAATATTGGTAAATGAATCTATAATAAAAAATGTCATGACAAAAATACACGATAACGATTGCAGCCCTGAAATAACTGATCTCTTGAAACCCTCCTGTGATGATCTCATTAACATCTTTAATGAACCCTTTGTCATTATTGATCTCAACTATCAAATTGTCGCTTCAAATAATGCTTACAAAGACTCATTTAAGGCTCAGGGTAATATCGAGGGAAAATGCTGCTATGAGGTCTCACATAACTACGATTCCCCTTGCAGTCAGCATGGTGAACATTGCCCCCTTGAAGCCGTAATGAGTACTGGAAAACCGACCAGTGTTCTACATATTCATAAGCATGGTGATGAAGAAGAACATGTGCAAATCAGTGCCAGCCCTATCAAAAATAATGAAGGTGAAATTCATTATATGGGTGAAACAATGGTCACTATTCCTCAGGATTTCAACGAACCGCAATTATTGATTGGACGTACTCCTGCTATTTTACGCCTGACCAGTATTTTACATCGGGTTGCACCAACCCCGACAACAGTATTTATCGAAGGTGAGAGCGGCGCAGGCAAGGACTGTGTTGCCACCTATATACATCATTATTCCAAACGCAGTGCATCACCAATGATTGTGGTTGATTGTGGTGCCATTGGTGAAAATCTGATTGAGAGTGAATTATTTGGCTATGAAAAAGGTGCTTTTACCGGAGCCGGAAAACAAAAAATCGGTCTCATTGAATCGGCTAATGGCGGCACGCTGTTCATAGACGAAATTGGTGAGTTATCACTGGATTTGCAGACTAAATTATTACGCGTTCTTGAAAGCGGAACCATTCGCCGCATTGGCGGCACTCATTATTTTGACGTTGATGTTCGAGTCATTGCGGCAACCAATCGAGATGTTAAAAAAATGGTCCACAGCGGCCAGTTTCGCCAGGATCTTTACTTTCGTCTGGCCACTTTTCCTGTTCATGTCCCACCATTAAGAGAACGCAAGGAAGATATTCCAGCCATTGCAGAACACTTCTTGCGTAAGATAGAAGGGGGTAGCCAACATATCCCTCTGACAAACCATATGATTGAAATTTTGAGTTCCTATGATTTTCCCGGCAACATCAGAGAACTGAGAAATATCATCGAACGCGCCGTTATTTTAGCCGCAGACGATCCCATTACGGAAGAATATCTGACGATAGACAAAAATTTTAGTCACGCCTTAACTGATGAATTTGATGTTTTGGAAGTAGAAGACTTTCCCAAACCATTTCGCAGCCCGTCTACAGCAATACCGCCTGGAACAATAACCCGACCGAAAAAATCACGCAAGCTAGATCTGGAAACCATTAAACAAACTCTGGACGCTTATAATGGTCATCGTTTGTCAGCGGCACAGGAGCTGGGGATCAGCGAGCGCACCTTATATCGTTATCTGCAAAAAATCAGCCAAATGGAAAGCACGTAACTTTACGATAGCAAAAAAAAGACCCAACCAAATCCTTTTCATTTCTCATTAAAGAGACAAAAGGCGGCTGAGCCATCCTGACAACATAAAAATGTTAAAATCCTGAATATGGAATCCATATTAGATTCTAATCAGGTTATCGACTAAAAACGAAATCAGAGCTATAACTCAGACATATTCCGTTCGTATTTCCTATATAGCATTGTCCATGCCAGACTTACAGACAAAACATATCTATTTGTTTTTTATACAAATAATCATCTTACAACAGTAATTTATCAATACCAGGATATGTTCTCGTCATGACAAAAAAATAAAATCTTATTTCTTATGACATGTCATTGTCATGTCAATATAAATCGCTTGAGAGGGTGTAGAAAAAATATTACTGAAGGGATTAAAAAGGCACGGCAAGACGGAGGGTTCGCTTGCCGTACAAGAGCTTACACCGACAAAAGAGAAAATTACTCTGAACTTAATCAAAAGTATTTCTCTCTTTCTATGCTTTATATAGAGCAACCAGTGTGCCAAAAAATTATAATGTTATAAAAATCTAATTTACTGCTATTAAGAGCTTGTATTTATTGGTTATTTTTTAACCTGAATGTGGGAAGTTATTATTTATAAAAAGAACTTAAAGTAATTTTTACCAAATACGGCAGACATTAACTGTCATACTTGTCATTTAATGCCATACTTGTCAGTCTTGCTTTGCATCGTTAAGCAGCTATTACTTAAATAATTCATATTGTGCCTGTATTATTTTTTCCAGAGAACTGTCCACAACCATTAATATCGCATCAACAGCCGGGGCTATTTGTTTATCAATATAATGTTCATAATCCAGCGGCTGTTCATTATACTGCACAGGCTCCGGACCATTGCTGGTAATAACATATTCTATCCAGCCGCCATATTGATAACGTTCGGTTGGATTATGGTATTGTTTTGCATAGGACTCTGCTTTAATGGCCGCCTGAGCATGGGGAGGAATATTTTTTTGATAGTCCGATAACTTCTGCCGTAATCGCTTCCGGTAAACCAGTTTGTCATCAAATTTCCCCAGCTTTAAGTCCTGGACAATTGATTTCAAATATTCCTCATAGGGCAATTCACTAAAAATTAATTGATAAGTTTTCTGCTGTACTTCTCTGGCCAGAGCCGTCCAGTCTGTTCTGACGGTTTCCAGACCTTTAAAAATAATACGATTTTCCTGTTCATCACTCAGTACACCCGCATAACGTTTTTTACTTCCCTTATCGGAACCTCTGACAGTGGGCATAAAAAAGCGAATAAAATGTGTTTCATACTCCATTTCCAGAAAGGACTCAATTTGATATTGAACTGACAGCACCTGCTGCCAATGCTGATTGATTTTTTCTACTAATTTTTGACCAATATGATCGGCAGTCAGCTTATCTTTCTTACCACCCATAGAGACGAAAACCGAGTCTGTATCACCATAAATAACCGTATAACCTTCAGTTTCAATTAACTTTATGGTCTGCTTCATCAGTTCATGGCCTCGAAGAGTAATTGAACTGGTGAGCCTGGCATCATGAACACGACAACCGGAAGTACCCAATACACCGTAAAAAGAATTCATTATTATTTTTATAGCCTGAGAAAGTACTTTATTTTTATGTTGTTTGGCACGATCTCTTGCTGACCACAGAGATTTAATAATATCAGGTAAAATATATTCATGACGTGAAAACTTAACGCCATTAAATCCCGCAATACATTCCGAATCACCCAGCTCATCCGCTTTAACTCGTGCATAGGGGTCCACTTTAAACGTTCGTATAATACTTGGATACAGGCTTTTATAATCCAGAACAAGAACACTATCGTACAATCCTGGTTTTGAATTCATCACATAACCACCAGGGGCAGAAACAGATTCATCTCGGTCATTCACATCAGGAGCAACAAAACCTTTTCGATGTAGACGGGGTAAATATAGATTATCGAATGCGGCAACTGAACCCCCGCTACGATCCATTTCCAATCCGGTCAATCTGGCTCGTTCTATGGCAAAATCAAGCAGTCTGGTTTTTTGAAAAATATCCCACACCAATTGACAATCTTCCAGATTATAGGCCGCTAATGCAGATTTGTTTTCATAAAACAAACGTTTAATTTCTTTTGCTTTATAGAGTGGATCATATGATTTTTTTGTCACATGAGCCTGATCATCTGACTTGATAAGTTTACCGCGTCCCAGTAATTCATTGCCGACAAATTCCAGTGAATAACTGGCAAAATTCCAGGTCGCACTTTTTAATGTATCAATACCATCTAATACAATTCGCCCCGGAATGAGTAAAAAAAAATGACTCTGTTCAGTCTGTGCTTTGCGCCAGACAGGTAAGCTGTCACTTCGTCCTATGGCCAGTGATAATTTCAAAGAATCCGCTTTTTTTTGTAAAAAACGAAAATCAAAATTAACCACATTCCAGCCAATAAAGACATCTGGATCCTGTTGCTGAATGAGAGCAATAAAACGCAGCATTAAATCATATTCATTATCATATAATTCAACGTTAGGATTGTCATCCGTATTAGACGGCTCTGATTTATCTGCTTCCTGCTTCTTATGATCACACATCAGAGTCACCTGCCATTGCTCACAAAGAAGGGAGATAGAGTATAGTTCATTGCTGTCATAGGCTGTCTCAATATCAAGAGACATAACTTTTAGACGGGGTTGATATTCTGCCGGTTTAATCTGAGGGTTGTTGATTAACTGATGTCGACCTTTTATGTTCAGCCCTTTTTTTACAGAGTTTTTTATTGTTACAGGACCTGTTAAAAACCGTTCTGTCAGATAACGTTCCACAGGTCTTATGTCTGCTTCATAATGTTTAATAGCTGATTGCTGTAGCCGTTCTCTGGCTCTGTAGAGACTCTGTTGTGAGTTAAAATAAACACCTGCAACCGGCTCATGGCTGAAATTTTTTAATTGCAGAGGTTTGATATTAAATTCAGAAATACCAGAAAGTAATTCTGAGATCTGCTGTGAGTCGCATTGGCGAATAAAAAAGATAGCCTGTTGATTTTCAATTATGACATTGACTGCTCCTGACTCGCTACTAAACCAGAAATCCAGAACAATTCCTCGTGATGTATCTCGCCATTGACGGGTTAGTAAAAAAGCGTCAATTAAATGTGTGCTATCAGTCATTTTTTTCTGGGAGATGCCTTTCTTTAAAACTCTTTTCTGGTAAACTTCTTTCTGGAAAAAAGTGCAAAACCTGTCTTTTTACCAGGGAAAATAATTCTTCGAACTCTGTTGTGCGATTTGATTGAGCTCGCCAGGCAAAGCCTATTTCCCGATAATCATTATCTTTGTCTGACAATGGACTGAGTTTGATGTCAGTATTATTTAATATCCCTGATGCAACAGCCATTTCCGGTAAAAATGTTACCCCTAAATCATTATTAACCATTTGCACCAGCGTATGAAGGCTAGTGGCTGCAAAAGAATTAATTTTTACCGAACGCTCAAGGTGACATGCAGACAAAGCATGATCCCTCATACAGTGACCATCCTCCAGTAATAATATTGTATGATCATCCAGGCCGGAATAATCATCAGAAACTTCACCCTTATTTAATTGTGAATCTTTATGCTGTGCAAAATAAAAACGGTCCTGATAAAAACTTTTCATCACAACCCCTGTTGCCGGATAGGGCAGGGCAAGCAGCACCAGATCCAGCTCACCCTCATTAAGCTGTTTCAAAACCACATTACTTTTATCTTCCCGAACAAAGATTTTTAGCTCAGGAAACTCCTGCTTGATTATCATCAGTAACTGAGGAATAAAAAACGGTGCAATCGTTGGTATGACACCCAGCTTTATCGTGCCGCCAAAAGGTTTTGCATAACGCTGTACCTGTTCGGTTAATTCTTCAACACCAAGTAATATATTTTGTGCCTGCCTGACAACCTCTTCAGCCAACGGCGTAAAAAGTATTTTTTTATTATCTCTTTCAATTAATCGGACCTCCAGGACATTCTCCAATGACGCAATTCCGCTGCTCAGGGTTGACTGACTGACAAAGCAGGCTTTCGCTGCGGCACCAAAATGCTGATATTTATGCACATTGACCAGATAGTGAAGATGTTTAAGGCTGGGTAATCTCATAATCGCTTTTTCCGATTGTATCATCCGGTTTAATTCATTTTATTAATAATAGCAGGACGATTAAACTATTTCCAATGTTTAAAAATTTTATTAATACGATGTATTTACTGGAGAAACAATATGTTAGAAAATCGTGAAGGTCAATCAGTCCCATCAGTTACTTTTAAGACTCGTCAAAACAGTGAGTGGATCAATCTCACCACAGATGAGTTGTTTGCCAACAAAAAAGTGGTTGTCTTTGCTCTTCCCGGAGCCTTTACTCCCACTTGCTCTTCCAGCCACCTGCCCAGATATAATGAATTGTATCCGGTTTATAAAGACAATGGCATTGATGATATTTATTGCTTATCGGTGAATGACACTTTTGTCATGAACGCATGGCAGGATGATCAAAACGCCGAAAAAATAACCATGCTTCCCGATGGTAATGGTGAGTTTTCTAAAGGCATGGGTATGCTGGTGGATAAAAGTAACCTGGGTTTTGGTGATCGCTCCTGGCGATATGCTATGATTGTTAACAACGGCGTAATAGAAAAAATGTTTATTGAACCCGAAGTTGATGGTGACCCGTTTGGTGTTTCCGATGCGGACACCGTATTAAAGCATATTAATCCACAGGCAAAGGCATTACCGACAGTCACGATTATCACTCGAAAAGGCTGCCCGCATTGCACACGAGCCAAAGAATTGCTCAATGCCAAAAGCCTGCCTTTTGAAGAAGTTGAACTGAATCAATTGGTCACTAACCGCTCACTAAACGCTTTAAGCGGCGCACATACCACACCGCAGGTATTTATGGATGGTAAATTAATTGGTAGTGCTGATGAGCTGGCAGCCTATTTAAAATAATTTTTTAGATCCCCCTCTCTTAATATGAGAGCAGGGGGAAGTTTATCTGGAGTAAATGATGGCTAAAAGTATTAAAGGCACTCAAACTGAAAAAAATCTGGTAATTTCATTTGCAGGTGAATCACAGGCAAGAAATCGATACACCTATTATGCAGGTGCGGCAAAAAAAGAAGGTCTGGTACAGATTTCTCATGTTTTTGAAGAGACGGCTGCTCAGGAAAAAGAACATGCCAAACGTTTTTTTAAATTTCTGCAGGGTGGTGAAGTAGAAATTACTGAAACTGTTATGGCAGGAACTATTGGAACGACACTGGAAAATCTGCGTGCAGCGGCAAACGGCGAAGAACACGAGTGGACAGATATGTATCCGCGATTTGCTAAAGTTGCCCGGGAAGAGGGTTTTGAAGACATTGCCCTGGCTTATGAGGCTATTGCCATTGCTGAAAAACAACATGGTAAACGCTATAGCGATCTCGCTGATAATCTTGAAGCAGGTCGGGTCTTTAAGCGTGGCAGTACAGTTACCTGGCGCTGTCGTAATTGCGGCTATTTACATGAAGCCGAGGAAGCCCCGGAATTATGTCCAGCCTGCCTGCATCCACAGGCTCATTTTGAATTGCTGGGTGAAAACTGGTAGCTTTATCAGGAATATCGGTTGATGGTCACTTTATTTTGTTTATTACGAATAACATCAGCAAAGTGTACCGGATAGTGGTGATTTTTCTTGTCAGCAAAATATAACTTCAGACATTCACGAACCACTGGAAAAGACAGTTCATCCCAGGGAATCATTTCTTCTGTGAAAAGTTTTGTCTCCAGGCTTTCATGAGTTGCTCCATAGTGATCATTGACCATATTACCCCGAAACATGACAAAGACCTGATTTATATGAGGCGCATTAAACACGCCGAAAAGCTGCAGCTCAGCGACCTCTGCCTGAGCTTCCTCCAGGGTTTCACGAGCAGCACCCTGTTGTGTGGTTTCATCATTTTCCATAAATCCTGCCGGTATTGTCCATAAGCCATAACGGGGTTCAATAGCACGTCGGCAGAGAAGTATTTTATCTTCCCAGGTAGAAATACAACCAGTAATAATTCTTGGATTTTGATAGTGAATCGTCTGACAATCTTCACAAACATAACGATGAAAAGTATCATTCTCAGGTATTTTTTTTATAACTGATGAGCCGCACTCACAGCAATATTTCATCGATTTTTATGCCTCTGACTAATTTATGGCTTATTGTTCGTGTTTCTCTCAATTGCAGATAATACCCCGCGCAGGATATTCAATTCTTTTTCATCCGGTCTGGCTCGATTAAACAAGCGTCTAAGCCGCTGCATCATCTGTCCCGGATGCCTGGGCACAATAAAATCAACGGCTTTCAAGACCTTTTCCAGATGTTCATAAAAATATTCCATATCCTTATTTTTCGGATATTGAAAAGAATAATCTCTGGGTTTTGCTCGTTCAGCTTCCGTTGCCTGAAAAATTTCATAGCAAAAAGTTTGTACTGCTGCAGCCAGGTTAAGTGAGCAGTATTCAGGGTTAGCTGGAATATAACCATGAAAATTACATAATTTAAGATCCTCACCCTGCATCCCGCAACTTTCCTGACCAAACACCAGGGCAACTTGTGCCTCAATTGCCTCAGCGGAAATTTTTTCACCACTTTCTCTGGCGGTCAAAATAGGCAAACTCATCCCCCTGTCCCGGGTACTGGTTCCAATTATCAGCTGGCAATCACTTATCGCTTCACTCAGGGTTTCGACAACAATCGTTTTCTCTAATACATCTGTTGCACTGGTCGCTCGAATATAAGCTTCTTTACCGGTTATGCTGCAGCCGGGATTCACCAGATAGAGGCGGAACAATCCCATATTTTTCATGGCACGTGCCACCCCGCCAATGTTGCCGGCAAACTGGGTATTGATAAGTATAATGCGGATATTATCCAGGGGATTTTTAGTTAATGCTATGGTATCAGTCATTGCAGACTCAAGGTAAGCGAGTTTTCGAATTTTTCCTGTAATTCAGGACTAATAGCTCCTCTGAATTCCAGTTTAGGTTCATTGCCTGTTATACTGGAGCCATTGATAATAAGACTCTCCGGCTTGTTAATACGAGCGAGTTGCTGGGCATCATATAAAAATTCTGACGGAATATTGCCCTTATTTTCCTTAATTATTCCATTTTCAATAACCAGCTTAAAGCTGCCCTGTCTTTTTTTACGGATGTGATAAATAAAATAAACATCAAAAATCAGCAGTAAAATCACCCCTGAAATAATTATTGTCGATATATCCATAGTTTCCTGTGTGCCTTTATAGCAGTTATTTTAAACCCAGCAGTTTATGCGTCTGCAGGGAAACTCGCCACTTTGGGTGCTCCAGACAATACTGAACCACTTTTTGCTGATTATTTTCACCATTGTCTTCATCAATTGCCTGTAAGAAAAAATGCCTGAAATCCAATGCGTCAAACTGTTCTGGAGATACATCCGGCAGAGGATATAGTAGTTTCAGTTCCTGCCCGGAGCGTTGCTTTAATCCATCCAGCTGCTTGGGACTGACACACAACCAGTCAATTCCAGCAGGCGCATTGATCGTGCCATTGGTTTCTACGCCAATTTCAAAGCCTGCTTTATGTAATAGCTCAATGAGCAGGGTGTTCAATTGTAATAGTGGTTCACCACCAGTAAAAACCACATAAGGAACCCCCTGGCTGGAATCAGGCCAGGCATTGACTATGGCCTGGGATAATTGTCGTGCATCACTGAATTTACCACCACCCTCACCATCGGTACCGACAAAATCCGTATCACAAAAAGAGCACACGGTTTTGTGCCGATCTTTATCCAGGCCACTCCATAAATTACAGCCGCTAAAACGACAAAATACTGCGGCTCGACCGGTCTGCGCACCTTCACCCTGCAGGGTATAAAAAAGTTCTTTGACTGAGTAGCTCATGTCGATATTGCCGTTTTCCTTTTAACACACTCTGATTTTTGACATAAGATTCTCTGCTTTGTCAAAAGCTTACATTAAAGCAAAAATAGCAGATTTTTTACAGTTTTATTTAGCTCAAAAATATCAGCAGGAATGATATTAAGCAGGTACAGAAAGGTTCAGAGTATAGATTAATAAAACAGGTACCTGAAGTACTAATAAACTGCTCTTGTAGACAACTTTTTCCATATCATGGGTATGATATTGGGTGTTTAAATTTTCTCCCAACAGAGCCGCCAACAATTTGGCTGTCAGTTCAGCAATAAAAGAAAAAAAGATAATCACTGCAATTATTTTATAGCCCGGAAACAGTGAATACTCAACCCCTGTCAATTGACTCTGCCAACCATAAAGCATTGCACTGCCGGCCGCTGCCTGTAAGGGTAATATTAAAGCAAGGAAACGGTTAAATAGTGGAATTAAAGGCAACAATACACTGATAATAAATAAAATATTAACCATTTTCATGGTTTGCCCACTCTTTGCATTTAATATCTGCGAAAGTGAAGGTAAAACACGCTCTCCATCAATACCATGACTTTCCAACCCATAAAGAACAGGATAGCTCATATAAATAAAAGCAATTAATAAGAGTACATGAAAAAAAGGGGTGCCGATGTGTCTGGCAATCCAATGAGAGCCTGAGACCTCTGAAATCTTGTGCAGGAAATGTTGATAAGTCATTTCAAAACTAACGACCATCACAGTATAAAAAAGGGTGGCCATAACCAATGTCGGGTGAAACAATACATCAAGATAATTCATATTTACTTTTTAATCCGGCAACGCAGGACCTTCTTCACCCCAACACAAGACTGCCCCACAACCCGGCGTTTCAAACAGGTCAATACGATCCAGCTGCGGTAAAGAGCCGGCCATTTTATCTTTAATCCAGTACAGTAAACTGGTCGCATCCGCCTCTTCCAGACCATCGAGCAAATCCAGCTGATGATGATCCAGCTGCTTGTACACAGGCATAAACAGAGCTTTGACATCACCATAATCAATAGTCCAGCCCATGACTTCATCCAGCTCTGCAGTCAGATGCAGACGAATCATATAACTATGCCCATGTAATTGACGACGTTTATCTGCTTTTGCAATACCTGTCGCCTGACCTGTAAGCTTCAGCGCACTTTCAAAACGCTGTTCTTTCCATATTCGATAATGATCGCCATTATAATGACAGCCGGATGTATGTGTTTCATAAACCGTTACCCAGGAAAGCTGAGCAAATTCTGGTTTCAACTGCTGCCAGATCCAGTTGGCCAGCACTTCTGACGTCGGATTTTCCAGACCTTCAATATCATTCAGGCAGGTGTAGTCCAGTTGTTGATGCAGAGGCTGCCAGAAGTGATCAATTTGTTCAAAATCAACCCCCATGTCTGCCATCTGTTCTGACTGAGCAGAGTTACTAGTACTTTTTAGATCCTGATTGGCATGTAAAATCACTTCAAATCCATGACCGTGCATCCTTCCACATTGATGACCCTCAGGAACATTGGGCAACTGATGAGCCGCCTCAAATCGATAGCGTCGCCAGATATGAGCATGACCGTTATTATCCAGATCAACGCCAGAATCATGAGTGCTCTGAATCGCCACCCGATCAATACCTGACAGATCAATTTTCTTATGGATCCAGCGAGCCAGATTTTCGTCGGTTGGTGTTTTAAGATGTTTATTTAAAAACGTATAGTTCAACGGCTCAATCGTTGCCTGCAGATGCTCTTTAAGAAAACCAACCGGTTCCTGCCGGGAATTATTTGGTATAGGCGTTCGTACCGATGCAGTATAACTATGGCCGTGCAGTTGCGCGGCCGGATGGGTTGCCGGCAGTATATCAATTTGGCAGGCTGACTCGAAGGGAACGGTCGCCAGATAATATATTTTATCAGTCATGCTTTAGCTGTTCTTACTCAGATTTGTCTTTAAAAAACTGAAACCGTTCAATCAGGGGATCCGCTCTGTTTGCCTCGGCAAAGCCTTTGGCACGTAAAATACAGGCCTGGCACGTTCCACAAGGCGGCTGCTCACCGTTATAGCAGGTATGTGTATAAGCCATGGCATCCATTGCCCCCAATTTTACCGCCAGTTCAACTGTATCCGATTTGTTCAGATTCATCAGTGGCGTATGAATCGTAATATTACTTTCCATGCCCAGTCTGAGTGTCTGTTCCAGAGAACTCAGGGTGTTTTCACGACAATCCGGATAACCGCTATAGTCAGTCTGAGCGACTCCGGTGACCAGATGTTCAATATCTCGGTTATAGGCATAAGCGGCGGCAAAAGTCAGAAAAACCAGGTTTCGTCCGGGTACAAAAGTATTCGGCAAATGAGTATTTTCATCCACTTCCTGCTGCACATCAATATCGGCTGTCAGGGCGTTGCCGCCCAAGGCAGAAAAGGTGTCTATGGGTAAAATTTCATGTGCAATTGCGGCAATTTCAGCCACTTTTTTTGCCGCTTCTAACTCTATTTTATGCCGCTGCCCATAATCAAAACTCAGACCGCTGACATTTTCTCGCCCGAACTCATTAATTGCCCAGTACAGACAAGTAGTTGAATCCTGACCACCGGACAAAACAACCAGAGCTTTATTCATAAATTTACCTTATATTTTCAGCATAAATACTCGAATAGTATACTGTAATTTCATTTTAAACTCTGCATCAATTTATTGAGAAAAAAACAGACTTCACATAAGATATACTTTTCCTTATATAAAATTTTTAAGCCTGAAAAACCCATGACGACAGAAAAAGCACAGCGGCATAATAAGCGCATGAAACGCCACAAAGAAGTCGTGGATGCTAAAATTGACAAGGCGACCATTGCACGGGGTGTCGTTATTATTATAACCGGAAACGGCAAAGGCAAAACCACCTCGGCTTTAGGCACGCTGCTCAGAAGTCTGGGACATGGCCATCATTGTGCTCTAATACAATTTATTAAGGGTCAGTGGGATTGCGGGGAAGGGCATTTCTTTCACGACTCCGGTACGCCTAATCTGACCACATACACGATGAATACCGGATTTACCTGGAATACCCAGGACTTTGATAAGGATAAGCAGGCAGCTGAAAAGGTCTGGCAGCAGGCACTGCCGCTATTCAGCGATCCCGATTGCCGCTTAATTGTTCTCGATGAACTGACCTATATGTTCAAATACAGGTATCTGGATATCAATGAGTTAATTGCGGCACTGAACAACCGCCCCAGGCAACAAAATATCATTATCACCGGACGAGGCGCACCAAAAGAATTAATTGCAATTGCTGATACTGTCAGTGAAATAAATCCACTCAAACACGCGTTTGATCAGGGCATTAAGGCTCAGGAAGGCATTGAATGGTAAAGAATTTACCTAATCGTTTTTCAGAACAGGAAATTAAAGGTGTCTATCGAGCCATTGAAACCCGCCGTGATATACGGCATTTCATTGCCAAAGAAATTGCCCCGCCAATATCTACTGAGTTATTACAAAGACTGATTAAGGCTGCACATCATGCACCCAGTGTCGGCTATATGCAGCCCTGGCATTTTATTCGCATTACAGACAGTCATTTACGCCATACCATCTATGAACATGTTGAACAGGAAAGATTAAATACAGCCGATGCATTGGGGGAACGCAGAGATGAATTTATGAAACTCAAAATTGAGGGTATTCAGCAATGCAGTGAAGTATTAATCGTTTCTCTAACCAATCAGCGTGAAAAATACATTCTGGGACGCCGCACCATGCCGGAAATGGATTTAGCTTCTGTCGCCTGTGCTATCCAGAATATGTGGCTCGCTGCCCGGGCAGAAGGAATTGGTCTTGGCTGGGTGTCTTTTTTTGAGCCTGATGTCTTAGCCCGTCTCTTAAATGCTCCGGATGGTGCTTTACCTGTAGCCATTTTGTGCATTGGACATGTTGAAGAATTCGCTGAAAAACCTTTACTCGAAACATCCGGTTGGGACAAACGCCGGAATTTATCTGATATTGTCTCAGAAAACACCTGGTAACTTCTAGTAAAAACCCTATTATTCACCTAACAACTCCTGGTTTGTAGTCCTCTTCCTATATATTTTGCTTAGCATTCACCATATACTTCAAAAATAATAACAAAGGCCTATTGTAAGGCGAATGAATTCGCCCCTACATACATTAATGTCAAAACGGCAGATATGAATCATTCGCCTGAGAAATGTTTCACTAACTAATTTATTAGCTCAATCTGGAGGAGTTATAAGTTGCATTTCAACAAATCACAGCAGTCCCGCAATTTGTTGCTTATTCTCAGTATCATGCTGGTTTTTATCTTGTCGACTTCCTGTACTATTTTCATTGCTAATCCTGATACAATCAGTCAAAACAAGCTGCTTAGCAATACCATAATATTAATAAGCTTGAGCACGCTGACTTTTATTAGTATCACCTCTTTTGTTGTTATCAAACTCATCAAACGTTTAAAGACAAAACTGCATGATTCTAACTCCCGCTATCAACAGATGATTGAGTCTAATCAGGATCTTGTTTGGGAAACTGATAAAGATGGCTTGTTCCGTTACGTCAGCCCGACAGCTATCAATCTTCTTGGCTACACTCCCGAAGAACTTATTGGTCACTCCCACTCGAGTTTCATGACCCGTATGGAAAGCGAAAACTATGAAAAAACTTTTCATGACTATCTGACCAGGAAAAAACCTTTCCAGCTCTTGCAAAAATCCTTCCTGCATAAAAAAGGGCATATGCTGATTTTACAGTCCAGCGGCACACCTATTTTTAATGAGCAGGGTGAATTTGACGGCTATCATGGATTTGATCGTGACATTACCAAGCAGGAAAGAGACAAAGAATTTATTGAGCATCTGGCTTATCATGATCAACTAACTGACTTGCCCAATCGCAAAATGATTGAAAAAATGCTGCACCAGGAACTATCACGCTCACAGCGGCATAAGCGTTTTGGTGCCCTGTTTTTTATTGATTTGGACAATTTCAAACGCATTAACGATTCTTTGGGTCACCATATAGGTGATAAATTATTACAAAAAATTTCCGAACGGATTGCCCGATACATTCGTGAAGAAGACAGTATCGGTCGTTTGGGTGGTGATGAGTTTATTGTATTACTGCCAGAACTATCCAATGACGAAAGCATCGCCCGTGGACATGCCACTGAGACAGCCTATAAAATCCTTTCATTATTATCTATTCCGATAAATGTTGAACAACATATTTTAAATATTGGCGGCAGTATTGGGATTACCCTGTTTCCGGGCGATAGTAATAATTCGGATGAAGTCATGCGACATGCGGATACAGCAATGTATCTGGCCAAAAACAGTGGTAAAAACACCTTTAAATTTTATCAGCACTATCTACAGGAACAGATTCAGAAGAGGATCTCAATTGAAGAAAAATTGCGTTTGGCATTTGATGACGATCAATTAGAACTTTATTATCAACCCCAAAGTGACCTCAAAACCGGGGAAATCATAGCAATTGAAGCCCTGGTTCGCTGGAATCATCCCACAGAAGGAATGATCCCTCCTGATCAGTTTATTTCTATTGCTGAAGAATCGGGGCTTATTTTAAAACTGGGAGATTGGGTTTTGCAAGAGGCCTGTAGTCAGAATTATGCCTGGAGTTTGCAGGGCTTATGTCATATACCGATTTCAATCAATTTATCAGCCATTCAGTTTCGCCAGTCCAATTTAAAACAGACACTGATCAACATCCTGGCACAAACTAAAATGCCGGCTGAATTACTGGAAATTGAATTAACAGAAAGTGCGTTAATGCAGGATTACAACCTTGCCATGGATATTCTGATGCTAATTAAATCCAGTGGCGGCAGCGTAGCTATTGATGATTTCGGGACGGGCTATTCCAACTTGAGCATGCTGAAACACATGCCCATTAACAAACTGAAAATCGATCGTTCCTTTGTGGAAAATTTGGAAAAAGATGAAAACGATAGAATTATTTGTCAGACCATTATTAATATGGCCAAAAACATGAATTTAATTACCACCGCTGAAGGCGTTGAAACACCTGGACAAATGAATTTTCTTAAAGAAAACGGTTGTAACAATATGCAGGGTTATTTACTTGCGAGACCAATGCCTGCCCATGAATTTGAAGCTTTTATTAAAGTTCATGAACGCCATCAGATACAGAAAGCATAAATTTATTTCTGATTGAGGGTATCAAGTACGGTGTGTAAATGCTCAACCATTTCCCGACCGCTGTCAGTCAGATAACCGCCATCTGTCTGTGTAATCAAACCTTTATCAAAAAGAGATCTAGCTGATGTTATTAAGACAGGATCAGCATCACCATGTATCTTAAGGCCTTCCAGATGAGATTCCTCAGGAAATTTTGCCAGCAGTTTCATTTCTGCAAATAAATTATCAGGATAGGCTTTAATCATTATCACTCACTTTTGCTTTGTTAACAAACACAGGGTGCATATAGTACTTGCTCACACAGTGAAGTGCAATGATTGATTGCTAGTTACAATTCTATAGACATGCCTTCTTTAGCAAAAAAGGCCTCTGTATCTCCGCAATAGTCTTTATTGCAGTATTTTTCAGAAAATTCATCAATCTGTTCATCCGTGCGAAGCGGATCATGATGAAAGAGTGCCAGTTTCTTCACCTGACTGCGTTGTGCTGCCTGACAAACATATTCAATATTGCCATGTCCCCAACCAACATAATTTTGTTCATATTCTTCCTGAGTATACTGACTGTCATGTACAACCAGATCAGCGCCCTGATAAAACTGTTCAATTTGACTATTTTGTTCAGTCGCAACCAATTCACCTTCTTTCGCCATATCCTCATCATAATCAGGATGCTCAGGATCAGTAATAAAAACATTACGAAAGACTTCAGTATCATAGGCTGTACAGAAGACCTTACCCTGATACTCAATTCGGTAGCCCAGACAAAGTACCGGATGATTGAGGAATTTTGTTTTAACGATAATACCATCGCCAAGATCCATCTTTTCTTCCTTGAGGCTGAAATATTGAATATTAGCCGCTAGTTCAGCTTCCCGGATAGGGAAATAACGATAGCTCATTTGACCGCCAACCACTTTTTCTAAGGTATCTTCTTCATAAGTGACCGGGCCGTAGACACGAAGGTGTGTCCCATGAATGTAGGCAGGAATAAAAAAAGGGAAACCCATAATATGATCCCAATGGGTATGGGTTAAGAACAGGTGTGCTTCAACAGGCTGCGGACGGGTCATCAGGTCATTACCCAATTCTCTTAAACCAGTACCGGCATCGATGATAATCAAACGGTTAATTTCAGGAAAGCGGACTTCAATACAAGGAGTATTACCTCCATATTTCACTGTAGTTGCTCCTGGGCAGGGAATTGAACCTCTGACTCCCCAGAATTTTATTAACATTTTCAAATTATAAACCTTGAACCGTTACATTTGATTTTCAGTATATTAATTGTACTAAATCTTAAGAAAAATATTAGCATAAAGTTTGCTAATTGCCACGCTGAAAATCACAAGCCTGTGAACTTTATCCTGTTTTTCAGGCAAGCCATGGTACTGAATCGTTGAATTGTTTGGAAATGCTCTCCTGATACAGTTATTCTCAAGTATTAATCATTTCATTCAATTATAGTTGTTTATTTAAATTTAACTACCTGTTAACTTATCACATAACCTATAGCACCTAGCGAGCCTATTATGACGGTAATAAAACAAGAAGACCTGATCCAGAGCGTTGCTGACGCCTTACAGTTTATTTCCTATTATCACCCCAAAGACTATATTTCAGCTCTGGGAAAAGCCTACGAGTTAGAACAATCAGCTGCAGCAAAAGATGCTATTGCACAAATTCTGTATAACTCCCGACTTTGTGCTGAAGGACATCGCCCAATTTGTCAGGATACCGGAATTGCCGTGGTCTTTCTGGACATTGGTATGAATGTACAATGGGATTGTGATTCCAGCCTTGAAGATATGATCAATGAAGGCGTCCGTCGTGCCTATACACATCCGGATAATGTCTTACGCGCTTCTGTACTGGCCGATCCTGCCGGCAAAAGACAAAACACCAAAGATAATACACCTGCCGTCATCCATACCAGACTGGTTCCTGGCGATACGGTCAAGGTAAAAATTGCGGCTAAAGGGGGAGGCTCTGAAAACAAGGCTAAATTCGCCGCCTTAAATCCCAGTGACGATCTGGTTGAGTGGATTGTTAATTCAGTCGCTGATATGGGTGCAGGCTGGTGCCCCCCCGGCATTATGGGTGTGGGCATAGGCGGCACACCCGAAAAAGCCATGCTGATGGCCAAGGAATCGTTACTGGAACCGGTCAATTTTCAAGAACTCAGGCTTAAATCAGAACAGGGACAGATTCTGAGCAGAACAGAAGAACTTCGCCTGGAACTCTATGACAAAATTAATGCCCTGGGCGTTGGCGCTCAGGGTCTGGGCGGCATAACAACAGTAGTCGATGTCAAAGTGCTTGACTATCCGACTCACGCAGCCTCATTACCTGTGGCGCTTATTCCAAATTGCGCTGCAACCCGTCATACTCATTTTACTCTGGATGGTTCAGGCCCGGCAGTTCTGACTCCCCCGGAACTGAAAGACTGGCCGGATGTGACCTGGAGCGCATCACCCAAGGCACGACATGTCAATCTGGATACTATTACCCATGCTGATATTCAAAATTGGCAACCCGGTGAACAATTGCTGCTCAGTGGTAAATTACTCACTGGACGTGATGCCGCGCATAAACGAATTATTGATACGCTGGCCAGAGGTGAGTCATTACCGGACGGCGTCAATTTTACCAATCGTTTTATTTACTATGTTGGTCCTGTTGATGCCATAAAAGGTGAATCAGTCGGCCCGGCAGGACCAACCACATCGACACGAATGGATAAGTATACCGAAACGATGCTTGCTGAAACCGGATTAATTGGTATGGTTGGTAAGGCTGAACGCGGCCCCATAGCCATTGAAGCCATTAAAAAACACCAAGCTGTCTACCTTACCGCAGTAGGCGGTGCAGCTTATCTGATTTCCAAAGCCATTGAAAAATCCCGGGTTGTCGCTTATGAAGATCTGGGAATGGAGGCAATTTACGAATTTGACATAAAAGACATGCCGGTCACTGTGGGAGTTGATGTAAAGGGTGAATCAGTTCACCTGACCGGCCCGGCAAAATGGTCTCGTATGATACAAAAGAAATAAATCAAGAGCCCCTCATCCTAGCCTTCTCCCAAAGGGAGAAGGGACTTATCGAATGAAGCGATCGGCTATTTCCTTAAAACTTTTAAAGTAGCCTGACCAATTCCTTTAAGAGCCAAAAGGTCATCATCACCGGCTGTATCGATTGCTGCTTTTGTTGTAAACCCAGCCGCATTCAAAACCTTAATATAATTCGCCTTTAAATCCGGAAATTCATCTTCCAAAGATTTTGCCGCAGGTTCTGGTTTCGGCTCTGGTTTTGACTCTGCTGGCTTAGCCTCTGCAGCCTTCATAAAAGAATTATCTGAATGTGCAGGTTTGTCTTCTTCAATACCCAATAATTTTAAAAACCAGTTAAACATTATTAATCCCTACTTTATTTTGATGGTACTGTTGATTCAGGTTAAACATCTAATTATTCTGTCGTTTCTATTGATTATATTCCTTGACGAAAGTCAATGAACCGCATGATAGTAAGGCATTTCATCTCACAAACAGCTGCTATTTCAATCAATGTTTCCATCTGCGACATTTTACACATAGATTAACAAGCTTGACTTAGAATAAAGCAATATTTTTTGCAATTTACTATACTTCAACTAGTGACCACTTTATTCAAGACTGATTTTCCAATGCAATACCGACAAAAACCTCGACGTGAACAGATTCGAATTATTACCCGGAGCAGTTTTTTTCTGCTGTTTATTTTTGCGCCATTTTTAGACATTTTCCGGCTCGATCTGACTTTAGGGCATTTTATTATTTTTGGTCAGCCCTGGACCCTTGGCCTGGAGTCATTCCAGCAAGGCCAGGGCGATGCAGCATCTGCTGCCATTACCTTGATTACCCATGCTTTTTTGCCTGTTATGATTTTTATTATTATTGCCGCAGTCATAATCTGGAAAATGGGCAGAGTCTATTGCGGCTGGCTATGCCCGCACTTTTCTGTGGTAGAAATTTTTAATGATATGATGCTCAAATATCTCAATAGAGTCACACTTTGGGAAAAAGCGAGCAAAAAAACCAAAGGACTCCTGCCCTGGCTGTTGATTCTGTTTTCCTGTGCATTAATGGCCTTTGTCTGGGCATTTAGCCTGCTCAGTTATCTGCTGCCTCCCAGTGAGTTAATCCCTGACCTGCTTAATTGGCAGCTTGGTGCCGGCGCCACTCGATTTCTTGTTGTTGCCACCACTCTGTTTACCATCGATTTCTTCTTTACCCGCCATCTGTTTTGTAAATTCGGCTGTGCTGTCGGCCTGTTTCAAAGTCTTATCTGGATGGCCAATAGCAAAGCCATGGTCGTCAGCTTTGATAAACCCAGAGCCTACCTCTGTCAATACTGCGATCGTGAATGCGATCGAGCCTGTCCCATGCGTCTGCACACCCGTAGCATCAAACGAGCAAAATTTACCTGCACCCAGTGCGGCCAGTGCCTCAATACCTGTGACCAGGTTCAGCATGAGAATCCAGGAGGCCGGGTAATTAACTGGGTAACAAAAGAAAAAGCACAGGAAGTCGACCGAAATGCTCCTGCATTTGAAAAAAGCCGCTTGAAAAATCATTGTTAAAGAATTCCTCCCTTAATTTAAGTACTAACCGAAAACCACTAATGTAAAAATACTGCTATTATTTAACCAATATTATTAGTATCTTTCCCAAGACAATAAATAAAGACACGGAAAATTAATGCCATTAAAAAAACTGTCCTTTAAGAAATTAATGGTTCTTACAATTATTGGTCTGGCCATTGCTGCTTTTTTTGCTTTTGATTTATCACAATATTTAAATTTTACTTATTTAAAAGAAAATCAGCTCCTTTTTGACAGCTATTATCAGGCAAACCCCGTACTAATTTCTTTAAGCTTCTTTATTATCTACATTATATCCACCGCCCTTTCCGTACCAGGGGCAGTATTACTAACCCTAATAGGCGGCGCTATTTTTGGCTTTGGTTTAGGGCTGATTTTAATTTCTTTTGCCAGCAGTATCGGTGCCACACTGGCCTTTCTTGTTTCTCGTTTTTTACTTAGAGATACAATTCAAATCCGCTTTGGCAGTCATCTTGAGAAAATTAATAATGGTATTGAGAAAGAAGGGGCTTTCTATCTGTTTACCCTGAGACTGGTTCCTGCTTTTCCATTTTTCTTGATTAATCTGATTATGGGATTAACACCCATAAAAACCAGTACTTATTATTGGGTAAGTCAGGTGGGTATGCTGGCAGGAACCGCTGTTTATGTAAATGCCGGTACCCAATTGGGGCAGCTGGAATCAGCATCTGGAATTATATCCCTGCCATTGATAATCTCTTTTACTTTATTGGGAATATTTCCCTTTATTGCTAAAAAAGTCATTCAGATTGTTCACTCCAATCAGGTTTATAAAGGCATTAAAAAACCTGCATCATTCGATCGAAACCTTATTGTTATCGGTGCCGGTGCCGGCGGTCTGGTGACTTCCTATATTGCGGCGGCGGTCAAGGCCAAAGTGACCCTGATTGAAAAGAATAAAATGGGCGGTGATTGTCTGAATACGGGCTGCGTACCTTCCAAGGCACTTATCCGCTCGGCAAAATTTAAATCCCATATTCAGCGAGCCAAAGAATTCGGCTTTAATTCAGCTCAGGCTGATTTTGATTTTAAGACAATTATGCAGCGCATTAAGCGGGTAATTAGTCAAATTGAACCTCATGATTCTATTGCCCGCTATACTGACTTGGGCGTTGAATGCCTGCAGGGTGAGGCGCGGATTACTTCACCTTTCTCTGTTGAAGTAAGTGGTCACTCACTTACAACTCGAAATATAGTCATAGCGACAGGTGCCCGACCTTTTGTGCCGCCATTAGAAGGTATTGAGCAGATAGGCTATTTAACCTCTGATACGCTGTGGGATTTAGCAACACTGCCCAAACGATTTTTGATTCTTGGCGGTGGCGCCATTGGTTGTGAGCTGGCACAGAGTTTTGCTCGCCTGGGTAGTCAGGTTATCCAGGTAGAGCGTAATAATCGGATCATGAAGCTGGAAGATCCCGAAGTATCCGAAATGGTGCAAACTCGTTTTTTAGCAGAGGGAATTGATTTACGCTTGCAGCACCAGGCACAGAAATTTGACCTCATTAACGGTGAAAAAACACTCACCTGCCTTAATCTACAGGGCGAATCAGTACAGATTGTCTTTGATGAAGTACTCCTTGCTCTGGGTCGTAAAGCCAATGTTAACGGCTTTGGTTTGGAAGACCTGGATATTCCTTTGACCCGGCAAGGGACTATTGAGGTAAATGAGTACTTACAAACAAAATATCCCAATATCTATGCCTGCGGTGATGTGGCCGGTCCTTATCAGTTCACCCATACGGCAGCACATCAGGCCTGGTATGCCTCTGTGAATAGTTTGTTTAGAGGATTCAAAGCTTTTAAGGTGGATTATTCAGTGATCCCATGGGCAACCTTTACTGACCCTGAAGTTGCCCGGGTCGGTTTAAATGAACAGGAAGCAAAGAAACAAAATATAGCCTATGAAGTCAGTCGGTTTGAAATCGATGATCTGGATCGGGCCATTACCGATGAAGAAGCTCATGGATTTATTAAAGTTTTAACGGTTCCCAAAAAGGACAAAATTCTGGGTGTCACCATTGTCGGAGAACATGCCGGTGATCTGATTGCTGAATATGTTGCTGCCATGCGTCATGGCATTGGTCTAAATAAAATCCTGGCAACTATTCACATTTATCCAACCCTGGCAGAAGCCAATAAGTATGTTGCCGGACAATGGAAACAGGCTCATAAACCGGAAAAGATTTTACCATGGCTGAAAAAATTTCATCACTGGCGGAGAAATTAATACTTCATGGGCTTTTGGTAACTTCAGTTACTTTTGCATAAGAATCTGGGTCGTTTAGTTAATAGCCTGTTTTTTTATTGCTTGCCCTGCATATCATCTTTTTTACGTTTATTTAAAAACAATGCTTTCCATAATGATTAACATCAAGACAAATACCATTAGGAAATGTTAATATAGCTTTTCGTATTATCGTATGTATAAAGGGAAATCATATGAAGACAGGACCAAGAGAAATCATTACCCCATTTCGTCCCATTCCTCTGGATGTGCCTGAAGGCATGAAACCCAATGAGTTTTTTAATAGTACTGAAAATCTTCAGGATCTCTCACAAAATAATGGCCTGCTGACAAATCCCGAACATTTGCTTATGTATCGAAAAGCTCTGGGTCATAGTAACGAATTTGATACTTCCATTATTTTTAATTCCTCCAAATGTATTCTTAATCCTCTGGGTCGTCCGGTACGTCGCACGCAATTACCTGAGTCAACAAAAACTTCCTGGAATCGCATGAATCAAATCATGCTGGAATATATGCTGGAAAAATACCCCGATCCGGAAGATGCTTTGGTTCTGGCCGGTGAAGCCAGCCTGGATTCCACCTGGCCATTAACAGCACCCGGTGTGCCCAGTATTCGTATGCTGCATAATCATTTTATTGTTTTTAATATGGATGATTTACGTAATGCTGAAATGGCTGATCCCAAGAATCCCAATTTAACGGATGGTGGTCAGCACAGTTTGTTCCAGGCGCATATGCGTTCAGTTTATCGGAGATTTTTTGAGTCTCTGGATCTCAAAATCCTCAAACCTGTACAGGGAACAGAGTCGCAATTACAATTGACCGGCTATCCACAGGGTTTACCCAGCTGGGAAATTCAGGGCGGCGTTACTATGCTGAAAAGTATTCATTTCTGGAAAGAATATGATTTGATTTTGAAAGGTTTTCTGGATTTTTACCGCACTTTTTTTACTCAGGTTTCAACCCGCAATGCCCCCATACCTGAGAAAGCTTACTTCCCGGCTCAAATCGAAGACACCTTATTATTTGACAATGATTTTCTGGCATCGGCTAAAAAGGTTCGCGATATGTGTATACACGATGCTAAATATGCCAATGTTATCCGCTGGCAACCCGCCTTTAAACAACTGATTTATCGTAATGATCAAGGCAAATTGATTGTAACTATTAGTCAGAATTCCATTGGTAATGCCATCACCGAACTATTAGGTGTTGTAGTACGTCGGGTTCCGGATGCACAGGCTTATGAAAAAAATGAACCGGCATTAATTGAGAAACTACTGGAAGTCAGACAACGTCTTATCAATGCCGATCTGGGTGATCCTATTAAAACAGATTATTGGGATTAGAAGAGGGTCAGAGGTATTAGCTAATAGTTAAGGATTATTTCATGCGCAGCTTCCAGTATCTCCGTGGCATACCAGGTCATGCCCATTAACTCCAGCGGATACACCGGGATAGTTTCATGAGATTTACAGCATGATGCACAACCCCGGGCACAGGCTGTTTTTTTACCGTAGCCAATCAGGAATCGCTATTCTTTGCCTCTCTGCTGCTTCAGTTTTGCTTTAAGATCAGCAAAGGGGTTATGAGTTGCAGCCCCTGCATCCTGCACAG
>Ga0209013_10000659_pt1 | contig 31263 bp, 25 predicted proteins | sample Cruoilmetagenom2_FD_187291 | JGI IMG/M metagenome (GOLD analysis project Ga0209013, IMG submission 187291) | Oil polluted marine microbial communities from Coal Oil Point, Santa Barbara, California, USA - Sample 2 (SPAdes) (version 2) | ecosystem: Environmental > Aquatic > Marine > Oil seeps ...
GCGGGGAGTCGATATAGGTTTTGAATACGCGATTTACGAGGAGGGGAAAAGTCCCATCTTCCAATCGGAAAACTTCAACGAATATGAAGATAGCAAATACTTCAGGGCTTCACTGTTTCCGGGAAGGATCTTCAATAAGACCACTTTGATCAGTGTCTACTTCCCCAATGAAAAGAAACACATTTTTAATTCCATGGGAATAATGGGAGGCTCAACACTACTGATCACCCTGTTTATCGTAACGATGTTTACCCTGGCTCTGTTCATTATCTTCAAGCAAAAGCGACTCTCGGAGATGAAGAACGATTTCGTGAACAACATGACCCATGAATTGAAGACCCCCATCTCTACCATTAGTCTGGCATCTCAGATGCTCAATGACCGCTCCATACCAGACGAGCAGAAAAACCTTTCTCAGATCTCCAGGATCATCCAGGCCGAAAGTAAGCAACTGGGGTTCCAGGTTGAAAGGGTTTTACAGATGGCCATTTTCGACCATGGTGAGTTGAAACTAAAGTTGGAGGAGGTGGATTTGCACGACATTATTGAGATTGTGGCTCAGAATTTTCTTCTCCAGGTAGATAAGCGGGAAGGTCGACTGGAGTTTTTTCCGGAAGCAGAAGATGCGGTTATTGAAGGAGACGTGATGCATATCACAAACCTGGTCTCCAACCTCATCGAAAATGCCATGAAATATACCAACCGTACGCCCGAAATACGTCTCGCTACACGGACCGAGAATGGCTCCCTGGTGTTCTCCGTGGCCGATAATGGGATCGGCATCAGCAAAGAGGACCAAAAGCGTATATTCGACAAATTTTACAGGGTACCCACCGGTAACGTCCACAATGTGAAGGGATTCGGCCTTGGCCTCAGCTATGTAAAGCTAATTGTTGAGCAACATCATGGCTCCATCACACTCAAAAGCGAACCCAATAAAGGTTCCCAATTCGATATTCACTTACCTTTGCGGGTAAATTAATACTCTGGCAAATGAACGAGATCAAGAATAGAATATTGCTGGCCGAGGATGATGAAAACCTGGGATCACTACTCCAGGAATACCTTCAGGCAAAAAACTATGAGGCCGATTGGGTAACCAATGGTGAAAAGGCCTTCAGACACTTTGAACAGTTTCATTACGATCTCTGTCTTCTGGATGTAATGATGCCAGTCAAAGATGGTTTCACACTGGCATCGGAGATCCGCATCCTCAACAGCGAGATCCCGATTATTTTTCTAACTGCCAAATCCATGAAGGAAGATGTGTTGGAGGGTTTCTCCCTTGGTGCAGATGACTACATCACCAAACCCTTTAGTATGGAAGAACTACTCTTCAGAATTGAAGCGATCCTTAGAAGAACAAAGGGTACCCGGGGCGGAGATAAAAACCAGTGGGAAATAAGCACTTTTACGTTTGATACCCAAAAGCAGTTGCTCACCGGTACAGGTACCCAACAGAAACTGACTACCAAAGAGTCCGATCTGCTGAAACTTCTATGCAACAATATGAATCAGGTGCTTGAGAGGAATTTTGCGCTTAAAGCCATCTGGATGGACGACAATTACTTTAACGCCAGAAGCATGGATGTATACATCACTAAATTGCGAAAATATCTGAAGCCAGACTCCAAGGTACAGATAATCAATGTACACGGCAAGGGATATAAATTGGTGGTGGATGAATCCTAAGATTTCTAATCAAGCTTGAGCACTGCCATGAAGGCGGACTGGGGCACTTCAATGTTCCCCACTTGTCGCATTCTTTTCTTTCCTTTTTTCTGCTTTTCCAGCAATTTTCGTTTTCGGGTGATGTCGCCCCCATAGCATTTGGCGGTAACATCTTTCCGAACAGCCTTTACTGTTTCCCGGGCAATTACCTTAGCTCCAATGGCAGCCTGAATGGCCACCTCGTATTGCTGCCGGGGAATCAGTTCTTTTAGCTTCACACAGATCCTGCGTCCGAAATCATAAGCATTGGATCGGTGGATCAGTGTTGAAAGCGCATCCACCATCTCTCCGTTCAGCAGGATATCCAGTTTCACCAAATCGGCCTTCTGGTAACCATGCGGATGATAATCGAAGGAAGCATAGCCCTTGGAAATACTCTTCAGCCTGTCATAGAAATCGAAAACAATTTCGGCCAGGGGCATTTCAAAGGTTAGCTCTACCCGGTTGCTGGTCAGGTACACCTGGTTTTTCAAAGTGCCCCGCTTATCCAGGCACAACTTCATGATGGGACCCACAAAATCGGCCTGGGAAATTACCTGGGCAAAAATGTAAGGCTCTTCAATATGGTCAATGGCCGTAACAACCGGTAATCCGGATGGATTATGTACCTCAATCACCTCTCCTTTGGTAGAGAGCACTTTGAATGATACATTGGGTACCGTTGTGATCACATCCATGTTGAATTCCCGGTCGAGTCGTTCCTGTATGATCTCCATATGGAGCAATCCCAAAAATCCACAACGGAATCCAAACCCCAGCGCCGCAGAAGACTCGGGGATGAACGTAAGTGAGGCATCATTTAACTGAAGTTTCTCAATGGAAGCCCTCAGGTCCTCATAATCATCGGCATCCACCGGGTACAGTCCGGCAAACACCATGGGTTTAACATCCTCAAACCCATCTATGGCTTTATCACAGGGGCGATCGACATGGGTAATGGTATCCCCTACTTTCACCTCCTTGGAGGTTTTGATACCGGAGATGATGTATCCCACATCACCGGCCGATAACTCCTCCTTCGGTTCTGTTCCAAGCTTAAGTACCCCAATCTCATCTGCATCATACTCTTTTCCGGAGGCAACAAATTTTACCATTTCACCCTTCCTGATGGTGCCGTTAATAATCCTGAAGTAGGCAAATATACCTCTGTAGGAGTTGAAAATCGAATCGAAAATAAGCGCCTGAAGCGGAGCTTTTGGATCACCCTCGGGAGCCGGGATACGCTGGATGATCGCCTCAAGGATCTCATCGGCGCCCAGACCGGTCTTGCCGCTGGCCTCTATGATCTCTTCACGTTCACAACCGATCAGATCGACGATCTGGTCCTTCACCTCCTCGGGCATGGCACTCTCCATATCCATCTTATTCAGCACCGGGATGATTTCCAGGTCCTGCTCAATGGCCTTATAAAGATTAGAGATGGTCTGTGCCTGGATTCCCTGGGTTGCATCGACGATAAGCAGGGCTCCCTCACAGGCAGCAATGGATCTGCTCACCTCGTAAGAAAAATCCACATGGCCCGGGGTATCGATCAGGTTCAGGGTATAGCTCTTGCCTTCAAATTCATGAACCATCTGGATCGCATGACTCTTGATGGTAATTCCGCGTTCACGCTCCAGCTCCATATCATCAAGTACCTGGTCCTGAAAATCCCGTTCATTCAGGGTGTCGGTCTTGATCAATAATCGGTCGGCCAGGGTACTTTTCCCGTGATCGATGTGTGCAATAATGCAGAAATTACGTAGCTGGTCCATAGGAATAATCCCGATTTTTTCAGAGCACAAATATAGGGATTCTCCGGGATAAATGTGCCGATGCAAATCAACCTATCTCAAGGGCGTATAACCGGTACTGAAATTCATCGCTACGCTCTGAATTATAGGCACCTCTGTTATACGCCCTTTCGATAGAAAACATCGGAACATTTATCCCGTCGAAAAAAGAAGGAAAATCAGAGTCAATTTCTGAAAGTAAACCGGACCAACTTCTTACCCACAAGAAAGAGTACAAAAAAGAGGTTGCTCCCGAAAGAACAACCTCTTGAGTTATATAGATGTAATTTAGACTACATCATGCCGCCCATTCCACCACCTGGTCCGCCAGCAGGCATTGGAGGCTCTGGTTCGGGAATGTCAACGATGGCACATTCGGTAGTGAGAAACATACCAGAAATGGAAGCGGCATTTTCCAGGGCAATGCGGGCCACTTTGGTAGGATCGATCACTCCGGCTTCAAGCAGGTTCTCGAACTTCTCAGTGTGTGCATTGTATCCATAATCACCTTTTCCGTCCCTGATAGCCCTCACAACCACGGATCCTTCAAGACCGGCGTTTTCTACGATCTGGCGCAGTGGCTCTTCAAGAGCCCTTCTGATGATTGCAATACCAGTATTCTCATCTTCATTGGCACCTGTGAATTTCTCGATCTTCTCAATGGCACGCAGATAGGCTACTCCACCACCGGGGATGATACCTTCTTCAACCGCAGCTCGGGTTGCGCTGAGTGCATCATCAAACATGTCCTTCTTGGCTTTCATCTCCACCTCTGAAGCAGCACCCACGTAAATGACAGCAACACCACCGGCCAATTTGGCCAGACGTTCCTGAAGTTTCTCACGGTCATAATCAGAAGTAGTGTTTTCGATCTGCTTTTTGATCTGTCCAACCCTGGCTTCGATCATGGCTTTTTCGCCACCACCGTTTACAATGATCGTATTTTCCTTGTCAATGGAAATCTTTTCTGCATCTCCCAGCATCTCCAGTTCAGCACCTTCAAGTTTCAGTCCTTTCTCTTCAGAGATCACTGTACCTCCGGTAAGGATGGCAATGTCTTCCAACATCTCTTTACGCCTGTCACCAAAACCAGGGGCCTTTACAGCAGCGATCTTCAGCGATCCGCGCAGTTTGTTAACTACCAGTGTAGCCAGTGCTTCTGCATCCACATCTTCCGCAATGATCATCAGCGGACGGCCACTCTGGGCAGTAGCTTCAAGAATGGGAAGAAGGTCCTTCATGGTGGAGATTTTCTTGTCATGGATCAGGATATATGGATGCTCCAGTATAGCTTCCATTTTTTCGGTATCGGTCACGAAGTAGGGGGAGATATATCCGCGGTCGAATTGCATTCCTTCAACAACATCCACATAAGTGTCGGAGGATTTTGATTCTTCAATGGTGATCACACCCTCTTTTTTCACCTTTGACATGGCCTCGGCGATAAGTGCACCGATGGAAGCTTCATTATTGGCAGAAATGGCAGCTACCTGCTCAATCTTCTGGGTGTCATCACCAACTTCCTGTGATTGCTTCTGTAGATTTTTTACTACTTCGATCACAGCTTTATCGATTCCTCTTTTAAGATCCATGGGATTGGCTCCGGCGGTTACATTTTTCAGTCCAACCTGTATGATGGACTGTGCCAGCACTGTGGCTGTAGTAGTACCGTCACCTGCATCATCGTTGGTTTTGGAAGCAACTTCCTTTACCATCTGAGCACCTACATTTTCAATAGGATCTTCAAGATCCACCTCTTTTGCAACAGTTACACCATCCTTGGTTACCAGGGGTGCACCGAATTTCTTTTCAATAATTACATTGCGACCCTTGGGTCCCAGTGTTACCTTGACAGCGTTAGCCAACTGATCGATACCGCTTTTCAGCTGATCGCGGGCTTCCATGTCAAATTTGATCTCTTTTGCCATTTTTTATGCTTTTTATTGGTTACTTACTTTGAAATGAATAAAACATCACTCTGTGAAATAAGAAGATAATCTTCTTCATCAATGGTTAATTCCTGACCGGCAAATTTTCCATAAAGAACCTGATCACCCACTTTGATTTCCATGGGTTCGTCTTTTTTATCGGCTCCGACCATTATCACTTTTCCATGCTGTGGTTTCTCCTTTGCTGTTTCGGGAATAATAATTCCGCTAGCAGTTGTTGCATCAGCCTCTGAAGGCTTCACAAGAATTTTACCTGCAAGGACTTTACCTTTAAGTTCTGCCATTTTCTTAACATTTATTGGTTCGACATTATCAAAATCGCTTTCTCTTTATCATAATTTGTGCCAAAGGGGTGAAACAAAAAAAAAGTGTCAGTAATATGACATACTGACACTTTTCGTTCTGGAAATATTTTTCTGTCTACTTACTCCTCACCACCCTCAACCGGCTCTGTGCCAAATGATTCGGGCAATTCAATGGTTTGTGAGGGCTGATCCATCATGGTCTCATCGAACTGACCCTGCAAACGCGAATTGTCAGCTTCACCCGCTTTGGGAACGGTAATTCCGGCCAGAAGGCTAAATAAAATCAGTGCTGCTCCCAGGGTCCATGTGGCTTTTTCAAGAAAATCGGCAGTTTTGCGAACCCCCATGTACTGGTTGGATGATGAAAAGTTGGAAGCCAGGCCTCCACCTTTCGAATTCTGCACAAGTACAATTAAAATGGTAAAGATGCAAATGACAACAATCAGTACCGTAAATACAACGAACATTTTATTACCTCTTTATGAATGGTTTATATTCTTAATTTTCTCAATTTGAGCTGCAAAGTAAGCACTTTTTTCCGGATATTTCAAACTTAATTTCTCGTAGGCATAAATGGCTTTTGCATACAATCTCTGCTTCACATAGATCTTTGCCAGGGTGTCGGTAATGAAACCATCGTGCTCCCGAATGGAGGAGAGTGAAACATCGCCTTTGAGACTGGTTGGCTTATCGGCCCGAATGACTCCTGGCTCTTCCTTAATGAAATTATGTATCAGATTGTTATTGGCCGACACTTCAGGCTTTCGTTCTACTATATCAATGGCAGGGGGCTCCATTCGCCCAGGGCCGGGTTCTTCCCTATCGGTCTTCTCTGTTACCACCGCCTGAATGAGGGTCTCGGAGGGTGACTCTTCCTCCCCAGATAAATCTTCATCCAAAACAAGGTCAAGGGTGAATGAATCCTCTCCACCCTCTTCATCCAGCTCCAAAAGGTCTTCAGCCGGATCAGGGCTGGCATAGGGAGCATGCTGTTCTATGATCACATCTGCCTGTTTGTGAGGTTCCTCAGAAAACTGGATTCCTGCTGGTTCTTCAGGTAAGAGCTCATCTTTTGGCTCCGGCAATTGAGGTTGAATCACCTCGGTCACCAGCTGGTATAATTTCCTCCGGTCACTTGAATAGACGGCAGCCACTTTCAGCTCCGTTTCCTTTTCATGGCCAAGGGCCTCCCTGATCCGTACTTTCAACATATGAGCCAGACTGAACATGGGATAGTTCCGGCACAGGTCATTCACATCTTCCAGGTTTGCCGGAGAATAGTGGTCTGTACTGAGCAGGCGGATGATATCTGAATGATCCATAATAAAAAATATTACCAGGAGACAAATGCCCTGTTGAAGATATCCTCAATCAGGTACTCAACGATCAGTTCGATAAGCTCATTCTCAACATCCGTAAGGTTCTGTGTTGCATCATAATCTTCATACCTGGAGAAACTTGTATCATAATCGAGTTCAGGATCCAACGCATTGGTGTACTTAACCCGTACGGTTATGGTGAGTCTGTTGCGTGCAGCAGTTTCCTGACCCGTAATGGCAGTAGGCCTGGTATTATAACCGGTAATCTCTCCGGAGAAACTAACATCCCCGCCATCGGTGGAAAGATTCAGACTTGTATTTCCCTGTATCTTGTCCAACAGGGCATCGGTGAATACCTGGCTCAACTGGGCCTGAACAATGGGAGCCCGGTTGGGAAAGTATTGTACAGAGTAGGTCTGGACCTCAGGGGAGATATTTACACCACTGAACGAATAGGTCACTTTGCACTGCCGTGTGGTGACAGCAAGGGTGACAAGAAGGGTGGCAAGAAGGGTGAAATGAACTGCCGCTCCGAACATTTTTCTGGTATTTTTATAAAATCCCTTCATTCCTATTGTTCAATGTTATACTCTTTAATCTTCCTGTACAATGTCCTTTCCGAAATCCCAAGGTCCTGGGCAGCATATTTTCTCTTTCCATTGTGCTTCTCCAGCGCTTTGATAATCAACTCTATCTCTTTATCTTCAAGGGAAAGTGACTCTTCAACGATCTCTTCTGTATCGGTGATATGCTCATCATCCCTGCTATTTTTGGTGTGCATCTGATGTGTAATCAGGTTCTCGGCTTCTGTGGGCAGGTCATCTGCCGTTGAATAGAGCTTTTTAATGATCTCCTCATTTTCTTGCTCAATATCGGTACTTACAACTCCCGTTTCAATGATCTGGGCCACCAATTTTTTCAGATCATTCATATCCCCCTTCATATCGAACAACACCTTATACAGGATCTCTCTTTCAGAGTTGAAGGTCTCCTCGCTGATCAGATCTTTGTTGATCAGGGCAGGCAAACGTGATTTATGATAGTCGGGCAAGTATTGAATCAGTGATGAAACGGACACCTCTCGTTCCGGCTCGATAATTGAAAGCTGTTCTGTTAAATTTTTTAATTGTCGCACATTGCCTGGCCATGTGTAGTTAAGCAATATCTGACGTGCTTCCTCGTTAAGTCTGATGGATGGCATGCGGTACCGGTCGGAAAAATCTGCAGCAAATTTCCTGAATAACAACAGAATATCATCCCCCCGTTCCCTTAATGATGGAATATGAATGGGAACTGTATTAAGCCGGTAGAACAAGTCTTCCCGGAATTTACCCTTCTTAAAGGCCTGCACAATATCCAGGTTGGTTGCTGCCACCACCCTTACATCGGTTTTTAAAACTTTGGAGGAGCCTACCCTGATGAACTCTCCGGTTTCGAGGACCCTCAATAACCTTACCTGGGAGGATAGAGGCAATTCAGCCACTTCATCCAGGAAAATAGTGCCACCATTAACTACTTCAAAATAACCTTTCCTTGTATCAAGGGCCCCGGTAAAAGCACCCTTTTCATGTCCAAACAATTCGGAGTCGATGGTACCGTCGGGAATGGCTCCACAGTTCACAGCAATATAGGGACCATGCTTCCTGATACCCAGGGAGTGGATAATTTGCGGAAAAGCTTCCTTACCGGTGCCACTTTCACCTGTGATCAATACACTCAAATCGGTGGGCGCTACCTGCCGGGCAATATCAATGGCCCTTTCCAGTCCGGGAAAAGTCCCAATAATACTAAACCGTTGCTTTATCTGTTGAATCTCCATGCAATCTCTGACAAAATAACCTGAAAGTATGACAAAATTACAATTTTAGCCGGATTCAAAAAGATTTATTACTATAGTTTCCTGTTTTTGAAATAAAAAGGTGTGGATACTCCTGAAGGCCTGAAGAAAATCAGCTCACAGATCTGAATCCTCATTCGTGATGAAGTATACTGGCCGGATTGGTTCGTGCTGCACGATAGGCCAGATAAGATACAGTGAACAATGAAACTACCATGGCTGTCAATGCAGCAACTAGATAGATCCACGGCTTAAATCCAATATTAAAGGGGAAATCATGCAACCAATTTTGCATGAAGATATAGGCAACAATCCAGGCCAGCAATACTGAAACACCCATGAGAAGCATGATTTCACGGGAAACTACCATAACCACTTCACCAATGCTGGCACCCATTGCCTTCCTGATCCCAATTTCCCTGGTTTTACGATGCGTATTGTGCAGGGTCAGTCCAAATAGTCCCAGGCAAGCAATAAGGGTTGCAAGAATGGCGAACATCAGGGATAAGCGCCCGGTCCGTCGTTCCTCCTTGTAATAATTATCCAGCTCCTCATCCAAAAAGAAGAACTGAAAAGGCGCTTCATTGGTCATGTTCATCCAGGTTTTCCGGATTCTTTTCAGTGTGGAGGGTACACCCTTCCCTGCAACACCAAGTCTGATGGTAATATAGCCCGGTAAATCATAATCTTCAGATTTGTATCTGATCATATAAGGACCAACGGGATCACGTAGTGAACTGTGATGAAAATCCTTCACAACACCAATGATTCTTAGTTGATTTGTATCTCCCTGGAGTGTAGGCTCCAGGATTATTGCCTTGAATGGATCTTCGATTCCGTATTCCTCTACAGCAGCCTGGTTGATTAGTATGGCCGAACTGTCTGTGGAAAATTGATGGTCAAAAAAGCGACTCTTCCTGTCAGCGAAGTTAAAGTTGTATGTTTTCATGAATTCATGATCCACATAGTTGGTACCGAACAGATAATTCTTTGAAGCTTCTCTTCCCTTGATCATGTAGGACTCTGTACTGTTGTTAAATCCCAGGTATGTGGTAGAATTTGTGGCCGACACAACTCCGGGAATTTTCTCAATTTCCCTGCAGAAGGTATGTATGCTCTGATTCAGTGGGTAGATTCGTTTCATGACCACCAACTGTTCCTTATCATATCCCAGGTCTTTGTTAAGCATGTACCGCAATTGATTGGATACAATGAGTGTTCCAACAATAATAGCAACGGATATGGTAAATTGGGTAATGACCATGATACTCCTGAAATAACCGGCCCTCCGTTTGCCCTGAAAATCCCCTTTGATTCCCTCCACAGGCTTAAATCTTGCCAGGAAAAAGGCAGGATACACTCCACTTAAAAGCCCAACCAACAATGCCAGTAAAATGACCAGGGGCAACAGGGTTTGGTGCTGTGAAGAGTTCATCTTCAGATCCAGGTCCATGGCCCGGTTAAACCACGGCAGGGATAGCTCAACAAGGATCAATGCAAAAGCAAGAGCGATGATGCTAAGAATTACCGATTCGGTAAGGAATTGATAAATCAATAATTTTCGGTCTGACCCAGCCACCTTTCTTAATCCTATCTCACGGGATCTTGTGGTAGCCCTGGCAGTGGATAGGTTCATGAAATTGATGGAAGCAATAACCAGGATGAAGAACGCAACCAGCGCAAAAATATGGATATAGAGCCTGTCATTCACCGGTCGGAAACAGATCTCCAGTCCCACTTCAATATCGGGTTGCAGGTGAATATCAGTAAGTGGCTGAAGAAAAACCCCGTACCTGTTCCCTCCTGCAATCCATTCCTCGGGTCCTAATCCCAGAATTGATTCAAGTTCAGGTCGGATGTGTTCCATCATCACAGTAGCCATCTTCTCTTCAACCTTTTCTCTGTCAGCTCCAGGAGATAACAGAACATAACTGAACATTGAGGCCTGGAACCATGTATCACTCTGTGAAAGTTCAAGTTTTGCCATGGAAGCGATGAAATCGGCGAAGAAATGGGAATTCTCAGGCAAGGCTTCAATTACCCCTGTGACCACATAATAGTTACTGTCTCTGTTCACGCTGAGCACGAGTCCCAGTGGATCCCGATCTCCAAAGTACAACCTGGCCTTCTCCTCTGTGATCACCACTGAATTGGAACGGGACAATGCCGTGGTGGGATCACCCCGTAAAAAGTTGATGCTGAAAATATCAAAAATGGTTGAGTCGGCAAACAAAAAATGATCTTCGATGTGCTTCTCGCCGTCATACCAGATCAACCTCTGGTTGTATACATCAAAACGGACAAATTTTTCAATCTCGGGAATCTCGTTGGTGAATGTGGGGGCCATGATCATGGAGGTCCATGCTCCTCTGAAGGTCTGATCACCCATCACTCCATCGATGTAGAGCCTGTGAATACGGTCACTGTTTTCATGGAACCGGTCATAGCTCAACTCTTTAAGAATGAACATGAGTATCAGGATGGAACTGGCCATACCAATCGCCAGACCTGAAATATTAATCAGGGTGAAAACCTTGTTCTTACTTATATTTCTAAGTGCTACAGTAAAGAAATTCCTCCACATGACACATCCATTGACATTTGTAAAAACAGTTTTCGTGCCATAAAGTTTAAGACACTGTTAATAAAATAGTTGATCTTTAAGTATGCGATGCCAATAGAGGGAAAAGTGTTCGAAATCGAACCTGCTCTGCACGAAATGGAACAATATAAGTTTACAGATTGAAGAAGACCCTGAAGGTATAGAGGGAGTAGTCCTTTGAAAGGCCCTCAAAATCATATTCAAGCTTATTTCCGGCTGTTCTGGCCATCTCGATAAATCCAAGTCCAGCCCCTCCTTTTGCTGTAAACTCCCCATTGGTAATCGTGGTTTTATAAAGCTCTTTCAACTCCGCTTTATTGCGACTATTCACATTGTCAATCCTGGCTCGAAGGGGATTCACATCTTCATTTTTCACAGGATTCTTCGTAATAAGTTCAATGTTGGAAGAGTTTCGGCTGATCTGACAGGAGGGGCAGAATCCAGATTTCTTATCCCCATTGCACTGAAACTGATCATCGTATCTGCTGATATTCTCAAGAGCCTCGATCATAATGGAAATCATTTTCTTATAGGTCTTGAAGGAGAGTTCATGATCCTGAGAGGCCATTTTGAATTCCGACAGTAACCAGTCAATGGTACTGAAAGAAAGCGGACCCCGATAGGACAGGATTGACTTACTCAACATTGCGCGTCAGGTTTGATACCGAAATTTAAGAAAAACTACTTAAAGATTTATCGTTGTTATCCACATACCCTGAATCCTCCGGGAGCCTCTCTCCATAACTGGCTTCAACGGCCAGTCTGTCACATCGTTCATTCTCCTGAATACTGGCATGTCCCTTCACCCAAATAAAAGTGACAGAATACTTCCTGTACAACTCCAGGAGTTGCTGCCATAGATCGGTATTTTTCTTTTTTTTAAATCGTTTTGCCTCCCAGTTAAAAACCCATCCCTTATTCACGGCATCGGAAACGTACCGCGAATCGGTGTAAATCTTTACCTTCAGATCATCTCGCTTCAGGGTTTCCAGTCCTCTGATAACTGCAAGTAGCTCCATCCTGTTGTTGGTGGTTAACCTAAAACCTTCAGAGAGCTCTTTCCTGTGCTTTCCATAGAGCATTACCACACCCAGTCCACCGGGGCCAGGATTTCCCCTTGCAGAACCATCGGTATAAATGACTATCTCACCCGGGGTCATGGTTGCATTACTTTATGAGTGTCATCTCATTCACCAGGTGACCGGCCCCGGCATATTTATCAATGATGAACATTACATACCTGATATCCACATTGATACACTTTTGTAGTTCGGTCTCAAATGCAACATCACCACTCATGGCCTCCCAATTGCCATCGAATGCTAATCCGAGTAGCTCACCATTGCCATTAATTACAGGACTTCCAGAGTTTCCACCTGTAATGTCGTTGTTGGTGGTGAAGCAAACGTTAAGCTTGCCATCAACACCATATGGTCCATAATCTTTCCCCTGGTATAACTCCTTGAGCCTGTCGGTTACTTCGAATTCGAAATTAGAAGGGTCCTCTTTTTCCATGACACCTTTAAGGGTGGTATAATGTGTGTAAAGAACGGCATCCCTGGGAAAATAATCCCCCACTTCACCATAATTCATCCTCATGGTTGAATTGGCATCTGAATAGAATTCCTTTCCGGGGTACATTTCAACCAGTCCTTTCAGGAAGCGTCTGCTACCCCTTGTATAGGCTTCATCATATTCCGCAAGCCTCCCACCTAATTCAAAATACTTTTGTGAGGCTATCATAGCAATATAGGCGGGATCCTTCCTCAGTACCTTTAAAGATGGATTGTCCAAGAAAGCCAGAAAGCTCTCCTGGTCAGTTACAATTGATCTCTTGAAGTACTTCTCCACATATTTCGCTGCATCACCTTTATACTTGGTTTTGACCTCAAGAATATTGGATGGCAGGTACTCTTCATCCAGCTCCTCAATCAATAATTTGATCATGGCCGTCATCACTTTTTTATCAGTGGGTTGATTGTAATCCTTATAGAAATCGGCCGAGACCTCCTTCAGTCCTTCAACCACATTGCTGACATCATCCTGGTAGGGCTCCGGATCAGCCAGCACCCACTCAAGCGCGGTGAGGTCGCGTGCGAACTTCACTGACTCCATTCCTCCCCTGAAAATAGTTTCCTCCAGATACTGGTAGGCATTTTGCAATTCTTTCCGCCCATCTATAGCTTCCCTGATATCCTTCAGTGCATTTCCGTACAATGATTTTCGGTTTTCGTCCTGGTCCACCCATTCGGTAAAAGCTGCTTCACGTTCCTGTTTTTTTCCTACCACATTTAATCTTTCAAGACCCTTACTCTGACCAATGGAATATTTCCAATAGTTGGAGGAGCGTGAGTATTTGGAAGCGTACTGAATCCTCACCTTATCATCGGCCATCATATCTGCCATCTGGAGGTCCTGCTTGATCCCCCGGATGTGGATCCGGTTGGGGTGCTCAATCTCAAGCAATTCCTTAATCTCCCATGAAGTCATATAGCGATCGGTCCTCCCGGGAAATCCCATCACCATGGCGAAGTCACCTTTTTCATAACCTTTCAATGAAATAGGGAGGTAGTGCTTTGATTTCAATGGTATATTGTCGGCACTATATTCAGCAGGTTTCCCATCAGGACCAGTATAAACCCTGAATAATGAAAAATCACCCGTATGGCGGGGCCACATCCAATTGTCCGTATCATGACCAAATTTTCCAATGGACTCCGGCGGGGCACCTACCAGCCGTACATCGGTGTAAGTTTCAGTCACAAATAGAAAAAACCTGTTCCCATTGAACATGCTCTCTACCGTCGCCTCATAATGGGTTCCGACCGTGGCATCCGATGAAATGGAACCCGAAAGTGACCTGATCTTTGAGTTGCGTTCCCCCATATTCATCTCCTCATTCAATTCCGGGGCAATCTGCCCGGTTACCTCTTCCATCCTCACCAGGAAGGTGATGGTTTTTCCTTCGTTGGGCAACTCTTCATCCCTGGTCATGGCCCAGAAACCATTCTTCAAATAATCGTGTTCAATCGAACTATGATACTGGATCTCGCCATATCCGCAATGGTGGTTCGTCAGAAGAAGTCCGTCAGGAGAAACCAACTCTGCCGTGCAGGATCCATCGTCCAGTGCACCCACCGCATCCTTCAGGCTTGCGTGATTAATACTGTAGATCTGCTCTGCCGTAAGTTGCAAACCCATCTCGTTCATTTCATCCATGTTAACCTGACCGATCAGGCTTAATAACCACATTCCCTCATCTGCGCGCACCTTTACCTGGAATGCAAGAACGAGTCCAACTACTAACAGAATTATTTTTCTCATGTGTGTACTAAATTTATAAGATTTGATAAAAAACGATCTGCAATATAAAATGCAAATATTGTAAAATTGTTTTAAAACCCACCAGAGTATGTTTAAGAAAAGTCCAATCTCATCTGGTCATTCAGTAACCTGAATGATCTCCTGTGATAAGGAGTTGGCCCTAATTTAAGCACCGCCTCTCTGTGATTAGCCGTGGGATATCCCTTGTTGCTATTCCAACCATATTCGGGGTAAAGATTGTGCAGTCCCTCCATATATTCATCACGGTAGGTCTTTGCCAGAATAGACGCTGCTGCGATGGAAGCATATTTTGCATCACCCTTAACGATACATGTATAGGGGATCTCCCTAAAAGGCTTAAAGCGGTTGCCATCGATAATCAGGTGCTCCGGAACGTGATGCAGTTTCTCCAACGCCTTGTGCATGGCCTTGAAGGAAGCATTGAGTATGTTGATCTGATCAATCTCCTTTTCATCGACCATCCCTACTCCAAACGCAATGGCCTCTGTTTCAACTATACCACGCATGATCTTCCGTGTTTTTGCCGACAATTTTTTGCTGTCATTCAGCATTGGATCATGAAAATCAGGAGGCAGAATCACAGCTGCAGCAAAAACAGGTCCTGCAATGCACCCCCTGCCGGCTTCATCACATCCCGCCTCAACAATACTGTCCGTATGAAATGATTTAAGCATCTGACTCCAACACATGCTGAATGGAGTCCCACAGCTTTTGGGCGGTATGATCCCAGCTAAAAAGTTCCCGTCGCTTCCTTCCTTTCCCGATCAAATCCTCTCTTAATCCTTCTTCCCGCACAATCCTGATCATACTATCCCTGATACTCCCGGGGCTCTCAGGTGATGCAAAAATTGCTGCATCACCAGCAATTTCCGGCAGACTGGTAACTTTTGAGGCAATGACAGGTATATCACATTTCATGGCCTCAATAATTGGGATCCCAAACCCCTCAAAGTAGGGTACAAAAGTCATGGCCCAGGCAGCTCCCAGCACATCGTTGAGCGCTTCGGGAGAGAGCCGGCCAGTAAAAATCACATCTTTTTTATTGTTCATTTTTCCCAGTTGCTCTTCCATGGATTTGGTAAGGAAGAATTTCTCTCCCACCAGGACCAGTTTATAATCTCCTTTGTTCTCGTCTTTGAATAGCTGAAAAGCCTTCAATAGATTGGTTATATTTTTCCTGGGATGCAGGCTCCCCACAAAAACAAAATAGGGTGAACCGCCTGTATAATCGTTCCTTACTTCTACTGCCCTCTCCCCTGAGATAGGTTGAAACCGTTCGCTAGCACCATTGTAAGCCAGGTCAATTTTCTCCTCCGACACTTCATAATGATTGATGATGTCCCTTCTGGAAAACTCAGAAACAGTAACGATCCGGGTAGCTTTTTGAGCAAATCGTGGAAAAAAATGGCGGTAATACTTTCTAACCAGCCAGGGAAGGTCGCCTGGTCTATGTTCGAAATTAATGTCGTGAATTACAGCAACAGAAGGGACTTTTGACTTGAGGGGCAGATAACCATCCGTACTCAAAAAGAGGTCTGGTTTTGACTTTTTCAGATAACCCTTGACGCGACATTCGAACCAGTAGTACCATAAAAAAGGGTGCCGGGTGGGAGGTTTTAATACCACAGGGGTCACATTTTTTCCAAAAACCACCTCTTTGCTGTATTCTCGGTCAAACAGAAAAAGGAAATGGGTTTCGGGATGTGCAAGAGTGATTCTTTTGAGCGTCTCGTATGTAAACCAGCCGATACCGTCCAATTTCCCCGGCATCAAAAGGCGGGTATTAACCGCAATAGTTCTCTTTTTTATCTCCTGGTTCAAAGCGGTCTGTGACTTTTCTGGAGCGAACTTATTACATTTGTATTGAATAAAAAAATAAATAGACTGAATTTGAAAAAACGATTCATCACAAACCTTGCGCTGCTGATCTTCCTTAACCTGCTAATCAAACCTTTCTGGTTTTTTGGTATTGAAGTTGGCGTTCAGAACCGGGTAGGTGCGGAGATGTACGGCTTTTACTTCTCTCTTTTCAACTTTGCCTTTATCTTAAATATCCTGCTGGATATGGGCATCAACAACTTCAACAACCGGGCCATCGCCAGGGATCATAACCTGCTCAGGGACCACCTTGCAGCCATCATTCCACTGAAACTATCGCTTTCTCTGGTCTATGCAGGGGTGGTTTTCATTTCAGGAAAGATCATTGGTTATTCGTCCGAACAATTCGCAATGCTCTGGATGCTGGTCTTGAACCAATTCCTTGCGTCCTTTATTATATATTTCAGAACCAACATCAGTGGATTGCAGTACTTTCGAACCGATAGTTTACTGTCGGTTATGGATCGGTCCCTGATGATTCTGTTCACTGGATTGCTTTTGTGGGGCAATATCACCAGGGAACCCTTTCAGATTGAATGGTTTGTATATGCACAGACTGCCTCATATTCCCTTACCCTGATCACCAGTGCACTGATCGTCCGCTACAGGTCGGGTTCTTTCATCAGTCACTTGAATCTAGGGCATTCCCTAAAGATCATTCGCCTGAGTTATCCGTTTGCACTTTTGATCCTGCTGATGTCGCTTTTCAACCGGGTGGACTCGGTCATGCTTGAAAGACTTCTCGAAAATGGGAAAGAAGAGGCAGGAATCTATGCACAGTCATTCCGTATTTTCGATGCAGCCTCACAGTTTTCACTTCTGTTTGCCATGTTGCTTCTCCCCATGTTCTCAAGAATGCTCCAGCTGAAACAGGCAGTGAATGAGCTGGTCAGGATAGCCTTGCCGCTGCTTATGGTAGCCGGACTTTCATTGGCCATCTCGAGCAATTATTACAAGCAGGAGATCATCGATCTTCTGTATACCTCACATGCACCTTACAGTGCCCGGATATTTGGAATCCTGATGATCGGGTTTCTTTTTGTATCCACCAGCTATATTTACGGCACCCTGCTGACAGCCAATAACAACCTGAGACAATTGAATATCCTGGCTGCGACAATTGTAGTGATCAATGTTACACTGAATCTGATTCTCATTCCCCGATACCAGGCCTATGGAGCAGCTATTTCAAGCCTTATCTCACAAGGATTATATGCCATTTTGCAATTGGCGCTATCGATACGCCTGCTCAAGATACCTCTCAACGGGGATATAATGCTGAAGCTTTCTGGGTTCCTGGTCATCAACCTTATCGTAGGATATCTGTCGCTTCTCATTCCAGGGTGGATCCCGGGATTCTTTGTTCTGCTGGCATCATGTCTCGCCAGCTCATTGTTTCTTGGTCTTGTCAAGCCCTCTAAGCTAATAGCGATCCTTAAAGAAGAGTAGGACCAGAAATCACATTGACTTCATATTTCCAGAATTACTTCAATATATTTTATCCAGTATATTTTCTCACGACGTGGTTTTAAGCTTCGCTAAAAATCCCAGGTCGCCACAAAAACATACTGGATAAAAATTAACAATGTTAGGAAATTGTTAATTGTAAATGGGTCCCCGAAGTCATTTAACAGTGTGCTTTAACTATTTTTGGCAAAACCAATCCAATTAGCACAAGGTGGAGCAAAAGAAAGACGAAAAGCTGAGAAGGACCAACAGGACCACCATCCTGTTCAACAACAGGGAGCAGGAGGCCATCAATCTCTACTGTGAGAAATATAAGATCAAAAACAAATCAAAACTTATAAGGGAAGCCATCATGACAGATATCCTCAAACGGTTTGATGAGGATTACCCCACATTGTTTGAATTTGAAAAGCCTAATCTTTTTTATACCAGGTAATGGAAGAGAAGAGAGCGTTAAATCATGCTCGCGCATATACTGCGTCGAGCTCTTAAAAACTCGGTTCCCCGTAGCTTTCTGCGAGAAGAGTCAATAATAAACTAAATAATCTCCATTGAGTAGATAATTGCTTCCAGCTGCTTGATTTTAACCCGTTTTTTCTGATTGGGGTGGTAGATATATCCATCAACAGTGACGATTCGATTCCGCTTGGCATCATAGACCGAATGGCTAACAAACGGTCCACCCATGAATCCATTCTCCAACTCCCATAATCCCCTCATTTCTATCACATCCAAATCATGATTTTTCAGGTCATAAGTGATGGGTTCAAACAGCCGGGATATGGTCATGTACGATCCATCCCTGGGTCCCAGAACGTAAGTTTTGGTAAAGTTATTTCTCTGTTCAATAATGTTGGCGGAAGTTAAATCTTCAGGTCCGTTAGCAGGATAGTCATACACCTGAATTACCTGAGAAAGGTCGGGTGCCTCAATGGAGACTGAAGTATACTCCTCCTTGCTGAAATCGAGGGTGTACCCTCTTGGAATGGCAAGCTGTACCTGGTGATTGGCAGCAATCTCTTTTTGAATAACAGGATCCTTCGATTTTTTGTAGATCGTCATCAATCTGTTGCGATCATACTGAACAAGGAAACTCTGAATGTGTTGTTCATTCTCACTGATTAGTTGTCTCAATTCTGCTCCAGTGGACGCTTCCATCTGGATCATGATCTGAGGTTTTGCCCAAATGTTTTCCCGGAAACGGATCCTGGGTTCCTTCCCTGATTCAATGGTGGTCAAAACTATGGAACGATGAAACTGGTAAATTCCTTCAAAGGATCCAGCAGTAATATGGAGTACATCAAACAGTGGCTCGGACTGCGGAAGCCCACTGAACTCCTCCTTGAGAATATCCTTTAATAGTTCACCTGACGAATTGTCCCAGTTGAGATTGTCCATGATCACCAGAACCTCTCCGGCACCGCCAGTGATATTGGGCATGATCCTTCCACTTGCCCCATCCTGATTTTGAAGGGTATCACACGATTGGGTGGCCATTAAGAAAAAAGAAAAGACAAAAAAGCCTGTCCACCGAAACAGACAGGCCTTCATTATCTTCAGGAGATTATTCCTTGGCATCTTTGATTTTTTTCGGATCCTGAGTGTCATCAATTATATCATCATCAGCATCATCCGAATCTTCGGCAGTAGCTTTCTTAAACTCTTTCATGCCCTGGCCCACACCACGCATCAATTCAGGGATTTTGCGTCCACCAAACATTAGCAACACAAGTAAAACGATCACTACAATTTGCCACACTCCTATTGCAAGGGTTATAAAAGCTTCCATTTCTTTCGATTATAAGGTTTGAAATACAAAAATAACTAAATAATTTGTCTATTTATTAAATAATCCAATGATGTCGTTCAAATTGGCGTAAAGCAGAAGACTGAGTAAAAGTACCATTCCAACAATTTGTGCATATTCCATAAATTTGTCTCCCGGTTTTCGACCGGCAATCATTTCAAACAACAGGAACATTACATGCCCGCCATCCAGTGCAGGAATGGGTAGAATATTCATGATGGCCAGAATGATGGAAAGAAATGCAGTCATGTTCCAAAAGCTCTGCCAATCCCAGGTGGAAGGAAAAATACTACCGATCTTAATAAATCCTCCAAGCTCCTCATATGCCTTAGTCTCAGGCTTAAAGAGCATTTTGAGCTGCTTAAGGTAGCTTTTGGTAATATCAACACCATGGTTAATACCTGCTGGAATGGATTGTAAAAATGAATATTTCACAACCACAGGTTCAAAATACTCCAGATAGTTCTTATTATAGAACCCAAATTTACCATCCTCACTGGTTGTGACCTGCATCTGAACGGTATCCGATCCTCTCAGTGCTGTTAATTCAAAATGAGTATTTTCTGCTCCGCCGGACTGCTCTATAAATTCATCATAATAGAATACGGGCACCCCATTAACCGCGATGAACTGGTCTCCATCCTGAGCACCGGATTTTATCAATCCTGCATCTTCCACCAGTGAACCAATCACACATGGCACCCTTGGTTCCATTGCAAATTGAACTTTCAGCAGACGGGATGTCATACCTTCCGGCACGTGAAGATCCATCACCTTTCCATCTCTTTCTAACTGGATAATTTGAGTTCCATTCACTACAATATCGTGGTGGATCGCTCTCCATTTCTCTACTTTTTCTCCGTCAAGGGCAATGATCTTATCCCCGTTGCGCAGTCCCATATCAACGAATATACTATCGAACATGTATCCATATTCCACGCGATCAGCCGGCACATAGGATTCTCCCCAACTGAAGAAGACCAGGATGTAAATAAACATTGCCAGTAAAAAGTTAACAATAACTCCTCCCAGCATTATCAGCAACCGTTGCCATGCCCGCTTGGACCTGAATTCCCATGGCTGAGGTGGCTTCTTCATCTGCTCTCTGTCCATGGACTCATCGATCATTCCACTGATCTTTACATATCCCCCCAGGGGGAGCCATCCAATCCCATACTCTGTATCACCGATTTTCTTTTTGAACAGGGAAAAACCGGCATCAAAGAAAAGATAGAATTTTTCCACCCTCACTTTGAAGATCCTGGACAGGGTGAAGTGTCCCAGTTCGTGCATAACAATCAGGATCGAGAGGCTTACAAGTAGTTGTGCTATTCTTATTAATACGTCCATTACTGCCTAAATTTGTTCTTTGGCGACCCGCCTGGCCTGCAAGTCTGATTTAAAATAATCTTCAAGTACCGGAGCCTTTATAAAGGATGACTTTCCCAGGGTGTTTTCAATGACATCAGGAATACCAAGGAATCCAATCTTTTTCGCCAGGAAAGCCTCTACCGCGACCTCATTTGCCGCATTCATAATACAGGGCCAGTTCCCTCCTCTTTTCAGTACTTCGTAAGAAATTGCAAGATTACGAAAAATTTTCGTATCCGGTTGCTCAAAAGTCAATTCCGGATAATCTGTAAAACTGAACCGTTCAAAATTAGATTTTAAACGCTCCGGGTAAGAAAATGCATACTGTATGGGTAGATGCATATCGGGCAATCCCATCTGAGCTTTGATTGAGCCGTCGATAAACTGGACCAAACTATGGATGATCGACTGGGGATGTACCACTACCTCGATCTGCCCTGGAGTGACACCAAACAACCACCTGGCTTCAATCACCTCCAATCCTTTATTCATAAGGGTGGCAGAATCGATGGATATTTTAGGACCCATGCTCCAGTTTGGGTGGCTTAGGGCCTTTTCGGGTGTGACATTTTCCAGAAAGTCCAGACCTTTTCCCCTGAAGGGACCACCAGATGCAGTCAGGATCAGCTTTTCAATCTCATTTCTTCCTTCGCCAACCAGTGACTGAAATAAAGCAGAATGTTCGGAATCCACGGGAATGATTTTTACCTGTTTTCTCGCGGCTTCCTCCATGATAAGTTTTCCCGCCACCACCAGGGTTTCTTTGTTGGCCAGGGCAATCTCCTTTCCAGCTCTGATGGCCTCAATGGTTGGCTTTAATCCGCTGAATCCCACCATGGCAGTAAGTACCATATCGACCGAATCAAATGCTACCACCTGGGAGATGGATTCATCCCCGCAATAGACCTTGATGGGATAATGAACCAGGGCATCTTTCACCTTTTCATAATGATCCTCATTCCCGATCACTACAACATTTGGTGCAAAACGCATGCTCTGCTCAATTAAAAGATTTGCATTGTTGCGGGCTGTCAGAACCTCTACTTCAAACGATTCAGGAGAATTGGATATTACTTCCAGGGCCTGGGTTCCAATAGATCCGGTCGAACCAAGTATGGCGATTCTCTTCTGCATTGGTTAAAACACGATAAATTCTACCGGGTTCTGAGGGATGCGATCATGCCACAATTCAAAATGGAGATGGGGCCCGGTGGTGAGTTCTCCTGAATTTCCAACGATGGCAATGGCATCCCCGGCAACCACTTTCTGTCCGACCGATTTAAACAGGCTTGCGTTGTGCTTATAGACCGATATCAGTTCGTGATCATGCTGGATCTGTATGACATAACCCGTTTCCAGGGTCCAGGTGGACATGATTACTGTTCCATCAAGGGCAGCCTTCACTACTTCGTTGGGATTGGTCACCAGGTCGATACCAAAATGGCCTTCCATGGGATTGAAAGACCTGGTAATTATCCCGTTGACCGGCGTGAAAAAATGCATATCATACAGGTTTCTGTTCACATGCTCATTATCCAGGACACTCAACCGGAACTGTTCTTCTGCTTCCACCTGTTGTCTCAGTAATGAATCATTGGATGAGCGCCGGAATGTAATTGCCTGTGCATCGACCATCCCTGTGGTATCGTTCAGATAGTTTTCGGGCATTTCTCCTGAAATGATCCGTTTCAGGTTATCAAAATACTGATCCCTGATGGCCTGCTCATATTCAAGAGAATCAACTTTCATGGTATTCTGGCGGATGTTCTGGCGCATGGCAGCATCGGGATAGCCCGGAATCAATTCGCGAATATTTGTGTAGGCAACCAGAGAGAATATTATAGCTATCAGCAGGATCAGAACAATCCCAAACAGTGCGATCAGATTTAGCCTGGTAAGCCTGATATTTCCAACTTCTTCAAATGTATCCTCATTCAACAGGACCATTCGGTATTTGTTGGTCAGTTTACGAAATAGCTTCCAGTGCTTCTTTTCAGGCTTATTGTTCATTGGGATTGATTACCGTAACGGCACAAAGATATAAAAGAAAAGAGATAGCAGAACTGCTATTGGAAATCGAACATGGGAAGGATCTCGCGGCGTATATAATCCTGACCGATCTCCCGTTTCAGGAATCCCTCCCTGACCATTGCCTCATCCTCCGAAACAAACAGCTCCATATGAATCAGGGTCCATGGCCTGTACTCAAACAAAGGGTTATTAGATTCCATCACATTCATGGTGATCATGTAATCGGTCAGGCTGGTGGTATATCCCACGAAAAGCCTGTCATGCGGATATGAATAGAGAACAAAAACTTTATAACTCATCGCTGATCTGGGTCAATGGTTATTACAATGTACGTTAAATAATAGAAATGGTTACCCTCCATTTGACAATTTACGAGAATTCGTTTATGAAGTAAAGGAATGACTCCACCGTTATTTCATTTTGTAGCCGTTCGTAATAGAAAGCAGTTTTTAGAGGTGCCCTTAATACTTGATCCTGATGCGTTGCCAGGATCGAATAAATGCTACAAGGTGCTGTCGCTCTGCTCCTGAAAGTGCCGGATAGTCTTGTTGTCCGTATCCCCAGGAGGGCATGGCTGTGCCACTCCTTCCCAGTGTAATGGTGGCCATGAGGTAACCATTGGATGCAGCACTCAGAAACTCCTGGTTGTGAAGCGCCGGACCCTTCACTCCTTCACCCGATGGTCCGTGACACTCCACACAATGTTTTTTAAAAATAACAGCCCCCGTTTCACGACTGCCCGGATTACTTCCCGCGAAAATATAGGTAAGAGGCGCTCCTGCTGAACTCCTCATGAACCCGATAATGTTGGCAATATCGATACGTTCCAACTTCTCCTGATTGTACACATCTGAAGACCAGCCAAACATGGCAGTATGTTCCCGCCCCCTGGCAATGGTCTCATAGAGATAATTGTCACCAGCAATATCCAGGAAATCCTCATTGATGATGGCTGGTCCGGTCTCTCCCTCCCCAAATTCGCCATGACAACGGGAACAGAGGAAATGGTATTTTAATGCACCATCCTCCAGATCAGGATCCGGTAACTGCATCTCTCCGGGGGAAGATCCATTCCTGCTCCATGATCTCATATAGAAGATCAGATCACCCAATTCCCCATCTCCCAGATTTGACCAGGCAGGCATTGCAGTATTGCCCCTGCCACGAAGCAGGGTATTCAAAATGAATTCATTGTCAGCCCGGTCCAGGAAATCTTGTTGGTTCAGTGCCACAGCCACCCCTCCATCTCCTTCTTCCCCGTGGCAAGTCACACAATGCCGATCAAACAATTGCTCTCCCTGTAGGTTGTTTTCCCCGGATTTTAAAGGCATCTCATATACCACTCTTTCAACTTTTCCTTTCATGTGCCCGGTAATGCCATTAAGTTCACCGGAGCGGAGGCCGGATACGCGGGTGGCCCAGCTTCCCATTTGGCGGAGACTCCGGCCTTTTTCAAGGGTAAACCTTATGTAATCTTCTGAAGCTACCCTAAGGAAATCGGTATTGCCAATGGCCGGGATCCCTGTCTCATAATCCTTGTAGTTCTTCCCCTCACCCTCCTTCCCATGGCACGCGGAACAGAGGTAATCATAACCTTCCCAGCCCTCCATGGGGTCCCTGACCCCTTTGAACTCATTCAGGGCAGCAATGCTGAAGTAGTCGACTGGTATATCAGGTTTTGAAAGTCCCATCACAAAGGTGGCCAGCGCCTCAAGTTCCTTCTCATCCAAATTAATCGTAAGCATCTGCGATCCAGGAGATACCATTTCCGGATCTTTGAAATGTTCTTTCAGCCAATTGGAGATGGTTTGATCCCCACTAATGTTCTGGAAACTATATTCGTGTTTGGTCTTCTCCCCCTGCTGAGTTAGATCGGGGCCAATGATCCCCCCGACACCCCTGGCCTGGTGACAACCCAGGCAGCCTTCTCTGGAGAAGATGGTTTTACCCCTGTGGAACACTTCCATCCCACTGATCTCTACAGATTTATCGGGTCCTGAATGGTTGAAAATGGTCAGGTGGCATTTCCCACAGGATGCCTGGATATAGGGTTGTTCCAACAATGGATAGGGCCAATGGGTCTCCTGAAGCTGTCCGTGTGCATCTTCCAGGGCAAGGGCCCCTCCCTGACCACCATGACACATGGTACAACCGTAAGCCTGAACCGGGTGGTCCGTCAGGAAGCTCCCCGGATGCATGGTATGGGGTTGCGGAGCCTGGACCATTCTCGGATCCTCTAATCCCAGGTGACACGAGATACATCGATCCACCGTGTTAAAATGTGAGAGCTCCAACTGGAAAATTCCCCGTTCCACATCGTCGACTTCGGTATGACCAAGAGAATCCGCCCTTACCTGTAGCAGCTCCACGAATCCCTTTTGATGCGTTCTCCACTCCTTATTCAATCCCTCCATGATCCAGGCACCGAACAGCAACAGGAACAGGAGGAGTGCTCCAATCAGCACAAGCCATTGTACCCTGTATGTATATCTCTGTTCGTTCATCACCTCTTTCTATTGAATGGGCCATTGACTGGCTGACCAGAAAAACTCCCAGTTGGGCCCCCTGAACCATATCCCTACCACTGTAAACACCACCAGCGCCACAAAGGAGCAGGTAAAAAGCACCAATGCAGCCATCCGATTGGATTTCATTTTTTTCCGGGTAACCTCAGCAACAATGAAAAACAGGAGTGCAGTGAAGGTGGCTGGATTGATTAAAAGTACAAACCATTGAGAGACTCCGGGAATCCAATCCCTCAACCCTCCGAACCGAACCATTATAAAGAGCTGGAGGATCACCAGAACCAGTGCAAAACCAGCCGAACGGAGGATCAGTTTTAGTCCCTTTTTTCCAGAGAACCATTCACCCACATACTTATCTTCCCTGTCCTTGTATGGGATGGAAAAGAGGAAACCCAGGTAGAGCAGAGGAACCAGCAATCCGCCTGCAAAAGCCGAATAGGAAACCAGCTCCTGGATCCCCAGAAAGTACCATGGCGATTTGGCAGGATTTTCCGGGAAAGATGGATTGGCCTTCTCCAGAAGCGGAGCATCGGCCAGCAGAGCTATAAGAAGTACTCCCGTCACAACCAGGATCAGGATGGCCAGTTCTGTCCACATCAACACCGGCCAGGCATACCATTTATTGGTCCCTCCTTTATCCCCGGCATACCTCAGCGGCCTGCTTAATCCGCCATCTTTTCGGATTCGCCAGAAGTGGACCCCCATGAGTACCAGCATGGACAATGGCAGGAAGATCACATGGAGTGTGAAAAACCGGGATAGTGCAGGCTGTCCTACTGTTTCCCCACCGATCAACAACTTTTTCAAAAAACCTCCAGGATCAATAACACTGGTAATTCCCAGCAGGTCGGTCAGTTCCCTGGCGGAGGCTGCAATATTGGAACCTATGGTTACCGCCCAGTAAGCAAGCTGGTCCCACGGCAACAGATAACCACTGAAGTTACTCAACAGGGTAAGGATCAGCATCACGACACCAATAACCCAGTTCAATGATCTGTTTCCCAGGTAGGAACCGGTATAGAACACCCTTAGCAGATGCATAAAGACTACAATAACCATACCCTGTGAGGCCCAACGGTGCATGTTCCTGATAATACGCCCACCTGGCACGATGTAGACAATATCTTTCACTGACTGGTATGCCGTTTCCACCGAGGGGGCATAGTAGATCATCAGGATCACTCCTGTGAAAACCATGATCAGAAAGAGAAAACCCAGGATGATACCAAGCCCGAATGTATAGGTTGGTTTCATGGAATACAGGTGCACACGGGTGGCATGAATATGAAGAAAGAAGTTCCGGGTGATCTTTCCCACCCGCTCTTTTCTGTCACCCTCCTCCGGGTGATCTGGTATCATTGATGATTTCCCGCTGCTTTCCTTTTCCATGTTCAGGTGGTTAGGAGCTTATCTCCGGCCTGGACTGATTTTCCGGGATCTACCACAATTTTACCGTCGGCAGCCTTGCTCACCTGGAACCATGTAAGGTCACGGGGTGCCGGTCCGGAGAGCACTTCCCCATCATTGTTGTAACACGACCCGTGACATGGACATTCAAATCCGTCGGTGCTTTTCTCAAGGATGCAGCCCAGATGTGTGCAAACTGCAGTGACCGCCTTGATTCCTTCATGATCCCTGTATACAAACAGGTTGTGCTCATCCATAAAGGTATAGGTGTCAACGGGGAACTGCCTTGGATCTCCCAGTGCAATGCGCCGTTTCTTCCCGGCCAGTCTTGGGAAAAACTGTCGAAGATAACTTATAGCTGCCATAACCCCGGTTAAGATTGCAAGTGAAATGGCAGTTTTCTTTATAAATAGCCTGCGCTTCATGAAGTTTGTATTTGAAGTTTGTATTAAACTCTAAAATTATATAGATTCTTTTTGAATAGAAGCCTCCTGAGAGTCGATTTATCTAATTTATATACATTTGAAATTATAACATTACGAGTAGATTAGCAATGAAGAAGGAATATGTTCCAAAGGTGCTGGCCGTTGCCACTCTGGTGTTTGTTGTATTGTTATCGGCAATTAACTGTAAACGTGGAGATTCTGTCAGCAATCCCGATATCCCCTCAATTGAAACCAGTCATACCGCCGAATACCGGGGAAGGGAAAGCTGCAAGGAGTGTCACGAAAAGGAGTACAACCTGTTTCAGGGATCGGATCATGACATGGCCATGGATACGGTCAACCAGGAGACAGTACTGGGCAACTTCGATGATGTCACTTTTACCCACTTTGGGGTTACCTCCAGGTTTTATATGTCCGACGGAAAATACATGGTAAATACCGAAGGCCCGGAGGGAGTAATGACCGATTATGAAGTTTCTTATGTATTCGGTGTAAGGCCCCTCCAACAATACCTCATTGAATTTCCCGGTGGAAGCTACCAGTGCCTTCCTATCTGCTGGGATACCCGTCCGGCTGACAAGGGAGGACAAAGGTGGTTCCATATTTACCGGGATGAACGGATCCCTCCTGATGATGTGCTTCACTGGACACGCGTGACCCAGAACTGGAATTATATGTGCGCTGAGTGCCACTCCACCAACCTGCATAAAAACTACTCATACAGCGAAAAAGCATACCACACTACGTGGTCGGAGATTGATGTATCGTGTGAAGCGTGTCACGGACCTGGCTCTGAGCATATCGACTGGGCCGAGAAGGTAGAGGCGGGCAGCAGTCCTGAGGTTTACCCAAACATGGGACTGGTGGTAAGATTAAAAGATACTGACAACGCCACCTGGGTATTCGATCCCGATTCGGTGACGGCCCGTCGTTCGGTACCCCGACAATCGGACGAGCTGGTACAGATGTGCTCCCGTTGTCATGCCCGCAGGGCAGTAGCCACAGAGGATTATTATCATGGTGGTTCTCTGCTGGATACACACTGGCCTTCGCTGTTGGAAGAGGATCTCTATTTTGCCGACGGTCAGATCCTGGAGGAGGTTTATGTCTATGCCTCTTTCCTTCAGAGTAAAATGTACCAGGCAGGCGTGGTTTGTAAGGATTGTCATGAACCCCACAGTGGCAAGGTGTACGTACAGGGAAATGCGCTCTGTTACCGCTGCCACATGGCCACCGAGTACGGAAGCCGGAAACACCATTTCCACGATCCTGCAAAAGAGGGAGCCAGTTGCTTTGAGTGTCACATGCATGAACGCACCTATATGGTGGTGGACCCACGCCGTGATCACAGCATTCGTAATCCAAGGCCCGATCTCTCAGACAAGCTGGGAACACCCAATGCATGCAACCAGTGTCATGATGACAAATCGACCCAGTGGGCCACCCAGTACCTGAGGGAATGGTACGGGGATGACCTTTTGAACAAACAACATTATGGAGAAATTATCTGGGCCGGGCGTCAGCGCTACCCTGAAGCCCATGCTGACTTACTCAGGCTGGGAGGTGACCGGGAAGAGGCACCCATGGTAAGGGCCACTGCCATTTCATTGCTGGGTGGTTATCCCAGCCAGACCACCGCAGACTTGCTTTCTCAAACAGCCACAGATCCGGATCCGCTGATCAGGTATGCCACACTGACTGTGGTTCAGTTTGCCGAGCCAGAATTCATCAGGGATCTGGCTGTTCCCAGACTCCGGGATACCATAAAACTGGTCAGACTGATGGCTGCCAATTCCTTAACGGCAATCCCCCGAAACCTGATCCCAGCCGGATCGGTAGAAGATCTGAATACCGTTCTGGAAGAGTACAACTCCTCATTGATGATCAATGCCGATCACCCCTCCACCCATCTCAACTTCGGGAACCTCTATCTGAATACAGGTGATCTTGAGAAGGCTGAAGCTTCTTACCGGGAGGCCATTGATATTGAACCCGGACTGGTGGCGCCGTACATCAACCTGGCAGACCTGTACCGGAGGCAGAACAGGGATGATGAGGGAGAAAAAGTACTGAAAAGTGCCCTGGAAAAATACTCCGATCTGGCTGCCATTCACTATTCCCTCGGGCTGCTAAAGGTGCGGCAGGGAGCGCATGAAGAGGCCCTCGGGTACCTGGAAAATGCTGCCAGACTGGATCCTGATGACCCACACTACAGCTATGTATATGCCATTGGACTCAACTCACAACAAAAACCGGATGAGGCTCTGGATATACTGAAAACAGCGCTTAAGAACCATCCCTATGACCGCAATATTCTGTACAGCCTGGCCACCATTTCTATGGAGAACGGCTACAATGAGGATGCACTACTGCATGCAAAAAAGTTGGTGGAGTACTACCCATATGATGCTAATTATCAGCAACTTATGACCGTTCTTTCGAACTAAAATTGCAATTAACAAAGCACTACTTCCCAGATCAGACACAAAATTTTGAGAATTGCCCATAATCGAGTATATTTGCATCCGCTAAGGAATTAGCACGTTCTAAACAGACAGAAAATACCAAAAATATATTGCGGGGTGGAGCAGTTGGTAGCTCGTTGGGCTCATAACCCAAAGGTCGTAGGTTCAAGTCCTACCCCCGCTACTAAAGACCCTCTGAAACAGTTGATTTCAGGGGGTTTTTCTTTTAGTGGTAACAAAAGCGGTATCAAAAAAGCAGTATATCTCCATATTGTGCTGTTATCCCACCTCATGCCTTCCCAATGGCTTATAACGCCTTCATTTTCGCATTCTGGACAGTCCCAGTATTTTATTGCCTTGAGGTCTTAGAGTCGATTAAACAGTGCCATAACAGCCTTTATTGAAGCATCTGATATTAGTTGAGGCAAGACTAAGTTGTTTTGTCTTGCTGTTGAGTCAACTGGAATACACAGTCTGAATAATACCTCATGCGGACCTTCGATTTCCAGTTTTTACCAATTCCTCGGAATCGAGTTCAACTGGGGTTTCATTGCTGGGTGCTACGCACGTTAAGAAACTCTATTTATTAACTTGTATAGATTTACCACATTATAGTCCAATAAAATATAATGCTATCCGATTCGATTACACCAATGCCTCGTGATAAACCATTCTGCCAATCGTCTGGTAAATAATATCCTAAATATGACTCAGAATCATAGTATGACTTGTTAGAGGTTTCAATTAAATAGTACTTGATATCCTTGGCTTTGTAAGCCTCATTTATTAATGAGATTTCAGGAACTGGAAAAATACTATCACAATTGCTATACGAATGATAATTGAATCCATATTCATTCTTTCTAAGGTATATTTCGAACAAGCAAGAATCAGATAGATGTGATAGGTCTTCAAGTTTTTGTCTATCCTTGCTTGATAATTCTTTTGCCAAGGTCAGGTATCTGAGGTTTTCTGGAGAGTTATGAAGGCTTGAATTATATAAAAG
>Ga0209013_10000660_pt1 | contig 31259 bp, 25 predicted proteins | sample Cruoilmetagenom2_FD_187291 | JGI IMG/M metagenome (GOLD analysis project Ga0209013, IMG submission 187291) | Oil polluted marine microbial communities from Coal Oil Point, Santa Barbara, California, USA - Sample 2 (SPAdes) (version 2) | ecosystem: Environmental > Aquatic > Marine > Oil seeps ...
GTACCGGTTGCTTTCGTCCCCCTGGTTGGGAAAGAAGGTTGGAAGGATTAAACTTTACTGCGATCCTGCGCGGCTCCTCGATGCTGTTGCTGATCGGATATTTTCAGGCCATCAAGCTAGTGTAATAAATAGGCGCATAGATTTGGAATTGATTGCTCTGGTTGCAGCTTTTTCTATGTTCACCGGCTATGACCTGGTCTCTGAAAATATTGGTTGTTTGGGTAATCTACTACCCCCTGCTCAATGTAACGAATACCATCGGTCGCCGTTTGGTCTTGTTATACAGGAACGATTTTACGATTTGTTCCAGTTCTTCCGCAGAGCTTCCGTTGCCTCTTGCCACGGAGTCGGTGACCAGTTGGCGTGTCGCATTGAGCAAGTCTTCACCGTTGCGTTTGTAGATGAAGCCGCGCGTGATGATTTCCGGTTCTTCGACCAGGTTGTACGTGTCCCGGTCAAGGGTCAGGTTCACCAGTACGAACCCGTCACGGGCCAGCTTCTCTCGTTCTCGCACCACGCTGGGTCCAATGTCTCCGACGCCTGCACCGTCAACAAACACGTAGCTGCCGGGCACTCGTTCGCCAAGGCTCATCTCCCCGTTCTTAAACTCAACCACCTGCCCGTTCTCAATCACTTCGATGTTCTCTTCCGGAACGCCGACCTGCTTGGCGATCTCGGCGTGCTGTTTTAGGTGGTGCAGCTCCCCATGGATGGGGATGAAATACTTAGGCCGCATCAGGTTCAACAGCAGCTTCATCTCTTCCGCACTGGCGTGCCCGGAGACGTGTACCGGGGCGACGGATTCATGGATCACATCTGCCCCTCGCCTGAAGAGGCGGTTGATGGTGCGGTATACGCTCTCTTCGTTGCCAGGGATAGGGTGTGAGGAGAGCACGATGGTATCCTGGGGGAGCAGGTCGAACTGCCGGTTGGTGCCTGTCGACAGACGTCCCATGATAGATGTGGGTTCGCCCTGTGTGCCGGTGCACATCAAGACCACATCCTTAGGACTCATGTTCAGGGCCTGTTTGAGGGGCACCACCAGGTCATCCGGTAGTTCCAGATAACCCAGGCGGCGCGCCATCTTGGCGTTCTCGACCATGCTCATGCCAACAAACGACATCTTGCGGTGGTGCCGTTGGGCGGCATCGCCCACCTGCTGCATGCGAGATATCAGGGACGCAAAACTTGCGATGATGATCCGGCCTGGCGCATTGCGGAAGACTTCATCGAAGGCCGGATCGATCACCCGTTCTGAGGGCGTCCAGCCGGGGCGAATGGAGTTGGTGGAATCGGCTAACAGGGCCAGCACGCCGCGCCCGGCAAGTTCCGCCAGCTTGGCGTAATCCGTCGGCCAGTTATCCACCGGCGTATGATCGAACTTATAGTCTCCGGAGTGTACGATCAGCCCTTCCGGCGAAGTGATTCCCAGGCCAACCGCATCAGGGATCGAGTGGCAGACATGAAATAGCTCCACCGTAAAGGGACCGATCTGGACCGTTTCTCCGGCCTGAACCGTGTTCAATTGCGCTTCGCTCAGTCGTCCCCCTCGCGAGAGTTTAACTTCTAATAAGCCGCGCGTCAGCGGTGTAGCGTAAATGGGCGCGTTGATATGATCCAGAATATGGTTGATGGCCCCGGTATGGTCTTCATGACCGTGGGTGATGACGATGCCGCGCACCCAATCCGTTTTGTCCATCAAATAATTCAGGTCAGGGATAATGTAATCGATCCCCAGCATGTCGTTCTCGGGGAACATCAGGCCTGTATCGACAATGAGAATGTTCTTCCCATATTCATAGGCCATCATGTTCTTTCCAACTTCTCCCAGTCCCCCAATGGGAATAATTCGTAGTTTTTTATTGTTCATTTATATATACCTTATTATATTTTCCTCCCATATCTCGTTACAACATAAAAGTATAAAACGATTGCTTGTTACAAAGATAGGTGGGTGGATTTGAATGTTTCCTGTAAAATAAAAAAATCCCGCCAGAAGAATGCCGGACGGGATCTTGTTGTATTGGTTGAGAGGCAGGTGATGAACTGATTGGTAAGCTTGTTAAATCTGCACGTGTTGCACAGTTTACATACGCTTCGATATCACCCTCAAACAAATTAACTGAGTCTGTCTTGTTGCTCCTAAACCTGGTGACGATTAATTCAACATCGGCAAAGCGGAGAAACGTTATCGATCGGGAAACCGACCGGGCATTAACTTCTTTACAAAGCAGCCGGATTGTAGCATGATAACCAGCTTTTGTCAAAGAATGGTAAATTTTAAATAAAAAGAGGCTGTCCTAAAAGATTGTCACACTGAGCGAAGCGAAGGGTCTCGCTGAAACCACCGGAGATTCTTCACTCCGTTCAGAATGACATTTCTTTACTTTTTAGACAGCCTCCAGTAACTTTTTTCTAAATTCTAGTATTCCGGCATTGGAGGAGCCATGGGAGCGGCTTCTTCAGGGATGTCGGTGATCAGGGCTTCAGTGGTCAGGATCATGGCTGCGATAGAAGTGGCGTTTTCAAGTGCCCCGCGAGTCACCTTAGCGGGATCGATCACACCATCTTCCACCATGTCAACGAATTCTTCTGAAATTACGTTGAAACCAATTTTGTCGTTCTTCTTCTCTGCGTGCGCACGGCGGACAGATTCCAGGATCACAGAACCATCTTTTCCGGCGTTCTCAGAGATCTTGCGCAGCGGGACTTCTAGGGCTTTGCGTACGATATTGACGCCGATTTGAGCTTCCTCGTTGTCCATTTTCAGGTCTTCGACACTGCTCATAGCATTTATCAGGGCTACGCCACCACCAGGTACGATACCTTCTTCTACGGCAGCGCGAGTGGCTGAAAGGGCATCCTCGACGCGATGTTTCTTTTCTTTCAACTCGGTCTCTGTGGCTGCACCGACGCGGATGATCGCAACACCACCGGATAATTTAGCCAGGCGCTCTTGCAGTTTCTCGCTGTCGTAATCACTGGTGCTTTTATCGATCTCGACGCGGATCTGCTCGATGCGGCCTTTAATCTGGGCTGTTTCACCTTTACCGCCTACGATGGTGGTGTCGTCCTTGGTTACTACGATCTTCTCGGCACGACCCAGGTCTTCGATGGTGGCAGACTCGAGCTTGCGACCGGTCTCTTCGGAGATCACGGTAGCGCCTGTCAGGACGGAGATGTCCTGCAGCATTGCTTTACGCCGGTCACCAAAACCAGGAGCCTTGATGCCAACCACGTTGAGCATTCCACGCAGTTTGTTGAGCACCAGGGTAGCCAGGGCTTCACCGTCAATGTCTTCTGCAATGATCACCATGTCGCGCTTGCCAACCTGAACCAGCTTTTCCAGCAATGGAACCATGTCCTGCGCAGCGGAGATCTTCTTGTCGTGGATCAAAATGTAAGCATCATCGATGGAAGCTTCCATGCTTTCCGGATCGGTAATGAAGTAAGGTGAGATATAGCCGCGGTCAAACTGCATACCTTCAACGTACTCGGTCTCGAATTCCAGACCTTTGGACTCCTCGACGGTGATGACGCCGTCTTTTCCGACCTTGTCCATCACTTCGGCGATCAACTCGCCGATAGTTGTTTCCTGCGCGGAAATTGAAGCGACTTGAGCGATGGCCTCTTTGGTGGTAACTTCGATGGACTGCTCACTAATTGCCTCGGCTACGGCTTTGGTGGCTGCTTCGATGCCGCGTTTGAGCAGCATCGGGTTGGTGCCGGCGGCCAAGTTTTTCATCCCTTCGACGACGATTGTGTGGGCCAACACCGTGGAGGTGGTCGTACCATCACCAGCAATGTCGTTGGTCTTGGTTGCCGCTTCTTTAAGCAGCTGGGCGCCCATGTTCTCGAATGGTTCTTCTAGTTCGATTTCTTTAGCAACGGTCACACCATCGTGTGTGATGGTGGGAGAACCGAATTTTTTGTCGATTGCAACATTGCGTCCCTTGGGACCAAGGGTGGTAGCAACTGCAGTTGCCAAGATTTCCATACCGCGCGATAGTTTGCGGCGTGCTTCTTCAGCGAAGATTAATTGTTTTGCCATTTATATTTACTCCTTACGTTTTGGGATTATTCTTCTACGATTGCTAACAGATCGCTCTCACGCATGATGAGCAATTTCTTGCGATCCAACTTGAATTCAGTACCAGCGTATTTGGCGAACATTACTGTATCGCCTTCTTTTACGTCCATGGGGATGCGTTTTCCATCATCGTCACGCTCACCGGGTCCGGCTGATAAAATTTTCCCTTTTTGTGGTTTTTCCTTTGCAGTTTCGGGGAGTACGATACCGCCCGTTGTCATTTCTTCCTCTTCAATGGGTTCTATGACTACACGGTTGCCAAGGGGTTTTAAAGAGATTGTCATTCTTGCCTCCAACTGGAATAAATTTTATTTCTTTCATCGATATTAGCAGTCTCACGTGCTCTTTGCTAATTGTGCTGACGAATGATAATTTGCTTTCAAATGAAAGTCAAGAGGTGGGTGTACCGATTCTTACATAAATCTTATATTCCCCGCTGCGTCTTACTGCACGATCAATTTTTGTGTCCACTGAAAAAGCTACTTCCAAACGGAGAAAGGCTTGGTTGGTACCTTTCTTCAGTTAAGTCACTTCTATTCTTCAATCATGTTATCCGGTTCGGGTGTGCCGGTAGGTTGGGGTGTTGAAGTAGGCCCGGGCGTGTAATTCCCGGCTAGCTTTCGGCAGATGCCCTCGCTGTCCTCCACGATGCTCATCAACAATTCATCGTCCGATCGAACGGCACGCACCTGGGACAGGATGTCCAATGCTTCTAGGCAGTAGTTCTCATTCGGCCGGCTTAAAAATGCCAGGTTAGTGCCGTATTCAACATAGTAATACGCCACAGATAGACTGGTCAGGGGTAGTCCTTGAACGTCCACTCCACCCAACTCATTCTCCTCGGCCGTACAACCACTCACTGCACATTTCAGCAGCAGGTTGGCGCCCTCGTAGTTGCGCGCCCGCCTGTAGATTAACCCAAGCTGACCGTATGTGTGCGCATTCGAAGGATCGAACCCCAGCGCCTTTTCAGCGTTAATTCCAGCAGCGAAGAACTGTCCCTGTTGGGTGTATGTCTTCGCGATTTCGATGTAAGGGATCGGGTCCTCGACTCCCAGTTGGGCGTTAATCTTGGCTGCTTTGTCGAAGTATTCCAGTGCCCGGTCAGGGTTCCTGATCCCTTCCCGGTAGTTCTGTCCAATCCGGATGTACAGGAAAGTCATGTTTGGGGTAATCCTGGCTGCTTCCTGGTATTGCTGGATGGCGCTGTTGTATTGGGCAAGCGTTTCCAGGACGTAGCCGTAAACACGATGGGTGTCCATTGACGTCGGATCCAGTTCAACCGCTTGCGCGGCATACTTTTCTGCTTGCAGCCAGCGCTGGGAGTCGGCCAGGATCTCAGCGTAATACGCCAGTGCAAGTGCATTCTCCGGGTCCAACTGAAAAGCTCGCGACGCCTCCCGCTCGGCCACGACCAGCAGCGACTGGCTCTCGTCGGAAGAAATGGTTGGATTGAATGCCAGCCAGTCCAGGACGAAAGCGCGAATGGCGTGGTATGTGCTTTCATCAGGGGCCAGCTCAACTGCCTGGTTGGCTGAATCCCTCGCCTCATCCAGGCGCGCCCGGCGTTCATTATCATTGCGCAGCAAGCTGGATGAGTAAGCCTGGATGCGGGCTAGTTCAGCCCACGCCTGGGCATTCTCGGGATCTTGCTCTAATGCCGCCTTGTAGGCGTCTATCGCATCGTTGATGGGCTGCGTGTCAGCACCGGCCACCTCATTGCTCGGGTCGTATAACTTTCCGGCATCGAAGTATGCCTGAGCTTCCATGATGTAAGATTCTGCCATGCGTGTAGGTGTTGGAGTAGGTTCAAAGGGGGAGATGATTTTTCCGCTTTGAATATCGCGCACGATCCACAGACCAACCAGGATCAGAGCGATCCAGAGCATCACGCGATAGAAATTTGACCTTTTCCGCTCAGGGCGAAAACGGAGGTTCCTGTTGTTTATCTGGGGTTCCATCTTTACATCAAGGTGTTGGGCTCGCCTCTCCTTCTGTTTCAGGAGAGGGGGTACCTATGCTTTCCTGGCATAAGGCCAGACCTTCGTTTGCATTATAGACTGCAATTTCGTCGTCTGGCACCCCCGCCAGTAATGCCTGGAAAACTGGTATTGCTTCACTGCATCGGCTGCGGCGCGCTAATGCGAAACCATAGTACCAGTAGTATTCTTCGATCCTTCCATACGCCAGGAGCAGTCCCTCAACGGCGATATCATCCTCGGTTGTACCCCCTCGCACGGAAAGAGCGAGTGCGGGAATAGCGTTACCGTAATCTTCGTTTTTATAGTACATGATGCCCAGATTTCCATGCAGCCTGGGGTCCGAGGGATTGATATTGACGGCTTCTTCGGCGTACTGCGCAGCCTGTGCGTAGCGTCCATCGGCGAAGTAGGCGCGAGAAAGCTCCGTTAGTGCGATCGTATCTGTGGGATTCAGTGCATAAGAAGCCAACAAGGCTTCCTGTGCCAGATCGAATTTATTGAGCAGCTTGTATGCGACGCCCAGGTTGAGGTGCAGGTCTGCGATATTCTTGTTGATGGCCAGCGCGGCCTGGAACTCTGCGACCGCCAGCTCGAGATTTTGTGTATTTAAGAGCACGATCCCACGCGCCCTATGTGTCTCCAGGAGAGTTGGATCCAATGTTTGTGCTGTCTGTGATTCCTCTATGGCTTTATCAAACAGGTTGTAATTCTGTTGGTTGATCAGGATTTCTGCATAATAGGCGTGAGCCAGGGCATTATTTGGATCGATATCCAAGGCTTTTCTAATCTCGATTTCTGCCTCACCATATTTCTCCTGAAAGCCTAAAGCCCATCCTTGAACTGCGTGTGCCAATGGATTGTTGGGATTCTTCAGCAGCGCGTTTTGTGTATTGGTGATCGCCTCATCATACTCTCCCGAAAACACCTGCATGCGCGCCAGTGCAACATAATTCGCTGGATTGCCTGGATCTACGTTTATGGCTTCTTTATAAGCATCGATCGCCTGGTTCAGTTTGCCGGCTCTGTAGAGTTCCTCCGCCTGGTTCGTGTAAGATTCAGGGCTGAGTGTAACGGTCGGAGTTGGAATGAACAGAGGCGGTGTGGCTGGGACTACGACCTGGTTAATATATAAAGCGCCGGCTATGAGGATCAGTAATAATAATATGCGCCAGGGATTAGAACGCCGCTTGGGGCGGCGATTCATGCTCCACTTGTTTCCTCTAAGATACATTATTTCATCATACCATTGGCGTAGATTAGCAGTCAAGGAGACTTCAATGAACATTAACTTCTTGCCAATCTTTCCCCTGTCGGCTAGAATGAGAGCATGATGAGATTTTATGTGTTTACCCTGTTCCCTGAAATTTTCGAACCTTATTTACAGGCGAGCATCCTGCAGCGCGCCCGTCAGCGCAGCCTGGTGCAGGTACAGTTATTTAACATCCGAGACTGGACCACCGACCGTCATCACATGACCGACGATGTTCCTTATGGGGGCGGTGGGGGGATGGTAATGAAACCAGAGCCGATTTTTACCGCGCTCGAGGGGGTATTAGGCTCTCCACCTGGGTGTCCGGTGGTCTTGTTGACGCCCCAGGGACGCAGGTTTACCCAGGAGATCGCATCGGAGTTGGCTGCTCCCGTACACAATCTACCCGGACAAGATGCAGGGGAAGAAGGAGGTCCACGTATTGCCCTCCTATGTGGTCGTTATGAAGGGGTGGATGAACGGGTGCGTCAGTACCTGGTGACAGATGAAATCTCGATTGGAGATTATGTGCTCACCGGTGGTGAATTGGCTGCCCTGGTTGTCATTGACGCCGTAACACGGCTGATCCCAGGCGCGTTAGGGGATCCACAGGGTGCCAGTGACGATTCATACGCTTCCGGATTGCTGGAGCACCCGCACTATACACGTCCAGCAGATTTTCAGGGCTGGCGCGTCCCTGATGTGTTGCTTTCTGGAGATCACGCCCGCATCCAGCGCTGGAGGCGTGAGAATTCGCTGCTGCGCACCTGGCAGCGCCGCCCAGATTTATTAAATACCGCCAATCTGACGGATGAAGATCGCCAATATTTAGAGACCTTGAAGGAACAAAGCTCCCAGGAAGCAGATTGAAAATCATGCATGACAGTACTTCAATAAGGAGGCCACATGAGCAAGCGTTTCCCTTATAGTAAAACCTTTATTCTTGGCTTTGGATTTTTAGGCATCAGCGTTATCTGGCCGATCTTCAATAACTACGTGCCGATCTTCCTGAAGGAAGATTTTGGACTCACGGCCGCGGTCATCGGGTTCGTGATGACCTGGGACAACTACCTCAATATGTTCGTTCAACCAATTGTAGGAAATCGTTCGGATAACACCCGCACCCGCATAGGACGTCGCAAGCCCTTCATGCTGGTCGGGGCACCACTGGCTGCCCTGTTCTTCATCGCCGTGCCCCTGTCCAGGTCTGTACCTGGGATCATGGTCGCCCTTTTGCTGACTAATATGAGCATGGCTCTCTTTCGCGCACCAACCGTTGCATTGCTTGGTGATTTATTCCCTTCCAGGCAGCGCAGCACTGCGAATGGAATAATCAACCTGATGGGCGGAATTGGGGCGATTTTAGCCCTGCTCGTGGGCGGTATCCTGTACAGTCAGGCCCGTATTGCCCCGTTTGCCTTTGGCAGTGTCGTAATGCTGACTGCCATTGCTGTGGTCTTGTTGTTCGTCAATGAGCCAAAAGTCGAAGCGGAAAGAGAGGACGCTGAGACTGGTGGAAATTTTTTCGATAACATGAAAGAAGTGATCAAATCGGCTGACCGTTCCGGCTTGATGATTCTATTAGCGATCTTGTGCTGGTTTTTGGGTTGGAACGCACTTGAGACCTGGATTTCTTCCTTCGGGAAGTTCACCCTGGGAATTGATGAGGGTTTAATGGCCATCCTGAGCTCTGGTCTGGCCCTGATGTTTGTGATTTCCGCCCTTCCTGCAGGGTTGATCGCAACACGATTTGGCCGCAAGCGAGTGATCATGGTTGGCATCGCCGGAATGACCGTGCTGTTCCTTTATGGGCTGGTTATCTCAAATATGGCCATGCTGATAAGTATGCTCATACCGGCCGGTTTTTTCTGGGCATTGATCAACGTTAATTCTTTACCCATGGTGTACGATGTTGGTGGTAATGTACGCATTGGTGCTTTCACTGGTCTGTATTACTTTTCGGCAAACCTGGCAGCCGTGGCAGGTCCTCAGGTGGTCGGGATACTAATCGATGTGACCCGTGAAAACTATCGCATCATGTTTATCTTCGCCGCCATTTTTATGGCGCTGGCGGGATTATTCATGTCGCGCGTAAAAGAGAAAACGCAGACGGGCCAGCTGCAGGAATCGAAGCAAGCGTAAACATAGTTGGGAAATGTTGAATTTTAACGTAGAAGATTCGGTGCTCTGGTCTGATGATGCTCTGCTTGTGGTGAATAAGCCCTCGGGTTTAACCACGCTGCCGGATGGCTATGACCCCGAAGCACCTCACCTGCGTGCGGTATTAGAGCCCGTCTTCGGTCGTTTATGGATTGTGCATCGCTTGGACCGCGGCACCAGCGGTGTGATCTTAATGGCACGTTCTGCACAAACGCACCGAATCTTGAATACTATGTTTGCAGAGCGGCGGGTGAAAAAGATTTACCACGCGCTGGTAACGGGTGAACCCCCCTGGACGGAAAAAGCAACCCGGGTGACACTTCTGCCGGATGGGGACCGAAAGCACCGCACCCTGGTTGATCTTCAGAAGGGCAAACCAGCACGGACCGATTTTCGTGTGCTTGAAAGGTACGGGCGTTATTCGTTGGTTGAAGCCCATCTGCATACCGGTCGCAGGCACCAGATTCGGGTCCATTTGATGATCGAGGGGTATCCGATCGTGGCGGATTCTTTGTATGGCAGTGAAAAGGGAATTTACCTGTCGGAGTTGAAACCCAACTACCAGCTGAATACTTCTGAGGAGAAGCCGCTCTTAGGGCGCCTGGGTTTACACGCATGGTCGGTGGCCTTAGAACATCCCATCACACAGAACCCCCTTTACATAGAGGCTCCCTACCCAAAAGAGTTTCGGATTGCCGTAAATCAATGCCGGAAATATTGTTAAAGGGGCAAACAACAGTCCATCATGCGGTAGCCTGAAAAGCATTAGATTGGTATAAGAATCAAATCAGATACAGCCAACTTTTCTTGACGTTCTATCTTCAGCGTGTTAACATCCTACAGATAAATTCGCAACACTCTCAGTATGAGAGCATTATGTAGGTTTTCTTGTGTTCTTTTGTGTGTGCATCTGCGACGCACACACAAAAGAACATACATTTCACTACACAATCGTATGAGAGTGTTTATTTGATAAGCATGAAAATAACGCATCTCACCGAGCGGCAGGAGCAAATTCTGGCTCTATTAATCCGCGAGTACATTGAAACGGCTCAACCGGTTAGCTCGAATCGCCTTGTTGAGCGTTATGAGCTTAAGGTGAGCTCTGCGACCGTTCGTATTGAACTGGTGACCTTGACAGAAATGGGCTATCTTCGAAAGCCCTACACTTCTGCAGGGCGAGTTCCGACAGAGAACGGGTATCGATATTTCGTACGCCAGTTGATGGACCATAAGGAGTTGCCAGCCACTACCAAGCGAACCATAGTTCATCAATTTTATCAGATCGGTCCGGATATTAACCGCAGGATGCGGTTGGCAGCATCAGTGCTGGCACGCCAGGCGCAAGCGGCTTCTCTCGTGACGGCCCCTCGGTCAGAACGCAACGTTTACAAACATCTCGAGCTGATCAGCATTCACGGCAGGCAGGCATTGATGGTTCTGGTGATGAAAGGTGGGGAGGTCAGTCAGCAGCGACTGGCTTTAGCGGAACCTGTAACACAGGACCAGCTTAGCAAGGTATCACAACGCTTGAATGGAATATGCCATGAATTGGATGCCGACCAGATAAACGAGATCCCGGCTCAAATGGATTCGCTGGAGAATGATGTACAAAAGCTGGTGATGGATGCGATGCGAAGGTTCGGTTCTATGAGCACCGGAGAAATCTACAGGGACGGTTTGAGCCACGTTCTCTCTGAACCGGAATTTGGGGAGTCGGGAGCTGCTCGTAATGCTTTGCGAGTTTTGGAGGAGCGTCCATTGCTCGATGATATACTTACCCGCACTGTGCTGGCGAGTGACTCAGGTGGGGTGCACGTGGTTATCGGCGGAGAGGGAACCTGGGAAGAGCTGCGGGACTGTTCGGTCGTACTGGCCCGTTATGGTGAGCCTGGATTAGCAATCGGCACGTTGGGAGTTCTTGGACCTATCCGCATGTCATACGCAAGGACGATTTCCACGGTTCGTTTTATGGCCAATCTGATGAGTGATTTGGTTGCTGATGCTGGTTCAGAGTGACCTTACTATTACATTTTCAGACATATATTTTAATTACACATCCTGATATTCAAAGAATAGGTTTCTAGAACGATATGACAAATCAAAAAGATCATGGGCAAAACAAGGCGGCTGAAGTGGAAGTGGATGACTCTCAACAAATTGTAGAGGAAGTTGTTGATGAAACAGAGGCCGAAAGTCCTTTGGCATCTGATCAAGTTCTTATCTCAAACGAAGAGCTATCAGCGCTGAGGGCACAGTCCGACGAATACCTGGATGGATGGCAGCGCGCGCGCGCGGATTTTTCAAATTATAAAAAGCGCGTGGAACGCGATCAAGCCCTGCTAAACAAGAATGTCACAGGGGGCATCATTAAACGTTACCTGGAGATTACTGATGATCTGGCTCGCGCTCTGGAAAACCGTCCCCAAGAAGGGGATGGAGCGGCCTGGGCTGACGGCATCGAATTAATTTACCGCAAGTTGATGACTATCCTTGAGAATGAAGGGGTGGTCCCGATGGAGACCGACGGGCAGTTATTTGATCCCAATTTGCACGAGGCGATCTCGCTGGAGGATAGCCCTGAACACGAGAGTGGAGAGATAATTGAAGTCCTTAAACAAGGTTTTTTGCTCGGTGATCGGGTTTTGCGCCCGGCGACGGTACGTGTGGCCAATTGATAAATATTATTGAGATAAGAATTCCGCTCGTATACGGTAATAAAAAAATAAATGTATGGATCATTTCACGGAGGAACTCTAAATGGCAAGCATAATTGGTATTGACCTGGGTACAACAAACTCAGCCTGTGCCGTAATGGAGGGTGGCGAACCTACTGTTATCCCCTCCGCTGAGGGAGAGCGTCTCGTCCCCTCGGTCGTGGCAATAAACAAAAATGGGGAGCGTTTGATTGGACGTGTTGCCCGAAACCAGTCGGTTGTCAACCCGGAAAACACGGTTTATTCAATTAAACGATTCATGGGTCGCAAATTCAATGATCCACAGGTACAGAAAACACTCAGCCGGGTGCCCTATAAAGTTACGGAAGCACCAAACGGAGATGTGCGCGTCCTCTTAGGAGGGCGAGAATACTCGCCGCCAGAGATCTCTGCCATGATTCTGGGTAAAATCAAGTCCGATGCTGAGGCCTACCTCGGTCATTCGGTCACCCAGGCGGTAATTACAGTGCCTGCCTACTTCAACGATGCACAGCGAAACGCGACCAAAGATGCCGGTAAGATCGCCGGTCTGGAGGTGCTGCGGATTATCAATGAGCCGACGGCTTCCTCCCTTGCATATGGACTGGACAAGAAAGCGGACGAAGTCATCGCCGTTTACGACCTGGGGGGCGGCACATTTGACATTTCTGTCCTTGATGTAGGCGATGGCGTCTTCCAGGTGAGATCAACCAGTGGAGACACTTTCCTGGGTGGTGATGATTTCGACCAACGGATTATAGATTTTCTGGCGGATGAATTCCAGCGCGAGAACGGTATCGACCTGCGTAAGGACCGGCAATCACTGCAGCGGTTGAAGGAAGCAGCCGAGAAAGCCAAGATCGAGCTATCCACCATGGCGCAGACTGAGATCAATCTCCCTTATATCACCGCCGATGCAGCTGGTCCAAAACACCTGGTGACGAACCTGACTCGTTCTAAACTCGAGCAGTTGACCGGCGATCTGATCGAACGCTCGATCGGCCCCGTCCGCCAGGCATTGAAGGATGCTGAATTGGACGCATCGAAGATAGATGAGATTGTACTTGTTGGTGGTATGACCCGAATGCCTGCCGTCCAGGAGGCAGTAAGCAAGCTGTTCAATAAAGATCCACACAAAGGTGTCAATCCAGACGAAGTCGTTGCAATCGGCGCTGCGATCCAGGCCGGGGTGTTGGGTGGTGAAGTGAAAGACATCCTCCTTTTGGATGTCACTCCGCTGACACTATCCGTGGAAACCCTCGGAGGCGTTGCTACACCTCTGATCGAGCGTAATACGACCATCCCTACTCGCCAGAGCCAGATTTTCTCCACGGCCGCGGATAGTCAATCTGAGGTTCAGATTCACGTTCTGCAGGGTGAGCGCCCCATGGCTAATGATAACAAGTCGCTGGGTAAGTTTATCTTGGATGGTATCCCTCCTGCTCCACGGGGGGTGCCGCAGGTCGAAGTAACGTTTGACATTGATGCAAACGGGATTATGGAAGTGACTGCTCTGGATAAAGCAACCAGCCGCAGCCAGCATATCACCATTACTGCTTCCTCGGGTTTATCTGATGAAGAGGTAGAGAAGATGCGCCAGGAAGCCGAAGCCAATGTCGAGGATGATCGCCTTCGAAAAGAATTGATAGAGGCTAAGAACAACGCCGATAACGCGGTATACACAGCAGAGAAAGCCATAAAAGATCTGGGTGACAAGGTGCCCGCCGATATTAAGAGCCAGGTGGAAGATAGTGTTGCTAAGGTGCGTGAAGTGCTGGAGGGGGATGATCAAGAAGCCATAACGCGTGCCACGGAGGATCTCAATCAAGTGGTACAGCAGATTGGCGCTGCTGCTTACCAGCAGGACGGACCAGAGACAGGCGCACCAGAAGGTGCTCCTAACGACGCTGCGGGTGAAAATCCCGCCGCTGACGATACCGAAGGAGATCGTCCTGAGGGTGAGTCAGGAGATGATGAGGAAGTCGTGGACGGCGAATTCCGCAACGCATAATGACCGATCGCGATTATTACGAAGTACTGGGCGTACCCCGTAATGCTGATCAAGATCAAATCAAATCAGCATTCCGCAGGTCCGCCCGTCAATATCATCCCGACGTAAATGATTCGCCGGACGCAGAAGAGCGTTTTAAGGAACTGAACGAAGCCTATGCTGTGCTTTCTGACCAGCAGCGTCGCTCGGCTTATGACAGGTTCGGTCACGCCGGTGTGCGCGGCGCAGGCGGCGCCCCCGATTTCAACGTAGATTTTACCGACTTCGCTGATATATTTGGAGATCTTTTCGGCTTCGGCGGTTTTGGGCGTGGTTCCAGCCGCTCCCGCAACGCTCCCCGCCGTGGTGCAGATCTCCAATACCGCATTGATTTGACCTTCGAAGAAGCTGTATTTGGCGTCGAGAAAGAGACTGAGATCACAAGGGATGAGCTTTGCAGCACATGTAATGGGTCAAGGGCGGAACCCGGTACGAGTCCAGTGCGCTGCTCAACGTGTAATGGTTCGGGTGAGGTGAGGTATACTCGCCAGACGATCTTAGGATCTATGGTGCAGGTATCCACCTGCTCGACCTGCGGCGGTCAAGGAGAGACCATCTCCACACCCTGTCATACATGTAATGGGAAAGGGCTTGAACGCACAACCCGTAAGAAAATCGTCACCATTCCCGCTGGTGTGGATTCCGGTACGCAGATGCGTTTGGGTGGCGAAGGACAGCCCGGCACCAATGGCGGTCCGAATGGCAACCTTTATATAGCGATAAACGTTCGCAAACACAAATTCTTCCGGCGACGCGATCTTGACATTCTATTAGACCTGAATGTGAATGTTGCGCAAGCGGTTTTAGGGGCTGAGGTCGAGGTGCCAACCGTGGATGGTCCCTCAATCTTAAGAATCCCCGCCGGCACGCAGCCTGGTAAAATTCTTCGCCTGCGCGGCAAAGGCGTTCCGCGGCTGCGTGGAAGCGGCCGTGGAGATCAACTTGTTGTGGTTAACGTGGAGGTACCCAAGCGGCTAACGGTAGAACAACGCGAATTGTTTGAACAGCTCGCAGATAGCTTAGGCAGCGAAGTAAGTCCCCAGGAGCGTGGATTCCTGGATTGGTTGAAGGATGCCATAGGCAGCTAAACTTGAAGATACTCGGGGCAGCAAATTTGCTGCCCTGAACTGTTTAAGGAATGTACTCCTGAAATGTCCGATTCCTCCTGGTTAGAAGTGTCAATGGTGGTGGATCCAGAGCTGGCAGAAGCAGTCGTCGAGGTACTGGCGCGCTTTGCTCCCAATGGCGTGGTTGTTGAAAGCACTGCCGTGGCTGCGGACGATGATAATCAAAACGCCCAAGCGGTTGGACCACTGCGCGTGGCGGCTTATCTTCGTCTGGATGATAAGATTGAGCAGACGCGTCACAAGCTGGAAGTGTCCCTGTGGTACCTTGGACGCATCCGCCCGCTGCCCGAACCCCAATTTCGGTTGGTAAAAGAGACGGACTGGGCACATGCCTGGAGGGAGCACTACCATCCGATCTTGATTGGAAAGCGTTTGTTAATATTGCCTGCCTGGATCGAAGCACCTGAGGGGAATCGCATCCCGATACGCATGGACCCGGGGATGGCGTTTGGCACCGGCACACATCCCACAACACAGCTGTGTTTAGAATATCTTGAAGAGTTTATAGACCTTGGGGACCCAGAAGACTTCAGAGATCGGGATGTGATGGATATTGGCTGCGGTTCCGGAATCCTGTCTGCGGCAGCGATCAGATTGGGCGCCCGATATGCCCTGGCAGTGGATATCGACCAGCTGGCAGTCGATGTAGCGAGGGAAAACGCTGTTCTGAACCACGTAGCATCTAAAATGGATGTCGAAGAAGGCTCTCTGAACTCAGTCCTCGATGGGGAGTTTTCCATCAGAAAGGCAGACCTGGTATTTGCCAACATCCTTGTGCACGTGCTGATAAGGTTGTTAGATCAGGGGCTGGGGGATACCCTTACCACGGGTGGGTTATTGGTCTTATCCGGAATTATTGAAGGTCAAGAAGGAGAAGTGCAGGCTGCAGTGGATCGCAATGGCTTACAAATAGTGAGCAGAAAGCAGATCGATGATTGGGTTGCATTGGGTGTCCAGCGTTCCCTTCAAGGGAATTCAGCCCAATCAAGTTGAACCTCCAACTAAAACTTCACTTCTGGATAACGGTCACTTCCTTGACCGTTCCAAATTTATACAAAGGTTTGTTCGTGAGCATGTCCAACCAAATCGTGTTCTTGTTGATACGCGTGATTGCGCCGCCTCTGTCCATGCACACCCACCGTTTGCCATCGATGATGAACTCTGTACCGAAGGGAAATTCTTTCGGACATGCCACAGCTCTACCGATCCAATTCTGCCAGGGCTGCCCAGACGCCATCCTGGATACACATTGACCGTTTCTAACCACGGCGCAATTGGGGCCCAATAACGGCGGCCAGTACCAGGATATTTTCGCTCGCGTTCGATCGGTAATCGCTGCTTGGGTGTCCAGTTCATTTAATAATACAACGCTTGAATAGCAGACCAGAGCTATTACGCCAAGGATGATGAAGAACCAGAAAAACGACCCACCACTGCCCTCTTGTGGGCTTCGATCTTCCTTCATGGAACGCGGGTCAAACGCTTTTTTCATTCAATGTCCTTTGCCGCCATTCTTGATGCTCTGGCTCACTTTTTTTACAGGTGGGTCTGCTGATTGCGTATAGATGTAATTGTAGACCCATATCCAGACACAATCTGGGAATAATCAAAAATTTTATACCAAATAATCATTATCATTGCAAGCTTTAGACCGTTTCTCGGGTTGTATTTAGAGCACCATCATCCTGTTCGATTACGAATAAATTAGTTGAATTCCTGCCCCGCTATCCTTTTACCCCCCTGGTTGGTACCGATGGCGATTTACCCTTCGCTGTTTGCGTTAATTCCTGTTTATTGGTATCATTCCACGATTGTGTAGGTTTTTTTGTGTAATTTTTTATGTGCGTCGCAGACGCACGCAAAAAATTGCACACATTTCAGTACACAATCCATTCCACCCCTGCATGGTATGATAACGCCTATGAAAGACCGCCAATATACTAACCAACAATTGTCCGATATTTTCCAGAACATGGCCTACTTGTTGGAAATCAAAGGTGAGTTAATCTACAAAACCCTTGCCTACCGCAAGGCTGCCGACAGCTTGGCGGATCTTGGTCGTGACGTAAACGAAGTATGGCGCGCAGGACAGTTGACAGATATTCCTGGGGTAGGGAAGGCAATCGCCGAGAAGATCGATGAACTGCTGTCCACAGGAGGTTTGGAGTTCCAGGAAAAATTACATACTGAAGTGCCTCCCAGTCTTGTTGAAGTGCTGCAGGTGCCCGATGTGGGTCCGAAAAAGGTAGCTCTATTCTGGCGTGAGGTCGGGATTACCAACCTTGCTGAACTCGAGGCAGCCGCCCGAGCTGGAAAGTTGAGAGATCTCCCTGGGATGGGTCCAAAATCCGAGGCCAAGGTGCTGGCTGGAATCGAAGCGCTTTCTCGCAGGACGCACCGTTTACCTCTTGGTAAAGCCTGGCCGTTCGCGAATGAATTGGTGACCTACCTGTGTGATGTACAGGGCGTCCAAATTGTGGAAGTAGCCGGCAGCCTGAGGAGAATGAAAGCCACGGTCGGTGACCTGGATTTATTAGCCGCGGCGATCGACTCCCAACCGGTCATGGATGCATTTGTTGGGCATCCCCAGGTTCTCGAAGTCTTGGGTCACGGGGAGATCAAGTCAAGTGTTGAGTTCAACAATAATATACGAGTTCAACTGTGGGTGCATCCCCCCGAAAGGTTCGGAACAGCTTTGCAGTACGCAACAGGGTCGAAGGATCATAATGTCCGATTGCGAGAGTTAGCCATCAAGAAAGGCTTATCGCTGTCGGAGCAGGCTTTCACTCGGCCGGACGGGAGCGAGATTCTATGCGCCAGGGAAGAGGATGTCTATGCACAGCTAGGCATGCCTCTAATCCCACCAGAATTGCGTGAAGATCGCGGAGAGGTTCAGGCTGCGCTGGCAGGTCGACTGCCCGACTTAATCAGCCTTGATGATTTGCGCTCCGAATTGCATACGCATACCACGTGGAGTGATGGCAAGTTAACGATTAAGGAGATGGCCGTCGAAGCTCGAAAGAGAGGCTTGCAGGTGCTGGCGGTCACCGACCACTCCTTCAGTCTGGGAGTTGCAGGGGGCCTGTCCGTGGAAGAGGTGATGGCCCAGCAAACCGAGATTGACGCAGTGCAGGTCGAACTGGGGGACAAGATTCGCATTTTGCAGGGATGTGAGGTCGAAATCCGCGCCGATGGTACACTTGATTATTCGGACGAATTTCTCGCCGAATTGGACATCGTTATCGCGGCTCTGCACACTGGTCTGCGCCAGTCAAGAGAACAGGTTACAAAACGGATGTTGAACGCAATCCGTAATCCCCATGTGGATATCATCGCTCATCCCACAGGTCGCATGATTCCCAATCGAGAGGGCGCCGATCTGGATATGGAAGCTGTTCTGCAGGCGGCAGCGCAAAGTGGTGTCGCACTGGAAATTAACGCCCATCCCGCTCGTTTAGATTTGGACGATGTGTACTCCCGGCAAGCATCCGACCGAGGTATACTGATTACTGTGAACACAGACGCACACAGTGCCAGTGAGTTGGACTTGATCCATTTTGGAGTGGCGACCGCTCGCAGGGGCTGGTTAGAGCCACAGCAGATGATCAATACCTGGAAACCCGACCGCCTGATTTCCTGGCTCAGGTCAAGAGGCCGATGAAGATGTCTTCCTGGGGTAGGTTGACGCACGTGAATTTCAGCAAGGCAGTATTGCTGACTGTGTTCGTGTGTGTATTTGTTCTGCTGTTTGGAACGGTTGCGAACCCATCCAAGGCACAATCGGGCGAGGCGTATGCGTTGATTGATGCGGTCAATGTTTTGCGCACGGAAAACGGTCTGCCACCTTACCGGATAAGCGCTGAATTGATGGCAAGTGCACAGGGACACAGCGATTATCAGGCTTCGATCAGCACAATAACTCATACCGGTGCAGGTGGTACGAGACCTAGAGACCGGGCGATAGCTGCTGGCTATGGCGGGGGTGCCACCATCTTTGTCAGTGAGAACATCGCCGGTGGTACCAGTCTTACCGTCCAGAGCGTCGTATCAATGTGGCAGGGTGATGCCCCGCACCTGAACACGATGCTGTCGCCCAATTACACAGACATTGGGGCGGGTGTGGCTACGGATGGGAAGGTGACCTATTACACGATTGATGCCGGTTACGTTGCCGGGCAGGCTGGGGGAGGAACGCAAGGTGATGGCTCTCAATCTTCTCCTGCTGCGGACGCGTCTCAAGCAGCAGCTAACCCAGCCGCTGTTGCAGTCATACAACCGGTCATTGTTGCCTCCCCAAAACCGGACGGCTCGATTGTACATGTCGTTGAATCCGGTCAGGCGTTGATATTAATTTCAAAGGCTTACGATGTTTCGTTGCCGGATATCCTGGCGCTTAACAATCTGACGCAGGACTCCATAATTTTTCCTGGTGAAGAAATTCTGATCAAAGTTGCCAATGTGACACCCAGTGCCGCCATGACAGAGACGAGCACCCCGGTACCCTCAGCTGTTTCCAGTGCACTAGCTAATTCACCGGCCAAAATTCCTACCAGACAGGTCCCCGCGGTTACTCCTCCGGCGGCAACCCGGGTGATAACTCCGACAATATTCGTGGTGGAACAGGGCGAGGGGGAGACTTTTCAGAGCAGCACGATCCTGATCATTATCGGCGTGCTCGTCGCCATCGGCACAGCGCTGCTGGTAGTAGGATGGTCGCTCAAGCGAGGCGCGTAGGTTGGCTTGTTTCCCCGCTTCGGTCATACAGCCTCTGCCAGTTCTTTATCCAAGAACCAGGAACCCTTTCGATCGTCTACATCCTTAGGAGCCCGGTCGTAATACAGATCGAATATCCGTCTTTCGGAAGTGAGCACTCTGAAGTAATATTGTCCAACGCCCCACGAACCACGCCGTTCCGCGGCCGATGCGTGGGTGGGTCTCATGTTGCGAGCCATTCGCCCCCGGCGTTGGAAATCATCCCACTCGCTTATCAACTCGATAATTTCGTAGTCCACCCCGCGCCAGGTGAAACCGTCCGGGCAGCCTGGCTTTTTCTCTAACATCGGCGGCTGTTTAAAATAGACATCCACTTTTTCGCAGATAAATCTAAATGGTCTGAGTTTCATAGTTTACCTTGTGCCATCGGTAGTGTTCCGTCAAATCTCATTGTTTAGATTAGTTTATTTACAGAACACTTTAAGCTTAGTTAAGCAGATTTGTCAAGCAGCAAGCCATCCGATTTTCAAAGTGTACTTTTATGCTTTACATAGCAGTAGTCATCTGGGGTTATTATACATAAGATGGATGAAGTTTCTCAGCGATGCTTGCTGACCATCCCGGCTGAGGCAACGCAGACGCCCACACCAACCCCTACAAGCGTAGCGACTGCCACCCAAATACCCACTCCTGCGAATACGCCCACGGTCACAAATACACCCACCGCGACGGCAACCTCCAGCGGGAACCTGATCTTCGCCGACGGGTTCGAGAGCGGGGATTTTCGCTGTCTACTAACCCTACCCATAGTCAGCCCCAGGGGAGAGACCACAGCCAGGCGCAAGCAGCCAGGGACAAGTAGCAAGGGGCGAGGAGCTAGAGAGAAAACATGCACTTTTCACATTTATTATTTTGATTTCCTTTCCTGGAATCTAATACACTCCCCCCTTTATGTGCTGCTTTTAGGGTCCGTTACACAGTTTGGAGGACATTTAAAAATTCTCGCGGTGTAAGGATATGAACACCTTTGAAAGGATTACCTGCTTCGAGGAAGTGAATGAGATTTCCTGTTACCAGATAACCGGCTTGAGCTTCAACCGCACAAGCCAGATAAATATTGTCAGATGGATCCTGGGTCAGAATATCCAATGTCAGTGTGCCATCCGTCCATTCACAGAGTTCATCAAGCTTTTCAATGAGTCGATCGGCCAATCCTGGTTCCAGGTTTTCCCGAATGCGTGGGTAATTAAGTACTCTCCCGATTTCTTCTACAATATCGGCAGACATAGATAGTTGAAATTATTGGTCAATCCAAGCGTCAATTATTTGACCGGGAGGTCCCTTTTTCGAGAGTATTCCACTGATAAGCACATTAGCATCAAGCACAACTCGCATCAGTATTGGCTGCCTCGAGTATCATGCAAGGCTTCTTCGACCAAAGAGTCAATTTCTTCTGCGGAGTATTCTGCGAACCGTTCGCGGATCGAACGCACAACGGCCGTCACTTCTTCTCGCAAGCCAACCTCTGTCATCACAGTGGCTGGCTTTACCAGGACTCCTTCTTCTGTATCAACGAACACCACCAGATCACCTGGCTGCAAGTTTAGCTTCTCTCGGACATCCTTTGGAATGGTTACCTGACCTTTCGCCTGAACACGTACACTAGTAACACTCATCTCAAATCTCCTGATTTTCATACTTTCATACTTTCATACCCATTATATCACAGTAAAAACATACAATTTGCTGCAAATTCACATGAGTCAGAAAGTCAAGACTTTTTAGACAAAAAAAAGGATTAGATTAAGGTTGTATCCTCCTATAAGTCTACACTATCTACCCAAAACAACGGTCTATTATTAGTAGTTTATTAATTATTGGGTATTGAATCCTATCCAATTTTTGTATATAATCTTTATATGGCAAAAAAGGTGGGGTGGGTACTGCTTGCCAGTTTAATTGTTATCGCCAGCGGATTTCTGGTCTGGCAGAATTCGCACGCCCAGATTCGGAGATCAGATTTCCCGGAAACCGGGCATGTAATTAGAGGGGAGTTCTACAACCATTATTGGTCGGTGGAAGACCCCATCCTGGTTTACGGCTATCCAATCACGGATACGACGACCGACGTAACGACTGGGAGATTGGTGCAGTATTTCCAAAGAGCAGTATTTGTGTTGCATCCAGAATTGCCGCCCGGTTTACGTGTTCAGCTTGCTCCATTGGGTGAGTATCTTTATGTACCGGGTGAGCCGATATCCTTACCCGATAAATTCACCCACTGCCGTTCCTTCGAGGAAACTGGCAAACAGGTTTGTTATGCTTTTCTGGACTTCTTTGATGCCAATGGGGGAGTGGAGCAGTTCGGGCACCCTATCTCTAATTTCGAAAACAAATACGGGCGCATTGTGCAGTATTTTCAGCGAGCACGCTTTGGGTGGTATCCTGAAAATCCAAGCGGTCAGCGAGTAAAGCTTGCAGATCTGGGCAGTGAGCATTTCATCACAGTAGGTGAAGACCCAGACAAGCTTCGCCGGAATAACATTCTGCAGGCCATCCTTGACCTGCGCGTGTCTGCGTTCCCTGAGGCTCCTGTTGTAACCTTAGAAGGGGAACAAACAATTCATGTGTTGGTTCAAGATCAAAACCGGCTGCCGGTTCCTGGTGCAAGGGTGGACATGATCCTGCGGTTACCATCAGGATTTGAGACCAGCTACACTGCACCCAAGACGGATGCCAATGGTATGACGGCCGTCACGTTTGATATTAACAATTCGACTCCTGGAAGGGCATTGGTTTGGGTGACTGTCGAATACCAGGAGCTGGAGAAACACACCACGAAAACTTCGTTCAGGGTCTGGTATTGATAGGAAGAAGAGACCGGCTTCAAGCTGGTTTTTTGTTACAGTGCTTCCATCTGGCCCCAATTTGAACCGCAGCGGGCGTCGGAAACCAGGGGAACATCAAGTTGATACGCATCTTCCATCACATTCTTAACCAAAGTGGCTGTTTCGGCGAGTTCGCTGTCTGGACACTCCAAGACCAGTTCGTCATGCACTTGGAGCAGCATACGCGAGGATAAACCGGCATTTTGTAACGCTGCCGGAACTCTCAACATGGCGATTTTCATAATATCGGCAGCTGTACCTTGTATGGGGGCGTTTATTGCTTCTCGTTCTTCGCGCATGCGGACATTGTAGTTAGTCTCTAGTTTTAATCCTGGGAAATACCGTCGCCTGCCCAGTAAAGTTTCGACATACCCCTGTTCGGCAGCCAATCGACGCATACCGTCCAGGTATGTTTTGATGCCCGGGAATTGTTCGAAGTAGGCGTGTACAAAATCTTCTGCCTCCGCCAGGGTCAGGTCTGTTGTCCGCGTCAGTCCAAAGGCGCTCATACCATAGATCAGACCAAAATTAATCGCCTTGGCATGCCGGCGCTGCTCGCGTGATACCTGGTCCAGTGGTATTCCATTAACTGCGGCAGCGGTGGCAGCGTGAATGTCTTCTCCGGCGCGGAACGTTTCGATCATCGCCTTATCGTTCGCCATGTGAGCAACGATGCGTAATTCAACCTGGGAGTAATCTACAGCCAGCAATTTGTGACCTTCAGCAGCGATGAAGGCCCGCCTCACCTGGCGCCCCAATTCGGTGCGTATGGGGATGTTCTGTAAGTTGGGATCCGAAGAGGCGATACGACCGGTCACTGATCCGGTTTGATTATAAGAAGTGTGCACGCACTCGCTGCGTGGGTTTACCTGCAGCGGAAGTGCATCCACGTATGTAGACTTGAGTTTGGACAGCTCTCGATATTCCAATACTTTATCAACTACCGGATGCTTGCCCCTTAAAGCTTCCAGCACGCTTGCCGACGTAGAGTAGAAGCCGCTCGCAGTACGTTTGGTCCTATCTGGCGGCTCGATCTTCAGGCGATTGAACAGGGCATCGGATAGCTGTTGGGGGGAATTGAGATTAATATTTGTGCCGACGATTTCGAACACCTGCTCCTCAATGACGTTGAGACGGCCTCTGAGGTCGTTGGACATCTGGTTGAGAAAGGTAGAGTCAAGTCTTATACCGGCCATTTCCATGTCAGCGAGGACCGTGACCAGCGGCATTTCGAGTTCGTTCAGCAGCTCGATGCCCTGGCGCTCGGATAACTCCGCCTCCAGATCAGGGATCAGGCGTAAAATTACCTCAGCGTCGGCTGCTGCGTAGGCGGCTGCTTTACTTATAGGCACTTCCGCCATCGTGATCTGTTTTTTACCACTGCCGATCAGTTCTTTTATTTCGGTCATCTGGATACCCTGGCGGACCCAGGTCAGGTTCTTCAACCCCAGGTTTCGAGAAGCGGGATTGACCAACCATTCTGCGATCATGGTATCGAACGAAAGTGGTTCGACGCGTAGTCCATGGCGTGCGAGCATCACGAAATCGTATTTGATATTGTGCCCGGATTTATGGATATCAGGGTCAGTGAATGGTTCACGCAGTGCATCCAGGACTGTTTTTAAAGGAAGCTGATCCTCGGTAGATTTGTGCCTGACCGGGATGTAGTATCCCTCACCAGGCTCTAGCGCCAGGGAGATTCCGACTAAATCGGCCTGCATCTTGTCCGTCGATGTGGTCTCTGTATCAAAAGCAATCATGGTGGCTGAACTTAACCGGTTCACCAGTTCCTGCAGCGAGTGAGGGTTATCCACAATAATGGTTTTGTGAGCACCAGTGGGTGTTCCCCCGGAGATATCTTGTTGCTTTACTTTATCGCCAAACATGTTGAGCTGCTCACCTTGTCGCGGTTCTTTCACCCCCAGCAGATCGAGTACGGTGTTGAGGCGTTTCATAAGTGCGCGGAATTCAAGCTGGCGGAATAACTCTTCCACACTTGATGGGTCCAACGCTTCTGGACGGGCGCGATCTAGATCAATGTCTATCTCCAGGTCAGTCACGATCCTTGCCAACTCTTGGCTGAGATAAGCATTAGAGCGACCATTTTCCAGTTTCTTTCTCACAGCGTTGGAGAGTTCATCCAGGTGACCATATACCCCATCCAGATCCTGGTAAGCTTCGAGTAACGTTGTGGCTGTTTTTTGACCAACTCCCCTTACTCCGGGGATGTTGTCAGATGTATCTCCAACCAGGGCTTTGTAATCAACCACCTGGTCAGGCCTGACACCCAGAAATTCCTTCACGTCGTTGGGCAGGAAGTCCCTTGAGTCGGATAGACTCTTGCCCGGTAAACTCACGATCACTCTCTCGTTTACCAATTGCAGCAGGTCACGATCGCCGGTAATAATCTTGACGCCCAACCCCTGTTCTACGGCCTTTCTGGCTACGCTCCCCAGTACATCATCGGCTTCATAACCCTCCATTTCGAGGCGGGGGATATTAAAAGTGTCTACCAACTGGCGACAGCGTTCGATCTGTGGGCGCAGATCGTCCGGCATTTTTGCGCGTGTGGCCTTGTATTCGGGATAGATTTCGTCACGGAAAGTTCGACCTGTGTCAAACGCTACCGCTAAATAATCGGGTTGATCCTGCTCCATAATTCGCAGCAGCACGCTGGTGAATCCGAATACCCCCGCAGTGGGCTCTCCAGAGCTGGTAGTGAAGCCGGCTGGTGAACCGCGTGTCAGTGCGAAATATGTACGGTACGCTAAAGCATGACCATCTATCAAGTATAATGTGGGTGGCATAAGAACCTTCCTGGCCTGGGTTGATAATGTTCTTGTAGAGTCTAACACGGGGGATGATGGTAAGCAAGAATTGAACGAAAATGGTTGACAAGCACCTTTGAACATGTTATGTTTTGTTTAAGAATGGGCATAAAGAAGAGGGTCATTCAAGCGTCTTTGGTTTTCGTAATCCTTCTGGGGTCATTACTCTGGAATGGTGGAAATGCGGCTGCCCAGAGCCCGGACCGCGAAACTACAATCGAAATCTCCTACATTGAATATGAATGGTGGCTGATCAGTTGGGACGCGAACGAGATTTTGTGCCGTATTTATGTCGATCACCAGGGCATCCCAACGCCGGAAGAAGTGTACAATACTTGTGGTAGCACTCTTTACATTATCTGGGTAAATACACCTCCATGTGAAAATGCGGCGAAGGGTAACTCGGATACCAGCAAATGTGTAGGAGTCTATCTTTACCTGGCTTCGATCAAACAAAAGAAAAGAGAGCTTATCGTAGAATTACCTCCAGCGACAGCCTGGGTTAAATTGGACGGATGTTCTCCGACACCTCCGCAAAATATCTGCTTGAAGATCCCGAACCTTCTGATAATTGGTGAAGAACCACTGCCAAACGAGCAAATAACCGCCATTCATGGAACTTATGACGGGCAGCCGTTCACCTGTAAATCGGATGTGTGCAAGCTGCAGCTCAGACCGACGGGTCTTAAAGGATCCACGATAGAGTTTTGGGCTGACTCCAGCTTCGGTGATTCCAGTGAAAAATATACAGCTCTAGTTCGGGTCTTGGATACGGGAGTGCCCGTTGTGACTGGTGGGGGAGGTTGGTACGTGGACGTGATCAGCACTCAATGGATCGGGGAACCGATCGCTTCCTGTGCCCGGATCTGGGGGTCGTTTCCACCGATTGGAGAGCCTCCTACCTGGTTATCTACCCCCGATAGCAGCAAGCTGCTTGCATCCAACGAGCCATATTATTACCTAGCGGGACGCCTCATTTCACAGGGATTAGTGGATGTAAGCAGTTGCACGACTGGTGGACTGCTATCCAATGGCTACGCGGATGCCTGTGGGTTGGAGAGTGCTGCGCCGCTGCTCTCCCCCTGGCAAAACCAATTCGATAAAAGAATAGTTGAAGTTGCCGAGGACACGGGTATACCTGCGCAGCTAATGAAGAATTTATTTGCGCAAGAAAGCCAATTCTGGCCGGGTGTCTTTCGGGTACCATATGAGTTTGGTTTGGGACAAATTACGGACAATGGAGCCGATTCGATTTTATTTTGGGACGAATCTTTTTATGACCAATTCTGCCCACTGGTTTTAGCGGAAGAGACCTGTTCCAAGGGGTACATGCACCTGAGCGAGCGTGAACAGCAAATTCTAAGAGGGGCAGTAGCCGTGCAGGCTAATTCTGATTGTGCGGATTGCCCTACTGGAATCGATTTAAAAGAAACCAATTTCAGCGTCTCGTTATTTGCCAACACCTTGGTAGCTAATTGTGCTCAAATAAATCAAACTGTCTACAACGCCACAGAGCTGCCCTCCGGTACGGTCAGTACGTATGAAGATTTGTGGCGTTTCACTGTGGCAAATTACCATGCCGGCGCAGGTTGTACATCATTTGCCATTCATTCAGCGTGGCAGGCTACGGGAACATTAACCTGGGAAGAGGTATCCACCCGCTTTACAATTCCTTGTCAGGGGGTAGTTCCTTACGTCGAGAAAATAACCCAATAATTAGCAGATAAATGAAATTGTGGGGGGTCCCACTGATCAAACCTGATGCTTGCTTTAACCAACGCACAGGTGCCGACGTCTCCTGGGTTGGCAAGCCGGGGGCTATTTTGGCAGCAGTCGGACAAGTTCCAGGAATTGCTCCCATTCCTCTTTGAAAAAATGCAGGGTAACGTTATTCAGCTCCAGGTGATAAGTCACTTCCCCATCTGGTTCCGCAGCTTTCCAAGCCAGGTATTCCGATGTTTCAGCGATAATGTCTGTTTTTGGTTCGGGATTATCTTCTGTCATGTCGTCGCTCCGAAAATTACTTTTGCTAATGTGATGGCTGTTAGTGTACCTTGAATTCCAGGGCAAAGGATGTTTAATCATCAATAATACCCAATAAACCCATTTCTATGGTGCAGGGAGCACATACCATGGGTTCACAAATCCACCCTGGTAGCGAATTTCGAAATGTAAGTGAGCGCCTGTTGAGTTGCCCGTGCTTCCCGCATACCCGATCACGGAGCCTTTCCCTGTACTTTGACCACAGCGAACGTTCACACTGCTCAGGTGACCATAAAGGGTCTGGTATCCGTTACCGTGATCGATTACCACGGTGTTACCATAACCACCCGTTGCCCAGCCGGCGAATACCACCACACCATTATCCGCTGCGTAGATTCGCGCGCCCTCTCCGGCGGCTATGTCTATTCCCAAGTGTCCTGACCAGTAATCGTTCCCTGAAAGTGTATGGTTATCTGCGGGCCAGATAAAGGCGCCATCGCCGTATGCTCCTTCGTATCCTCCATCACAAGCCCCGGATCCATAAACAGAGCGCGACACACCTGCCCTGCCTCGGGGTATCGTAGGTATGATCCATTGACGAAATTCACGCTCGCCGCCAGGGACCATCACCAGTGATCCCGGTTCAACTTGCTGATTGACCAGGTCGATATCGTTTCCAGGCCAACCGAGGATATCTTCAGGGTTGGCATCGAAACGTGATGCAACCGATTCGATGGTGTCCCCATCTTGCCAGGTGTACAGAACTCCAGTTACCGGAGGTATATTTAATTTCATTCCAACAGAGATCATGTGGGGGTTGTCGTTCAACTGATCATAATTCGCCCATAACACACTTTCGGGTGATACGAAAAATCTTTCTGCAATCCCAAAAACCGAATCGCCCAACTCAATAATATAATGGTTAATTTCTTGTTGGGGTCGATCAGGTATGGTTGTATGCAGGTTTGAACTGCGATTGATAGCGTTGCCAGCTTCAGGTCCTGTGTTGATGGTTGGCGGAAGGGCGATATTTTCACGTCCTTCTATGGGAGGATCAACCTGGTCGAGTGGTGCGGTTGGACGTGGGGAGCTTATCTGGGGAGCATCCCTATCAATGAAGCTTCTTAGATTGCTGGAGTGACCGCTGAGCGTTCGCCAGCTCAAGAAAAGCACCAATACCACCAGGCTCAACGCGGTGAGCCAGGCGATGGTAGATATCAGGCGTTCGTATTTGTTTGATGGGGGCGTCGTCGTTGTCTCGGTCTCACCAGAGAGCGTTGCTTTCACATCAACCCTCTGAGAGAGTCTCCAGAAATTCCATGTTATCTTTGGTTTTTGCCAGGCGCTGGAGGATTGCTTCGGTCCCGGCCGCTTGTTCCATACCTGATCCTTGGGGAGGGGATTGGGTCAACTGGTCGTACATGCGGCGCATTAACCAAACGCGCGGGGTGATATCAGGACCTAGCAGCAGTTCTTCACGGCGCGTAGAAGAGCGAGCGATATCGATAGCCGGGAATACGCGTCGTTCTTGCAATCGGCGGGAGAGATGCAGTTCCATGTTTCCGGTTCCCTTGAATTCCTCGTACACCACATCGTCCATGCGCGAACCGGTGTCGATTATGCAGGTGGCGATGATGGTTAGAGAACCGCCGTCCTCGATGTTACGTGCCGCGCCAAAGAAACGCTTGGGAGGATACAGGGCGGATGGATCGATACCACCAGATAGTGTGCGGCCGGATGGTGTGACCACCAGGTTGTATGCCCGCGCAAGACGGGTGATCGAGTCCATCAAGATAACTACGTCGCGTCCTACCTCGACCAGGCGCTTGGCGCGCTCCAGTGCCATCTCGGCAACGCGCACGTGAGAGGTGACTGGTTCGTCAAAGGTAGAAGAGATTACTTCCGCATCCACGGAACGGTCCATATCGGTCACTTCTTCAGGACGCTCGCCTATCAGTGCGACCATCAGGTGCACCTCTGGGTTTTTCGTCGAAATTGCATTGGCGATTTCTTTGAGAATGGTGGTCTTACCTGCTTTGGGTGGTGAAACGATAAGCCCACGCTGACCGCGACCGATGGGCGTTACCAGGTTAATAAGCCGGGTTGCCAGTGTGTGGCGGTCTGTTTCCAGATCGAAGCGCCTGTCAGGAAATATGGGTACCAGTGACTCGAAAATATCCCGCTTTTTGCTGAGTTCTGGATCGATACCGTTGACGGTGACCACCTTCAGTAGCCCGTAATGGCGTTCTGATTCGCGAGGTGGACGCACGTTTCCAATCACCAGATCGCCGTTTCGTAATTTGTAGCGGCGGATTTGTGATTGGGAGACGTATACATCGTAGGGTCCAGGCCGGTACTGACCAGAGCGCAGGAATCCGATTCCCTCGCTCATGATCTCGAGTATCCCGCCGCGCATCTCCAGGCCTTGTTTCTCTGCTTCGGCTTGCTGGATGCGAAGAATTAGGTCTTCTTTTTTCAAGCGAGAGGCCTGGGGAACATCGAGATCGAGGGCTATTTGCCGTAATTGTGTTAAGGTTGTAGTTTCTAGTTCAAGTACTTTCATGATAAGTTTTCTCTTTGTTATGGGTTGTTATATTTCATTGAAGGTGGGTGTGCAAATGTGGTTGACATTCATTCTGGTGAATGCTGGGGGAAAAAACAAGTCGATAGACTGTTGAGCACAATTTGAAACTTGGGCACCTGAATGGGGGAATTACGTGTGCCAGCACATCGTATCATATATTATCGATTATCGCATGGGTAGCATCAGTATGCAAGCGAAACTCTTTTTGCGGGGGCGGCTGTTTCAGACTTCCATTAATATGAGTAGATTCAGGGATAACCTTTAAGCTCGGTTTGTTAGAGATACCTGATAAATCGTGGGTAAATAACCGGTTTACAATCCCAATAAATGGCTTGTTAATTTCGGCATAATTCCCCTGAACATTTACATTATAACACTAAAATATGAAACTTTGTCAAGTGTTGGTGCTTTAGCAAGGATACGGGTTTTAGTTGAAAACGGGGAGCGGTCTCCCTGAAAGAGCTTAAAGTGTTCCATGAACAACCTGACTGATCTAAACAATGAGTTTTGACGGAACATTAGTGGTATGTCAGGCATGAATCAACTACTTGAATATCAGGTGACTAGCTGTTTGACCGTCTTTTCCAATACTTACGCTTCCAGCCATCTCCGGTGGCTTCGAAACGCGACCATTGAAAATTGTGAGTGACCAGAAAATCATGCTCGGGATTATCCTTATCCACATTTCCAGGACATAGGATCACCGCGCCCCCCGGCTTCGTCACGCGTACCAACTCTTCGTTTTCCGCATCTGGGGATGTGCCGAAGACAAATCCGCCCATGGTCACGTCGGCAAAGCCATCCGGAAAGGGGATATCCGTGATTGTCCCATCCACCGGATAGATGTTGTTTAGCTTATTTCGTTTAGATTTATTCTTTATAAACTGCCGTAAGTTCCCTACTGGCTCT
>Ga0209013_10000661_pt1 | contig 31241 bp, 26 predicted proteins | sample Cruoilmetagenom2_FD_187291 | JGI IMG/M metagenome (GOLD analysis project Ga0209013, IMG submission 187291) | Oil polluted marine microbial communities from Coal Oil Point, Santa Barbara, California, USA - Sample 2 (SPAdes) (version 2) | ecosystem: Environmental > Aquatic > Marine > Oil seeps ...
TTGATCACTCCAATTGCGATGGAAAAAGGCCTTAAGTTTGCTATCAGGGAAGGCGGAAGGACAATCGGAGCAGGATCTGTTACCGAGATTATTGAGTAAAAGATGGGCAAAAGCGATAAACGTATTCAATTCCAGTTAATGTGCACTGAGTGCAGTGAGAAAAATTACTCAACGGTTAAGAATAAATCCAACACAACGGATAAGCTGAATTTGAGCAAGTATTGTCCGCGGTGCAGGAAGCATACACCCCATAAGGAGGTAAAATAGGTCAGTAGTTCAATTGGTAGAGCACCGGTCTCCAAAACCGGCTGTTGGGGGTTCGAGTCCCTCCTGACCTGTTTCTTTACATATGAAAAAAAAAAATTTGTTCAAGCGGATAGGGGAGTTTTTAACAGAGGTTAAAGGAGAACTTAAAAAAGTAACCTGGCCGACAAAAAATGACCTGATTAAGACAACTATTGCAGTTCTGATCTCTTCATTAATTTTCGGCGTGTTTCTTTTTGTGGTCGATATGATATTTTCAAGAGTAATTAACAGCATCATCGGTGTTTTTAAATAAGGATCATAATGTCTAAACAGTGGTATATAATACATGTTTTCTCCGGGGCGGAAGAATTTGTTGTGAAAGCGCTTAATGAGAAAATAAAAAAATTCAACCTTGAAGATATTATTTCAGAAATAGTTATCCCCAAAGAGAACGTAATAGAAATTAAAAGTGGAAAAAAAATTATAAGTGAAAAAAGATCTTTTCCCGGCTACATTCTGGTTAAAATGGAAATGAATGACAAAAACTGGTATTTTGTCAGAAATACTCCTAAGGTGACCGGTTTTGTCGGTTCAGGGAAAAAACCAATACCTCTTTCCGAGAAAGAGGTTGCTACAATACTTAAACATATCGAGGTGACGCAGGAAACACCAAAGCCGAAATATCACTTTGACGTAGGTGATGCAGTCAAGATAATTGACGGGCCTTTCATTAACTTCAACGGAGTTGTTGATGAAGTGCATGCAGAAAAGAACCTTCTCAAAGTTATTGTTACTATTTTCGGCAGACCTACTCCGGTAGATCTCACTGTCTTGCAGGTAGAAAAAATCTAGGAGAATTAAAATGGCAGAACCAAAAGGAAAAAAAGTAGAGACATCCTTTAAACTTCAGCTGCCCGCGGGGAAGGCTACACCGGCACCACCGGTAGGCCCGGCTCTGAGTCAACATCAGCTGAATATAATGGAGTTCGTTAACCAGTTTAATAAAGCTACTGCTAAAATGGAAGATGGAATGATAGTTCCGGCAGAAGTACTGGTACATCCGGATAAAACATTTACTTTAAGATTAAAGACGCCCCCGGCGTCTTATTTGTTGAAAAAAGCAGCGGGAATTATGAAGGGTTCCGGTGAACCGAATAAAACCAAGGTCGGGAAAGTTACAAGAAAGCAGATTGAAGAGATAGCTGCGATTAAAATGGAAGATCTTAATACTGATGACATTGCTCAAGCTTCATTAATTATTGAAGGTTCAGCGAGAAGTATGGGGCTGGAGGTTCAGAGATGAGCAAGCATGGGAAAGCATACAGAGAGAATAAAAATGGAATAGAAGATAGATTCCATACTGTTGAAGAAGCTTTTGAAATATTAAAGGGATTAAAAAAACCAAAATTTACTGAGTCAATGGATATCGCGATAAGATTGAATGTTGACCCTAAGTATCCTGATCAGATGGTAAGGGGCACGATAGTACTACCTCATGGTACTGGAAAAAAGAAGGTCGTACTCGTTATTGCAACCGGTGAAAAGCAGAAAGAAGCCGAAGAGGCCGGTGCAGATTTTGTAGGTGGCGAAGAGATGGCTGAAAAGATCCAGAAAGAGGGTTGGACGGATTTTGATGTTCTTGTTGCTGCTCCCGATATGATGGGTAAACTCGGAAGATTGGGTAAGGTTCTCGGACCGAAGGGATTAATGCCGAGTCCGAAAGCAGGTACAGTAACATTTAATATCAAAGAGGCTGTTGCAGAAATAAAGAAAGGACGGATTGAGTATAAGGTTGATAAGACCGGAATAATAAATACTTCGATCGGGAAAGCTTCCTTTGAGCCAGTACAGCTTACAGAAAATACAAAAGAGTTAATGTCGGCGATAGTAAAGGGAAGGCCTGCGAGTGTTAAAGGTAAATTTGTTGAATCAGTCTTTGTAAGTTCAACAATGAGCCCTTCTGTAAAGCTTGATATACAGCAGTTCGAAAAGAATTAGGAGAGAATAATGCCGAGTGATAAAGTATTAAAACAAAATAAGAAAATAGTTGATGAGATCGGTGCGGTTTTTGCTAATTCGGGAGTTTATTTTATCGATTACCGTGGTTTGAATGTTCCTGAAATTCAGGATCTCAGGAAAAAAATCAAGAAGATTGATTCGAGCTTCAAGGTTTTAAAGAACAGGCTTATTCTTAAGCATTTTGAGAAAGAGAACAAGGAGATCGGAAGAGATCTTTTCAGTGGACCGACTGCTGTTGCCTACTCAGATGAGAAGGTTGTTGAAGTAGCTAAAGTATTGTCCGAATTTGAGAAAGATTCAAAAAAGATAAAAATCAAATTCGGGTTTATTGATGAAAAATTTGTTAATGAGAAAGAGATCAGGGATGTCGCAAAACTGCCAGGTAAGGATCAGTTGATGTCTCAGCTCGTTTTCTCAATTGCACATCCGTTAAAGAAAATGGGGATGGCGTTGTCATCACCGTTACAAAATATGCTGATTTTAATGCAAAATTTAAAAGATAAAAAGGAAAAGGAGGAATTGAACAATGGCTGAAATGAAAAAGGAAGATTTCTTTAAACATCTTGACAAGTTAACTGTACTTGATCTTGCTGATTATATTAAAGAATTCGAGGAAAGATATGGAATTAAGGCTGAAATGGCAGCAATGCCGGCAGCCGGTGTGGCAGCAGCTCCTGCAGCAGCAGAAGCACAGGCTGAAGAGAAAACTGACTTCGATATAATACTTAAGAGCGTCGGCCCGAAAAAGATAAATGTTATTAAGGTTGTCAGAGAAGTAACAGATCTGGGTTTGAAAGAGGCAAAAGAAGTAGTTGATAAGGCTCCAGGTGAAATAAAAGCAGGAGTTTCAAAAGAAGAAGCAGATGAGATCAAAAAGAAATTTGATGATGTAGGGGCTGAGATCGAAATAAAGTAGATGTACGTATCCCGGAAGTCTGTAAAAAATAAAAATTAAAGGATAAGTATGCCAAAAAATAATAAGTATATTGATAGAATAAGTTTCTCAAAAATTAAGTCCCCGATTGAGATTCCGAATCTGTTGGATGTTCAGATAAAGTCATACAATACTTTTCTTCAGGTTGATGAGCTACCTGAGAAAAGAAAGAAAATCGGTATTGAAGGGGCTTTTAAGTCAATTTTCCCTATATCGGATTTTAAGGAAACTGCTATTATTGATTATGAATCATATTCTCTAGGAGATTATTCCTGTAAGTGTGGGAATCTCGAGGGAGAAGATCTGTCAAAACCTTTCTGCAATAAGTGTGGATCAGTTCTCAGGTCTGATGTAAAAGCAGGCTCTGAATCCATTTGCCCGGAATGTCTCAGCAGGGGGACTGTTGAGCACAGAACCTGTGAAAAGTGCGGAGACAGGGTTAGATTGAAGATGAAATATTCACCTGAAGACTGCCTTGATAAAGGTTTTGATTATTCAATTCCTTTGAAAGTTAAATTAAGGCTTGCTCTTTATGATGAAGACAAGAAGGGTGAAAAAGTAATTAAAGATGTAAAAGAACAGGAAATATTTTTTGGCGAAGTTCCTTATATAACAGACAGGGGAACTTTCATTATAAATGGTACGGAGAGAGCTGTAGTGTCGCAACTGCAGAGATCGCCTGGTGTTTACTTCCTTCCGGGAAAATCCAGAAGTGAGTTCAGTGCAAAAATAATCCCCGCAAGGGGTGCCTGGATCGAGATCGAGGAAAAGCTGCATTTACTTCAAATACGTCTTGATAAAAAAACTAAGAGGATCAATGTTACAACATTTCTAAAAGCTATGGGGCTGAGTGATGATTACGATATTATCAGAAACTTTTACACTGTGGTTCCAATGAAAGTTGAAGATGGAATCTTCTATATGAAAAACTCAAGATTTCTTAAAGATAACATACTGACAGCTCCTGTCGTTGATTCAAAAGGGAAAAAACTGCTTGAATCAGGGACTAAAGTAATGATCAAACATATCACCGATATGGAAAAAGCGGGTATTGAATATGTTCCTGTTGATATTGATCTTGTTGAAGATATGCATTCAGCAATTGACCTTGATGAAATTCTCAGAAGTAATGAACTTATTACTGTGACACAGATCAAAAAACTGAGAAAAGCAGACAGATCCTTCTCAGTTTTCTTTCCTGAGAGCGAAGAAGAGGAATTTGGTTCTATAATTGCTCATACTTTAAGAAAGGATAAGAAAAAGAAAGATATTGAACTTACTGAAAAGGTAGTAATTCAGTCAGAAGATGATATTGAGGACAGAGTCCCCAAAAATCAGAGTGATGCGTTTATCGAGATATTTAAAAAGTTAAGACCGGGTGAACCGGTAACACTTGAGGGATCAAAAAAGTTCTTCGAAAATATGCTCTACGATACAAGACGTTATGATCTTTCTTCTGTTGGAAGACTTAAACTTAATATTAAACTCGGACTTAAAGAGGATAATAAGCAGGACACATATGTCCTTACTCTTGATGATGTGGTTGAAATACTTAAGTACTATTTAAGATTAAAATATGACAGATCTCAAAAGATGTCAGTTGATGATATCGATCATCTTGCAAACAGAAGAATCAGAGGTGTTGGTGAGCTTGTTGAAAATGCTTTCCGTATTGGATTGTTAAGATTAGAAAAGATAATTAAAGAGAGAATCACAAATGCTGAAGATATTTCAATCCTTCTTCCAAGAGAATTGATCAACACTAAACCTGTTTTTGCTGCAATAAAGGAGTTCTTTGGGACCTCTCAGCTTTCACAATTTATGGACCAGACTAATCCATTGGCAGAAACAACGCATAAGAGAAGGATCTCTGCTCTGGGACCTGGCGGTCTCAACAGAGAAAGGGCTGGTTTTGAAGTAAGGGATGTTCACTCTTCTCATTATGGAAGGGTGTGTCCTATCGAAACTCCTGAAGGACCTAACATTGGACTTATCTCATCTTTTACAACTTATGCAAGAGTTAATGATTACGGTTTTATTGAAACTCCGTTGAGAAAAATTATAGATAGCAAAGTTACAGATCACTTTAAAATACTTCATCCAGGCGGATCTGATTATAAACTAAATGATATTGTTGAAGAGAATGAACTTGAATCGCAAATAAGTAAATTAAAAAAAAGCAAAAAAGAGATACCTGTATTTGAATATCACCCTTTCTATCTTACAGCATGGGAAGAAGAGGGATTTGTAATTGCACAGGCTAATGCAAAATTTGATGATAAAGGTAATTTCCTGACAAAAAGGGTGAATTCACGTAAAGGAAGTGAAACCCTGCTTTGCGATCCATCTGAATTGGATTATATTGATATTTCCCCGAAACAGATCGTTTCGGTATCTGCTTCTTTGATACCATTCCTTTCGCATGATGATGCAAACAGAGCATTAATGGGATCGAACATGCAGAGGCAGGCAGTTCCGCTTGTTTCTCCTACTACTCCGATAGTCGGGACCGGAATGGAATATAAACTGGCAAAAGATGCCGGAAGTGTCATCGTATGCAAAAGATCAGGTATAGTTATGAATTCAGATGCAGAGAGAATCATTGTTAAAGTTGATGAAGGGAACTCTAAAGCAATTTCATCGGATATCTCTGCAGATCTTTATGAATTAAAGAAATTCAGAAGATCGAACCAGAATACACTGATAAATCAGAGACCGCTTGTTAAAGCAGGAGAGAAAGTTGTTGAAGGTCAGGTCCTTTGTGACGGTCCTGGAACAGATAAAGGTGAACTTGCACTTGGCCGAAATGTTCTTTGTGCATTCCTCCCATGGCGCGGATATAATTATGAGGATGCTATAATTCTTAGTGAAAAACTTGTTAAGAAATCTGTGTTTAATTCTATATACATTGTTGAAGAATCAATTGAGGCAAGGGAAACTAAGCTTGGTAAGGAAGAGATCACTCCGGATATCCCTGGTGTATCAGAAGGGAGTCTTAGAAATCTTGATGAAAATGGAATTGTCCGGATCGGTGCTAAAGTTAAACAGGGAGAAATACTTGTAGGTAAAGTCTCTCCTAAAGGTGAAACTCAGTTAACTCCTGAAGAAAAGCTTCTTAAAGCAATTTTCGGAGAACAGGCTTCAGATATAAAAGATACTTCATTGTATTGTCCTCCCGGTGTTGAAGGTACTGTTATTGATGTTAAAATATTTACGAGACGGGGTGTCGATAAGGGTGCAAGATCACAGGAAATTGATGAGCTTGAAATAAAGAAGTTAGAAAGATATGAAAATAATGAGAAGAAGATACTCAAATCTCACAAATTTGAAAATGTCAGGCTTGCCTTGGCCGAAACAGTTTTGAAAAAAAATATAACAATTGAATCTGAAAAAATAAAAAAGGGGACTAAGATCCCGGAAAAGGTCCTTAATGACCTGGATGATGAAATGATCACCTTGCTGAAGAAGGGCCTTGCTGATAAGGATGCTGAAAAGATAAAAGAAATAGAATCTAAAACCAGGCTCTATATTGATGCTTTAAAAAGGGAAAAACATGAAAAGATCGAAATGGTAAAGAAAGGTGATGAATTTGCACCTGGGATCATTAAGGTTGTAAAAGTTTTTATAGCTGTAAACAGATCAGTTTCGGTCGGAGATAAAATGGCCGGAAGACATGGCAATAAGGGTGTTGTTGCACGTATCCTTCCTGAGGAAGATATGCCGTTCCTCGAAGATGGGACACCGGTTAATATAATACTTAATCCTCTGGGTGTTCCCTCGAGAATGAATGTGGGACAGATCCTTGAATTGATCCTCGGATGGGCCGGGAAAAAACTCGGGAAACATTTTGAAACTCCTGTTTTTGATGGTGCAACAGACGAAGAAATTAAGAAATATATGTTGGATGCAGGTTTACCCGAAGATGGGAAAGTAACATTGTATGATGGAGTTACCGGAGAACCTTTCAGTAACAAGATAACAGTGGGATATATGTACGTAATGAAACTTGAGCATATGGTAGATGATAAGATCCATGCAAGGTCGACCGGACCATATTCGCTTATTACTCAGCAGCCTCTTGGCGGTAAAGCTCAATTCGGCGGACAGAGAGTTGGTGAAATGGAAGTATGGGCATTCGAAGCTTATGGTGCAGCTTACCTCCTTCAGGAAATACTTACAATTAAGTCCGATAATATCAGCGGTAGAAATGATATCTATTCGGCGATAGTAAAAGGTACAATGGATTTCAAACCAGGCATACCTGAATCTTTTAATGTTCTGATAAAAGAGCTAAAGAGTCTTACACTTAATATGGAACTTATTAAGAGAGAAAAAGGCAGTGATGAAGAAAAAGTTGCTGAAAATATTGCCAACATTTCTTAAAGGAGATGAATAATAATGCAAAGGATTAGAAAAGATAAGCCTGAAGTAAATGTAATGGATTACGATAGGGTTAAGATAAGTATCTCTTCACCGGAAACAATCAAAGGATGGTCCTCCGGAGAGGTTACAAAACCGGAAACTATTAATTACAGGACCTTCAAGCCAGAGAGAGACGGACTTTTCTGTGCAAAAATATTTGGTCCGACTCAGGATTTCAGTTGTCTTTGCGGGAAATATAAAGGACTGAAGTATAGAGGGATCATCTGTGAAAAATGCGGTGTTGAAGTCACCCTTTCTTCTGTTAGAAGAGAAAGGATGGGACATATTGAACTTAATTCTAAAGTTGCTCATATATGGTTCTTTAAGGGAGTCCCTTCCAGAATCGCAGTATTGCTTGAGATCACAGGGAAATCACTTGAAAACATAGTATATTTTGAAAATTATATTGTAACAGATCCTGGACAGGTACCTGATCTTAAAGAGAAACAGATCCTTTCTGAAGAAGAATACATGGAGCTTATTGAAAAATATGGAAACGATTCTTTTAAAGCGGGAATCGGTGCCGAGGTTGTATATGAATTATTAAAAAAGATCGATCTTGAAAAAGAAGTTATTGACCTTAAATCAAGGTTAAGTGTTGAGAAATCTATACAGAAAAAGAAAATAATGGCAAGGCGCCTGAAACTTACGGAAGATTTCTTTCTTTCAGGAAATAGACCGGAATGGATGATACTCGATATCGTTCCTGTACTACCTCCGGATTTAAGACCTCTGGTAAGACTTGATGGTGGCAGATTCGCTTCTTCGGATCTCAATGATCTTTACAGAAGAGTAATAAACAGAAATAATAGATTAAAAAAACTTCTGGATCTGAAAGCTCCTGAACTTATTATTAAGAATGAGAAGAGGATGCTTCAGGAATCTGTAGATGCACTTTTTGATAATCAGAAACGTAATAAAAGCTATATGAGCTCTCAAAAAAGACCTCTTAAATCACTCTCTGATTCATTAAAAGGAAAACAGGGACGTTTCAGACAGAATCTGCTTGGGAAGAGAGTAGATTATTCGGGTAGATCTGTTATTGTTGTTAATCCAAAACTAAAATTGGAAGAATGTGGAATACCGAAAAAAATGGCAATCGAATTATTTAAGCCGTTTATATACAATAAACTTGAAAAAAAAGGTGTTGTTACCACTCTCAGAGTAGCCAGGACCTGGGTCGAAGAGAACAGGACAGAAGTTTGGGATGCACTTGATGAGGTAATTAAAGAACATACTGTTCTGCTTAACAGAGCTCCAACCCTTCACAGACTGGGAATACAGGCATTCAAACCTCATCTGGTAGAAGGAAATGCGATAACATTACACCCTATGGTTTGTCCTGCGTTTAATGCAGACTTTGATGGTGATCAGATGGCAGTACATGTTCCGCTGTCACTTGAGGCTCAAGCTGAATCGAAACTTCTAATGTTGTCAACAAATAACATTTTGAATCCTGCAAATGGTAAACCGCTTGCAGTGCCAACTCAGGATATGATACTTGGTTTTTATTACCTGACTTTCTTTAAAAAAGGGCTAAAAGGCGAAAATATGATCTTCAGTTCTCAAAAAGAAGCCTTAATGGCTCTTGAAAATAAGATCATTGATATAAATGCAAAGATCAGGGTTAGATATACCGGAAAACTTAGGAATCTTGATTCTTATCCTCTTGATGATCAGGATGTTGCAAATTGTCCCGAAACTGAAATCAAACAGGGTGACAATCGATTGCTTGTAACCACTCCGGGTAGAATTATTTTCAATCAGCTTTTACCGGAGGCAACGCCATATATTAATGGTTTATTAAAGAAAAAAGGAATTCAGAACATTGTTTCCTATATCTATCTTGTACAGGGATTTGATGCTACTGTTGAAACTCTTGACAAACTAAAAGAAGCTGGTTTTGAATATGCAACAAGAGCAGGATTTACAATTGGTATATCAGATCTGGTTGTTCCTGATGAGAAGGAATTGATAATTAAAAATACTGAAGCAGAACTTGATAAGATAGAACAGAAGTATTCAAAAGGGCAATTGACGGCTGGAGAAAGACATAACACAATAATTGATAAATGGAGTAAGGCAACTGATAACATTAGAGAAAAGATGTTTGATAACATGAAGAAGATCAGTTATGAAGGAGAAAGTATAAATCCACTTTTTGTTATGTCAGATTCAGGTGCAAGGGGAAGTCAGGATCAGTTAAAACAGCTTGCAGGTATGCGTGGTCTGATGGCGAAGCCTTCCGGTGAGATACTTGAAACACCTATTACAGCTAATTTTAAAGAAGGTTTATCGGTTCTTCAATACTTCATCTCTACACATGGGGCAAGAAAGGGCCTAGCCGATACTGCACTTAAAACTGCAGATGCGGGTTATCTTACAAGAAAACTTGTTGACGCAGCTATTGAAGTGATTGTTAAGGAAGATGATTGTGGTACGATAAACGGACTTGATGTTTCTGCAATAATTGAGAATGGTAAAGAGATTGAACCGTTCATTGAAAGGATAATCGGAAGATTTGCTGCTGAAGATATATTATCCCCTGACGATCCGAAAAAAATCATTGTAAAAAACAATGAACTAATAGATGAATATTCAGCCAGAGAAATAATAGATAGCGGTATTCTCAGATTAAAAATCAGATCAGTTATTTCCTGCGAAACTGAGGCCGGTGTCTGCAGAAAATGTTACGGTAGAAATCTTTCAAATGGAAAATTAATAAATCTTGGGGAAGCAGTTGGTATCATTGCCGCTCAATCGATCGGAGAACCTGGAACTCAGTTAACAATGAGAACCTTTCATATCGGTGGTGTTGCATCCGGTACTGAGAGTCAAACCAGAGTTAATGCTACTTATGATGGAAAAATAATTTATACAGATCTTGAGGTAATTAAAAATAAGGATAAAGAACTGATTGCAATGAACAGAACAGGTTCAATAATGATTCAGGATTCAAAGAAAAGAGAGAAAGCTATTTATCCTGTTGCTTACGGCTCAATTCTTCTTGTTAAGGATGGCCAGACTGTTAAGAAAGGTGATCTCTTAATGCAATGGGATCCATTTGTTAATGCAATTCTTACCAGAGAAAATGGTATTATTGAACTTAAGGATCTCGAAGAGAATATTTCTTTTGTTAATGAGAGGGATGAAACTACTGGTATGATAACTCCTATTGTTATTGATATAAGTAATGAGAAATTAAGAGATGAACTTCAACCTCAGATCATAGTAAGAAACAAAAAAACAAATAAGATAATCAGAAAATTCCTTCTCCCTGTTAATGCACATTTGACAGTTAAAGACGGGGAAGAAGTTAATGCAGGCGGAATACTTGCAAAAATACCTTCGGAATCTGCGAAGACTAAAGATATCACCGGAGGTCTTCCAAGGATCACAGAGCTTTTTGAAGCGAGAAAGCCGAAACTTCCAGCAAAAATGGCTCAAATTGACGGTACTGTTCAATATGGAAAACTTTTAAAGGGATCACGAAAACTAACAATAATTCCGGATGATACAAATGTTAAACCTGATGAACATAATATCCCGAGAGGTTCTTACATCATTGTAGGAGATGGAGATAAGATCCAGGCAGGAACTCCATTAATGGATGGCCCGCTTGATCCTATTGATATACTTACTGTATTGGGTGAAATAAAACTTGCTGAATATCTTATTAAAGAAGTTCAGGAAGTTTACAGATTACAGGGAGTTGCAATAAATGACAAACATATTGAGATCATAGTCAGGCAGATGATCAAATGGCGCCGTATAGAAGAAATTGGAAACACAAAATTCATCTCAGACCAGATTATTGAAAAATGGAAATTTGCCAACGAGAACCAGAAAGTTGTTTCAGAGGGAGGAAAACCTGCTAAGGCAAAACCTCACCTTTTGCCCATTTCCCGTGCTGCTCTTGCATATGAAAGTTTTATATCAGCTGCCGCTTTTCAGGAAACCACAAAGATTCTTACCGAAGCTGCAATTGAAGGAAAGGTGGATAAACTTCTAGGTATTAAAGAAAATGTCACTATGGGTAGATTAATTCCTGCAGGTACCGGATATCCTCTCTATCAGGATTTATCTACTAAAGATAAAGGAAGTGAACTTCTCGAAAAAGCTGCGGAATAAGATTCGACTTCTAAAACTCTGAGAGTTAAGTCAAAATTGCTTAACATAAAAGACAGCTTTGAATATTAGTGCTATTACAATAAACAGAGAAAAATAAATAACCTTATATTCTTTATTTTTCATATAATAAGAGATATTGAATCCTCCGAAGCTAATTTTCTTTATGCTTGGGAAAAATGTATTTAGTCCTTTTGACCAGGTATCATATTTTGGCCCGAATATTTTTCTCATCCGGTTCCTTTCCATAACCATTAAGGCAGGAAAAAATACAATATAATATATTGCTATAATAGTATAGGAGTAAATGCTATTTGCAGCAATAGCAATGCCAACACCCAGAATAAAACTTCCGAAATATAAAGGATTTCGTGATAGCGCGTATGGTCCATTTGTTGCAAGCTCCGAATTCTTGTTAATAAAACCGGAAGCCCAGGCGCGGAAAAAAGTGCCGAGCATAATGAAGAAAAAACCTAGTGCTATCGATTTTGCATCAGGTTTTGCAAAAAAAAGGACTATGAATAAACTTACTATACCAACAAATGCGCGATACCTTTCGAAATATTTTTTAAACTTTTCCATATTCAGCTCTTGTTTCAGTGATTTAAGTCTATATTCAGTATATCACACCTCGAGGATGAATTCTATTTAATTTTGTTGAAATCCATGTATCACTGTACTATAATAATAGTACAAGATGAACACCGTAAATTCAAAAATTAAATTCAAAGTGGAAACTGATTCCCCAGTACCCCTTTATGAACAAATAAAGCGTGAGATCAAAATAAATATTTTGTCCGGTATCTTGCAGGCTGATGAGAAACTTCTTCCGATCAGGGAGTTAGCAAAAAATCTGAAAGTGAATCCGAATACAATAGTTAAAGTGTACTATCAGCTTGATAGTGAAGGATTCCTTTATTCGAGGCCCGGACAGGGTTATTTTGTTAAAAGGGGAAGTGAAGAAGATAATACGGAAGAGAGGAAAATATTCCGTACTATTACTGATGAATACCTGAAAAAGGTAACAGATCTGGGATTTTCCCTTGAATATATAACTAAACATTTAAATACACGAAAAAAAAAATTAAAATAGTATAATGGATAATATACATTTTTATATTTCAATATAAAATATTTAATAAATAGCCGGAGGTTAACATGGGAAATGACATGATTTGGGCAATAACCGGGATCGTTCTGATTTTTATTGAATTCTTTATTCCGGGACTGGTTATAATTTTTTTCGGAGCAGGAGCACTTGTAACAGCTCTTCTTTCGTTTATAATAGGTGATCTGTTCTCTCTGCCCCTTCAATTACTGACTTTTACAATAACTTCATTGCTATCTCTGTTATTACTTAGAAAGTATATGAAGAATGTTTTTAAGGGAAAACTGGAAAGTGAGAATGATGGTACTAATTTCAATATTGAAATTGGTAAAGTTGTCCCTGTTGTTGAATTTATACAACCAGGTGAAGTAGGGGGTAAAGTAAAATATCAGGGGACTATATGGAATGCACAATCAGACATTTCTGTTGCCCCGGGTGAAAGTGTTAAGATAACTGGTAGCAGGAATCTGACTTTATTCGTTAAAAAAATAAAAAAGGAGAATTAGTTATGGAAATAATTGCAGGAATTTTAGCATTTTTAGTTATTGTTACAATTTACAGGACGGCAAGAATTGTACCGAATCAGTGGGCTTATGTGGTTGAACGTCTCGGGAAATATGCAGGTACACTTGGGCCTGGATTTCATATTCTTATTCCATTCATTGATAAGGTCGCATACAAACACAGCCTTAAGGAAGTTGCCATTGATGTACCACCACAAAGTTGCATAACAAAAGATAATATTTCTGTTGAAATAGATGGGGTTCTGTATTTAAGAGTAGTTGATCCTGTAAAGGCAAGTTACGGCATCAGGGATTTCAGGTATGCAATTGTACAGCTTGCACAGACGACAATGCGTTCAGAGATCGGTAGGATCGAATTGGATGTTACTTTTGAATCCAGAGATAACATTAATACCCAGATCGTTCAGGCCGTTGATGAAGCATCAGACCCATGGGGAATCAAAGTTACAAGATATGAGATCAAAAATATTGATACTCCTCAGACCATCAGAGATGCAATGGAAAAGCAGATGAGAGCTGAGAGAGAAAAACGTGAGCAGGTTGCAATTTCCGAAGGAGATAAGATAGCCAAGATCAACCGTGCTGAGGGGCAGAAACAGGAAACTGTAAAATATTCCGAAGGTGAAAAGATAAAACGGGAAAATGAGGCTAAAGGTGAGGCTGCAGCAATTCTTGAAGTTGCCCGTGCTACTGCGGAGGGGATAAGAGAAATATCACTCGCAATGAATCAACCGGGTGGAAAAGATGCCGTCAGCATGAGAATTGCAGTCGATTGGATCGAATCTTTTAAAACACTGGCAAAAGATACTAATTCAATGATCATTCCTGCCAACCTTACAGATATAGCGAGTATTACTTCAATACTGAACAACGCATTTGAGTTTAGTAAAAAGAAGGAAACAAAATCCTGATAAAGTAAAATTAAACTTCATTTATCCGGGCTGTTGGATATAGATTTCTAATATGTTATAAATATATAAAATTTATTAGTAGGTTTTATTCATGAATTTAAAACCGGAAATACCAGGCTATCAGATAGAAAAAGAAATTGCTCAGGGAGGAATGAGCAGAATTTATGCTGCTTTCGACAGGATAAGGGACCGGAAAGTAGCTCTGAAAGTATTTTTCCCTTCAATGGCTAACGAGAAGGATGCGAGAGCAAGGTTTATTTCGGAAGGAGATATACTTTCAAAACTTAATCATAAAAACATAGTACCCGTTTATGACGTGGGAAGTTATGGAGATCTTAACTATATTGCCGTAGAATTTCTTGAAGGAAAGAGCCTTAAAGAGAGGATTATTCCCGGGAAAAGTAACAGAATAAGTGTTACAGAATCGCTAAAAGTTATAAGGGAAATATCCGGAGCCCTTGAATATTCTCATTCCAAAGGGCTAATTCACAGGGATATTAAACCTGAAAATATATTATTTAGAAATAATGGTACACCTGTTCTTGTTGATTTTGGAATAGCTAAAGATTATTCACAAAACAAAAATTTTACAATGACAGGTACATCTATTGGTACTCCTTACTATATGAGTCCTGAACAGATAAAGGGACATCCTCCAGATCCACGAAATGATATTTACAGTCTCGGTATAGTCTTATTCGAGATGCTCACAGGAGATATACCCTACAAAGGAACAGACATTATCACAGTTGCTATGAAACATGAGAGGGATCCTATCCCTTCTCTTCCATCTAAAACTGCATTCCTGCAGCCTCTTCTAAACCGGATGATGGCAAAAAAAAGTAAGAACCGCCCGGGAAGTGGTAGTGAAGTTATAGAATTGATCGAAGAAGTAAGTAAAACATTGGGAGTAGGTACACCCTGGATAGAACCGGAACGAAAGGTTCAAAAAATAAGAAGGTTCGTTTTGAAATTGATCTTTTTCATATTTATCTTCCTGATACCTTTTATTTCCGGACATCTGATAAAAAAAATGGATGATGTTAAATTGAAGGAGAAAACGCAGGTCTCTAAAAATGAAATCCCGGGACAAAAGGAAACAAAGCCAGTAAGGACCCCCCGGGGAAATCTGCCCGATGTGATATTAAGATCAAAAAGATGGAAAGTGAGTGCAAAAGTGCTGGCTCAGATTTTTAAGAAATACAATTTTTACGAGGCAGATCTGAATCCTGCCGGCAACTTTGTGAACAAATTCAGAACAGAGGTCTCAAGGCAGGAGAAAGTAGTAATAGATGCTAAGACCGGATTGATGTGGGATTTCAGAGGTTCTTTCAAATCCATGAATATAAGTTCTGCACGGAAATGGGTCATTGAAATGAATAAAAATAAATTTGCCGGTTTCTCGGACTGGAGGCTTCCCACCATTGAGGAGGGGGCTTCGCTACTTGAAAAGAAGAGGTGGTATGGTGGTCTTCATATATATTCTGTTTTTTCTATAGTTCAAAAGGAGATATGGACATCAGATATAAAAGAGGATGAAAACAGCAATTGGATAATCAGTTTTAAAAAAGGTAAAGTAAGAAATATATCCCTTTTTCGGAAAAGATCATTTGTAAGAGCTGTTAGAAAAGTAAACCATTAATTTTATTCAGACTATAATAGGAGATGATCTTTTCTTAATGATTTTGCCCAAAGAGTAAATTATCTGATTAAATGCTATAGTATTTTTTGCAAAGGAGGGGGAAATGAGTTTAATTTCTGCTGTAGACATAAATAAAGTATATAAATCAGGAGAGATCAAGGTGCCGGCTTTGAGATCGGTCAATTTTGAAATTGAATCAGGATCCTTTATCTCTTTTATCGGTCCGTCAGGAAGTGGCAAAACGACTCTCTTAAACTTGATCGGTTGTCTCGACAAGCCAACATCAGGGAGGCTTGAAGTTGCAGGAGAATCAACTTCAGATCTTTCAAGAAGAGGAGCAGCATCTTTCAGGGGGAAAAATCTGGGTTTTATTTTTCAGGATTTTAATCTGATTCCTGTATTAACAGTTTATGAAAATGTGGAATATCCTTTGCTAATAGTTCAGAATCTGCCTTACAAAGAGAGAAAGCATCGTGTTCATTCACTATTGGAAAAGGTCGGGATGATAGCACAGATGAATAAATATCCTGATCAGATTTCAGGAGGGCAAAAGCAGAGAGTTGCAGTTGCCAGAGCATTAGTTTCGAATCCGAGACTGGTTCTTGCTGATGAGCCCACTGCCAATCTGGATAGTAAGACAGCATTTATGGTTATAGATATAATGAGGCAAATGAGAGATGATTTCGGTGTTACTTTTATTTTTTCAACACATGATCCGAAAATAGTTGGCGAAGTTGAAACACTATATACTCTGGAAGACGGGTTACTAGTTAATACTTCAGTTGGCAAAGGAGGTAGAAATGATTAAATTATTTAAGATAGCCTTGAGAAATCTGATAAGATTCAAACGAAGGACACTCCTGACAACTTCACTTATTGCTATCGGAGTATTATTCGTTTTGGTTTTTATCGCAGCCTCCAGCTCATTTAGCAATATAATTATCGGGCAGATCACCGATTCGATGCTTGGACATATTCAGATCCATAAAAGAGGGTATATGGCTTCGATTGATAGCTTGCCTCTTACAATGAATTTAAATGAAAAAGCATGGAAACAATTCCGGTCTGCAGCAAAGGCAATCCCCGAGATAGAATCTATATCGCCCCGAATTAAATTCGGTGGAATGTTCAGTAATTATATGGACAGCACTAATATCAGGATCAATGGAGTATATCCCGATATGGAGATAGCTACGATCCCTCTTCTTTTATCAAGAGTGAATAAAGGTGAGAAAGCAATAAAAAAAGGGGAAATTCTGATCCCGGAGCTACTTGCAACCGGATTGAAAGTAAAAGTAGGGGATTCAGTTGTAGTGATTGCTACAAATAAAGATGGATCGGTAAACGGAAAATCATTCAAAGTAGGTGGCGTAATTGACAGCGTAACCGGGCCTGGTGGTAGAGATGGATATATTCATATTGAAGATGCAATGGATATTTTAAGGATAGATCAACTTGAAGTTAGTGAAGTGGCTATCCGGATCAATGATTTTTCTAAATTAAATAAAATCAATGATCAATTAACTGAAATATTATCAGAAAACAAAACTAAACAGGGTAAACAGATGTTTGATGTACGAACCTGGGAGAAATTGTCACCTTTTTATAATATATCAAAAATGATCGATATAATGACCATTTTTATAAAGATCATGTTAATCGCTATTGTCCTTGTAAGCATTATGAATGTTATGATAATGGCTGTTTATGAGCGGATACGAGAGATAGGGACCATTTCTGCACTTGGTACAATGCCTGAGAAAATACTTGCGCTATTTCTCATAGAGGGGTTCTCTCTCGGAGTCGTAGGAGTAATTGCGGGCAATATACTTGCTTTATTGTCTATATTCATTATGAATATGAGTGAAATTACATTTAATTTCAGCAGGCAGACCGGATATGTCCTTGCTCCTGAATTAAAGATAGGTGACATAATATTTGTATCAGTTGTTGTTATCATTATGTCGGTTTTTGCAACCCTTCAGCCTGCAATAAAGGCTGCAAAGATGGAACCTGTTGATGCTTTAAGGCATGTATAAAATAAAAGGATGAAAATAAAATGAGAAAAAAAACATTAATTTTATTAGTTTTGATACTAAGTTTGTTTTTAGTGACAAATGGGCAGATGTCTGATGCTGATAAATTATTATTGAAAGTTGACAGAAATCTGAACCCTGAATCATATGAGTCTTATAAAAAATTGATCAACATTGAGCCAAACGGAAGAAAAAAAGAATTTATCCTTTTTACAGTAAAAAAGGGGAAGGATAAAGTGGCAGCTCTCTTTATTTCACCTGCAAGTGAAAAAGGTCGTAGCACTTTGCGGATGGATGAAAATATGTGGTTGTATATTCCAAATATCGGAAAACCTGTAAGAATAACGAGCTTACAATCAGTTGTAGGGGGAATATTTAATAATGCTGATATACTCAGACTAGACTATTCAGAGGAATATTTTGTGGAATCTACAGATGAAGTAGCCAATGGAATAGTTATACTTAATTTAAAAGCAAAAACAAATTCGGTTGCTTATGATAAATTAAAAATGTGGGTGGATAAGAAAAAAACCCTTCCTGTAAAGATAGAGTGTATGACTCAATCTTCAATGTTAATTAAAACAATTTATTACAAACAAATTAAGAAATTCAGTAAAGGTATCACAAGGCCTTCAGTAATTGAAACCGATAGTCCTTTGCACAAAGGATATAAATCCGTGATGATATTTGCGGGATTAAAATCAAGGAAATTTAAGGATGAAGTGTTTACTCTTTCATTCATGCAGAACCTTGATTCTTTAAGATAAGTGCGTAAATTAATAATAATTCTGATATTTTTCCTTTTTGCTGCAAATATTTTAAATGGAGATGAGGAATATTCATTTGATCTGTCTTCGGTGAAAAAAAAATCTTTTGAGTATAACGGGTATTTTGAATTTCGTCCGGTTTTGTCTGTCTTAAATAAAGATTCCAGAGTTTATTTCCTCAATTTTTATAATATTGATGAGGGATCAACATTAAATGAATATAATTTTAATTTGTTATTTAACCTTTCTTATGAAAAAGGGATTTTTCGTGCAGTCACTACTTCAAATATATTGATTGCAAATAAATTTGAGGGATGGGAAAACAAGATATCATTTTATGAGTCTTACATATCAATTAAACCTTCTAATTCGCTAAGTTTAAATATTGGAAAGAAACGAATGAAATGGGGGAAAGGTTATGCATGGAATCCCGCTGCTTTTGTAGACAGGCCTAAAAATCCAAATGATCCCGAATTGGCATTGGAGGGATTTGTAGTGTTTTCATTTGAATATACAAAAAGTTTTAAAGGAGCTCTAAAGACTTTGTCAATTTCTCCTTTAATTTTGCCTGTAAATGAAAACATTAATTCAGAGCTTGGTAACCTGAGCATGTTTGTTTTCGGTGGGAAAATATATCTTTTGCTGATCAATACTGATATTGATTTGATGTTCTTATCAGGAGCGAATTTTAATGACAGGTTTGGAGTTGATTTCTCAAGAAATATTTCTTCTAATATTGAGGTCCATGGTGAGTTTTCATTTATTCCGGGTCTGGATCAATCTGAAAGGGTAAGTTTTTTATTAGGGACACGATTCCTGACAAGAACAGACATAACATTTATTTTTGAATATTACAAAAATGCCCGGGGGTTGAGTACCAGTGATTTCGCTGAATATTATTTAGAGATCGATGATGCCTATAAACTTTATCTTGAAACAGGAGAATCAGATCTGATTGAACAAATAAAGGAATCGACAGAACCGGCATTTCGATCTTTTGCATCAATGAGAGAGTATCTATATTTGAGAATAAGTAAAAAAGAGCCTTTTGACATTCTTTATCTCACCCCTTCTATTACTGCAATTTATAATTTAGGTGATACTAGTTTTTCTTTTGCTCCTGAATTAATTTACTCTCCACTGACCAATCTGGAATTTCGGGCAAAGATCTCCCTGTTTTTTGGGAAAAGTGGCTCCGATTTTGGAGAGAAACAAAATAAATTCCGATTAGAATTCCGTGGCCGCTACTATTTTTAATATCTTGGCAGTATTCATATTAAATAGCGTGTGATTCTTATTTCGAATCCGCTGTATCATTATACAACCATGAACTTTTATTAAAATTTTATTATTTATTTCAGAATTAGTGAAAAAATCATTTAGTACTTGTATTTATAAAATACAGGACTATAATGGTCTTATATAAATTATGGAAATTATAAGGAAAAAAACTGATTATGCTTTCCGATTGATGCTTAATCTTTCGATGAATTTTAGAAAAGGTGCTGTTTCAGCACGTGTATTGTCGAAAGAAGAAAATGTGTCTTACCAATTGACCTGCAAACTACTTCAGCAGCTTCATGATGCCGAATATATTGATAGTAGTATGGGTCCGAAAGGCGGATACTTTCTCACTAAATCTCCTTCAGAAGTATCACTGGCAGATATTGTCAAGGTGATCCAGAGTCCTATCCGATTAAGGGATTGCTTACTTGGAATTTCTGATTGCCCTAAAAATTCTATTTGTTCTATTCAGAATGAATTACACAAATTGGGGGATTATATTAATGATTTTCTAAATAATTTAACATTAGATCAGCTAATGAAAATTCGGACCCCTGGATGTGATAATAAAAAAGAATTTTTAATGAATAAAGAATTCAACAAAGAAGTTTAAATAAATAAGGAGGATATATATGAAAAATTTTTTAATTTTTTTATTCGTAAGCTTATTAATTTTCCCGCTTTTCTCCGGGGATAAATGTGTAACGTGCCATAAGAAGCTTACACCATCGATTGTTACTGATTGGGAATTAAGCAAACACAGCAAGAATGATGTCGGGTGTGCAACCTGTCACGGTGAAGAACATTTTTCAAAAGCCACGGTTTCCAAAGTCAAAACAATCACTCCTGATACTTGTGCTCAATGTCATGAAGAAAGAGTTGCTGAGTATAAGAAAGGAAAACATGCACTCGGTTGGGCGTCATTTAAAGCAATGCCGACGACTCATATGAAACCTATGGAATTAATTGATGGGATGAAAGGCTGCGGATCTTGCCATAAGATCGGGATGAAATCTGAGAAAGAGATTAAATCACTTAAAGAAGCAGGGGAAGTATTTGGGCATGCTGCCTGCGATTCTTGTCATACCAGGCATACATTCTCTGTCAAAGAGGCAAAACAACCTCAGGCTTGTCAGACATGTCACATGGGATTTGACCATCCGCAATGGGAGATGTATTCCTCTTCAAAGCACGGAGTTAGAGCATTGTTAAAACAGAGTGGAGTACTTCCTGAAACGACAGCTGCTCCGACCTGTCAGGATTGTCATATGCAAGATGGTAATCATGAAGTTAGAACGGCATGGGGATTTCTTGCAGTTAGATTGCCTTTACCTGAAGATCCTCAATGGAAAGCTGATCAGATAACAATACTTCAGGCTCTTGGTGTACTGGATCCTGATGGAAAACCAACGGGTAGGCTGGATGTTGTCAAAGCAGCAGATGTTGCCAGATTAACTCAGGAATCATTTGACAAGGAAAGGAATAAAATGATCAAAGCCTGTTCAGAATGTCATTCTGAAAATTTTGCCAGAAATGAATTGAAAAAGGGTGATAACATAATAAAAGCAGGAGATAAGCTTTTTGCTGAGGCTATACGTATTATTGCAGGGTTATATAAAGACGGATATTTGAAAAAACCTGATAGTTATAAATATGCATTTCCTGATCTTCTTACTTTCCATGATGCGCCTACAAGGATAGAACAAATTTTATTCACAATGCACTTAAAACACAGAATGAGATTATTTCAGGGTGCTTTCCATATGAATCCTGATTATTCATTATGGTATGGATGGAACGAAATGGTACAAGATCTTTCTGAGATCAAAGAGAAAGCTGCAGAATTGAGAAAACATAAAAAGATGTAAATAGTATTTATCGAAGCTCCCTGCCTGCTGGTGGGGGGCTTTTTCTCCACCTTTCACATGAATGTGAAAAAAAGAAACGGAGAGTCAGGGATTACACCCTCATTCATTACTCGGGTGCCTTCGGTTCCCTCACAGATGCTCGGTCATGAAGATCCACTTAAAGGGGGATCTTTCAAACCCCGGAAATGGAATTAAATCAGGACTAACGTTCCATTTTTTCACATGAATGTGAAAAAAAGAAACGGAGAGTCAGGGATTCGAACCCCGGGAACCCGTTAAGGCTCAACGGTTTTCAAGACCGCCGCATTCAACCGCTCTGCCAACTCTCCGGACCAGTTCATTTTATCAGAAAGGGGTGAATGAGTCAATGAATCAGGGCTCAGTAAATAGCAAAAGTGGATTTCAGATCTTGTTTTTCAAAGCCTCTATCAATCTTGTTGCGATGATATTATGTGCTTCTTTATTAGGATGATGGTCCTGCGGATGAACCCACCATTTAAAATACGGTTTTTGAGAAAATGACGGAAGCAGCTCTATAAAATCTACATTGTATTTCGCACATAGCGATGAAACAATTCCCTTTGATTTAGTATAAAATAAGTGATCAGGTTCATTTCTTATAAAGTGTGGAAAAAAAGCCACAATACCTTTGTGTTGAGAAATTTTGCTGATCAATTCTTCGAGAGAATTGATCATAATATCAAAATATGGGTTATTTTCCTTAGAATATAAATTTGTCAGATTTGAAATCTGAGCTTTTCCAGTTTTCCCAAATATAGAAAAAATTGCCTGATCAATAAAATAAAGGAATTTCGAATGTTTTTCCAGTTTCCTGAAAGGTCTGTATTTTATCTTATCCTTTTTGTAGAATTCATAATTTTTTTTCTGAATCTTCGGGTGTGTAAAATCATTCATTACAAATCCATGGATAATAATGTCGGGAGAAAAATTAAGAATTTTGTTTTGAAGGATTTTTAATTCTTTAACAACATTTGCACCTCTATACCCGAAGTTTAAGCATTCAATATTATTGTTTCCGGAGTCTTTTAATTTTCTTTCTATAACCTCAGGAAAAGTATCCTGTTCCTCAACTCCGAATCCATAAGTATAAGAATCTCCTGAAAAAGCAATTCTTATTACATTATTGTCCTTAATCTTTTTAACGGTTAAAGGCCTTGTTTTTCCTTTCGCCTGATATTTACCGACAGATACATATTTTTTACCGGACAAATAAATTCTACTGGCAATTTCTGCAAATATAAGACCGACTAAAATTCCAATTATAATGCCTATTATTTTAAGGCCGTATTTTTTCATCTTATTAAAAAAGGGTGTATATGAATGGGGCTATTGCGGAGCCTTCAGTTACAACAATAATTACTCCTATCAACAATAGAATAATTATTATAGGGATCAGCCAGTATTTTTTTTTCTTTAATAAAAATTCAAATATTTCTTTTATAATCTCAAGTTTCATTCCGCACTCCTAATACTGCTTTGAAAAATCGGGTGATTCTTCCCACTCCTCATAGTATGAATCTGATTCTTTCTCAAATTTAAGTTTCAATATTTTCTTACCGGATATTCTTCTTAAAAGAGAAATAGGTGTAAGAATGAAATAAAATACAATAGTTGTAATTATTCCGAATATAAGTGATCCGAGTTTTCCTGATAATTTTAGTATCAGATCGAAAAGAGGGATTAAAAATTTTGAGAATACTAAAATCAAAAGATTAAAACTGACCATTATAAGAACCGGAACGGCTGTTATTTCTTCAAATATCATCCCTTTCTTGAATACAAAAATATAAACAAGAAGCCAGTACAGTATTGAAAAAAATATTATTGTGTTAAGTTTTTTTTTGTCCATGTTAGTCCAGTGGAAATGTCTTTATCCAGTCTAAGTCTATATTTTTTCTTTCCTCTTCATTCTTGGTTATAAGGAAATGATCCAGTAAAAGGTAATCCATATCTGTGTTCCTGAATACTCTGAAGGCATCTTCTGGCGAATATACTATAGGTTCTCCCCTGATATTAAATGAAGTATTGATAATTACGGGACATTTTGTACGGTTATAAAAAGCATCAATAATATTGTAATAAAATGGGTTAAGGTCTTTTCTGACAGAGTGTATCCGGGCCGAATAATCTACATGTGTAATTGCCGGAACATCAGATCTTATTATATTGATCTTCTCGAGTCCCTTACTTTCGGATTTTGTATCACTATTCTTTGTTCTTCTCTTGTTAAGGATGTCATAGACTAAAAGCATATAAGGTGAACTTTGATCAAAGTCAAAATATTTATCAATATGCTCTTCAAGGATTGATGGAGCAAATGGTCTGAAAGACTCTCTGAACTTGATCTTAACATTCATTGTTGTCTGCATATCAACAGATCTTGCATCACCGATTATACTTCTGTGTCCGAGAGCACGTGGTCCGTATTCCATCCTGCCGTTAAAGATACCGATGACCTTGTTATTGTCCAGCAGTTCAGATATTTTTGTGAATACTCTATTATCTTTAAACTCTGTGTACTTAATCTTGTTAGAATCGAGGAAACTCCTGATTTCTTCACTTGTGAATTCGGGGCCCAGAAATGAACCATTCTGAGAATCTGATCTTACCTCAGGAATCCTTTTATTGTTATGGTGACTATACCAGGAATAGAGAGCTGATCCGAGAGCCCCGCCCGCATCTCCAGATGCCGGTTGGATCCAGATATTTTTGAATATCTGCTTTTTCAGAATTTTACCGTTTGCGACACAATTAAGTGCTACGCCACCAGCGAGTACCAGATTATCACCACCATGCTCTTTTTTCATATAAAGTACGATTTTTCCAACAACTTCCTCAAGTACAGCTTGAACAGAGGCCGCCATATCCATGTCAAGCTTCCTCACTGGTGTTTCCGGTTTCCGTGGTGAATCTCCGAAAAGCTTGTGAAACTTTCGACTTGTCATGGTAAGGCCCGTATGGTAGTTGAAATATTTCATGTCCAGCATGAAAGATCCATCATCCTTAACATCTATCAGATTGTCCAGGATTTTTTTCTTGTAAACAGGTTCTCCGTAGGGGGCAAGTCCCATTAACTTGTACTCTCCTGAATTAACCCGAAAACCTGTAAAGTATGTAAATGCAGAATAGAGAAGCCCCAGGGAATGAGGAAAAGTGATAGTTTTTTCAATATCGATCTTATTTTCGTTACCCTTTCCGATGGTCAAAGTATCCCATTCACCAACACCGTCAATTGTAAGAATGGAGGCTGAATCAAAAGGGGAGGGGTAGAATGCGGATGCAGCATGAGATTCATGGTGTTTGGTAAAATAGATCTTTTCAATTCCTGTTTTATCTTTTATAATCTGTTTTATAAAAAGTTTTTCCTTGAACCAGACTGGCATAGCACTTAAAAAACTCCTTAATCCTTTCGGAGCAAATTGAGAATACGTGGAAAACAGCCGGTCAAATTTTAACAGAGGTTTTTCATAAAAAACGACATGATCTATATCAGATGTACTATACCCTGTGAAATTCAGAGCTTCTTCCAATGCTTTAGAGGGGAAAGCGGGGTCATGTTTTTTTCTGGTAAATCTCTCTTCCTGGGCGGCAAAGATTATTTCACCGTCCTTTATAAGTGCTACTGCACTATCGTGATAGAATGCGGATATTCCTAAAATAAGCATTCCCTATTATAGAATTTTTTCAATATTATGTCAAAGTTATTCAGTACCATTGGGGTTTTTTACATCTTCTCAATATACTACTATTACTTTATATATTCTGATTTATTGATTTTTTGCTGAAAATAATATATAAATCCTTTTCTAATGAATGAATACTTTAGTCAACTATCAAATAAAATCGAGAATGCACTCGTTGAAGGACTTGATAAGAACAGAAGTATACTAGAATCTTCAATACATTACTCCCTTTCAATAAAAGGGAAACGGCTTCGGCCTCTTATTTTTCTTACTCTGCTCGAGGCATTTGGTGAAACCCCGGAAAACTACCTGGATATTGCAGTTGCAATTGAATATATTCACACATACTCTCTGATCCATGATGATCTGCCTGCAATGGATAATGATGATATCCGTCGGGGAATGCCTACTGTTCATAAGAAATATAATGAAGCGATTGCATTACTGGCGGGAGATACTCTCCTTACGATGGCAGTTGAAAAAATATCAGATTCCGGAGCAACTACAGATGCCAGGATTGGTGTTCTTCAAATTTTAACCAAAAGTATCGGAATTGAAGGGATGGCTGGCGGACAGTCTTTAGATCTTCTTTTTGACGGAGATAAGGAGATCATATATGAGATACACAAAAAAAAGACAGCTGAATTGATCAAAGGTACAATGCTCTCTGCTGCAGAAATAGCAGGAATTGATTTTGAAAAAAAGAAAATTTTAAATAATATTGGAATAAAGATAGGAGTTGCATTTCAGATGGCAGATGATCTCCTTGATATAATTGGAAATGAGAAAGAGGTCGGAAAAAAGCTTCATAAAGATAGTTCCAATAAAAGCCCGAATTCTGTTTTATTCTTCGGACCGGAAATTATAAAAGATAAAATTGAGAAAGAATATAGTGAAGTGCTGGATCTTATAAATGAAATGAAAGTGGATTTTCCTCCATTCCTGGATTTGATCTACAGGATGGTGCATAGGAGCAAATAGTGAGTGTTCTAGATAAAGTAAATTTTCCCGGCGACCTTAAAGGTCTAAAATACAGGGAATTAAAAGAGTTGTCAGGAGAGATAAGAGAACTTATAATTGAAGTAGTATCTAAGAATGGAGGACATTTATCATCAAATCTCGGAGCTGTTGAACTTACAATCGCTCTTCATAAAGTCTTCAATTCACCGGAGGATAAGTTTATTTGGGATGTAGGTCACCAGTGTTATACCCATAAAATACTTACAGGAAGAAAAGACAAAATTTTTTCTATCAGGAAAAAAGGGGGGCTTATAGGTTTCCCCGATATAAATGAGAGTAAATACGATGTCCTGAATACCGGCCATGCTTCTACTTCACTTGCATTTGCATCAGGTATGGCAATTGCAAGGGACAGGAAAGGGGAATCTTTTAATGTAATTCCGATAATAGGGGATGGAGCATTAACAGGGGGAGTTGCATTTGAAGCATTGAATAATATCGGCCATATAAAGCAGAAAATGGTAATAGTATTGAACGATAATAAAATGTCGATTTCTCCTAATGTCGGTGGAATATCAAAGTATTTGAATTATCTCTCCACCGGAAGGCCATATATAAGATCGAAGGAAATAATCCAATCAATATTCAATAGAATTCCAGTAATAGGGAAAAGTCTTGTCCAGGGTACACGTAAACTGCTTAAACTTCTCAGAGTTATGACAGTTCCCGGTTCTCTTTTTAATGACCTCGGGGTTAAATATATAGGTCCAGTGAACGGACATGATCTTAAGGAAATGATCAAGGTTTTTGAAGAGTCCAAAAAATATGATTTTCCGGTTCTCCTTCATGTTGTTACGGAAAAGGGGCTTGGATATGATCCTGCTGTTAAAAATCCGAGTTCATTTCACTCATCTGCTCCATTCCAGATATCAAACGGGGAATTTAAAAAGAAAGGGTCCATACCATCTTATTCCTCTGTTTTTGGTAAAGCAGTTCTCGATATAGTTGAAAAAGACAGGTCTGTAATAGCTTTAACAGCAGCAATGCCTTCGGGTACAGGATTGGATCAGGTTCAGGATATTTATCCGGACAATTTTTTTGATGTGGGAATCGCAGAGCAATATATGCTTGACTTTGCAGGTGGGCTGGCATTGGGAGGTGTAAAACCTGTTGTAGGGATTTATTCAACATTTCTCCAACGTGCAGTAGATCAGGTGATACATGACCTGACACTTATGAAGATTCCAGTTGTTGTAGGAATAGATAGAGCAGGATTGGTAGGAGATGATGGACCTACCCATCAGGGAATTTATGATATTTCTATTTTACGTCCGCTTCCCGGAATTGTTTTAATGGCTCCCAAAGATGAAAATGAGCTCAGGCAGATGATCTATTCCGGAATAAAATACAGGAAACCGGTTTTTATAAGGTTTCCTAAGGAACCGGGAAGAGGGGTAATGATTGAAGAGGAATTCGAGGAACTACCTTTCGGTAAAGGTGAAGTAATCAGAGAAGGAAGTGACGGTGTTATTATTGCTGCCGGAACACTTGTCTATAATGCAGTATTGGCTGCCGACAAACTACAAAAAGAAGACGGAATAGACATGAAAGTAATAAATCTCCGATTTATTAAACCCCTTGACAGAGAACTCATCCTCTCTTCTATGGGAAAGAAAAAAAGAGTAGTTACAATTGAGGATGGAGTTATGAAGGGTGGATTTAATTCAGATATAAGGGAAATAATCAATTCTGGCAGTGGGGGAAATTGTGATATTCTTCCACTTGGTGTCCCTTCAGAAATCATTGATGTAGCATCAAGAAATGAACTTCTCGAAAAATATGGACTGGATTCTGACGGAATATTTAAAAATGTAAGGAAGTTTATGAAAAAAAATGAAAAATAAGTTAGTTATTCTGTTTATATTTCTATTAATTCTCCCAAATATATTTCAGGGGGAGATATTCAGCAGATTTGCTGATTCGAATAAAGATTACCTGGAGCGAATTAAAGGGGAGTGGGTCTTCAGTAATCGTAAATATCTATATGAATTTACTGATGTTTTTGTCAGAAAGATCGATGGGAACCGTTATTATAAATACAAAAGTTCCAAATACCCCAGATATGATAATTTCCTTTTTGCGATCTTTAAATCAAGGAAAACCGGGGTGTCATTTTTCTGCAGGGGAAATTGGGATAAGAAAAGAGGATTTATTCATACATCATCCCGTATCAGGTTTATAGGAAGAGATAAGTTTATTGTATTCAGTAAAGATGATATGAACGAAATTTATTTTACTGCAAAAAGGTACGTTCAAAAACAGAAATAACTTCCCCTGCTACTTCTTCAATATTTCCAGCTCCGTCAATTTTACGGATAAATTCATATTTCAGGTCAAGATAATTTTTTCTCACTTTCAATAGGAATGATTCTTTCTCAAAAAGTTTTGCCTCTGCTATCCTGGATCTTTTAATCCTCTCCATTGCTGTAGGAATATCAACATCAATAAGAAACAATAGGTCCGGTTCAGGAGAGAACTTCTGATTTTCCTCTATAATTTTTTTTACATCCAACCCTCGTGCACCCTGATAACATGCTGAAGAGAAATAGTATCTGTCAAGTATCACGATCTCCCCACGTTTAAGTGCAGGATTAATGTTGTTTTTAACATCCCACTTCCTGTCTTTAAGAAAATACTGAAACTCATCTTCGATCGGGATTGAATCTTTAAGGTCTGCAAGCTTACGGATCTTTTTTCCCCATTTGGAATCTGATGGTTCCCGGAACCATGAAGTGTTTATTTTATTTTCACCGAGATATTTGGCGAATAATTTGGAAACTGTTGTTTTTCCTGAACCATCAATACCCTCAAATACAATTAATTTGCCTTCCCCGAATCTCATTTTCAGATTATATCCTATATCAGAGTATTTTTGTAATGAAAGTTGCCAGCTTCTCTTCAGTATCAATTATACTTTCATGAGTATGTGTATCGATCGATTTCTCAGTGGTTATTCTCTCTTCTCTGATAAAACTGTATGCACAAATAAATGCATCTTTAAATTCTCCATTTTTCAGGTATTCAAAAAATCCTTTTTTCCCCGGCAGTTTTTCATTCTTCAGCAATCTGTTCAGTGATCTGAATTTTGTTTCAACATAGTCGACCAGATTAAGATCGAAGGCAGGATAGATCCCTTTAATGATCTTCCTGTATTTTATCTGGGATTTATATTTTTCAGATCTGTGGATAAGTTTATAAGCTGGTGTCGAAGGATACGGGATCAGAAAAGGTGAATGAGGTAAAATCGAGAACCGGGAAAATTTTGATTGAAGATCATAGATTATGAAAAGCTCTGCAATAAATTCACTCCATGTGGTCTTGTGATCCGAGCTTATCCAGTAATGGTAATTATTAATCCCTCTTTTCTCAAATTCTGAAATTAACTCATATATCATTTTTTTATCAGGCATTGGTTTACCGAGCCTGATCCCCCGATCCTTAATAAATGCATCAGTACCCAGCCATATAAGCGGAGTATCTCCGTTATAAAGCTCTTTATCCGTGATCAGGTCGACAGCTTCATAATTTATTGTATTAATGTTTTGAAAAAAAGATGTTAATGAACTCTGAATTCCCCATATTGATAACCCCTTAGTTTTAATAGTTTTGAATACTGAATCAGCGTACACTAAATCCTGAAGCAGATCATCATCATTAATATTTATTACTTTGGAATTGTTATTTGTAATATCGAGTTCTTTGATCCTATCCAGATATGTAGAGAGTAATTGTTCAATATTTCTTACCGGTAGTGTTCTGTAATTTCTTCCCTGGACCTTGGAGCAGAAAATACAATTATTTCTACAGCCTCTGGAAAAGTTCATCTCAAGGCCGTTTAAAAGTTCTTTTCTGCCGGAAAAACTAAAATTAAATAGTAGTTTTTCCTGCTCATTTACTATATTTAGTTCTGAAAAATCAGAAAAAAGTAAAACCCCATCCTTCTGAAAAAATAAACCGGAAAACTTCATTAATTCATAAATATTACCGGATCTTAATGTATTCAGTATTTTCGGAAATACAATCTCTCCCTCTCCCCGTACGAATACATTGATCTCAGGAAAATGGAAAAAAGCACTTAATGGGCTTAATGAAACAAAAGGTCCTCCTGCAGCAATTATTGTCTTTGGAGCAGGAGGGGCATTATTTAAAAATTCTCTGAATCGCACAAATATATCTTCGAATAAAGTAAAACCGATAAGATCAGTGTTATTATAGAAATCAGTTTTTTTAATTAATGGAAGAGATATATTTGCAAGATCTACTTCATAACCGTTATCAATAAGTCCAGATCCGAGAAAAAGGGGAGCTGCTGTAAGTCCGACTGAATCCCACCTTTTATCTGATTCAAGGTAGGGTGTTGAAAGTTTAACCTTTGGGTCAGGAACAAATTTTGGTGGCAGTCCAGTTGCTGTATCCTTATTAGGAAATAATATTACAGAACTTAAAGCTGCAAAAGATGAATTAAAAGCTGCATTAATTGCAAATCCAATTTTAAAGGATGTTTCTGATAATGATCCTGAAGGAATCAAGGAAATACAAATCGAGCTAAAAGATAAGGCCAATATTTTGGGCTTGAACTTACAGAGTGTAATGAGTGAGGTTCGTTCTGGATTTTTCGGATTCCAGGC
>Ga0209013_10000662_pt1 | contig 31238 bp, 33 predicted proteins | sample Cruoilmetagenom2_FD_187291 | JGI IMG/M metagenome (GOLD analysis project Ga0209013, IMG submission 187291) | Oil polluted marine microbial communities from Coal Oil Point, Santa Barbara, California, USA - Sample 2 (SPAdes) (version 2) | ecosystem: Environmental > Aquatic > Marine > Oil seeps ...
TCCAACGCGCGGACCATCTTTAATGGAGTCCACGCGACCCCCATGGAATATGACTAATCTCAGAAACTTTCCCCAGCCAAGATTGTATGTCCATTGTTCATCAATTTCCGTAGTTGTTGATTTGCATGCTGAATTGACCCATTTTCAAAAGCATTTGCATCGAATAAGTGACCCACCAGTCTCTTGTGTGTTACTGGGTTTTACTGGAAAATCATGGGTCAGTATTCAATGCAAACCCTGGGTCAATTATTGATGCAATTCAACAACCCTGATATTATTGCCGCTCTTTGTTGGGGTGTGTTGTATTGCTCCGACTTGTAATCAGCTTGTCGGGGGTTCGATTCCTCTCGCCGGCTCCATTCACATGAAAAAGCCCCCCGCGGGCTTTTTCTATTTTTTTCGCAGGTAAATCCATGGGTTTTAAATGCGGCATCGTTGGCCTGCCGAATGTGGGCAAATCCACACTCTTCAACGCACTGACCAGAGCAACCATTGCTGCGGAAAACTATCCCTTCTGCACCATTGACCCCAATGTGGGTATAGTTCCAATTGCTGATTCGCGTCAGGATCAGATAGCTGCTATCGTCAATCCCGAAAAAATCGTTCCCACCACCATGCAGTTCGTGGATATTGCCGGACTGGTTGCCGGCGCATCCAAGGGCGAGGGGCTGGGAAATAAATTTCTTGCCAATATCCGTGAAACTGACGCGATCTGTCATGTGGTGCGCTGTTTTGAGAATGATGATGTGGTGCATGTGGCGGGCAAGGTTGATCCGTTGTCTGATATCGATGTGATCAACACCGAGTTGGCGCTGGCTGATCTGGAATCGGTCGAGAAAGCTTTGAACAAGACGGAGCGTCAGGCAAAAACCGGTGACAAGAAGATTATCGCCAGAAAGGAGCTGCTGCAAAAAGTGGCGGATCATCTGGACGGCGGCAAGCCGGTGCGCTCTATGGATCTCGATGATGATGACAGCCGCGCTGAACTCTATGATCTGCATCTCCTGACTATCAAACCGACGCTCTATATCGCCAATGTCGACGAGGATGGTTTTGACAACAATCCGATGCTTGAGGCTGTGCAGCAGTTGGCCTGTGAAGAGGGTGCAGCGGTGGTTGCAGTGTGCGCAGAGATAGAGATGGAGATGGTTGAACTGGATGATGAGGAGCGCCAGGAGTTCCTTGATGACCTCGGGCTGGATGAGCCTGGTCTGAACCGGGTTATCCGCGCCGGTTATAAACTGCTTGGTTTGCAGACCTATTTTACAGCCGGGGTCAAAGAGGTGCGCGCATGGACGGTTCCTGTCGGAGCAACGGCACCGCAGGCTGCCGGAGTCATCCATACAGATTTTGAACGCGGTTTTATTCGCGCAGAAGTGGTCGCTTTTGATGATTTTATTGCCTGCAACGGCGAGCAGGGCGCCAAAGAGGCCGGTAAATTGCGCCTGGAGGGAAAGGATTACGTCGTGCAGGATGGCGATGTGGTGCATTTCCGCTTCAATGTGTAAGAAATAAGTGCTTTTACTTGACGTGAGAGCATTAACTCACTAGAATTCCCGCTCTTGATTTTACGAGATTTTTATCTCTCGTCTATAGAACTATTTTGTGGAGATTCAGGGTATGTATGCCGTGATTCAGACAGGTGGTAAGCAGTATCGGGTAACCGAAGGTGCAACCCTCCGTGTAGAAAAATTGAAGGCTGACGAAGGCGCCTCTGTCGATATCGATAAGGTGCTGATGATCGGCGAAGGTGAAGATGTCAAAATTGGCGCTCCCTATATCGATGGCGGGAAGGTAACAGCTACTGTCAAATCCCATGGGCGCGGCAAAAAAGTCACCATCCTCAAGTTCAAGCGACGCAAGCATCACATGAAGCGTCAGGGACACCGTCAGTGGTATACTGAACTTGAGATTACAGGCATCAACGGTTAGAGAGAAAGATTCATGGCACACAAAAAAGCAGGCGGCAGCACACGTAACGGCCGCGATTCAGAATCCAAACGCCTCGGCGTCAAGATCTATGGCGGTCAGCAGATAAATGCGGGCAACATCATCATTCGTCAGCGCGGCACCAAAGTGCATGCTGGTGAGAATGTCGGCTGCGGTCGTGATCACACGCTTTTCGCAACAGCAGATGGCTTTGTCGAATTCAAAGTCAAAGGGCCGAAGAACCGCCAGTTTGTAAGCGTGGTTCCAGCCTGAACTGATTTTCAGTTCTGCATACAAAGCCCCGCTGATCACGGGGCTTTTTTTATGTGCGCGGATATGTAACTATTCAGCATTATCTTAATTCATCTGATAAGTTGCTGCTGCCGGGCGTATCTGAAAGAAACGTCGGGGGCATGGCCGTTCCTTTGCATCCATGCAATCACGGCATTGGCACATCCATGTATGCTCTGATAAAACATCCGTGTTTTATACAGCCCTGAAGGCAAATCCTAACCCTGCTTTCCTACACGGAGTTTTTGAGGAATTAGCAGAGTTCAAACTAATCCGGAAAAACAGAACGAAGAATCATGAAATTTGTCGATGAAGCAATCATCAAGGTTGAAGCTGGTGATGGCGGTAAAGGCGGATCCAGCTTTCGCCGCGAAAAATATATCCCCAGAGGCGGACCCGATGGCGGCGATGGCGGCGATGGCGGCAGCGTCTTCCTGGTGGCTGACTCCGGTCTGAACACCCTCGTTGATTTTCGCCACAAGCGTCTGCACCGTGCCGAACGCGGAACCAACGGCATGAGCAAACAGATGACCGGACGTAAAGGCGAGGATCTCTATGTCAAAGTTCCTGTTGGCACGCGTGTCGAGGATGCAGAGACCGAAGAGCTGATCGGAGAGTTGCTGAAGCATGGAGAGCAGATGATGGTTGCCAGGGGAGGGAAGCACGGTATTGGCAATGTCCACTTCAAGAGCAGCACCAACCGCGCTCCACGGCAGTTCACTTATGGGCAGGATGGTGATGTTCGTCTTCTGCACCTGGAACTGATCGTGCTTGCTGACGTCGGCTTGCTTGGCATGCCGAATGCCGGTAAATCCAGTTTGATCAGCAAGGTTTCCAGCGCCACTCCCAAAATTGCTGATTATCCCTTTACCACTCTCTATCCGAATCTCGGTGTCGTCAGCGCCGGCCAAGACCGCAGTTTTGTCATTGCTGATATTCCCGGGATAATCGAGGGAGCGGCTGAAGGCGCCGGACTGGGTGTTCAGTTTCTGAAGCATCTGGCGCGCACCAGGCTGTTGCTGCATGTTGTCGATATCGCCAGCTGGGAGACGCATGCCATAGCCACAGAAGCAAGACAGATCGTCCATGAGGTGACTAAATTTGGTGGTGATCTGGCGCAGCGGGAACGCTGGCTGGTACTCAACAAGATCGATCTTCTCAGCGATGATGATCTTCAGCAGCGCAGCGAAGAACTGCTGGAAGCACTTGCATGGAAAGGGCCTGTATTCGCGATTTCAGCCGTCAGCGGAGAGGGTACACCAAAGCTGGTGCAGCAACTGATGCAATATCTCGAGCAGCAGCGGGTTCCGGAGCCTGATGATGAAGTTGATGCGGATGATCCATGGGATCCACTGAAATAATGTCACGAAAAGATATTGCTTCCACATCCCGCTGGGTTGTCAAGATCGGCAGTGCGCTACTGACTGCAGACGGCCGCGGTCTCGATCGCGAACGTCTTGGCGCATGGGTCGACCAAATGGCGGACCTGGTTAATCAGGGTCATGAACTGATCGTGGTTTCATCTGGAGCCGTTGCGGAAGGGATGTCGCGTATGGGCTGGAGATGCCGTCCAACCTCCCTGCACGATCTGCAGGCGGCTGCGGCCATCGGCCAAATGGGGCTGGTCAAGGCCTGGGAGAGCTGTTTTGCCAGACGTGACCTGCATACCGCGCAGATACTGCTGACCCATGACGATTTGTCAAACCGAGAACGCTATCTGAATGCCCACAGTACGCTCAGAACACTGTTGTCGCTGGGCGTTATCCCTGTCGTGAACGAAAATGACACGGTCGCGAATGATGAGTTGCGATTTGGTGATAACGACACCCTTGCTGCGCTTGTTGCAAACCTGGTCGAAGCTGACCTGCTGGTGCTGCTGACAGATAAGCCGGGGTTGTATGATAGAGACCCCGGGAAATATGAAGATGCACGGCTGATCAAAGAGTCGAGTGTCGATTCAGCGCAGCTGGATGAAGTGGCAGGGGAGAGTTGCAGCGGTCTGGGGCTTGGAGGCATGATCACCAAGATTCGTGCAGCCCGTGTCGCAGCACGGTCAGCAACCGCGACCATTATTGCCGGCGGTACAGAGCCGGCGATTTTGAAGCGAATAGCATCAGGCGAAGAGGCTGGCACACTGTTGAAACCGACACAGCAAAGCACCACAGCCAGAAAACGCTGGCTTGCAGGTCAGCTTCAGGTCAAGGGGGCTCTGACACTGGACGATGGCGCGGTAACCATGCTGAGGGAGAGAGGCAAGAGTCTGCTGGCGATTGGCGTGACCGAAGCCAAGGGTGATTTCCGACGCGGCGAGGTTGTCACCTGCGTTGACCGGCACGGAACCGAGATTGCCAGGGGATTGATCAATTACAGTGCCGATGAGGTCCGGCGCATCAAGGGCGAGCCATCAACACGCATACAGGAAATTCTCGGTTATATCGATGATGACGAACTGATTCACCGTGATGACCTGGTGATTTTATGAATTTTAATAAGAGAGAGATCATGTACAAATTAGTTACTGCATCTATCTTTACAGCAGTTACATTATCAGGGACTGTTTCAACTGTTTGGGCCGATACGTCATTATCCGGAAAAGAGATCAAGCAGATGATCAGTGGTAATACGACCACAGGCGAACGCATGAAAAGGGCTCACGAACAGGAGTCCCTGTCAAAGGGCGTCATCTTTAAAACCTATTTCAAGGCGAATGGACAATTTGTCGAGAAAGGTGATGCTTTCGGTCCTGCGAGAGGATCCTCGTTTGCGAAACACGGCGTCTGGCGAGTGAAAAAAAACAAGCTCTGTTTTACCTACAGCGACTCGATAAGGAACAAAGGCAAGCAGATGTGTAGCAAGGTGACCCGCAAGGATAACGGCGTCTATCATTTGATTGATGGCAAGGGCAAGGTAAACAGGGTGTGGAAAAAGATCCAGCCCGGCAACCCCTATAATCTGAAATAACCACCCATCTCATTCAGGGAGAGAACTCCTGACAGAAAAAAAGCGCTCCGTAATACGGAGCGCTGTTGTAACGCTACCACCTGACAACTGCTGATTTAATGTTACTCGTCAGTCGTATCTTTCAGTGTGGCGTCAGCAGCATGGGAGCGAATCGACTCAATGCCATTGAGCGCCCCTTTCTTGGTCTTGTACATCTGGGAGCTGGCGATAATCTGGCCGTTGCTCGCTTTCAGGCTGAAATGGTATTTGCCGTTTGCTCCAGCCTTGAGTTCAAATGTGCCTGTAGCCATGAAGTTTCTCCTTTAGTCTCAGTGATTTTGCGCCACACAATGTGACGACTGGCAGTATATCCTCATGTAAAAGTGGATTGCAAAAAAAAGCACTGCTTATCTGCTGTTGATTCCTGTCTCTCTCTATGAAAGGAAGCCCCCCTGTTCATGCTGTTGTTAAAACAGCAGGCTCGCTCAGTCTGAGGCGTAGCCTCGCTAGCTATAATAGTAACGCCCTCTCCCAGGATACTCTTTGATTTTTCAGATTGCTGCAGGAAGTTGTGAATCTGCTAAGCTTCGAATTAACATCATTCCGTGTCTCAGGTTCATATATGCGTATTCTGCTGGTTGAAGACGATACTCTGCTGGGGGAGGGGATTCAGACCGGCCTCTCCCAGGATGGCTATACCGTTGACTGGCTGACGGATGGCCGTGTAGCCGACAAGGCGCTGCAGCATGATGACTTTGATCTGCTGGTGCTGGATCTGAACCTGCCCGGCCTCTCCGGACTGGATCTCCTCAAAGCGCTTCGCGTAAGAGAGAGTAATATGCCGGTGCTGATACTGACCGCCCGCGATACTCTCTCTGATCGTATCGCAGGCCTTGATTGCGGAGCGGATGACTACCTGGTCAAGCCTTTTGATATTGATGAACTTAGTGCGCGCATGCGTGCACTGTTGCGGCGATCATCTGGCCGGGCATCGCCATCTATCGTTAATGGTGAACTCTCTATTGATCCATCCTCTCATCGTGTCACCATGAATGGCAGGGAGATTACCCTTTCTCAACGGGAATTTGCCATTCTGGAGTTGCTTGCGGTTAACGCCGGGCGTGCTCTGCCGCGATCCCGCATTGAAGAGACTCTCTATGGGTGGGAGAGTGATGTCGGCAGCAATGCGCTGGAAGTGCATATTCATCATTTGAGGAAAAAACTTGATAATAAGTGGATTCGCACCATACGCGGTGTTGGCTACATGATGGAGAAGCAATGAATTCTGTACGTTCACGCCTGCTGATCACGTTATCGGGGGTTTTTCTTGCAGCCTGGGTGATTGTCGGGATCTTTGCCTATACCGAAGCAAGGCATGAAGTTGAGGAACTGTTTGATGCGGAGCTGGTTCAATCCGCAAAGTTGCTCTATACACTCCTCGAAAGTGAAATCCGTGAAGATGAAGAGCTTCATTTCCTGACGACATCACATGAGACCATGCATGAGTATGAATCCTCCATCGCCTTCCAGATATGGAAAGGGGATCAACAGGTTGCCAGGTCACAGTTTGCTCCCGAGAAACGTATCCAGTCTCCAGCGGGTTTCACTTTTTACTCCTTCAACAATCAGAAGTTCCGGCTCTTCTCCATGCATGGCGACTCAGGAATCAGTGTCAATGTCATGCAGTCACTCGGTGTGCGCAATGAGTTAACCGGCTATATTATCTGGAGTATCATCCAGCCGCTGTTTTTTACACTGCCAATTTTGATGCTGCTACTGTGGTTTTTGATCGGTACTGCGTTGCGGCCGCTGCAAAAGGTGGCAAAAGAGGTAGAAGCGCGTCATCCTGAGGATTTCTCTCTGCTGGAGGGCAAGCATATCCCGTCAGAAATCAGCGTTCTGATCTCCTCTCTGAATGATCTTTTTTCCAGGCTCAGAATTGCCTTTGAGCGGGAGCAGCGCTTTACAGCCGATGCAGCGCATGAACTGCGTACACCAATGGCGGCAATCAAGACCCAGGCGCAAGTCGCGCTGAGATCCCGTGACGTGGATCAGCAAGCCGCGGCGCTGAAACAGATCGACAGCGGTGTTGATCGTGCAACACGCCTGATTGAGCAGCTGCTGACGATGGCCAGGGTCGATCCGGAAGAGTCCTCCAAAAACTTCGTTGATGTCGATCTCTGCCAGGTTGTTACACAAGTAGTTGCTGACCAGGTTCCCTGCGCCGGCAATAATAATATTGATCTCGGTATGGAGCACTGTTCCGTTGCATTTATGAAAGGTATTGAGCCGGCACTGATGACTCTGGCGAGGAATATCATCGAAAATGCCGTGAATTACACCCGGCAGGGAGGCAAGGTTGATGTTGCTGTCCTGAAACAGGATCGGGGTGTCGTGCTGCTGGTTGCTGACAACGGCCCGGGAATTGATTCGCAGCAAAGAGAGAGGGTCTTTGAGCGATTTTATCGTGACGTCAATCACTCATCATCTGTGCAGGGTAGTGGCCTGGGGTTGTCGATCGTCAAACGCATCGCTGATATTCACCATGCTCAAATTGTGCTCGATGAACCGGACCAGGGAGATGGCCTGATCTTTAAAGTCGTATTTCCACAAGCCTGACTTTTACATCACTGAATGAAAAAACCGGCTTCCCATCATTTCCGGGAAGCCAGCGCGGAGTAGAAGTGTAGTCTGTGTGACTGGCTACTTGCGCTTCCCTTTTCTGACAGTGATTGTAATGGAGTCAGATGCAGTCGAGCCACCATCGTCAGTGACAGTCAAGGTCACCAGATAGGCGCCGGTTTCTGTAAATGTATGCTGCAGATCAGATCCTTCAGCGATGGGGTTTCCATTCACATCCCAGGAGTAACCAACAATGATTCCATCGGGATCAGAGGAATCAGATGAATTAAAGGTTACCAGCAGCGGCGCCTTGCCAGAAGTAATATCAGCACTTGCCACTGCCACAGGCGGTTGGTTCTCTACAGGCGGCGGTCCTGATATCGTCCCATTGCTCAGTACAAAACCATGCTCTATTCCATTGACTAAGCCGACACCTGCGATATCACCATTTTCATTGATGGCTGTGGCTCGGGTTAATAGAGACCAGTCTGTTGGCAACAAAACCAGATCATTCAAATCTGTCATTGTTCCTGCACCCAGAGAACCATCCGCTGCCGGTTCCCAAAGGAAAGCATGGTATTTTGCAGGGTCGTTAAGGCTGGTATTAGTCTCTATCTGTCTGGAACTACCGACCACCTGATTTGAATCGTTAATATCGTAGGCAGAACTGGTCAAACCAGACACGGTATCATTAATTGGAAGTGTGCCCAGATCGAATAATACATTCCCATTATAATCATAGAGAAAAGCGTGAGAGTATGCGCCCGTACTTGTACTACTGCTAGTACCCACTATCATGTTGTTGTTATTGATATCAACAGCACTCCCTCCGTAGGTAGAGAGATAGACGACATCGGACGCACTATTCACAGGTTTATTGGTGTCAATCAAAATGGCAGCTGTACCTGCTAATCCGTAACGATATTTATAGCCAACCGCGTAGCCGCCGGCATTGATGCCATTCAGAATGAACCTGTCTGCATAGACACCCTCACGTGTTCCCCGCGGGTAGAGTTGCGCGATTTCGAAGACATTCCACTTGTTGCCATCAAAGATAGCGGGATTGTAAGGCAGCGACCTTGGCTGGTACGGGTTCTTGCCCACCTTGTATCCTGCTACCTCACCAGGCTGGTTAATTCCAAAAGCCCCGTAGTCACTCCATTCACGATTATCAATAAAGGCGCCGTCAACCGTAGTACCTGCAATCTGCCCAATATCATTTACCGCATTGGCGCTGATTCCGCCCCCGATAAGCGTAAATCCGCTATCTGAAGACCAGCTAAAGGCGGTAGCCGGGTACTGGTCCATATTGCTGGAGCCGACAACGACTCCAAGATTATTAATCGCCTTGGGCTCCACATTTGCGCCAAGGTCAATCAATTCGTATGCCATTGCCGGTGCACTCGCAATCACTCCCAGCAGCGCCACCGGAAGTAAAGATTTGAAAAAGCCGTTAGCGTATCGAATATTTCTGTTCATCATTATCACCTTCAAGTTCAAGAAACTGTAGATGGTGATAATAGAGGGCCAAGCTTAAGGGAATCTTAATGGCTCAAAAAAACAGAAGATCAGTTTTCAATAATCCCCGTGCAGCTCACGCATACTGTCATTTCGACCGCAGGGAGAAATCTTAAAAGCACCCCGTTGAATGTGCAGATTCAGGATTTCTTCCTGCGGTCGAAATGAAAAATGATCCTGCACACGCTTGATCAATGCACGGGGTTATTGAGCAATTACAAACTGGATCCATCCCTAATACCGCATATTTTCTATCTCTTAAGAAAACCTTAAGGTTCGCTCTCTACCATAGGCTTACCCGATTCTTTGGAACGGGTTGCCACTAAACCAGGTCAGGGCGTTAGACCCGAAACATTTTCCACTAGAGGTTGGGGATATGCAGTTAATTAATCGTAAATCGTTTTGCAGCAAAGCAATTGTCATACTGCTGCTCATGGCAGCATCAACAATGCTATATGCAGGCAAACCCGATAAACCGGGGAGCAGAGACGCCTCATGCACTATCTCGACCATACCTGCTCCGGCCGTCATCAATGCAGGTGAGAGTATTGATTTCACCGGCAGTGTTTCCGGCAAGCCCTCGAAGCTCTATGCCTGGACATTCGACGGCGGCAACCCAGCCACTTCAAATTTTGCATCAGTAACGATAACCTACACTACTGACGGTACTTTCGACGCCACTCTGAATGGAACTAACGGCAAGGGTCAGGTCTGTAGCGCCACTACTACAGTCACGGTGAACGCGGGTGGTGGTGAAAATCAGCCACCAGTTGCTCAACCGGACAGCTTTGCCACCGACGAGGATACATCATTGAGTGATAATGTCATGAATGATAATGGTAACGGTGTTGATACAGACCCTGATGGAGACAACATCTCTGTCACGGCTTACGATGCAATCAGCGTTCAGGGTGCGAGCGTCTCTATTAATGCCAATGGTGATTTTACCTACGATCCAGCTGGTGCGGCAGCCCTGCAGGCATTGAATAATGGCGGTAGCATTGTTGATAGCTTCTCCTACACTATTTCCGATGATACTTCATCACCGCTTACCAATAGCACGACTGTGTCAATTGCAGTGAGCGGTATCACCGATGGGGGCGGTGGCAGTGATGTTTCCATCAACTCCACCAGTCAGAACGGTACATCTGGTATAGCGGTGACCGAGCAGCCATTTGTCGGTAACAACAGCTACAAGATTTTTGCTACCAATGATCTGGGTATGCACTGCGGCGATTTCGATACCCGTATCTCCAGCATCCTGCCGCCTTTCAACGTGCTGCACGCCCAAGTCATCCGGCGCGGCGGTAAACCGGACATACTGACTCGGGCTGATGGTATAGATGTCGTCTACTCTGCAGCCTCCAACCCGAGTGATCCGATCATCCTTACCGGGCTCAATGCCGCTGGTGATCCGGTCCTTTCCAGCCTTGTAAGCGGCAGTGTCTACAAAACCAACTTCTGGGGTATCGCACGTGATGCCTACGACCCCTTCTATCCACCGGGAATCCTGTCGGCATTCTATCCCGCAGGTGTGGACATCGCCGATCTGGGTCTGCCGATGCCTGATGTGGAACGCCTCTACCTGGGAGATGGCATCCTTGCAGCCGATCAACAGGCCATGCCAGCCGTGACCACATTCAATAAAAATACCGATAACCTGCCCATTTTCCTTGCCAGTCAGCCCTATGATGCCAATGAGCCAAAACACTTTGAGCAGTTTGTTACCGATATGCCATTCTTCACTAATCCCTCTTTTCAGTTCGGCTACGTCTCAGAAGGTGTGAACTGGTTCGAGGCCGCAGGCATCCCACTGACCGCATTCGATGATTTCGGACGCGAGAATCCCTGGCCGCTGTATCGGGTTCAGGCTAAAAATAGCAGTGGTAATGTTGTTGCATCTACTGACATCGTTGTTCCCATCTCCGGTGAGGCCAACTGCGGTGCCTGCCACAATGCCACTGTTGATGGTGGTAATGGGTCTGCGACTGAGGCCTTGGGCGGGAATGTTGCCATATTGGATGATGATGACCCTGGCATGCCACTCGAAGTCAGTAAGGAGTGGGCAGCTGATATCAATATCCTGCATCTGCATGACTTGAAACACGGATCTGGTCAAGATGTTCCGAAGTACTCGCCTGATCTTGTAAATCAAACTCCGGTGATCTGCCAGTCCTGCCACTACACGCCGGCGCTGGATCTGGCTCAGGTCGGCCCCAAGGGCCTCGATGATGCCGATGCGAATGGACGTCAGCAGACCAACGTGCGCAGTATGTCCAACGTCATGCACAGTCACCATGGTGTTATTAGAATTATAGACAACAATGATGGTGAGACAGTGTCGGTTGTGGAATCGGGTGGACGTAAGTTGTTTCCAGTTATGCCGACTGCGGAAAAGGATGTGGAGACGGGTGTAGTCGCCAATGCTTTGCAACGTAGAGATGTCCTAGAAGCAACCTGCTACCAGTGTCACCCTGGTCGCCGCACCGACTGTCTGCGCGGAGCCATGGCTAACGGCGGCATGCTGTGCCAGGATTGCCACGGCGATATGGAACAGGTGGGTGATGACTTCACGCGAACTGTCGGTGAGGTCGGTGGTGGATTCGAACTGGCAGGTGACTTTTATGACCACACATCAGAGACGCCACGCGTACCTTGGGCCAATGAACCCGGCTGCGGCTCCTGTCACACCGGTGATGCCATGAACAATCTGGCGGGGACGGCTGGCGCGGTGGTCAACAATGTCGATGCAGAAGGAAATGCAGATGGTGTCCGACTGTTCCAGGCCTTCCGTAGCGGCGACGCGAAGGCCACACCCATCGTTCCAACCAACAAGCGCTTTGCAGAGAACGTGATCGAGGCGGAGAATCCTGCCGTCACCGGCCCGGATGATCCACGCATTGGCAACCCGATGCTGTATCGTGTCAGCAAGGGACATGAGGGTGTCTTCTGTGAGGCCTGTCACGGCGCTACACATGGCATCTGGCCTAACAAGAACCCGAATGCAAACGACAATGTCACGGCTACGCAGCTGCAGGGTCATACCGGCACCATCACCGAGTGTGATACCTGCCATCCCCCTTCTGCTTTTGAAGACAGTGGTGAGCTGCAGCTGACGATGGGGGGTCCCCACGGCATGCATCCCGTCGGCAGCGCGCACTGGAATACCCATCATAAGGAAGCGAGGCAGGGTGGTGGAGCCAATTGCCGCACCTGTCATGGTCCTGATGGAGAAGGCACTGTGCTCTCACGTATGGCTCAAGACCGTACTTTAGAGTGCAAGGACAGCCAGGGGGATTTCTGTACCGGAGAGGGGCCAAAACTCTTTCCGAAAGGCCACGTAGTCGGCTGTAACGACTGCCACGCTAACCACCTGTAGCCGGTCGTCCACCGCTGCAGTATTTTGCCCGCAGGTGAACCCTGCGGGTTTTTTTGCCTGTAGTTTCTACTCGGTGCAAACGGCCCTACTCAAGGCGTTCTTGCAAAAACCCAGATTTCAATTTCGGAGACACCGGATCTCCGAAGGGTTTTTGATATCTCATTGACGGTGAGGCCTGTGGTCATGACATCATCGATGATGGCGACATGGCTGCTGTCTATCTTTGCAGAGAGAGCAAAGGCATTGCGGATATTTTTTTGGCGCTCTTTTTTTGGCAGGCTGGATTGCGCCGTGGTGTCCCGTGTACGGCAGAGACTGTGCGAGTCGACATCTATCGACAGTCGTGAGGAGAGTATGCGTGTGAGCTCCTGCGCCTGGTTGAATCCCCTCTCCCTGAGGCGCTTGGCGTGCAGTGGCACAGGGATCAGGAGCTGGGGGAATTTGCGTGACGGAATTGCAAGCTGTTCGCACATCAAATCGGCCATCAATCGCCCGGCCGCCAGCTTGTGATGAAATTTGAAGCTGTGATGCAGGCTGGTCAGGTCGTCCTGGTAACGAAACGGGGCAAAGCAGTTGTCGAAACAGGGTGGCTTTTTTTGACAACGTCCGCACAAGCTTCCGTCTGCTATCGATGACGGCAACGGCTGTGCGCAGCTTCTGCAGTGGTGATCATTGAGGAGGAGCCTGCTTCTGCAAGCAGGGCAGAGATCCTGCTGTATTCCTGTGAGTTTCCCACACAGCATGCAGCAGCCGGGAAGCAGTTTGAATTGTATCTGTTTTATCCAGTTGTTAACCATTGCTATCCTTGCAGGTTGACAAATATGAGCAGCACATTAACATGAGCGCTTGTAGAGTGTACAGTTTACCAGAGTAACTGTGGAGCGGAAAATAATGCAACGACATGACTGGAGTGTGGAAGAGATCGATGAACTCTTTGGCTTGCCTTTTAATGATCTGATGTTTCAGGCGCAGACCATCCACCGCCGGAATTTTGACGCCAACCAGGTACAGGTGAGTACGCTGCTGAGCATCAAAACAGGCGCTTGTCCGGAGGATTGCGGCTACTGTTCCCAGAGTGCTTCCAGTGATACGACCCTGGAACGGGAAAAACTTCTGCCGCTGGATGAAGTGATCAGTGCGGCAACAGCCGCCCGGGAGAGCGGTTCGACGCGTTTCTGCATGGGAGCGGCATGGCGCAGTCCGACCGATAAAAATCTCGACAGGGTGATCGAGATGATAAGCGCGGTGCAGGAACTCGGCATGGAGAGCTGTGTCACACTGGGTATGCTGACGCAACCCCAGGCGCAGCGTCTCAAGGAGTCGGGGCTGGATTACTACAATCACAATCTCGACACTTCGCCTGAATTTTACGGCGACGTCATCACCACCCGCACCTTTCAGGATCGCCTTGATACCCTGGAATATGTCCGCGATGCTGGCATCAATGTCTGTTCAGGAGGAATTCTCGGCATGGGAGAACAGCGTCGTGACCGGGTGCGCCTGTTACAGGAGTTGGCAAACCAGTCTAAACATCCGGAGTCGGTGCCCATCAATATGCTGGTCAAAGTCGAGGGAACTCCGCTGGAGAATATTGATGCGCTGGATCCGCTGGAGTTCGTGCGCACCATTGCCGTTGCCCGCATCCTGATGCCCGAGTCTTATGTACGACTCTCAGCAGGGCGTACGCAGATGAGTGACGAGACCCAGGCACTCTGTTTCCTCGCCGGCGCCAACTCGATGTTTTATGGTGAGCGTCTGCTGACCACGGACAATCCCGAAGTAAGCCGGGATCAGCAGCTGTTTCAGCGCCTGGGGTTGAATATGGAGCAGATCGAAGAGGAGCAGAAAGTCTGTTGTCATGGCTGAACGGCTGATGGCAAGGCTGCAGCAGCAACTGGCTGAAAAGCGTGCGCACAATCTCTATCGTCAGCGAAGAGTCATCGGCTCTGCGCAGCAGGTTGAATTGCTGAGTGATGGAAAATCGCTGCTCAGTTTCTGCTCGAATGACTACCTGGGGTTGGCGAATCATCCTGAAATAGCAGTGGCGATGAAACGCGGTATCGACCGCTGGGGCGTAGGCAGTGGCGCCGCGCATCTGATCACTGGCCATACCGCGGCGCATCATGCGCTTGAAGAGGAGCTGGCGGAGTGGCTTGGCCGGGAGCGGGCGCTGCTGTTTTCAACAGGCTACATGGCCAACATCGGCGCCATCAGTGCGCTGATGAAACGCGGAGACCAGCTGTTTGAAGATCGTCTCAATCACGCCTCCTTAATTGATGGCGGGCTGGCAAGCGCTGCCGCCTTTCACCGCTACCGCCATGCCGGCACCGCAATGCTGGATGAGCAGCTGCGTGCTGTTGAGAGCGGCAACCGCATGGTCATCAGTGACGGGGTTTTCAGCATGGATGGTGATATTGCACCGCTACAACAGCTGGTAGTCAGCTGTGAACAGCGTAATGCATTGTTGATGATCGATGATGCGCACGGCATCGGGGTGCTCGGCGAACAGGGCAGGGGGTGCAGCGCCGGCTATACGCAACAGCAGGTTCCCGTTCTGATGGCCACCCTGGGAAAGGCCTTCGGCGTCTTCGGCGCTTTTGTGGCGGGCAGTGAGACTTTAATAGAGACGCTGATCCAGGATGCCCGCAGCTGGGTCTATACCACGGCGCCGCCGGCTGCGATGGCGGAGGCGCTGCGTGCGGCCCTGAAAATCGTGAGCAGCGATGAGTGGCGTCGTGAACAGCTGCGGCAACTGATCAGCCGATTTCGTCAGGGCGCCGGGCAGCTTGGATTGCCGCTGATGCCGAGTGAGACCCCTATCCAGCCGCTTGTTGTCGGTGAAGCTGATCGCGCCCTGCGCTGGAGCCACGCTCTTGAGGAGCGTGGAATCTTGGTGAGTGCGATTCGTCCGCCCACTGTGCCGCAGGGGAGCGCGCGTTTGCGCATCACCTTTTCTGCAACGCATACTGCTGCGCATGTCGAGCGGCTGCTGGATGCACTGGATCAGATACAACGGCAGGATCATTGATGGGTCGTAACATCTCATTAACTCCATGCAGGGAAGCAGGGTCGGGATCAGGCCGCCCGCTGGTGCTGCTGCATGGCTGGGGTATGAATGCAGCCGTGTGGCAGCCGCTGCTGCCCCTGTTGCATCAGCAGTGGGAGGTAACGACCATCGAGTTGCCGGGACATGGCGGCAGTGATTCACTGCCGCTGGAGAGCACGGTTGACGACTGGGCCGATGCCTGCTTGCAGGCTGCGCCACCGCAGGCCGTGTGGATGGGGTGGTCACTGGGGGCGCAGATCGCATTGCAGGCTGCCTTGCGACAACCTCAACGCCTGACGGCTCTGGTGATGCTTGCCGGGACACCCTGTTTCGTGCGCTGCAGCGACTGGCCATGTGGTATGGCCGAGAGTGATTTGCTGCAGTTTGGCGATGCGCTGATAACAAGCCCGGCGCAGACATTGATGCGCTTTCTGGGACTGCAGGTGCGAGGGTCGCAACAGTCGAGAGAGGTTTTACGCTTGCTCAAGGCGAGTGTGACCATGCGGCCTGCGGCATCGACGGATGCGCTACTGACGGGTTTGCAGCTACTGCTGCACACGGATCAGCGCTCACAGCTGCATCAACTTGAGATGCCTTCTGTGTGGCTTTACGGCAAACAAGACAGGCTGATCCCGGCGGCGACAGCCAACTGTGTCAGACAACTTCTGTCAGATGCAGAAGTTGAGATGATTGACGGCGCCGGACATGCTCCCTTTCTATCCCATGCCGAACAATGCATGCGGGTGCTGGAGTCCTTGAATGATTGACAAGCATCATGCCCGCCGCGCCTTCGCACGAGCTGCCGGGGCTTATGATGAAGCCGCTGTGCTGCAGCGTGAGATCGGCCGGCGCATGCTGGAACGGCTGGAGTATATTCGTATGCAGCCTCGAATGATCGTCGATATCGGCGCCGGAACCGGTGAGGCAAGCGCCAGCCTGCTCAAGCGTTATCCGACGGCATCAGTCATTGCACTTGATTTTGCCTTGCCGATGCTGCACCGGGCAAAACGGCGCGGGCGTATTCTGAGACGACCGCTGCCGCTGTGCGCCGATCTGGAGCAGTTGCCACTGGCTCCTCACTCTGTTGATATCATCTACTCCAATGCGGCTCTGCAGTGGTGCTCTGATCTCCCATCGACATTCACTGAGTTTCGCCGGGTATTGCGTCCGGGAGGATTGTTAATGTTCACAACCTTCGGGCCGGATACGCTTAAAGAGCTGCGCAGCGCCTGGGCGCAGGTGGACAGGGAAACCCACGTGAGTTCTTTTGTGGATATGCATGATATTGGCGATATGCTGGTCGAGGCGCAGTTTGCCGATCCGGTCATCGATGCAGAGCAGATCACCATGACCTATGAGAGCATCGATCAGCTGATGCATGATATCAAGAGCATCGGCGCGCAGAATGCTGCCACTAGTCGCAGCAAAGGATTGACAGGTAAAAGACGCATGCAGCAGTTTCGGGATGCCTATGAAGTGTATCGCAGCGACGGGCGCATCCCCTCAACCTGGGAGATCATCTATGGCCATGCGTGGGCGCCGCAGCAGGTGACGGAGGACGGGGTAACCATGATTCCTCTGGATGGATTGCGTGCGTCGTAGGATGCGCTTCGCCTACATGGACATAGGTGAGGGGCGTAAGCAGGACACGGAAGCTCCGCAAGCTCAGCAGCATCCTACACAAATTGGCTGACACCGAGGCAGGCAAGAGAGTAATTATCGCAGTTATGGTGACAAGGTGATGAGCGGCTATTTTATTACTGGCACGGACACCGGGGTGGGGAAGACGATTGTCACCCTGGCGATGATGGAGTTGCTCAAGCGCCGGGGCTTCGAGGTTGCAGGCATGAAGCCTGTTGCGTCGGGATGTGATTCCGGCGCAGCGGGGTTGCGCAATAGTGATGCAGAGCAAATCATGCAGGCCTGTTCGAGCGGGTTGCCGTACTCACAGGTCAATCCCTATGCATTCGAGCCTGCCATTGCTCCGCATATTGCTGCAGCACGTAGCGGCGAGTCGATCCAGTTAACAAGGATTGTTTCTATCTGCCGGGATCTTGAAGAGACGGCTGACAGGGTGGTGGTTGAAGGGGTAGGCGGCTGGGAGGTGCCGCTGGGCAGTGGCAGGATGCTGCCAGACCTGGCATGCGGGCTGGGACTCACGGTCATCCTGGTCGTTGGCTTGCGTCTCGGCTGCATCAATCATGCACTGCTGACAGTTTCGGCGATCAAATCCACGGAATTGGAGTTTGGCGGCTGGATAGCAAATCAACAGCAGCCTCGCATAGAGGCGATGGATGAGATTATCAATACCTTACGAGAGCGCATCGATGCCCCGTTGCTTGGCGTGCTTCCATGGTGTGAGGATCCAAAGCCCGGGGAGATGGCCGGCTATCTGCGAGGGTTTCCAGAATAATATCGAAGTTCAGTTCATAGGATGTGCTGAGCTTGCGAAGCGCATCTGTCGCAACCGATGCGCTTCGTTTCACTCAGCACATCCTATGTCTCTTCCTCTTCTGCGGTCTCTTCGATAGCGATGCGCTGGCGGGTGACGAAGTCCTCGCTAGCGTCATATCCCGCCTGGCGCAGGATGTAGTTGCGCACCGCTGTCTCCATCAGGATTGCCATGTTGCGTCCAGGTGCGACGGGGATAGTCACCAATGGAATCTCCAGTCCCAGCACATGGCGTGTAGAGTAGCTTCCGGTGAGTCGATCCATCTTGGCGAGGCTCTCATCATCAAAGCGCGCCAGATGAATAATCAGGCGCAGATACTTGCTGCGCTTGATTGCGGTATCGCCAAACATGCTGCGGGCATTGAGTAAACCCAGTCCGCGCACTTCGATAAAATCCTGTAACAGAGGGGGGCAGCTGCCGCAGACAATATCCGGTGCGATACGCGCAAATTCGGGAGCATCATCGGCTATCAGGCGATGGCCGCGGGCAACCAGCTCCAGGGCGAGTTCGCTCTTTCCGACTGCAACCATGCCGGTTAACAACACCCCGATTCCCAGAATTTCCAGAAAAACCCCATGCATGGTTTCACGTTCCGCAAGCTCCTGGGCCAGAAAGTATTGCAGGTTGTTGAGTACCCGCTGATCATCTGCCGGACTCGCCAGCAGTGGTGTGTCGGTGCTGTCGGCTGCCTCGATCAGGTAGCCGGGAACATCCATGCCATCGGTGCAGATCACGGCAGCGGGCCCGGAGATAAAGAGCTGCCGGATGGTGTCTGTACGGGTCCTGATAGCGAGCCTGTCCAGGTAGCCCAGCTCTGCATGGCCGATCAGCTGAATGCGATTTGGATGGATGAAATTAAGAGAGCCTACCAGGGTCTTCTCGCGACTATCCTCATCTCCATCCAGAAGAGGCGTGTCACTGCCATCGATACCTGCTACCCAGCTAATCTCAAGACGTTGGGCAACGGCCTGGATGAAGGTTCCGATGGTTGAGCGCTTCATGCGCTTTTGCGTTGCTGGATGCCGGTAAGAATAGAATAAATCTCCTCCTGGGTAGAGGCCGAACGCAACTGATGACGGATGTCCGGATTGTTAAACATCTTTGCCAGTGCGGCCAGCAGGCGCAAATACTCCTCGTTTGCTCCAGCCGGCACCAGCATTGCAAAGATAATATCGACAGGGCTTTCATCCGGAGCATCAAAATCAATGCCCTGAGCTAGGCGAATGAAAGCAGCTTTCGGGGCCTGGATACCCTGCATGCGTGCATGGGGTAGCGCTATTCCGTATCCCAGGGCTGTACTCCCCAGCTCTTCCCGCGTGCGCAGCTTATTGACGATGGTTTGCGGCGAAACATCGGGGTCTCCCAGCAGAAGAGCGATTTTTTCAATGAGTTTGTCTTTCTCGACAGGAACGGCATCCAGTATGATACCGTCCCAGTTGAGTAGTGAAGGGGGAATCGTCATTAACGGTGACTCTGAAGTTTCTCTTTGTATTTCATTAACTGGCGGTCTAGTTTATCACTCAGAGCATCGATAGCAGCGTACATATCTTCATTTTCGGTATCTGCGAAGATATCCTGGCCACTGAGATGGAAGTTGGCTTCAGCCATGTTGCGTTGTTTTTCAATACTCAGAATGACATTAACCCGGGTAACACTGTCAAAATGCCGTTCCAGCTTATTAAATTTACTGTTTACATAATTGCGCATGGAATCGGTGATATCCAGGTGACGGCCAGTTAGATTGACTTGCATATTGTTCTCCTCTTGTTGTCATGAACCTATGAAAAAATCGATAGGATGGGGGTTCGGGGGAAGGGCCAGGAAAGTGTCCGTGATAACTCATTGAATTACAACCCTTCCCCCGTAGAAAAACTTGCAGGAAGCACTGATCGAGGCGCGCAGTGATTCGATCAGTGCTTCCTTAAATCATGCGTTTGCGATCACTCGATGACGGAATTGCCATCGAATCGCGATATTTTGCCACAGTACGACGGGCAATGGAGATACCCTGCTCTTTCAGCAGGGTGGTAATTCTATTGTCACTCAGCGGTTTTTCGGGTTGCTCTGCATGAATCATGTTTTTGATTCTGGCGCGAATAGCCGTTGACGAGTGATTCCCTGTAGCGTCATTTCCAACATGGCTGGAAAAGAAATATCTGAACTCAAAGACACCACGGGGTGTCAGCATATACTTGTTGGTTACGGCGCGGGAAATCGTGGATTCGTGCAACTCCAGTTCATCAGCCAGTTCCCGCATTACCATGGGCCTCATGGCTTCCGCTCCCCTGTCAAGAAAGGCCTGCTGTCGACTGACGATGCTTTGCGCCACTCTCAACAGGGTCTCGCGGCGGCTTTGCAGGCTTTTTAACAGCCAGCGAGCCTCCTGAAGATGATCCCGCATTAACTGGTGGTCATGACTGCGGTCGCCGCGTTTAATCAGGCAGGCATAACCGGCGTTGATGCGTAGAGCGGGGGCGTTGTTGGTATTGCTCTCGACAACCCAGCGGTCATTGTAGCGCGTCACTGTGACATCCGGAATGATGTAGTCATGGCTTTCTGTCGAGATGCTCTGTCCCGGGCGGGGATTGCACGAACGAATCAGTTTCAGAGCCTTTTCCAGGGCTTCCTTATCCAGGCCTGTGCGCAGGCGCAGCATGAGTGTGTTGTTTTCAGCAAGGAGATCGAACCAGTTCTCGAGCAATGAGATGGCCTTGCCGCGCAGAGGGGTATCTGCAGCTAATTGATGGAGCTGAATAATCAGAGTTTCACGCAAATCACGAGCGCCAACCCCGGCTGGGTCAAAGCTCTGAATCCTCTTCAGTACATCCTCGACCAGCTGCGGAGTAATCAGCGGTGAGTGAAAACTCTCCGAGGTGACATGGGTATCGCCGTTAAAATAGCCGTCGTCATTGATCTCCTCAATGATGACTTCCGCAATCTGCTGTTCGATATCAGTGAAGGAGGCAAGACAGGTTTGCCATAGCAGATGATCGCGCAGCCCTGTCTCTGCAGCAGCAGAGGAGATATCCCACTCTGATTCCTGTGATGTATCGCGGCTGCGTGGTGGTGAAATATCATAGACCGATGACCAGTCTGCATCGACAGGGAGTTCGTCAGGGATCTTGTCCCCGGTCGTATTGAGTTCCAGGGTTGAGGCATCGTCGATTTCGTCAAGACTCTCCGCTTCAGATGGCTGTTCATCGATGGCTTCATCGACTTCAAGCATTAAATTCCCTTCAAGAGCTTGCTGAATCTCGGTGTTAAGATCCAGAGTCGAGAGTTGCAACAGGCGTATGGCCTGCTGCAGTTGCGGGGTCATGGTCAATTGATGGCCAAGACGGATTTGAAGGCTTTGCTTCACTGTTGTCGTAGGTTACTTATGTTTACTGGTTAGTGTCATTTTAGCTGAAACACTGAAATTTGCTACTGACTTGTCTCAACTCTTTGTAAATTCGCACAAAGTCCGTGCGGAGCCAGAAAATCATTATTTCGACCGCAGGGAGAAATCTTGAGCCAGTGAATTCACATCTGGAAGTCATGTCCAAGATAGATTTCACGAACATCCGGGTTATCCAGCAATGCCTGCGGTTCTCCATGCGCCAGAACCTCCCCCGAGTTGATGATGTAGGCGCGATCGCAGATGCCCAGTGTTTCGCGGACATTGTGGTCAGTGATCAGAATGCCGATGCCTTCCGAGGAGAGCTTCCTGATAATATTCTGGATATCCGTGACGGAGATCGGGTCGATGCCGGCAAAGGGCTCGTCAAGCAGGATATAGGAGGGCTCCATGGTCAATGAGCGGGCGATCTCGAGGCGACGCCTCTCTCCGCCGGAGAGACTCAATGCCTTGTTATCTCTGAGCTGTGAGAGTCCAAATTGCCTTAACAGGACGTCGCAAATCTCCCTGCGCTGGTGCTTTTCGAGTTCAGGGCGCAGTTCCAGAATCGCCAGCAGATTATCTTCAACGCTCATGCGGCGGAATACGGAAGGCTCCTGGGAGAGATATCCGATGCCGAGATTTGCGCGGCGATGAATGGGCATCTGCGTGATATCTTTTTCACCCAGCATGACTCTGCCGCCATCGGCAGGGACGAGGCCAACGATCATGTAGAAGCTGGTGGTTTTACCGGCGCCGTTGGGTCCCAGCAGGCCGACAACCTCGCCCTGCGAAACTTCGATGGAGACATCCTTTACAACGGTGCGTTTGCTGTACTGTTTTATCAATGATGTGGCGCTGAGCTTTCCCATGGACTACTCTTTCTCGAGCCGGATGGTTGTATGCACGCGCTCACTGGCATTTGCCTTTCTGCCTGCAATCACGGTCATCTGTTTCATATCGAAGATGATGCGGTCATTGGTGACCTTGCTGCCATCCTGTTCGATCTGAGCGTCACCTGTCATGACCAACTGCTCCTGCTTGAAGTCATAGTCAAGATTCCGGGCTTTTCCGGTGAGAGGCGGTTCTTTGCCGCTGCTCTTTTTAGTGTGTTTGATATGAATAGGGGCGCCACGCATTTTGAGGTGCTCGTTGAGCATGTCGTAATCTGCCGTAAGCGCATCTCCACGGGTGTGATTCCCTTGCTGATCCTGATGCTGGAATTGAAGCGGCTCTCCTTTGAGCTGAAGCAATCGTTGCTTGACATGGTAGGTGACAACAGAGGCTTTCCCTTTACTGCTGGCATCGATTCCTGATCGCTGAAAGGTGACGGGATCGCCTGTCGCAGTGATCAGGCTGTTCTCCTCTTTGTCACGCGAGAGCCGCAGCTGATCGCAGAAAAGCGAGATCTCCCCCTGTATCAGTTTGACATTGCCACTGTAGAGGAGAGATGCGGTCGAATCATCATGTTCGACACTGTCAGCCGAGATATTGACCGGCAGTTTCGTCTCTGCTTCAAGCTGCGTTGAGGCAAACAACATGAGAGAGAGAAGAATAGAGAGTAGCTTAGGGAAATTCTGAATGAATCGAAGGGATGGGGGTTTGGGGGAAGGGAATAGCGAAAACCAGCTATAACCTATTGATAATTGACCCTCCCCCCATGGAAAAACTTGAAAGGGGGTTCTGATTGAAGCGCGAAGCGATTCGATCAGAGCTTCCTTGGACGTCTTATTCAATGACATGGGATCCGCTCACATTTGAGAGAATGCTGACGTGGACCGGTCTTTTCATGTGGATGTCTACACCGGTTCCGGAGAGCAGATGGCCGCCATTCAGGACTGTTGTTGGCGCCATGCTGTATGCAAGGCTGTTTTGATAATCAATGATCATGTCTCTGCTGATGGTTTCGATAGCAGGGGAAGTTTCACTCTCTTCCTGCTTGAGAAAAACAGAACCGTAAAGCATCATGAGTTTGTTTTTTTGATCTATCCAGCCATGATCAGCTTGTGTATACCAGTTGGGAGCATCTGCCGGAGTCATCATCAGATTAATGTTGTCCAGCTCAGTTGATCGGTTGATGTAATGGCGCAGTTCGTCTGCGAAAAGATGATGCAGGTGATGGCCGCGGGCATCTGTATGGGTCAGTTGAAGATTGCGTACGCGGATATCGGGATAATCCTGATGAAAATGATGCTGGGCAACTGCTGAATTTGTTTGCCGGTCCAGATGAGTGACAAAGCTGCCGACTGCCAGCATGACGGCTATTAGCAGAATGAGACCCAGCCAGCTCTTCATGAGAGAAATGCGGTCAGGCTTGATTCAAAGGTCCCCTGGGCCTGCAAAATCATTTCACTGACATCACGGGCGGCGCCGCGTCCGCCTGTGGAGGGAGTCTGCCAGTGCGCATGCTGCGTCACCAGTGGGTGCGCATCTTTCACTGCAATCGCGAGTCCAACCTGTCGCATGACGGGCAGGTCGATCAGGTCGTCACCGACATAGGCGATTTGCGCATCTGTGAATCCGGTTTCCTGTTTTAGCTCTTCATAAGCCGAATTTTTATTCTTGCGCCCCTGAAAAACGTACCTGACTCCCAAAGTTTGCATGCGGATTTTGACCACTTCGGAGCTGCGGGCTGTAATGATGGCAATTTGCACACCGCTTTGCTGTAAAAGCGACATCCCCAGGCCGTCTTTGGAGTGAAAGGCCTTGTATTCCTGACCATCATCACCGATGAAGAGGCTGCCGTCTGTCAGTACGCCGTCGACATCAAAGATGACAAGCCGGATCTGCGATGCTTTGTGTTCGATATCCTGCATATTTTTTCTCTTAAAGAATGAAACTAAAAAATTATCCAGGTTGTCTGCTCGTGACGTAACAATCGTCACAGGAACAGCTATTTAATGATTTTTAATTTAGGGGGCGAACTGTTTTTGGGCTTCTCTTCCGCTCCCGGTGTTGGCGGAGGATCGCTCTCCGGCTGCTCTTCGAATAGCATTCCCTGGCCATTTTCTCGGGCATAGATTCCCAATACTGCATCCGGTGGCAGGCCGATATCCAGTGATTTTCCGCCAAAGCGGGCGTTGAAGCAGATCCAGTCGTTGCCAAGATCAAGCGTCTTAACAGCAGATGGGCTGATATTCAGCACAATCTTGCCGTTCTCGACATGCTGATGTGGAACAGTGACATGCTCCTGTTCAGCATTCACCACCAGGTGTGGAGTAAAATCGTTATCGACAATCCACTCGTAGAATGCACGGATTAGGTAGGGGCGTGTAGAAGTCACTTACGCAGTTCTTTCTCTTCTTCTGTCAGGCTTTTGCCAAAGCTTGGACGTTCAAAGAGGCGTTTTGCATAACCAAGCACCTGGCCTGATCCCGTGCCCTTGAGTTCGATGCCAAGAGCCGGAAGTCGCCATAAGAGTGGAGCAATCGTGGTGTCCACAATTGTAAAGTCATCACTCATGAACCAGGGTTTCGCAGCCAGAACCGGTCCAGCCGCCAGCAGTGACTCCTTGAGTTCCTTGCGTGCTTTTGCTGCCGGTTTTCCACCTTTGAGAATGATGTCGGCAAGTGTATACCAATCCTTTTCAACACGGTGCAGATAGATGCGCGTCATTGCACGGGAGACGGGGTCAATCGGCAGCAGAGGCGGGTGTGGATAGCGTTCATCCAGATACTCCATGATAATGCGTGAATCATAGAGTGACAGGTCACGATCTATCAGGGTCGGAAGTGTTCCGTAGGGGTTAACATCGGTGACATCTTCAGGCAGATTGAGAGGATCAGCGTCGAGAATATCGACAGTGATATTTTTCTCAGCAAGCACGATGCGCACACGATGGCTGTAGATGCACTCCGGATCAGAGAACAGGGTCATGACGGTTCGCTTGTTGATCATGCTTGGCATGCTGATGTAATCCTCGAAAGCGCTGAATTGGCGCAATTAAAAAAGGCGCACATTATAACATGTGCACCTTTTATTAGGTGGAGATTAGCATTTTATGACTTTATTAATGGACGTCTTTCCAGTATTCCTTCTTCAACAGGTAGGCAAAGATGAAGAATACCAGCAGAAACAGCAGCACCTTGATGCCAAGAGAGTGGCGTTTCAGCTTGCTGGGATCACCCATGTACGAGAGGAAGTTTGTCAGGTCCAGCGCCATCTCATCATACTGCTCCGCAGAGAGCTTGCCCGGTTTGACCATCTCGAAACCCTTGAATTCATGGCTTTCGTTGCCGGATTCGTCTTTATGCTCCTCGAAGATCGCTTTTTGCATGCCCTGAAGCTCCCACAGCACATGCGGCATGCCGACTTTGTCGAAAACGATGTTATTGACACCGAATGGGCGGCTCTCATCGATATAGAAGCTGCGCAGATAGGTGTAGATCCAGTCATCGCCGCGCAGACGCGCTTCCAGGGTGAGGTCGGGTGGTGGAGCGCCAAACCAGTTGGCGGCATCATCCGGGTTCATTGCGGTGCTCATCAGATCTCCCGGTTTGGCGTCTGAAGGCATCAGATGCTGTTTGAGCAGATCTTCAGGGATATCAAACTCCAGCATGCGCTGCCAGCGTTCATATTTCATGGAGTGGCAGTTGAGGCAGTAGTTGACAAAATACTTGGCGCCGCGCTGCAGTGATGCCTGGTCAGAGATATCCACATCGGCATGATCGAGATGGATATTGCCGCCGCTTGCGAATGCGGGAGAGGACGCCAGCATAACAATTGCAATCAATAGCTTTTTCATTTTGTCACCCTCTCAGGAACCGGCTTGGTTTTGTCAGCTTTACTGAACCATGGCATGAGGAAGAAGAATGCGAAGTAGAGTGTCGTCGCGATTTGCGCAAACAGTGTATACAACGCCGTAGCTGGCTGTGTGCCGAGCCATCCAAGGACAACAAATACAACCACAAACATGGCGAGGAAGCCCTTGTAGAGTCCGCCCTTGTAACGGATGGATTTAACCGGGCTGCGATCCAGCCACGGCAGCAGGAACAGCACCACAATAGCGGCTCCCATCGCGATGACGCCCCACACCTGGGTGCCTGCGAAACTGGGCACGGCGCGCAAAATGGCATAGAAGGGGGTGAAGTACCAGACCGGGGCAATATGCTCGGGCGTCTTCAGCGGATTTGCAGGTTCGAAGTTTGGCGCCTCGAGGAAGTAGCCGCCGCCCTCCGGTGCAAAAAAGACAATGCCGGCAAAGAACATCAGGAACACGATAATGCCGGCAATATCCTTTACCGAGTAGTAGGGATGAAAAGGGATGCCGTCGGCGGGAGCGGTATCGCTCCATTTGTTGCCTTTGGGGCCTTTTTTGATCTCGATGCCGTCGGGGTTGTTGGAGCCAACCTTGTGCAGCGCCACGATGTGAACGAACACCAGTGCGGCAAGCACGAAGGGCAGCACAAAGTGGAGTGCGAAAAAGCGGTTCAGGGTGACGTCGGAGATGACAAAGTCACCGCGAATCCATACCGCCAGGTCTTCCCCAACGATCGGGATAGCCTGGAACAGGTTGACGATGACGGCTGCTCCCCACAGTGACATCTGTCCCCATGGAAGCAGGTAGCCCATGAATGCAGTCGCCATCATGGCCACATAGATGACCATGCCGATGATCCACAGCAATTCGCGCGGTTTGCGATAGGAGCCATACATCAGGCCGCGGAACATATGCAGGTAGATAACGAGGAAAAACGCCGATGCGCCGGTCGAATGCATATAGCGGATCAGCCAGCCCCAGTTGACATCGCGCATGATGTATTCGACGGATGCAAAGGCGAGATCCGCATCCGGTTTATACATCATCGCCAGCCACAGGCCGGTGAGAATCTGGATCACCAGCACCAGCATCGCCAGGGAGCCGAAGAAATACCAGAAGTTAAAGTTTTTCGGGGCGTAGTATTGAGCCAGATGCTCGTTCCATACCTTGGTCATCGGGAAGCGATCATCAATCCAGCCGACCATGTTTTGCAATGCGCTCATGAGGCACCTCCGTCAACACCAATAAGAACAACCTTGTCAGAAAGATAGCTGTGCGGCGGGATTACAAGATTTGTCGGTGCAGGAACCCCCGCATAGACGCGGCCGGCGAGGTCGAATTTCGATCCGTGGCAGGGGCAGAAGAAACCGCCGAGCCAGTCGGCGCCCAGATCTGCCGGCGCCACGTCGGGACGATATGTTGGAGAGCAGCCGAGATGGGTGCAGATGCCGATGGCAATCAGATACTCGGGTTTGATTGAGCGTATCGGATTCTTACAGTAGGCAGGCTGTTGGTCGACTTCCGAGGCCGGATCGGCAAGTGTGCCGTCAAGCTTGGGCAGGTCTTCCAGGTTTTTTGCGGTTCTGCGAACCACCCATACAGGTTTGCCGCGCCATTTGACACGTAGAAGTTGCCCCTCTTCCAGCTTGCTGATGTCAGCTTCAACGGGTGCGCCAGCTGCTTTGGCCCTTGCACTCGGTTGCCATGACATCACAAAAGGGACGGCGACGGCTCCTGCTCCAACAGCGCCGATAACGGCTGTTGAGAGAGTCAGAAGGCGGCGTTTTTTTAGATCAACCCCTTCGCTCATAGTGTTGTCTCCCACAAGTTAAACCACATAATGGACTGACAAAGCGGTTGCTTTGTCAGAGTTTTTCAATTTTGGTAAATCAGAATATTCCGGATTTCACACAAATAACCGGCAAATTGTCTTATATGCGTGTGGCAAGGTCAAGTTGAGATCACTCGATGTTGATTAATGTCAATCAATCACGAGAAATATGCTGCAGCTTCCGGGCGGGCTACTTGTGCTACCTGGCCATCACTGGCGGCTGATTTGCCCTTAACCATCTCTCTTCCCCAGTGTCATATTCCCAGATTTGCTGGTCGATGACGCGTTTTATCACCTGGCTGTCATGATAAACATATTCGATCACAGCCGTTTGATGGGCGGCGTTCTCTCCGGTTTTGACCGGGGCGGAGACCACCTGGTAAGAGGTGACTGTGATGCCTCTATTCTTTGGCGTCTGCTCAGGGTTGGCCAGCATGGCGCCCTGTTCATGCGGGCCTTGCCAGCGCAGAACCTTGCCATAGAGCACCAGGGTTGATGTCAGGGATTCATCGCGCCTGCGTTCACTCATGCTCTGGCAGCCACTGGTGAAAGCGAGAGAAAAACCCAGAATAAAAATAAAATGCAGTTTCCAGCGTAACATAGTCTGTAATGTGTCAAAATCCGTCGCGATTGCAAGCATAACAGATTAGGAAGACTCTGATTGAATCGCATTGCGCTTCAATCAGCACTCCCTTTCAAGTTTTTCGAGCCCCCATCCCATCGATTCATTTAGAGGTTTCCTTAGTGATGACTGAAAATCAAATTCCATCCATCGATTCGCATGTCAAGCTGGGAGAGGGCGAGGTGTACGTGCTGGGGACGGCGCATGTCTCCCGCGCCAGTGCTGATGAGGTCCGGGAGCTACTGGATAACGGCGAATATGACGCCGTTGCCGTCGAGCTCTGCAACAGCCGTTATCAATCGCTGGTCGACCCCGATGCCATGGCGCGTATGGATCTGTTTCAGGTTATCAAGAGCGGCAAGGCGGCAATGGTGACGGCGCAACTCGCACTCAGCGCCTATCAGCAAAGGCTTGCCGAACAGTTTGGCATTGAGCCGGGCGCCGAGCAGCGGGAAGCGATCAATATCGCCGAAAAACATGACCTGCCGGTACTGCTGATTGATCGTGAAATTGGTATAACGCTGCGCCGGGTGATGAATAATGTCAGCTGGTGGAAACGCTTTGGTCTTTTTGGCGGGCTTCTGGCTTCCGTTCTCTCTCGCGAAGAGGTGACGGAGGAGGATGTTGAAAGGCTCAAGGAGGGGGATATGCTGGAGACGACCTTCTCTGAATTCGCCGCCGAGCGCAAGGATCTGTTTGATCCATTGATTGCGGAGCGGGATCGCTATATGGCAGCCCGACTCATCCAGGAGCAGCAGCAGCACGCCTACAAGAATGTTCTTGCAGTAGTTGGCGCCGGGCATCAAAAAGGGATTCTCGAGACACTCAAAAAAGGAGTTGCTGATCCGCGGCAGCTATTGACGACTCTGGAGCAACTCCCGCAGAAAAAATCCTGGCTCAAGTTTCTGCCATGGCTGATTGTGGTGGTGATTTTGGGTGGATTTACAGCCGGATTTATGCGCAGTCCGGAGCTGGGCTGGAATCTGGTTGCCGAGTGGGTTTTTATCAACGGCGCCCTGTCGGCGCTCGGAGCTTTACTCGCTGGTGGGCATATTCTGACGGTGTTGATCGCATTCGTTGCAGCCCCGATCACCTCTCTGAATCCGACTGTCGGTGCAGGCATGGTAACCGCTGCTGCGGAGACTCTGCTGCGAAAACCTCAGGTGGGTGACTTTGAGCAGCTGCGCCATGATGTGACTCACTGGAGCGGCTGGTGGAAAAACCGGGTTTCACGCATCCTGCTGGTTTTTCTCTTCAGCACCATGGGATCAGCTGCAGGAACCTATATCGCCGGTTTTCGTATTTTTGAAAAGCTGGTGGGAGGTTAAGGAAAAATTCCGTAAATCCGAAAAAATGGAACCACGGAATACACTGCACACATGGAAAAGAGCAACGATTCAATAACTCCATGCAGTCACATGTGCTTCGTGCCTCAGCACATCCTATACCCTGATCCAGCACCCGCACGGTATCAATCAATTCACGGAATTTCTTTGATTTTTTCCGCGTGTTCCGTGGTTGAAGGGTTTTACAACTCCACCTCGAAATCGAACTGGCTCAGAAATTGTGCTGTTATAAAATCCATCGTTGAGATGTGGTTTTTGAACCAGGCTGGCCAGTCATGCTGTAGATACTGCTTTAGCGATTCAATATCCTGCTGTTGATCCCATTGCCGCTGCACCTGGCGTATCTGTTCCAGCGCTGCATCATGCTCATGGGAGTGTACCGGGTAAGCCGGAAACCTGTACTCCTGCATATACCTGTTTTCACGCTCAAAATGTTGCTCGGTATGAGTGACCCATTGAGCCAGCAGCTCACTGATCCTGTTGTTATCAGGGGATTCGGCGTCGATTAACCCGCTGATTGATTGAACAAGTGTCAGCTCTTCACAGTGAACGGTGTTCATAAAATCAAGTGCGACCTGGGGTATGGTGCTGCAATCTGGAGTTGTCATGGCCTCTTTTTTCCGTATGCAGATAATTCAAGCATCTATCATCGGCAATATGATTTTACCTCACCATGATGTAACTCAAGAGAGTGTGAAATATCAGGGGGCTCTATGTGCCGTAGTGGAGCAGATATTCTGTGAATGCACCATAATCCTAACATCTACTTCATGAAAGACTTGACCTTGCTTCTTTTGTGGATAAAAATGCCCGAAGAAAAATTGAAATATATCAAATTGGGATTCACGGCCTGTTGTGCCGATTAAGCCATCAAAGGTATAGAGAGATGAAGAGAGGAGTAGTTGCAGGATGGGCTGGACTGTTCACAGTCCTGCTGGGGCTGTACGGCGGAAACCTGCATGCCAAAGCTGATGAAACATCGATGGCGGCTGCCAAAGAGGCCGGCAAAGATGTAGTCAAAAAAGTCGTCTCGAATAAAAAATGCAACAAATGCCATGCAGACGATGATGAAGATGAACAGGTGTGGGAGTATGAAGACGGCACCACGAAGTTCATCTACGTCGATC
>Ga0209013_10000663_pt1 | contig 31221 bp, 29 predicted proteins | sample Cruoilmetagenom2_FD_187291 | JGI IMG/M metagenome (GOLD analysis project Ga0209013, IMG submission 187291) | Oil polluted marine microbial communities from Coal Oil Point, Santa Barbara, California, USA - Sample 2 (SPAdes) (version 2) | ecosystem: Environmental > Aquatic > Marine > Oil seeps ...
CCCTCTTAGCCGGTCCGGCTTTAGCCGTTAAGTTCCTTGCCAGCCAGGTCAAGCCATTTTTTTTCACTTTTTCGAAAATGAGACGGCGCCAGTTCGGCATCGCGGATCATGTTCCTGAATTCTTCCGCCGCCTCTTTTTCCTGTCCTGAGTTCTGCAGGGCGAGACCGAGCAGGAAACGCGCCTGGACGCCCGGATAATAGCCGGCCACGGCACGGTACTCCTTTATTGCTTCCTCGCTCCGGCCGGTCTGTTCCAGTGTGCGGGCATACAGCAAGTGTCCTTCAGGGGAGCGCAGGTCCGGGTTGTGTTTCTGCAGGTCCTCCAGTGTTGCAAGGGAAGGCCCCCATTGTTCCTGGTCAAACTGGGACCGGGCTTTCAGCAGCATCAATGCCGGATCGGTTTTGAAAAAACCATCGAGCACCTGGTCCAGTATTTTCTCTGCCTCCGGTGCACGATCTGCCGCGAGCAGCGCCTGTGCGTAATGGCGGCCATTATCCGCGTTGGCCGATTGTTCCCAGGCGGCCGCCTGTGCGCGAACATCGGCCCCTGGGTCGATCAGGTTCCGCACCCCCCGACGGGTGCGCTGGCCCCTGATGCCGGAAGAGAACTCAGGAATGATTTCAATCACCAGGTAGGCCACACCACCGATCAGGGGCAGGAACAACAGCAGCCAGATCCAGTAGCGGTTACGCCCGGTCTTCAAAACATGGATGACCAACAGGATCTGGATGAAGTAGGTCAGGTAGATGGGCATGGCATATCCGGCTTGATTGCGGTGAAATCGCGCCGCAATTTGTCAAAAGAGTTGACACATTTTGTCACAAATGCGACCGGAAAGTTCATAGACAAGATTTGATCTGTTGGCGTGGTAAGGCCCCAAAGCGTTGTGTATAGCCAATTTGAAGGAGTTCAGATGGCTTCATTATGTTATTGGCACGTAATATGCATTAATAATCATGCTGAACTGTTCCATACTGAAAGGGCAGAAACGACACAAGGACGTGTCAAACCCGAACAAATTGTTCGGAAAACAAGGAGGTTGAAGTGTTATTCATCCATATAAACCCAATTAAACCACGCTGTAGCTGCGGTATTCACGCATCTGATGCTGCTTGTTGTATTGGGTTTTCAAAGCAACGGCATACCATTTTATTGAACTCATCTCCGGGTGGGTGGCTTGCTGTTGGATGTTTTTAGTGGATGTTTGAACAATTTTTAGTTTATTTATGGAAAGGAAACCATTTAGGAAAGGGAGTAAGACCATGCGTAAGTTATATAGATTAGGTATGTTAACCATATTGCTGTCATTGGTAGCCAGTCCGGTTTTTGCCGGAAACGAGCCGTTATGTGAGCCTTTGAAGGACGGTGCTTCAAAAGGCCTTTATGGCCTGTGCATTGCATATCACAATGCTGAAAACAGCAACGCTGAGCAGAAAATTTTAGACAACTACAACAAAAAGGCCGGCCCAGGAGATCCACCTATGCCTGGAACCGAACCTGAGGAACTTGTTTCTTGCCCCTGCTGGACCACTGACGATATGGCTAATGCCAATATTGTCGCTGACCCATTTGAATGCCAACTTAGCGTCGACCCCGTATTGGCAGGCTATGGCGAGCTCGCTGAAGTGGTTTTCTCTGTTAATTTATTTGGTCCTGCCAGTTGCTTCTATTTTGGCCCGAGTGCATTACGTAGTGAGTCTTATCTCAGCGCGGAACAAGAGCAGGTTTGTCGCGACGGAATTCAGGCGCTTGTAGACGAGGATTTCACAGACATTCCTTGTACATGAGAGATCAATTCGTGATAAGGGGCTCTCTCAGTTCCAGCAACGGAATATGCTGAGGGAGTTCCTGGACACGATAGAAGCCTTACAGGAGAGCTAGAAAAATCAGCCACATAGATTGCTTTCTTGATTTATTGTATTGAAGTTTGCTAAGCTAAATCCCGATGGGTCTGTCAGGAAGACGGGCCTTCAAGGGAGAAACATCAGAATATTGTGAGGCAGGGAGCTTCCAATGATTTTCTCCTGATAGTACCGGCACCGGATTTGTGTCCCGTACTAAACAACATCTGATAACAAGGAGGTTATCGATATGTACACGAATATTTCAATTCTGCCCGCAGCTTTCGCTGCAAAGCCATTTAATTACAACCCAGAAGATCTCTGCTGCGCTGTGCACGGCAGCGGAACGGGCTGATTACACGAATAAGGAGCCAGCCCTCCCTGGCTATGGTTCAGGCGCTTCGTTTTTCTCGCTATTGACGAAGCGAATTTGGCTCCTAAAGGTCCGCCATCTCACATTCCCTGTGCCGGCGGGCCTGCAGCGAGACATCCCGTACACCCTTCTTTCGGGATGTTTAAAGCCGGGAGTGCTGCTACTCCCGGCTTTTTTTATGTTAATTCCGTAGACAGCCGATAGCGTGGTTCTGGATTACTCATTCATTCGAGCCTGTCGGGTGATTCTGCCTTTCAGTTCGGCACAAGCCCTTTCGGAGCAAGCGGTCTTCTACCAGGACCCTTTGCAACACGATGTTGCAAGAGGAGGCCCCAGGGAAGGGTTTATGCCGTGTCCTGGTAGAAGACCGCTTGCTCCGAAAGGGCGCACCCGAAACCAGCACAACAAACAGTTCAACGACGTTGCTGCAATTCACAGCACCGATCTGGCGGCCAGCCTGGCGTCAGATTTCATTGTATCCGGGCAATTTACTGACCGTGTCTGTCCACATTCGATGATGTGGTTCTGGTAAGCGGCACGGCTGGCCCTTATTATTCACGTAATTAGCAACGGCATTTGGAGTAAGCAAATTGAAACTGGGATCTCTTAAAACCGGCGGCCGGGACGGCACGCTGATCGTGGTTAACCGGGCGTTGACTCAATATGTCGTGGCTGATGAGGTTGCGGCCACTATGCAACAGGCCATCGAAGACTGGTCAAATGCGGCTCCGCGCCTTAATGCCATTTCCGATGCACTGAATGCCGGCGAGTTTGATGACGCCAGAACACTGGACTGCAGTGCTTTGGCTTCTCCATTTCCGCGCGCCTATGAATTCGTCGACGGCAGTGCTTATTTGCCACATGTCGAACGGGTGCGCCGAGCCCGTGGTGCGGAGGTGCCCGAATCGTTTTACCAGGATCCCTTGATGTACCAGGCTACGTCGGCCGGATTCCTGGGGCCGCATGACCCGGTACCGGTTGTCAGCGAAGAGTACGGAATCGATTTCGAAGCAGAAATCGTGGTGGTGACCGACGACGTGCCAATGGCAGTCAGCGCCGGGCAGGCGGCCGGGCATATCCAGCTGCTTGGACTGATCAACGATGTCAGTCTCAGAAACCTGATTCCCGGGGAACTTGCAAAAGGTTTTGGATTCCTGCAGTCAAAACCACGGTCGACCTTTTCTCCGGTATTCGTGACACCGGATGAATTGGGTAATGAATGGCGGGACAGCGTTCTGCATCTGCCACTGCTTTCCTCGCTGAATGGCGAGCACTTCGGTGCACCGCTAGCAGGTGTCGACATGCAGTTCAATTTCGCCCAGCTGGTGGCGCATGCAGCCAGGACACGGCCGCTGATCGCAGGTACTATAGTGGGTTCAGGAACCATCGCAAATCAGGACGAAAGCCTGGGTGCATCCTGCCTGGCGGAACGGCGAATGCTGGAGATTATTGGTAGTGGCAAACCTGAAACTCCCTTCATGGCTTTTGGTGACAGGATACGTATCGAAATGCTGGATGCAGAAGGACGCTCCATTTTCGGTGCGATTGAGCAGGTAATAGAACAATATGCCCGAAAGTAAAGCCACTGCGCCGGTCCTTTACAGTTATTGGCGCAGTTCCTCATCCTATCGGGTGAGGATAGCCCTGAACCTGAAAGGGATCGTTTACGAACAGGCTCCGGTCCACCTGGTCAAAAATGGCGGCGAGCAGAATCATCCGGCCTACCGGGAAATCAACCCCCTCGGCCTGGTGCCGGCGCTGGTGCACGACGGCCAGGTCTTGGTGCAGTCTCTGGTAATCTGTGAATACCTTGAAGAAACCTTTCCCAGGCCGCCGCTGCTGCCCCCGGACAAGCGGGGCAGGGCAAGGGTCAGGAGCATCGCCCAAAGCATTGCCAGTGAGATTCAACCAATGAACAACCTGGGTGTTATGCAGTACCTGAATAATGAAATGGGGCAGACAGAGGAAGCGGTCCGGAAGTGGTATGTCCATTGGGTAGATCGGGGTTTTTCTGCCATTGAAACCTGGTTGGGCGGCCAGGACACGGGCAGATTTTGTCATGGTGATGCGCCCGGCCTCGCAGACTGTTTCCTGGTACCCCAGGTTTACAATGCGGAACGCTTCAACTGTGACCTTGAGCCATATCCCCAAATCATGAGGATCACCTCATTGTGCCGCGAATTACCCGGGTTCCGGGCCGCCGCACCCGAAAACCAGCCAGATACCGGAATTAAATAATTGGTTTTCAGGGGTAATTGATTTTTGGGGCTTAACTCGAACGCCCGCATGAGTCATAATTCCAAACCTGTTCATCTTTAATGTAAATCATCATGCAAAACCTTGTTTTTCTTTTGATCTTGTTGCTGCTTTCCGCTTGTGCGACGCCAAAGCCATCGACCGATGCATTCACCAGTGCTGAAGAAGCTTTAGAGACAGCTGTACAGGCGGGCGCCGAAGAACATTCACCGGTGGAGTTGCGGTTTGCCAGGGAAAAGCTGGCTGAAGCACACAAAGGGATGGAGTACAAGCAATTCGACAAGGCAATTTACCTGATCGACCAATCTGAAATTAATTCTGAGCTGGCCCTGGAAAAAACCAGGGCGGCAATTGTCAGAGGAAAGGTAACGGACCTGGCACGGGAAAACGAGATTCTCCGGGAAGATTTTGAATCCACTTACGGGGAGGATTTCAAATGAACCGGACGGTTGTGATCTTGGCGGTATCAAGAATCCTGGCCCTTGCTGCACTAGCCGTATTGCTCGCAGCTTGCGCCACGGCACCCAAAAAAGACCTCGCACTGGAACAAGTGAAATCCCAATTGCAGGAATTGCAAGCTGACGAAGCACTGGCCGGCTATGCTCCGCTGGCGCTGGGCGAGGCCAAAAGGGCGTTGCGTCAGGCTGAGACTGCAAGCGGCGACAAGACCTACCGCATCCACCTGATCTACATGGCTGATCGAAGAATTCAGATTGCACGGGCCAGCGCACAGTACGAACAGATGGAAGCGGAGTTCGACCGGCTGGAAGAGGAACGCAGTGCGATGCTGGTGCGCAGTAGTAAACTTGAGGCGAAGCGGGCCAGGCTGGAAGCCGAGCAGGCAAGGATGATTTCAGCGGCGCGGGTCGAAGACGCAAATCGTGCGAGGGAAGAAGCCCAACAGGCCAGTTCTCGTGAAGAAGAATCTGCGCGCAATGCGTATCAGGCGCGCGAAGAAGCAGAGGCAGCCAAGGCACTTGCCGTCTCCAGCGCAACGGCAGCTGAACTGTCGCGAAGGGAAGCGGATCTGGCAACGGAACAAGCCGATTCACTTCGCCGCCAGCTGGAAAATCTGCAATTGCGCCAGACCGAAAGCGGCGTAGTGGTAACGCTGGGCGATGTACTGTTCGAGACAGGTCAGTCGGGACTGAAGAAAGAAGCGCAGTCCAGCCTGGTCGAAGTTGTTGACTTGTTGCAGAGCCAGCCGGACCACAAAATTCGAATCGAGGGTCACACAGACTCCACCGGAGATGTAATGGCCAACCTCAAACTTTCAGAACAAAGAGCCAATAAAGTAATGGATTCGCTGGTGGCGCTTGGCGTGGATCCGGTTCGCGTCACGGCCGCGGGAATGGGTGAGGACTTTCCCATTGCCAGTAATGATACTGAAGAAGGCCGCAGCCAGAACCGGCGTGTGGATGTGATCCTGCTAGATGATTGAGCCAGTATCCTGAACACAGTGGTCCCGACTGCAAAATGCCCTTGATTCCGGCCGTGTTGTTTTTCCCCCGGCGAATTTGCTTGCCGTTGTGGTTCAATTGAGCTAGATTTAGCGTAGTAATATGGTTTTTCCAATTCAAAATGGAGTTCGCGGATAATGGCGCTCGTGCCTCGTATCCGTTGCATGCCATATTCTGAACTCCAAATCCACTCGTTAGAAAATTACTTGAACTATCCCGCCTCAGCGCCAATTAATGTGGTTAGCTGCGGCATTTTGTCGTATTTACATGGATCAGATACGGAGGACTCCTATGTTTGAACACCGCCAGGAACAAATGGAAAGAATGAAGCAGGAAAATGAAGATTTTCTTAGAGTATTCAATCGTCATCAAGAACTGGACAAACGGGTAACAGCCGCTGAAGTTGGCACGGCACCGATGGAAGACCTGGCTCTCAACCAACTCAAGAAAGAAAAACTCTTTGCAAAAGACCAACTGGCGCGCATGATGGACACTGTTGTTTCCTGATCAGTCGCACAAATAGATTTGCATAAATTAGACAATGGCGGCCGGGTTGACACCCGGTCGCTTCTTTTTGGCGATACAATATATCAAAAATCGGCTTTCCCGCCTGGCCGAATATTGCATTAGTTGTCAGAATTACCGGCGAATACATATCGGTAATAATGCCGACCAGGTATCAATCAGTGAGCGGAGTGCCTTCTCGAATGGAAGTTTTCAATAATGTTCTTGACCTGATCGGCAACACGCCCGTGGTTCGAATCAATCACCTGGATACGGGCCCCTGCGAGTTGCTGATCAAGCTGGAAAGCCAGAATCCCGGTGCTTCGATCAAGGACCGCATTGGTTTGAAAATGATCGAGGACGCGGAACAGGCCGGGTTGATCAGGCCGGGTTCGACGCTGGTGGAAGGGACGGCTGGAAACACCGGCCTTGGCTTGGCCCTGGTAGCTGCACAAAAGGGATATCGCCTGGTACTGGTAATCCCTGACAAGATGAGCAGCGAGAAGATTTCCAACCTGAAGGCAATGGGAGCCGAAGTGATACTCACGCGGTCAGACGTGGCCAAGGGACACCCGGAGTACTACCAGGATCTGGCTAAACAGATTGCAGAAGAGATGGATGATGCCTATTTCATTAACCAGTTTGGCAATCCATCCAATCCGATAGCGCATGAAGAAGTAACCGGGCCGGAAATCTGGCGCCAGGTGGACGGCAAACTGGATGCCATCGTTCTCGGCGTGGGTTCTAGTGGAACAGTGACCGGTCTTTCCCGGTACTTTGCCCGCGTGGCTCCTGAACTGGAACTTATCCTGGCCGATCCTGAAGGGTCCATACTCGCTGAATACGTCAATGAAGGCACGTTGTCTGCCAAGAGCGCCTCCTGGATGGTGGAGGGTATTGGTGAAGATTTCCTGCCTACAATCAGTGATTTCACCCGCATAAATAAAGCCTATGCGATCAGTGACCGGGAAAGTTTCCTGACCGCCCGTGAATTGTTGGTCACCGAAGGGATACTGGCCGGATCGTCAACCGGAACCTTGTTGGCGGCTGCGCTACGGTATTGCAGGGAACAGACCGAAGCGAAGCGTGTACTGACTTTTGCTTGCGACACCGGCAATCGCTATCTCTCGAAAATGTTCAATGATTTCTGGATGCGCGACCAGGGTTTCATTGAAACGGAGAGTCACGGTGACTTGAGAGACCTGATTGCCCGGCCTTACGCATCCAGGGATACGGTAACGGTCAGTCCCGGGGAGCCCCTGGCCAATGCATACAAGCGCATGAAACTTTACGATGTATCACAACTTCCGGTCATTGTTGATGATCAAATTGTCGGTATTCTTGACGAGTCTGACCTGTTGATGGCGGTAGCCGAATCTTCCAGCCGTTTCGATGACCCCGTGAGCACGGCAATGGTTTCCGAATTGACCGAAATCGATGTGAAGGCGGTGGTTTCTGAGCTGATGCCGATTTTTGTACGGGACTTTGTCGCCATTGTGAAAGACGGCTCAAAGTTCCTGGGTTTGATTACTCGGGTGGATTTATTGAATTACCTGCGCAGGAAAGCAGACCGTTGAACAAAAAATATAAACTCCCCACACGCGCGATCCATGCGGGACAGAATCCTGACCCGTCAACCGGGGCAATTATGACGCCGATTTATGCGTCCAGCACTTACGTGCAAAGAAGTCCTGGTGATCATCAGGGCTGGGAATATTCCCGCAGCCATAACCCTACACGGGATGCTTATGAAAAATGCATTGCCGACCTGGAAGGCGGGATCCGCGGACTGGCTTTCGCCTCCGGGATGGCGGCTGCTTCCACCATCCTCGAACTGCTGGACACAGGTGATCATGTGGTAGCCGGTGATGACCTTTACGGTGGCAGTTTCCGGCTGTTTCATAATGTTCGTGAACGGTCGGCAAATCTCCGCTTCACCTTCGCGCAAATCGAGGATCCGGAAAAATTGCGCTCTGCAATCCGGGCCGATACACGAATGGTCTGGCTCGAGACGCCAACCAATCCAATGCTGAAAATCGCGGATATTGCGGCCAGCGCACAAATTGCCCATGAAAATGGCGCCCTGCTAGTGGTGGACAATACATTTGCCACACCCATGCTGCAGCGGCCGCTGGCGCTGGGTGCGGATATTGTGATGCACTCGGCGACGAAATACCTGAACGGTCATTCCGACATTATTGGTGGTGTGGCCGTTATCCGCGATGACGGGGAACTGGCCGATCGACTGTGGTACCTACTCAATTCTACGGGCGCAATTCAAGGTCCGTTCGACAGTTTTCTTGCATTGAGAGGCCTGAAAACCCTGGCGCTGAGGATGAAAGCCCATTGCGAAAACTCCCTGGAGATCGCTCAATGGCTACAACAACATCCGCAGGTGCGCAACGTCATCTATCCTGGATTGGCGGACCATCCGCAGCATGAACTGGCCATGCGCCAGATGAACGGTCAGGGTGGCGGCATCATCAGCATTGATATCAAGGGCGGCCTGGAAAAAGCCCGCCGCATGCTGGAGCGCTGTGAATTGTTCGCGCTCGCCGAAAGTCTCGGTGGCGTGGAAAGCCTGATCAACCACCCCGCAATCATGACCCATGCCTCGGTGCCGCCTGAGCAGCGAGAGCGCATTGGTATCAGTGATACATTGATCCGCCTCTCAGTGGGCGTAGAAGACGTTCGCGACTTGATTGCCGAACTGGATTACGCGTTGGCTGTGTAAGAGTTCGCTTGCGGACGATTTTTCCAGAGCCTTTCGGCTCCCTGGGGCCTCTTACAATCGCCTGCAATCCAACTCTTACACGACTCTCCCCGGCGTGGGTTCCCCTGGTGTATCAGTGCGATGAATGCCTTCCGGGAGTGTTTCACGGTCGCTGACTTCTTCGTGGTCCTCATAGTGAATGCGCTCCATCAGGTAGCACAAGCAGTCCTGCTGGATTACCCGGCGGTCCAGGGTCAGCATGGAAGGCATAATTGCCCTTGCAGTTTCCACCTGCCCGCGACCGAAGTTGAAATAATTGTCCGTTATGTCCCGGCCCGAATTATCCGTTGCGATCAGGGGTTTTCTCATGCAGTTATTGAGGTCACCGAAGGATGTGCCGGCCGGTAGTTCGCAGAAGTTGAACTTGTCCAGATCTTCACGCAAAGCCAGGTCAACCGGTACGCGACCAAATCCAAAAAGCACATTATGAGGAACCTTGACGGTAGCCACCATGTGATAGAGGTGTACCGCCTCAGCATCAACCGGGGCCATGGATATGCCATTCATATGCAGACAGGTTTCAAGGAAAGCCATGCTGTGGTCAGTGCCGTGTATCTCGCCAGCCTGGCCACATTCCAGCGTGACTGCAGGGCAGTTCCTCGAAAAAGCATGTGAAAGTGTTCCTGCCGGTCTGGTGAAATAAATGACCTTGGACGAAAACAGTGATGCCAGGCGTAGAAATTCCGACCGGATGCGGTTCACAGCCGCATAATGTGGATTCAAGCCGGTGTTGTTGTGAATGTCGATGCAGGCCAGTGGTTGATGTTGCAGGATCCGGTCGTGGATGTGCTGGAACAATTGCGTATACTGATTGTCCACTGTGTTGCTGCCGGGCCAGCAACGGTTGTAATCAGGCTGCTCATCCAGGTGCCTCAGGCGGTGCTTTGCAGCATGGATATTGCCGATCAGAATCAACATCGATCGAGGTAGATCACAGTGCTGGTAATGGCTTTTTAACAGCCTCCTGATCGCTTCCCAGCCCGTGACTTCGTTGCCGTGCTGCAGCACCGATACGAACAGCGGACGCTCGACTCGACCCTTCAGGTGAATCAGCGTGGGACCCTTAAGTTGCTGGTACAGGGCTGACGCTGGACGCTCCAGCAGTCCATCCGGCAAATGATCCAGTTCTAAAAGGTTCGGAGCGGTGCTCATTTGGTCCAAAAAGTGGCAAAATAGGCGGTCAAGATACAGTCAATCTGTGTTTGAAGAAAGCGTAAAACAATAACCGGGGATATAACATGTTGATTTGGGTGATCTCCCATGAGTGAACTGACGATCAAAGCCAGCTCCCTGAGCAGGAACTTTGGCGGCATAGTGGCGGTTGACTGCCTGAGTTTTGAAGTCAGATCCGGGGAAGTCCTGGGTTTTCTCGGCCCCAATGGCGCCGGAAAGTCCACGACGATGAAAATGCTGACGGGATTCCTGGCGCCGAGCGCGGGAACCGCGACCATCGACGGTCATGACATCATCAATGACTCGCTGGCGGCGAGGCGGATCATCGGCTACCTGCCGGAGGGCGCACCCGGTTACGGTGAAATGACGGTCAGGAGTTTTCTCGAATTCATCGCCAGGGCCAGGGGATTCAAGGGCCGCGAAGTCCAGCAAAAAGCCGCTGCCGCTATCGATCGCTTGAACCTGGACCGGGTGCCGGAGCAGCCGATCGAGACGCTTTCCAAGGGGTTCAAACGCCGGGTTGGCCTGGCACAGGCGATTCTCCATGATCCGCAGGTATTAATCCTCGATGAGCCTACCGATGGCCTGGATCCCAACCAGAAGCATGAGGTCAGGCGCCTGATCCGGGATATGTCCAGCGAAAAAATCATCGTGATTTCCACTCACATGCTGGAGGAGGTACACGCCCTGTGCAACCGTGCAATGATCATTTCTAATGGCAGGTTGTTAGCAGACGATACACCGGCGGGTCTGATCGCCCGTTCGCGCTATCACAATGCCGTGACGCTGGTGGTCGAGGACCCCGAGCGTGTGGCGAGTATTCTGAGCGAGATACCCCAGGCCCGCAAAGTAGAACTGAGGGAAGGGGAATTGACAGTGTTTCCGGTCGAAGGCGCACGCCTTTTCGAGCTTATTTCGGATGCAGTGAAGGAGCATGGGTGGTCAGTGAGCGAACTCCGCCTTGAAGCCGGTAGGCTGGATGAAGTCTTTCGCCAGGTGACAAAGGGGATAAACGGAAAATGAGTACACAAAGGAGCTCGGGAATCAGTTCGGTTATTACTGTCATGAGGAGAGAATTGTCCGGCTATTTTTCAACGCCGGTGGCCTGGGTGTTTATCGTGATTTTTCTGATGATGTCCGGCGTATTCACTTTTTATATTGGCTCATTTTACGAACGGGGAATGGCTGACCTGGCGCCGTTCTTCCAGTTCCATCCCTGGCTCTACCTCTTCCTGGTGCCGGCGATCGCCATGCGCCTGTGGGCAGAGGAAAAGCGTTCGGGGACCATTGAGCTGCTGTTGACGCTGCCGCTGACTACAGGCCAGGTTGTGCTCGGCAAGTTCCTGGCGGCGTGGTTGTTTCTCGGGCTGGCGCTTTTGCTGACTTTTCCCGTTTGGCTGACGGTGAATTACCTGGGGAATCCAGATAATGGGATCATCGTTGCGGGTTACATTGGCAGTTGGTTGATGGCTGGCGGCTTCCTCGCCATCGGTTCCTGCATGTCGGCAGTGACACGCAACCAGGTCGTGGCCTTCATTCTGAGTGTCGTGGTCTGTTTCGGTTTCCTGCTGAGTGGCCTGCCTATGGTCATGAATGTGTTTACGGATTGGGCGCCGCAGTCCTTGCTGGATGCGATTGCAGATTTCAGTTTCCTGGCCCATTTTGCGGCCATTTCAAAGGGTGTGATCGATCTGCGTGACCTGGTTTATTTCAGTCTGGTAATTGCCTTCTGGCTGCTGGCCAACACGATCGTGCTCGAAATCAATAAAGCGGATTGAGGATCCAGAAATGCAGAAGAAATTCATATATTCGCTGGGATCCCTGGTTTTACTGTTGATTCTTTTTGTCGCCGTCAGCATGCTTTCGGCTAATCTGCTCAGAGGCATGCGGATCGACCTTACCCAGAACGGGCTGTATACGCTCAGTGACGGAAGCCGAAATATCCTCAGGGAACTGCAGGAACCGGTTAACCTGTACCTGTTCTTTTCCAGCGAAGCCAGTCGTAGCCTGCCTCAAATTCGCAGTTATGCCCGGCGTGTTGACGAAATGCTGGAAGAATTCGAAAACCAGGCCGCGGGCAAACTGATCGTTCACCGCGTTGACCCGGAACCTTTTTCAGAGGATGAAGACCAGGCTGCCGCATTCGGCTTGCAGGCTGTGCCGGTGGGTGCAGGCAATGAAACACTTTACCTGGGTATAGCCGGTACCAATTCGCTGGATGATTTCCAGGTCATGCCTTTCCTGCAGCCTTCCAAGGAAAAATTCCTGGAGTACGACCTGGCCAAGATGATCTCTTCGCTGGGTAGCCCGGAAAAAATAACAATCGGCTTTCTCAGCACGCTGCAGATGGATGCAGGCTTCGATCCAGCCACCCAGGGAATGCGTGAGCCCTGGGTAGTGTATGAGCAACTGGGCCAGCTGTTTGATATAGAAACCATCGACCCGGGTGCTGATTCACTGCCTGACAATATTGATCTCTTACTGATGGTACATCCTAAGGATCTGTCTGATCCGATGCTGTACAAGCTTGACCAGTTTGTGCTTGGTGGAGGACGCCTGATCGTTTTTCTCGATCCGTTCGCCGAGTCTGATCGCGGCAACCCCAATGATCCGATGGCCATGATGCAGGCCGGCAGCACATCGAATCTTGGTCCCTTGCTGGACAGCTGGGGCGTGAGTTTTGATACTGGCCGCGTGATCGGTGATCTCCAGTACGGCGTGGGAACCAGCCAGTCACGGCATATCGGCATTCTCTCGGTGCCTGCCGATGGCCTTAATAGCGAAGATGTTGTCAGTGCTGACCTGCAGGCGGTAAATTTTTCGTCTACTGGCTGGTTGGCTCCGGTCGAAGGTGCCAGCATCCGGTTCGAAGCACTGGTGCAAAGCAGTGAAAACGCAGCCCCGCTGGATGCTTCCATTCTCAGGTTCCTGACCGATCCGGCTGAGTTGATGAAAGGGTTCAACCCTACTGGCGACCGCTATGCACTGGTGGTCAGGCTTTCCGGGCCCGCCAGGTCGGCGTTCGATCCCCCTGACGCTGATGCGCAGTCTACCAGCCATCGGGCTGAGTCCAACGAGTCGGGGATCACCGTGATGCTGTTTGCTGACACGGACCTGTTGACAGATCGTCTGTGGGTGCAAAAGCAGCCATTCATGGGCCAGAACCTGGTGTCTGCTTTTGCGGACAACGGCACGCTGGTGGTCAATGCTGCGGACAATATGGTGGGCAACCGGGACCTGATCGGCATTCGCACGCGTTTGAGTTCCAGCAGACCCTTTGACCGGGTAAGTGAATTGCAAGTTGAGGCAGAACGCAGCTATCTCGCCACCGAAGAGCGCTTGCAGCAGGAACTGGCCGATACGGAACGCAAGCTGACCGATCTACAGATGGCAAAAGGTGAAAGTGAATTGCTCGTGCTCAGTGATGAACAACAAGCTGAAATCGATCGGTTCACGGATCGCAAGCTGGAGATACGCAAGGAACTCAGACAGGTTCAGCATGATCTGCAGCGTGACATAGACCGGCTCGGCACCAGGCTTAAATTGATCAATATTGCTTTCATACCGGTTTTGGTCATGATTGCTGCCCTGCTTTATGTTTTGCAACGGCGCCGGCGGCAAAACGCCCGGCAGCCTGGCGCGGGCGCAGCTTGATGAGTAAAAAGCACTTTTCCGCCTTGTTGCTGGTGACCGCCGTGGTTGCGGTGCTGGTCTTGTTGGTGCCCGGCAAAACCGCGAAAGAAAGCGCATTCCAAAAACACCGCCTGCTACCGGGGCCACCCACGCTGGTCAATGATATTGATTATGTTCACATGACAGGCGCAGGCGGCGTGACCATTGTCACGCTGAACCGGCGTGGTGGAAAGTGGCTGGTGGCGGAATCTTCGGATTACCGCGCTGACTGGACGGTGCTCAGGCAACTCTTGTCTGATCTTGTAGCCGCGGAGGTAATCGAGGGGAAAACATCAAATCCGAAGCTCTACTCGCGCCTGGGTGTGGAAGATGTGGACGAGCCGGACGCTGGTGGCGTGTTGATCGAATTTGCTGAAGAAACCAGTCTGCCCTCACTGATCGTCGGCAACAAGGCGCAGGGAAGGGAGGGGCAGTACGTGCGGCTGAGCGGTAGTGATCAAAGTGTGCTGATCGACAGGGCGTTAACTGTGCCCGGTGATATGCAGCAGTGGCTGGATCGGGAAATCATCGATATCCAGGAAGGTGAACTTGTTGAGATATCGGTCATTCACCCTGATGGAGAGCAGATCCTTTTGCGTAAGGTTTCCGCTGATGATACGGATTTCGACTTGCTGGGGATACCCGAGGGCAGAGAGGTCAAATCCAACTGGTCAGTCAACTCCATCGGTGGAGGCATGGCTTCCCTTAGCCTGGATGCAGTGGTTCCCGAAATCAATGTCGACTGGTCGGATGCCGTGAAGGTCAGAGTATTGACGGCTGACGGTCTGCAGGTCTCAACAAAACTGGTTTCCTGGCAGGAGCATTACTGGGTCAGCCTCAGCGCAAGCGTGTACAAGCCGGTCAGTTCCGGCCAACTTGATGAATCCGGGATAGAAAACCAGGCGCCACCGGAGCTCACCGAGCGGGTGAACCGGATCGCTGATCGCGTGAGCGGCTGGGCCTATAAGATTCCGCAGCACAATGCCGAGGTATTGACAAAGCGGATGGACGACCTGCTCAAGCCGCTGGAAACCGACTGATGAACAGCCGCCGCCGCATAGCATTGCTTGCCGCCCTGTCCGGGTTGTTGGCCGTCATTCTGGCTGCTGCCGGCTCACATATTCTCATGGAGGACGGGGCGGGAGTACAAAAGCTCTGGGCTACCGCGCTTCAAATGCATATGTTTCATACTATCGCGTTACTGGGCGTCGCCGCTTTGCTCCAGCCCGGCTCACCCCGGCTGATGCCCTGGAGTGCTGTCCTGATGATGTTTGGCGTTCTGTTTTTTTCCGGCAGCTTGTATTTGCGGGCAGGCGGGATCATTGCAGTGCCCGGCCTGGTGACTCCACTTGGAGGACTATTGTTAATGGCCGGTTGGCTGATGCTTGTCTTAAGCCTGATCAGGACAAACTGGTGCTAATTTGATTCTGTGGCAGCGAAGATAAATATGGCCCTGTTGAATGAAGTAGACGAAATACTGCAAAAGGTCGAGCGAAGGCGGCCATGAGCCGCCTTCGTTATAACAGGCAGGTAGCCGTTGAGCACTTGCGCAGCAAGTGTGACCCTCTGCGCCACTTCATTGATGACTGTGGCGGGCTGGGCCTGAAAGTGCGCCATGAAAGCGACCTTTTTAACGCGCTTGCGCGGGCCGTTGTCTATCAGCAGCTTTCCGGTAAGGCTGCGGCAACTATTCATGGCCGTTTCAGCACCTTGTTCAATGACGCCTTGCCCGAAGCCACCCAGGCCAGGCGATTGTCGATGGAGCAGCTTCGCGGCGTGGGGCTTTCCCGCAACAAGAGTCTGGCCATTCTGGACCTGGCGGAAAAATCACTGGGTGACAGCCTGGCAAACACGCGGCAAATGGCTCGAATGGATGACGCCCAGGTCATCGAGAATCTGTGCCAGGTACGAGGCATTGGCCCATGGACAGCGCAAATGTTGCTGATTTTCAACCTGGGCCGCCCCGATGTAATGCCATCCACCGATCTGGGCGTGCAAAAAGGTGTGCAAGCCGTCTATCGCATGCGAAAGCTGCCGGAACCGGAGCAACTTATGCGGAAAACCCGTCACCTGGCGCCCTATCGCTCGGCAGCAAGCTGGTATTTCTGGCGGGCGGCGGATACGGTCTTGTTGTCTTGAAAATCGTCGGCAAAGGGCGCATCTTGAATCCAGAATAAAAGCGTATCGGCCGCAAGTGACCCCTTAAAGTTCTTTTAAGAGCGTCCTTGGGCGCGAAATGCACAACCCGATAGAACTTTTCGGCCGCAAGTGACCTCTTACAGAGGTCCCACTGACTGAGTAAACAGGAATTAGCTCTTTATGAACTTACTGGATCATTTTGTACTGCAACACATTCAGGTGTCTTTACTCAAGGCTGAACTCGTGCAGGCCAGTAAGGATGCCGGAACCCAGGAAGCCAAGGTGGAGCTGAACCTGACGCCCAGGCTGATGAAAGCCGACAGCGGTGACAATCTTCCTGCCTACCAGGTTAGCGCCAAACTGAACTGCAAAGGAGGATCAAAGGATGGCTCCGGACCGATGTTCAATGCAAAAGTTGGATTCGAGGCCATTTACCAGCAGGTCGAAGGCGACCCGGTGGATGTTGCAGAATTCACCAGCAACCATGCCAGCCTGACTCGCCAGTTGTATCCATTGCTCCAACAGGAATTGCGCATCTTGCTTGTGCGTCTCGGGCTGGAGCAAATTCATTTGCCTTTCGACCTGGCAGCCCGGATCGGCCAGGCCGAAGATCAGACCGTCCAGGTATCCGGCCTGGTGCACTAAGCCGCAAATAGCACCCGCTTTTTGGCTACCCCCGCCAGGCCCAGTGCCATGGTTCGTAAACTACTCCGTGCGGGTTGTCACGGGGAAAAGACAAGCTGAATCCGAAATCGGGAGCATGTTCACACAGCCACTCAAATGCCAGGCTGTGTTCGAACTCCTCTTCAAGCACCGCGAAACCCGGTGTAGTGATGTCCAGGGCCCTGCCGCTGTGGTGTTCGCTGTAACCGGGCGCAGATGAAGCTTTAAGTATTTTGTTTATATTCATACCTTTATCAAGCTTTCTTCGCAAAATACCTGACTGATATTCGACCGAACGAAAAGCAGATACAGGCTGCAGCTCGACGCCTTGTTTGCGTGCTTCAGTCTTCATTGCCAACCAGGCATCGGCAGCTTCGGGCAGCATTTCCTGACCACGCTCATAGATATCATTTCCAATCGATTTCAGTTTGCCGGCTTCAGGTTGCAGGGGCAGCTTGCGAATTCGCCCATAGTCTGGCGGAATCCCAAAGCTCGACAGCAAATCTGAGATCAGGTTTGAATACCGGTCAATGTCAGCTTCGCAAGAATGCCGTACTCTGATTTTGTTGTTCAACGCTACCAATCCCAAATAATGATCATTCTGAGGTTTTCTGACAATGGCCCAATTAACGCTGCACACTTACTTAGCCTTTGACCGATTGGCAATGTACTAATCTATCAGTAAATTTCAGACTTGAAAACTGTGACGCCAGAATGTGATCTTTGCTCTTTAATCTGTGTAATCTGTGGAAGTTAATTTCAGCACTGAAGAACTGCAAAGCGAAATTTCGTTTTATCCTATGCGGGTTCATTCGGTTTTTGGTTGTAACAGTACTGTCACAATAGCCGCCTATCATGAATTTATGAACGCTGTCCCACCTGTCAGCGCCGTCGCAGGCCCGGTGCGTTCGGCGCGATTTCATCGATGGCGGTCCCGCAAGGACCGGGCCGTTCGCTGGTTGGTTTCGATTGGCGGGGTGGCCGTGATATCTGCTGTCGTGCTGATTTTCTTTTACCTGCTCTATGTTGTGTTCCCACTTTTTCTTCCAGCCAGTACAAAATTGGAGCATATCGCGGACAATTCCCGGTGGCAGGCCGATAAACCGGTGTACTTGTCAGTAGAAGAGCAAATGGTTGTGGGGCTACGTGTTTCCAGTTCGGGGGAGACAGAATTCTTCTTGCTTGCTGACGGGTCCAGATTGCAATTGCATCAACTTCCGCTTGGTGAGCAATCCCGCTTGATGGCTTCCAGCGAAGCCATTGAATTCAACGGCATGGTTGCCGTCGTGAGCAATAGCGGGCGTGTGCTGGTTTTTAAACACAGCTACCAGACCCGATTTGAAGGTGGGGTGGAAACCCGCAAGGTGGTTCCCGAGCTTTCATTCCCATTCGGGAAACAGTCACTGCTCGATATGCCCAATACTGATATATCGGCCATTGCTCTTTCTGATAGCGATTCAGATTTGGTGTTGGCCGCTGCGGGAGTTGACGGCCAGGTCAGGGTTGAGATTTTTTCGAAAACGGAAAATTTTCTGACGGGCGAAATCACTCTGGAGAAGAATTCTGTAGAAACGATGGTGAGTTTTAAAACCACTGCTGCCGCAATCAGTGGAAATCACCGATGGTTATACCTCGGTGATGAGCAGGGAAATCTTCATCGCCTGCAACTGAATACGCTTGATTCACTTCAGAGTATCCGTCTGGGTGATTCTGCCATTACCACGATGAGCATGTTGTTGGGTGGAATATCGGTACTCGCAGGTGATGCCGGTGGTTCAATCAGCCAGCTATTCCCTGTTCGGGATCAGGAAAATGAATATCGCCTGGAATTGATTCGCCGCTTCGATAAACAGTCTGCCCAGATTGTGCAGATACTGCCTGAACAACGCCGCAAGGGCTTTGTGGCGCTGGACGCCCAAAGTGGCCTGGGTATTTATCACAGCACGGCCAAACGGCTGGTTCATTTTCAGTCGCTGGAAACCCGGCAACCGCTAAGCCTGGCGCTCTCGCCACGAGCCAACGGCCTATTAATCGAAGGGAAAAAAGGCAGCCTGGGCATGCTGGTGATCGAAAATGAGCACCCGGAAATTTCATTTTCGTCCCTGTGGCGGAAAGTCTGGTACGAAAACTACGAGCAGCCCGAGTACGTGTGGCAGTCATCTGCTTCCACCAATGAATTTGAGCCCAAATTCAGCTTGACTCCATTGGTGTTCGGCACGCTCAAAGCTGCGCTTTACGCGATGCTGTTCGCCATTCCACTGGCCCTGATGGGCGCAGCCTATACGGCTTATTTCATGTCTCCAACCTTGCGGAAGTGGGTCAAGCCAAGCATTGAGATCATGGCAGCACTGCCGACCGTGATCCTGGGTTTCATGGCAGGCCTTTGGTTCGCACCTTATGTTGAGGAGAACCTGGCTGGTATTTTCATGATTCTGCTTGTGCTGCCGGTCGGCCTTCTGATCTTTGCCTGGCTGTGGCACCAGTACAATGGACCGCTGAAAGCACGGATTCCGGAGGGATGGGAGCCTGTCTTGCAACTCCCCATGCTGGTCGTCCTCGGCATGTTTGCCATGTGGCTGGCTGATCCCATTCAGGCCATGTTCTTCGGCGGTGATTTTCGCACCTGGCTGAGCCACGAGGCCGGTATCTCCTTCGACCAGCGAAATGCCCTGGTGGTGGGCTGCGCCATGGGTTTCGCGGTCATTCCGACCATATTTTCCATCGCCGAGGATGCTATTTTCGGCGTTCCGGAGTCGCTGTCAAACGGCTCGCTCGCGTTGGGTGCCACCCCCTGGCAGTCGCTGCTGCGGGTTGTTCTGCCGACTGCCAGTCCCGGTATTTTTTCAGGGTTGATGATTGGCCTGGGGCGCGCGGTGGGTGAAACCATGATCGTCCTGATGGCGACCGGCAACACACCCATAATGGACTGGAACCTGTTCGAGGGCATGCGCACGCTGGCGGCCAATATCGCAGTGGAAATGCCGGAGTCTGAGGTAAACGGCTCGCACTACCGGATTCTGTTCGTGGCGGCGCTGGTTCTGTTCCTGTTTACGTTCGTCGTCAATACCGGTGCTGAAGTGATTCGTCAGCGTTTGCGCGACAAGTACAGTTCCCTTTGAGGTGACAGGATGAGGCGGCAAGGGCAATGACAGCAGGAATTGAAGTGACTGGAACAGTGACTACAGAAAATACGGGTACGGAAAATGTGGGCTCGGGAAATATGAGCATGGGGAAGTGGGTTAAATCCGGTGCCCCATGGGTCTGGCTCAATGCGGCGGCCGTTGGCGTGAGCCTGCTCCTGGTCATCGGCTTACTCACTTTGATCGCTGGCCGGGGTATGGGGCATTTCTGGCCTGCAGCAGTTTATGAGGTGGTTTACGAGGACCACCAGGGACAACGAACCCGCTTGGCGGGGCAGATCACCCAGCGTGAACAAGTTACAGCGGAGCGCTTACTTGAATCCGGTATCCTGGTCGCGGAAGGAGTTGAAACCGTTGAACGAATCCTGTTAAAAACCGGCAACCGTGAACTTGGCGGCGAAGATTTTCGCTGGATTCTGGAGCCCGGAATTCTCCGGCAAACCAAGCCTCTCAGTTTCGCAGTGCTCGAACGTGAAGAATGGGGAACGTTTTTTGGCCGCGTCATCGGATTGAAGCAGGATGGCCAGGTACTGGAAAGCAAGGATGTCTGGTCCGATTTCCAGCTTAAGCTCGCACGTGCTGCGGACCTGAGAGAACAGGTAAGGAAATTGGAGAAGGGCGATATTGGTGCGGCGAACTATCGCATCGAAAAACTTCGGCTTCGCGAACGAAGACTTCAGCTTGATGGAGTGACCGACAAAGCGCCTTACGATGAATTGAATCGCCGCAGGGAAGGGTTCCAGGCTGAATATCTTCATCTGGAAGAACAACTAACGGGACTGAGTGGGGCCATAAACCGCGATATTGTAATTATGCAGACCAGTGATGGTACCGAGGTCGAGTTGCCGTTATATACCGTCATTGACGCCTGGCAGCCCAACTCGATGAGTGGCCTGGAACATGTGGGACACTACTTCCGCAAAGTCTGGGCTTTCATCACGGATGACCCGCGGGAGGCCAATACCGAAGGAGGAATTTACCCCGCTATATTCGGCACCATCCTGATGGTGCTGTTGATGACGGTTGTGGTGACACCCTTTGGAGTCATTGCGGGGGTCTACCTCAAGGAATACGCCAGGCAGAGGCTGCTCACCAGGATCATCCGGATTGCCGTGAACAACCTGGCAGGTGTCCCCTCCATTGTCTACGGTGTTTTCGGCCTGGGCTTTTTTGTGTACACGCTGGGTGGCAGCATTGACCGCCTGTTTTTTGAAGAAGCATTGCCTTCTCCAACCTTTGGTACCGGTGGGTTGTTCTGGGCTTCCATTACCATGGCCCTACTGACTTTGCCGGTGGTGATTGTCTCGACGGAGGAAGGGCTGGCCAGGATTCCACTCTCGATTCGCGAAGGCAGCCTGGCCCTGGGGGCTACCCAGTGGGAAACGTTGTGGCGCACCGTCATCCCCATGGCAAGCCCCGGGATCATGACAGGACTGATCCTTGCGGTAGCCCGCGCCGCCGGTGAGGTGGCGCCATTGATGTTGGTTGGCGTAGTAAAACTTGCACCTTCATTGCCACTGGACAGCAATTATCCATTCTTCCATCCCGAACGGAAGTTCATGCACCTGGGTTTTCATATATACGATGTGGGTTTCCAGAGCCCGAACGTGGAAGCCGTGCGGCCGCTGGTTTATGCCACTGCGTTGTTGCTGATCATAGTGATCCTGCTGCTCAACATGGTGGCGATACATATCCGCAACAGATTGCGTGAGAAATACAGAGGATTGTGAACATGACACAAACCAAAGCTTTGCAAATTGACGAACAGCAGGCCCCGGCGCCGCCTGTTACGGTCATCGGTGAAGACCCGGTCTCGATCAAAGTGGAAGATTTGAATCTTTTCTATGACGATGTGCAGGCGTTGAAAGACATCAAGCTCGATATCGCCAAAAAGCAGGTCACCGCATTTATCGGACCCAGCGGCTGCGGCAAGTCCACGTTGTTGCGCTGTTTTAACCGGATGAATGACCTGATCGACTGTTGCAGTACGCAAGGCCGTATCCTGATGAACGGGCAGGACATTCTGGCGAAAAATATCGATGTCGCAGAACTCAGGCGCCAGGTGGGCATGGTGTTCCAGAAGCCCAACCCTTTTCCCAAATCCATTTATGAGAACGTCGCCTATGGTCTTCGTATCCAGGGAGTGAGCAAACGCCGGATCCTGGATGAAACCGTTGAGTGGGCGCTCAAAGCATCGGCTCTTTGGGGTGAGGTCAAGGACCGGCTGAGCGAGTCTGCATTCGGGCTTTCCGGTGGTCAGCAGCAACGGCTGGTAATTGCCCGGGCAATTGCGGTTCAGCCACAGGTTATTCTGCTGGATGAACCGTGTTCAGCACTGGATCCAATCTCGACACTGAAGGTGGAAGAACTGATCAATGATTTGAAAGAGCAATACACGATCATCATCGTCACCCATAATATGCAGCAGGCGGCCCGTGTTTCGGACAAGACTGCTTTCATGTATCTCGGTGAGCTGATCGAATACGGTGTAACCGACCAGGTGTTCACCAATCCGCAGGTCAGGCGAACCGAGGACTATATCACTGGCCGTTACGGTTGATGCAGGATGACGGGAAGACGACAGCCACGGGATATTGACAATGGATAAACTGAATTTAGGACAACATATTTCCAGGCAGTTCAACGAGGAACTCGAAGAGGTCCGCAGCAAAGTGCTGCAGATGGGGGGCATCGTCGAAGAACAACTGGGCAATGCGGTGAGGGCACTGGTGGACGGTAATGCTGTGCTGGCTGCTGAAGTAGTGACCAACGATTACCGCGTCAATGCGCTCGAGGTGGAGATCGATGAGGAGTGCACGCGCATCCTCGCCTTGCGACAACCCGCTGCGTCAGATTTGCGGCTGGTTATTGCGGTGATCAAGACCATCACTGATCTGGAGCGCATCGGCGATGAAGCGAAGCGTGTTGGCAAAATGGTGGAAGCCGAGTTGCACGGTGCTTTGAACGAGGAAGTGCGCCAGGAATTGGAACATATGGGTGACCTGGTGCGTAATATGCTGCGCCTGGTATTGAACGCTTTTGCACGAACCGATGTTGATAGTGCGATCCGGGTCGTCAAAGCGGACAATAAAGTTGACGCCAAGTACGTGTCCATTACGCGACAGCTCATGACTTACATGGCGGCGGACGCAAAATCAATCCCTACCATTCTCAATATTCTGTGGGCCGCCCGGGCCATGGAAAGAATGGGTGACCGTTGCGGAAACATCGCCGAGTACATTTTCTACCTGGTCCACGGTCGGGATATCCGCCACATTTCCCTTGATGACGCCGTAGCCGAAATTGCCGCTGTACAAGATTGAGCATTTCTCGGCGGGGGCACGGTCTGGGCCTGTCCATAGAGGCGACTGCGGTCCGGCGCCACAGGGGGCGCATCAGTGCCCAAAATGCTGACTGTGACGGATTGATTGTCCGGATCAGCCTGCCGTTGGACAGCTGAAACATTCGCGGATCATCAATTTATTCCGACTCGTGTGCAATATGCGGGTTAAGCATGTGGAAGTCGGCGCCGGTGGGGTTTTGGTAAACGAGCAAGTCAAACTCTGGTACCACGGCCAGGATATGATCAAAAATGTCTGCCTGGATGGCTTCGTAATTTGCCCAGACCTTGTCTTTGCTGAATACATAGATTTCGATCGGCAGGCCGTATTGGGTTGACGGCAGCTGCCGGACCAGGAAGGTCATATCCTTGTTGATCATTGGGTGGTGGAGCAGGTAGGCCACAACATAAGCCCGGAATGTACCGATGTTGGTCATGCGCCGGCCGTTGGCGAGACTGGCGTTATCGACATTGGTTAGTTGGTTGAATTCTTCCAGTTCCTGCTTCTTTTGCTCTATGTACTCGGAGATATACTGAATTTTTTCATAACGCTCCAGCATTTCCTCGTCACAGAAGCAGATACTACTCATATCGATATTCAGCGAACGCTTGATACGCCGGCCGCCGGACTCGGCCATGCCTCGCCAGTTCTTGAATGATTCACTGATTAACGCGTAGGTTGGGATGGTGGTAATCGTTTTGTCCCAGTTCTGGACTTTGACCGTGGTCAGCGCCACTTCCAGCACATCGCCGTCAGCCCCATATTTTGGCATTTCAATCCAGTCACCCACCGATACCATCCTGTTGGCGGCCAGCTGAATACCTGCTACAAAGCCGAGGATTGAATCCCGGAACACCAGCATCATCACTGCAGCGAGCGCGCCGATCCCGCTGAGCAGATAGACGGGGGTTTTATTCAGAAGTATGGAGATTACAAAGATGGCTGCCAGGAAATATACGGCTATTTTCAGGACCTGGATAAAGCCCTTGATCGGAATTTCTTTGGCCGCCGGGAAGTTTTGGTAAATATCTTCAACCGAATTCAGCAAGGAATCCAGTACCAGCATCAGGATGATGATCATGTAAATCAACAATGCGCTTCTGATGATAACGATTACCGAATCAATGCCGTTCAGCGCGATCGGCGTAAGCAGATAGATGACTAGCGCCGGTGCGAGATGCGCCATCCGGTTAAAAACTCTTTGGCGCAGAATTGCATCATCCCACTTCGTTCTGGACCTGGAGATAACATAGGTGAGCGCAGAGACAATGTAACGTTTTGCCACAAAGTTTGCGGCAGCACTCAATATGAGCACGATCAAGAAGGCGATACCGCCCGCAACATATAATGTCATGCCTTCATGAATGCCATGATTTGACAGCCAGTTTTGTAGTAATTGCAACATAAAGCTTTGTTTCCAGGTTATCGGCCTGAGTGTTTCAGGGGGTGAGTATAGTGGTTAAGCCCGATCCGCAGCGAAAGCCAGTACGCCGCCAATCCGGTCCAGCTTCAGACAAGACATCAGTAAACGATCCACACCCAGGGCCACGCCGGCACATTCGGGCAGCCCATGGCGTAGGGCCGAGACCAGGTTTTCATCGATGGGGACGGATTCTTCACCCCTGACGGATGTCATTCCCGACTCCCGCTGGAACCTCCTGAGTTGCTCAGCGGCATCAGTAAGTTCCTGGTATCCATTGGCCAGTTCCATCTGTCCCAGGTAGATCTCGAAGCGCTCCGCGACGGGTGTGTCGCCACCCCGGATGCGGGCGAGCGCCGCCTGCTCCGGAGGGAATTCATAAAGAACCGTGAATGTTTCGCCGGGCAGGGCGGGTTGAATCACCTGGGAAAGCACCAGGTCCAGCCACTCCTGCTGGTCCATGGGGCCGGCTTGTATACCGCGCTCCAGGGCGCAAGTCTCCAGGTCAGATTCGTTACAATTGAGTGGGTCCAGGCCGGTTTCACGGTGGAATAGTTCACGGTAGGTCACCCGGTTTACCGGCCAGTCATCAAATTGGCTGTAACCACAAAGCCGGATCAACTCAATCGTCTCGTCCGCGAGGTCCAGGTATTTCCACCCGAGGCGATACCATTCCAGCAGCGTGAATTCCGGATTGTGGTAGCGGCCGGCTTCCCCAGCCCTGAAAACGCGCCCCATTTCGTAAATGTCGCGATAACCGGATGCCAACAGTCGTTTCATAGCGTACTCCGGGGAAGTTCTCATGTACTTTTTTGTTGTGCTGCCGGTTGAAATATTCCGGATATTCGGGTCGCTGTTACCGGCCTGAGACAGAACCGGCGTTTCCACCTCCATGACTTTCCTGTCCGCGAAAAACGTGCGGATATCCGTCAGTAGAACTGCCCTGGCTTCCACCGCCATTCGCGAGGCTCCGGGTCTCCAGTTGTTACCCTTTTCATGGTCGGGTTTCATGATGATCTTAAGGTTCCGGCCTGATGACCATGAACTGGAGGTCGATGGCTATGAGGCCCCTGGACTCCTGTTCAAGATCAGTCATGGTTAGTGGGTGATTGGCTTTCCAGTCGTTCGGGAAATTTACGGTGATCCTGTTATCGGTTCCGCTCAGCTTAAAAGAAGGAATGGAGGTATCGTCCCGCGTTCTGCACAGAATGCAAGCGAAACGCAGACAGAAAAGGGTCATGCGCAGGGGCTCGTGCATTCTCGCAGGTAATTGGTTTGCGAAATCCCGGGGCACCCCCCGGCGATGGTGTCGTACCAAAGCGGCCAGGAATTGCTGTTCCTGCCGCGAAAATCCAGCCATATCCGAGTTTTCCACCAGGTATCCTGAATGCGCCTGGTACTGGCTGTGTGACACGCTCAACCCGGTTTCATGGAGATCCGCCGCCCAGGCCAGCAGTTCCCGATGGATCGGGCGAAGGAACATGCCGTCGTCGATTTTGTCGCAGGCTTTAAGCGCTACGCGCTTGACCCGGTTTACCTGCGCCTGGTCTACACTGTAGCGCGACTTGAAAGCGGTCACGGTTTTGTCTCTTGGGTCCCGTTGTTCAAGTCTTCCCAGCAGGTCATGCAGAACGCCTTCACGGAGCGCGTAGGGTGAGACCTTCATGTTTTCCAGGCGCAACGCTTTGAAGCAGGCCAGCAACATCACCAGTCCGCCGACCAGGACCGGGTGCCTCCTCTCGGAAAGCCCGGGTAGATTAACTGCGTCAATTGATCCGAAGCTCAACAACTTGTCCCTGAGGAAATACAGGGCATCTATATTGATGTCCTTTTCTACCCAGGACTGTAACTGGCAGATTTCCGCTATTGCCTTGATGGAGCCGGATGAGCCGATGGCCGATTCCCAGCCGGTTTGGCGGTAGCGCATTTGCAGTTCCTGCAGATCGGCCATGACCGAGCGGACAGCCTTCTTCCAACGTTTCCTGGTGATTTTTCCGTCACTGAAAAACTGCCGGGTCAAGGAAACACAACCGTACTGCAGGCTCTCCATTTCGATGGGCTCGAGACCTTCTCCAATAACGAGTTCGGTACTGCCGCCGCCGATGTCGATGACCAGGCGGCGTTCCTCGTGACCCGAAACACCCTGAGTGACGCCAAGATAGACCAAGCGGGCTTCCTCGCGGCCGGCGATAATATCGATGCTGCAACCCAGTGCAGTTTCTGCAACCGCCAGGAAGGCATTGGCGTTTTTCAGTCGGCGGAACGTCTGCGTCCCCACGGAACGGATATTAGCGGCGGGGATTCCGCGCAATCGCTGTCCAAAACGGGCCAGGCAGGCCAGGGCACGCTCCTGGACCGCCGGGTCCAGCCTGCCGTCCTGGTCCAGGCCGCCACCCAGCCGGATCATTTCCTTGATTTGGTCAATAACCCGCAGTTCACCGTGTTCGCGGCGGGCAACCAGCAAGTGAAAACTATTGCTTCCCAGGTCGACGGCGGCGTATGTATGTGAGCGTTCTGATGACATGTAGAAGGTCGCTTGCGGCCGATGGTCCGACTCTAACAAATCGAGCGCAAGCGCGCTCCCACAACGTGCAACTATTTGTACTTAAAGTTCAGATCCAGTTGCAGACGGTCGAAATCTCTCGGATTGCCGGATGCCAGGTCGATCTCGTTCAGGAAGTAGGTGAACTTCGCGTTCCAGTTTTTGTGGAAAGCCCAGGTTCCCTTGAAGATCGAACCCTTGGCATCGGTACCGCCGCCACCAAAATCTGAATCGGTCAGCAGGCCCAGTACGGCATCGGCTTCAAGTTTTTCATACACGTAGCCAATATCCCAGGTTCCCTTACCGGAAGCTTTGCCGTATTTGAAGCCAATGGCGTATCCGGTGTCATTTTCGTCCGCGGCTGTATTTGTGACATAGTCGCCAAACAGCATCAGTGGCCGGTCAAACAAGTCGAAGGTCATCTCGGCGAAAACCTCGATCTCGTGGTAGTCATAGAGGTAGGTCAGCGTGTCCGGGTCGAAACTGTTACCAAAAAAATCTTCATCATCTCCGAAGAATGACCCACTGCCCGCCGGGTTAATTTGCGAGTAACCGGCGCCGATTCTGAACCTGGTGCTGTCTCCCAGTTTGAAGTTCATGCCCGCCTGGGCAATCCATGCAAATTCATTTTCTTTTTTGCTGTCGCTCTCGATCCATGTTCCCATTCCGTGAGCGAAAAAATTGCCATTGTTCCAGTTGGCCCCAATGCCTTCCGGTCTCCAGTCACTGTCCCACATCATGCTATTTTTGCCGGTTCGTACGAGAAAATTCTTCACCTTGCCGCCGAGGATATGGGTATCGGCCAGCCCGGACCAGTCGAAGTACGCGAGGTCCAGGCGTAAATCCTTGGTGGATCCACCGCCGCCAAGAGTCTGGTTCGTGGAGACCGGGTCATCGCCTCCCGTGGCAAGGCCGAGGCCGACCTTGACCGTATCGGTGATGTCGGCTTCCAGGTGAGCCCTGGCCCGAATCCGGTTACGGCTCCTGGAATCTATGTCTTCCACCTTGATGGTTTCATAGCGATAGCGAAAATCGCCTTTCCAACGTAAGCGTTCGGCCCAGGAAACCGCCGCCATCCGCTCATCAACCTGCTCATTGACAGCCTTGTCGACCTTTTCTTCGATTACTTCGTCTACCTGAGCGGTTGTGGCTGCATTAAGCTGTGCAACGTTTTGGGTAGTTTGTTGATTGGCCTTCTCCAATTCGTCCAGCCTTTGGGTAAGAATCTGGACTTGTTCACGCAGCGCCTGGAGTTCGTCGGCATCGACTTGACCCAGGGCGGTTTGGCTGAAGAGGATTACAGTCAATCCCAGCAGGATTGTCAGTTTTTTCATGTCGTTTTCTCCATCAGGTTTTGAAGATCGGGCTTATTGCAGTTTCGCCAGTTCCTTTGCGGCGACTGCTGAGGGGAGGGGAATGTAACCGTCTTTGACCACGACTTCCTGGCCCTGCCTGGCCAGTATCATGGTCAGGAACTGTGCAGTAATGGGGTCCAGCTTCTTACCGGGTTCCTTGTTGATGTAGATATACAGGAACCTCGCCAACGGATAGCTGCCGTTGATGGCGTTTTCAGGGCTTGCCGCGACGAAAGCCTTGCCGGGATTCCTGGACAGCGGTATTGCCCGTACGGATGAGGTGGTGTAGCCAATACCTGAATACCCGATACCATTCAGGGATGCGCTAACCGACTGTACAACGGAAGCGGAGCCGGGTTGTTCATTGACTGTATTCTTGAAATCACCTTTGCACAGTGCATGTTTCTTGAAGTAACCGTAGGTCCCGGAAACGGAATTGCGGCCGTACAGTTGAATTCCCCTTGCTGCCCAGCTGCCCTCCAGGCCGAGTTGCCCCCAGGTTTTGATATCTTCCGGTCCCCCACAAGTCCTTGTCGATGAAAAGATGGCGTCGGTCTGCTCCAGGCTCAGCCCCTCGACTGGATTGTCTTTGTGCACAAAAATCGCCAGTGCGTCGATGGCAACGGCAACAGCCGTGGGTTTGTACCCGTGTTTTTTCTCGAAGGCCTCAATTTCCTTGTCTTTCATCAAGCGGCTCATTGGGCCCAGATTCGAAGTGCTCTCCGTCAGGGCCGGAGGCGCCGTTGAAGAGCCTGCCGCCTGGATTTGCAGGTTGACACTGGGGTAGACGCGCTTGAATTTCTCCGCCCATAGCGTCATCAGGTTGGCCAGGGTGTCCGATCCAACGCTGGACAGGTTTCCCGAAACCCCGCTGGTTTTTTGGTAGTCTGGCAAGGATTCGTCAAGCTTTGCCTGGGCCATAAGCAGGCCGGACATTAAGATGCCGGCGAGAAAAAGCACTGAGTACCTGATAACAGTTTTCATTCCAAAGCCTCCTGTAGGTGGGAACCACGCGAATGCGCTTTATTTCAGGCACATCGTAGATCGGCTTTGTGACAGAATCGTGACAGATTTTAAAGAGTTGGATTGATTCTCTTGCGGTCCGGGGGAAAGGCGCAGACAAACTCACTTCCTTCACCGAGTTCGCTGTTGATCTGTAAGCTGGCATGGTGGGCGTTCAGCACGTGTTTTACGATTGACAGGCCAATCCCGGTACCGCCCGATTGCCGGGCGCGGTCCGATCCTACCCGGTAGAAGCGTTCGGTCAGTCTGGGGATCTCCCGCTTGGGAATTCCTGCGCCGGTGTCACGTACGGCTAGTAGGGGGCCATCCGGGGTATCACTCCAGTTCACAGAAATGCTACCGCCTTGCGGTGTATATTTGAGTGCGTTGATGATCAGGTTACGGAAAGCGCTTTCAATATCCGAGGCAATTCCCGACAGATAAAGACCGGCATCTACATTGAACAGCAGGTTATGTTTGCCCCGGCTGAGTTCTTCCGCCTGTTCCCTGAGTATGGCCAGTATGGCCGGAATATTGACGATTTCCTCGTCTTTCTGGATTTCATCGCTTTGCAGGCGGGACAGTTCCAGCAGGTCATTAAGCATGGACTGCATCTGCAGCGCCTGGTCCTGCATCCTCTCCAGCGCAGTACTCATTTCGTCTGGCGGATCCTGGCGGAGGATTTCCAGGTAACCCAGCAACACGGTGAGCGGTGTTCTCAATTCGTGTGAGATGTTTTCAACAAAGTCCCGCCTGATTTGTTCCAGTTGGTGGACATCACTGATATCCCCAAGGATGATCAGCCGCTGCTTATCCCGGAAGGGAACTGCGCTGACGCTCAACCAGGTGGCATCGCTTCTGGGAGAAGGCATTTCCAGCCTGCTTTTTACTTCACCCTGAATCGCGAGCCAGTCAGCAAAGTCCGGCCCCCGTAAAAGGTTGGTCACTGGCTGTCCAAGATCTTCGGGAATTTTCAGCCCCAGCAAAGAGTTGGCGGCATTGTTGAACCATGTGATCTGGTCGTTTTTATCGATGACCAGCGTGGCATCGGGGAGGGCGTCCGTCAGGTTCTGAAATTTACCGATAATGGCCCGGTATTGTTTCTTGCGCTTTCGCTTGCGCTGTTCCAGTGAGTTGATGGTGTCAAAAATATCAGACCATAGCCCGAAACTTTCCGGGATAGCAGCATCCGAATTTTGCAGCCAGCGGAACAAGCGCCATACATTAACAACGTGCCAGCCAGTGTAGCCAGCAAGCGCGCCCGCAAGCGAGGTACCGGGGTAGCCAGCCAGCCAGCCAGCCGCCAGGATCATGACGCCGTACAGAACCAGCCTTCCAATATGAGATTTCAAACTCCGCGCTGGCAATACTTTCACTCAAAGACTCCCGGCCAAACCGCATATTGCATGAGTTTCGCTGGGCTTTACTTGATTGCTTAAATGGTTCAATGTCATGCAAGCGCAATTCAGGTTTGGTAAGAAATACAAAGTGTGCCGCTGCCGGTTTGTCGCCTGATTTCACGGCACATCCCGGCTGATCCTGCTTGAACCATAGCCATGGCTATGG
>Ga0209013_10000664_pt1 | contig 31192 bp, 54 predicted proteins | sample Cruoilmetagenom2_FD_187291 | JGI IMG/M metagenome (GOLD analysis project Ga0209013, IMG submission 187291) | Oil polluted marine microbial communities from Coal Oil Point, Santa Barbara, California, USA - Sample 2 (SPAdes) (version 2) | ecosystem: Environmental > Aquatic > Marine > Oil seeps ...
ATTTATTTATTAGGTTATGAAGCTACCTCCCTCCTCATATATTGCTAGTATCCTTAGGAATCAAAATAACTCTAGGAATCATTCCTAAAGAAAACAGTCAAATAGAGGAGGAGTGGACGTGAGAAGGGGAGGGGCCACTGAACGTAAGCCAAGAAGCGATAAGAAGGTCGATGTGAAACCTACCATGTCGTTAGAATTAAAGGAATTACTTTACCACTTCGCATACCTGAGCAATGAGCCAGTTAAAGATACAGCAGAAAGACTCTGTACAATAGGTGCTATGTCTGAAGAAGTGATATTAAATATCAGACGTTGGTTTAGAAGAGACTACCACCGACCTAACACTATCACTGTAGGCTATTTAGAAAGACCTCGACTAAAGATCATCATGAAAGGAGAAACTGGAAAGGTCACGATTAAGTTTCCTCAAACTGACTACGATATAATTTGCAGACTTGCACACGCTTTAGATATAACACCTACCTCCACTTGCACACTTCTTATTAAAATGACATTAACTAATCGTGATTTTATGGAGAGTTACGTAGAAAGGTATTTGAAGGATTTAGATAAGAAGAAATTACTAGATATACATCGACTATTGAAACTCTGAAAATATGAAAGGACGATCCATTGGAAAACGATATTATTAATTTAATAGGATTGACTTGTACAAGTGGATTATTAATCATTTGGGCCAATGAAACATTCAGGAGAGATTTGGAAGAAATTGAAGGGGAAGAAAAGGAATACCCTACAATAAAACCAGGTAAATTCGAAATTAAAATATAAGGAGGAAAGTTATTGCTATTATTCGCACAGTTAGTTGTATTTTCGATGACTACTTTTTGGGCTTACCAGACTGGTCATGTATTCGGATTTCAAAGAGGTGCAGATCGCGTTTATGAAGAATTCAAAGGGATATCCGGAAAGTTAGGTCTTCATTAATGTTAGTAAGTATAGTTGGTATCGTATTGATTCAAGCGGCTGCCATTGGTATAGGATATAAGAGAGGGAAAATAGATGGGATACAAAGGTCAGGTCAAGATTTGCATGAACTATCAAATATCAAATTTAGGAAACACATGGCCGATTTAAGAAAAAAAAGTCCACATCTCTTTACTGAAAGAAGATAAATATAATGTCCTCTCTACTTAAAATTGAAACGGTTTAACAAAAACAATGAAATATTTTCCAATAAACAGTATACTTGTACTATTAATAACTAGGAGGATTTACATGGATAATTTATTCTTATTTTTAGCAGGTGTCAGTTCAATAGCTATTCCTATATTTGTTATATTGTCAGTAATTTCATTTGTTAAAAAAGACAGGTTAAAAGGTAAAAAGATGATTAAGTTCGGCGGTATTTCTTTTGCTGTAATGATTGTGTCATTTATTACATTTGGAGTTATAAGTGATTCAGAAACCGAAACGAAAACAACTGAAAAAGTAGAGACTGCAGCACCAGTTGTTGAAGAAACCTCTGAGGAAAAAGCTAAAGCTACACGCGAAGCAAAAGAAGCGGAAGAAAAGGTAGCAGCTGAACAAAAAGCCCTTGAAAAAGCTGAAGCAAAGGAAAAAGCAGAAGCTGAACAAAAGGCTAAGGATAAAGCTGAAGCGGAAGCAAAAGCAAAAGAGGATAGTATTCCTAGAGAACATAAATCGGCATTAAAAACAGCGGAGTTATATGCTGCAACTATGCACATGTCAAAGGCAGGAATTTATGATCAGTTGACTTCTGATTATGGTGAAGGTTTTCCAAAAGAATCCGCTCAATATGCTATAGATAACATAGTATTTGATTGGAAAGCAAACGCATTAAAATCGGCGCAGACATATGCAGAGACTATGAATATGTCTGATTCTGCTATTTATGATCAATTGGTTTCGGACTATGGAGAAAAATTCACCCCAGAAGAAGCGAAATACGCAATAGATAATTTATAAAGCAAAAACCACCTTCCATTATTCTGGTTGGTGGTTTTCCGTTATGATCATTTCTTCAACATTGATCGCATTATAATATACTTCTCCAATTTTAATTACCCCATCATTAATCTTTATAGGTGCCTTATCACTCTCTACACCCTTCCAGTAGCTAAATGACATCTGTGGATTAATAAGTAATTGAATGTTGTATTTTTTCATGACTTCACCTCATGAATATCTATTCGTGATGAGCAAGGAAAGTCCTTCTAATTAATCCATAATTGTTACATCTACTATTTCTTCTAATTTAAGTTGTAGCAAAGAGAATGGATCTTCTAGTTCAATAACTCTTCTCTTTAGATCTACGCTTTCCACAATACCTCTTTTGAAGATAAACGCTCCATCCCTCCACAACTTCACTTTAGTATCAGCTTTAGTTTTAATGGCCATATCTAAAGTATGTTGAATTGCATCGTAATCCCATTCATCTAAATCTGGTCTAGGCTCTCTTTTTATTTCTTTACCATATTCTCTAAGTAAAGATACGTGTTCGGTAAGCATCATTGCTACCCACTTCTTATTTCCTCGGTCTTTTAGCTTGGATAAATCAAAAACTGGTTCGTAAAATTCATCATTCATACAACTTCACGCTCCCTACGTATAATGGGAACACATGCGAGTACATTATTAATAATGAAAGTACGTTTAGCATTTCGATTAAAACAAAACCCTTGAAAAGTATCACCCTGAATCTTTAGGACCTTCACTCGTCTTTGGCTTATATTCCCCTTAGAATCCATATACATTAGTTCAACCAGTTGCTTCCGTTCCATACATTTCATTAAGTTTATACGCACACTTGTTCCCTCCTTCTTGTGTCTAGTATACGAACATTCGTTTGATTTTACAACAAGTAAATTTTGGGCAAATAAAAAATCACCCTTAAATTAATAAGGGTGTAGATGTGGTTTATTTATCATTCCAAATTATTATCATAGAATTTCCCCAGTTTACTAATAAGGCATCTCCAATTTTCAATCTACCTTGCTCTCCGTTGTAAGAGGAATTTATCTTATTTTTTAAATCTGATTTACTTACTTGCAATCCCAATTCAGTCATAGTTGCGTGAATTATATTTAGTTGGGTTGTCCAACCTTTAGTATCTATATCATAAGTTGAAAAACCAATGGTATTATTGTAAAAGTATGAATTAGGATAATATTTCTCTTTAACATATTCATCAGTATCATATGAATAATTCAATATTGAGTCCTTGCCATTTTTAACTATAGCTCTACCGTCAAAACCAAGTAAAGCATATCCATCTGGTATTACATTTTTAATCTTTTCTGTTGAAACATTCGTTTTACCCACCATGTCAGCTTCTTTTCCAGTATACACGTAGCCTTTATTTTCTTTATTAGGTGGTGTTACTACAGGAATAAAATCTGCTATTAATTTTAGTTTAGATTTAGAAGGCGTTTCATATTTCACATTTAAATCCTTCATTATGAATCCACCTCCACCGACACCATACAATCCACCATTTTGATTCTTGTATTGATACACTCTAAACTCGTCACCTTTTTTAAGTGTACGTTTAGAAGTTAGTGTTGAACCGTCTACTATTGAATATAGTGGTGTATCTTTTAGTATTGTAACTTTTCCTATCTGACCAACTTTCAGTTCTGTTTTTCCCCACATAACCCTATTGCTTTGTGCTGATGCAGAACCTATGGTTGTTACAGTTAAAGATGCTGTGAGTGCTAATGCTGTTAATACTTTCATTGGTTTGTTCATTTGGTTTCACTCCTCATTATTTAGTGAAAAAATACATATTTCCACCATTTCTCTGTACATATAAATTTCCGGTAACTTTAGTATCTCCATTTTTAAGTCCAGTTGTAATATATGTGTCAATGTAAGATTTTATTGTTTTAGCACTAACAGGATAACTCACTTCAGTGAAGAATACAGAAACTAATTCACTTACTTCAGTATTTAATTGATTATAATTTTTATCCTTTGATTTTAAAGGATTCAACATAACTTTTTTATCAACCACATTAAATGCAAGTGGAATACCATTCGATTCAGTACCAGTTTTAATAAATAATGTATTTGAATCTGAACCTGCAACAGTTATACCATTTTTTTCTATATATTTCATAGTATTTGGAACTATATCAACAGCGTCACCCACTTCTTTAACTGGAGGTTTTGGTGTTACAGGTTTAGTAGGTGCAGGGTTTATATTCTTAATAAGTTCCAACTTCGATTTTGAAGGTGTTTCGTATAACACTTTTGAAGTATCTTTCTGAACGAAACTACTAGAACCAACACCGTAAAGTCCACCGTGCTGACCTTTGTATTGGTAGACTCTGAACTCGTCACCTTTTTTAAGGGTTCTTACAGTTATCAATGAACCATCATTATTTAGTTTAACTAAGTTCGTATCTTTTAAAATTGTCACTTTGCCAATCTGTCCAATCTTTAATTCGGTTTTACCCCACATAACTTTCGAAGCTGCCTCGGCCGTATTTACTTGAAATGTAAATATCCCCATAGCAAGTGTTGTAATTATTGCACCTTTAATAAATTTTGAAATCATATGTATACTCTCCTTTCCAATTACTTTAATAGTACATATTGGAAAAAATAATGTCTATAGACTTATTAATAAACAAATAAAAAAAGCCCCACTCAAATTAATGAGCAGGGCATAATATCATTTATTATTTAATTTTGCTAACATCGCCTTAGAGGGTGTCTCATATTTAATAAATCCATCCATCTTAGTAATCCACATACCGCCACCTACGTTATATTGACCACCATGATCATCACGATCTCGATACACTCGATACTCTTCACCAGGATTCAATACACGAACTTCTTCTAATTCACCAGACGAATGATTTGAATCTTTCCATAGATTAATTGGCTTTAAAATTGTTACCTTGGCTATTTGACCAGGCTTAAGTTCCGTTTTACCCCACATTATATTATCTGTGGAGGACACGCCATTTACTTGTTTAGGTACTAATAAAGCCGTCAAACGCTTACGTACACTATCCATGTTTATCCCTGGACAAGATGTCGCTGTCCCTTTAAATTCATTGTGGCCAAGTACATCCTCCACACTTAATCCAAAGTTCTGCATAGCTAGTAAGCATCGTTCTTCAAATGCTCTTTCTTGTGCTGCAGTAAAAGCACCATTACCTACCACGCATATGTGATAAGTATTTGTATTATGATTACCTATACCGTTTGTAGGATAGATAGGGTCATAGCAAAGTTGAACAGTTCCATCAGTTAAAATGATTTCATGATATCCACCTTTGCCCCACCCAAGACCTTTCCAACGATTATTCCAGAATGCAAAATAATCACCACTGGTTGTTGCTGAATGGTGACGAGCTATTTTGGTTATTTGTGATATTTTACGAGTTGTTTTAGAAGGAGCGACTTTATTGCGTATATCTTTGATTGTTGCCATGCTATTTCACCCCTTTTGGATTGTCATAGCGCAAAGCCTGTTGTGAATCCGAATGACTTCGAGTAGTTGGATCAGTAATAGCATTATATCCTGCATAAATCATGGTTCCTAATAAAACAGGATTTGTATATGCCTGTACAAACAGATCGCCTAATGTACCCCAGGTAGTAATGTCTGCAAAACTTAAACCTGTGTATATTAAAACAGGTGACAAAATTGCTGATATTAGTTGAAAGATAAATATCGGGTTTTTAAAACGTATCGTCCAGTTGATTTTCATTGTGAGTTCCTCCAATTATTGAAATTTTTCCATGATTGTTATTACGCCAGCAATTACTCCACCAGATCCACCAAGGATGGCAAAAAAACCAAGTATAATTTTTTCTGTCCTACTTAGTCGTTTCATAGTAACTTTCTCATTCATTACAAGCTTTTTATCATCTGTACCAAAGTAATGATCTACGAATCTGCCGAGTAAGTCCCTGGTTTGTTGACCATCTTTCATTACTGTTAATTCTAAGCTGGTTTGTGATGCGGTAATCTTCCCTATTTCTACCCTAAATTCCTCTTGCACTTCTTCTAACTTTTTTAGTCTTGGTAAAACTTCTTCGTGGAATAATTCATCATGTTGTATTACCTTTTCAAAGGTATCTTGCATAGAACCTACTCCTCTTGTCACCCTCTCACCCCTTTTTAACTAAATAAAAAGAGCACCCAATTGGATGCTCTTCAAAAAATTATATTTATAATACCTCTTTTTTTACTTTTAAATTCTCTTTTACTAAAGAAATTAATTCCTTATGAACTTCCTTATCACCAAAAAAACCTTCTACATGGATAACATTTAAGTGATTGATGAAACTCATAAATTCTAACTCCCATTGATTTGGTGGTGGACCTACAACAAGAATTCTTAAGTCTGGATTTTCTCTTAACCCCCTAGACATAACGTTAACTATTCCAGGGTCTCGAAAAGCAAAGCCAATTACAATAAGTACTTTTGTTTTCCGTATATACCGATCAAGTTCTAAATGACTATATGAATAAGGATCTTCATCTGGAGTAGTCTTATCAGAAGGATATATCATACTAAATTCTCTAGGCATATAACTCAAATCAGAAACAGGATCGGTTGTTAACATAACTTCACCATCCCTCTTCTCCCAAATAGCTGAGCCATGTAGCTTGTGATATGGTACCACAACCCCTCCATTACAGTTCATTGAAAATGCATGCTGCCTCCAAACAAAGTAGGATCCATACTCGTGCTTAGTAAAGCCGTTAGCAAACTTGTAGTCAGGTACCGACTTCCGCCAGTTTGTATGCAAATCAATACATTCCTTCTTAGCAGAAGATTCTAGGACATAATCAATTGAAGGATCATAATTAACTGTGAAAACAGGTAATGTTATCTGGTTCTCCTCATTAGTATTAGAATTCAATGAGTGAGTAAACAAATCTTTAAACAAATTACCATAGACCTCATATATTCCATTTAAATTAACATCGGAGTATGATTTTCTAATTAACATCTGAAGGTCGTGTAATAAATCCTTAGCGCTCTGGTTAATTTCTGTATATCTCTGAAACATAGTATCAGCTATAGCTTTAGATAACAATTCATTAGGCAGTGAAGCTTTTCTGTGATCTTGAAATAAAGTATTCACGCTATTACTAATTCTCTCGACCAGTGTATTTTCATTCATTATTGAAAAAGCAGAATCATCACTAAAAGTACCTGCCAGCTTATATAATGTCCCTAGAACTTTTTCTAAATCATATACCTCGTCTTCGTTCTTATCTGGATACATGCAATCCATTACGTATTTAAAATAAATCCTGTTCCTTATAAAACTATCAGTCGGATTATGATCTTCATCCATTATCTGATTAAAAAATTGAGTCATATTAGGTAACTCAATGCCTTTTGCACATGAAGCTCCTGCGCCTGTAAACAGCACTATTGGTACATATTCATTTGTCGGATTCACAACTAAACTCCCTCTCTTAAAATATTTATCTATGAGTTTAGTTTAACCTTAATTTCATCAACTTCAACCACAAAATCACAATTGTTTCCTGAGCACTTGATTTTTTCCTCAGATATTTCTGAAAATTGATAAGTTAAGTTTGAATTACAATTAGGGCATTTTAAAAAAAATCCTGTAATTGGATCTGTTTCAAATCTAATAGGTGCTATATATATCCCTTTTTCTTCTTTATGTCTTCGGAAATCAGAAAGATTTGGAAGGATTTTAAAGTCCTTTTTCATTAAGACGACTCCTTTAAAATAAATTAAAGGACATCATAAAAGATGTCCTTTTTTAATATATTATTCATTTATAATGCTTCATAGAACATATTTAATACGACGCAATATGTTCCAACTATCCTCTTGTTTGATTAAATCTTTGAAAAAAGTAATCTCTAAATAAATCCTTCAAAGTGATTTTTCCACTATTCTTATCATAGATAAAGAACCCTTTTTCGGCTAATCCATGTAAATGTCTTTTAACATTAAGCTTACCGTTTTGATTTTGATTAATCGAAATACAAATGTTATATTCGTTATTAGCTAAAAGATATTCAGCTAGTTCATCTATATCCAACTCAATAAGCTTTCTGTAATGTAAACTGTCCTCGATTTTTTTTATAGCAAAATCATAAGTTACATTTAAACATGCTTTTTCTCCAAGAGTACTTACTTTTAATTCAGCGTTTTCTAGTTTCATCCATATCACTCCTTGTAATAAGTATATCTCTTACCTATTACAATTTCTGCTAATATTTTACTCCTAATAAAAAATAACGCTAGCTTATGTTGCGTTTTAGAATTTAACTATTAACGATAGACTTCTCAACTTCTTCATATAAGTTAAACAGTCTTGGAACTTCTTCAAGCGTCACTCCCCCTTCTCGTACTTTTCTCGACCACAATTTCACTAAAGAACTATTCGCATTAAACATTAATTAGTACCTCCCATCAGAGTAGCAAGAGCCATCGTTAATTCCATAACACTACCTTCTAGTTCCGTTAGTCTATCTTGCTGTTTTTCTTCATCTGTAGGGATTATGTCCTCGTAGTCGAACCATACCCTTCCAGTTTTGTTATCAGCCTTCAATATAGCATTTTGTGAATCAGTCGATTCGTCGATAGGTAAAGACTCCAGTTGGATAGCTTTCACTTTCGTTTCTTCTGATAAATATTTTCCGTCAAAAACTATACTTGCTAAATTATTTTCTCCTTCGAATACGTAAATCATTGTACCCTCTCCTTTTAATATAAAGTTCTAAATACCGTATTGCCCTGCATAAAGTAAAGTCTTCCATCCGGACCTTTTGTTAAGTCTCTCATTCCCGTAAAATCGTTTTCGAATAGTGTAACACCAGTATCTTTATTAATTTTTTGGAGTCTACTGCTCTTAGTTAAGTACAGGTGCTTTTCATCAGCCATACTTAAATTGGGGTTAATGCTTCCGGTTTTAGGATTAAACCGATGTATACTTTCTTGTGAAAAAGCGCCGTCACTTATGTTTAACCTTCCGAGATAATTTGTATTGGGTGACAGGTTTTCTTGTTGACCGAAATATACATATTTGTCATCTTTTGATGATACCCATTGAAGAATATGAGTTGTTGCACTTGTCGCCAGAGAAACGAATGTTTCAATATCTACTTCTCTAATTTTTTTATTGTCGTACAGTTGCATAAAACCAAACACTCTACCGTTGGGCGTAATGTCAAAATAGGTGTTACTGGACCCGCTTGTAGTGTCAAATGGTTTTCCAGATTTAACAGTTGATAAGTCTATAGGTGAAACTGCTTTTAAATTGCCACCATAATAAGACACATAAATTAAATCATTATAGTAAACCACACTTCCGTAATCGTTACCGATACTCACAATCTTATCAACTACCATTGTCTCTTTATTTATTTTCGCTAATTGATTTCTATTGGTCGTACCTCCAGTTCCAACCGGTACAAATAGATGTGTTGCATTTTGTACTACCCCATGACTTTGTGCAATATAAGAGACACTGCTTCGCGCGACTTGCACTCTTGTATTCACATCATATTTGTAAATGTAGTACTTACTTGCAAGATAGTATAAGAATATATACACGAAGTTACCGCTAGAATCTAGGACCATAGAAGTAGCGATGTCTCCTGGGTACTGTACATAAAAATTCTCGTCTAGTATTTCCAACTGTAACTTATCTTTTAAAGTTGCAGAAACACCGCCAGAATAGGTGTCGGGCAGTTTTCCATTTTGGTCTAATTCCGCGATTCCGTTTGGTTTCCCTTTACTATTCTTAAACGTCGTATAATCAGCCAAATGCGTCGTAAGACCACTCTTAACTTCGTTAATTCCTCCGGCTAATGTTTTGTCCGTTGTTTCTAATTCGGGCAATATAGCTGTCCCTTCTTTTAATTCTCCGACTGCTGCATCTAAGATATCCATATTTTCATTTAGATCAGCAATACTTACGTAATCTGTTAAATCCGGCTTATTCAAATTTAATTTTGCCGTGTACTTCATTAGCTCACCTCATTCCATATTCTTAAATCATTCCACGTCATGTTAGATATGCCACCCCATGTTTTATCACTTATGAAATCCCATGGATTAAAGGTGTAGGTGTAGGCAAATTCAAAATGTGCAGGAACAATAATATCTATTGCTTGTTGTAATCCCTCAATGTTATCTGGAATCCCTTTAGCCCCTACAAACTTGATTTCAAATACTCCATCTATTTCAGTAACATTGACCTCAACCTCGCCATTTGAATAGGCTTTAGCTACTGACTTAATAGTGTCCTCCGTGGTTTGGTCAAAGCTTGCAATATACCTAGATGAAATTTGCTCTCTACGTTGGTCATAACGCAATGTTTTCATTGTTTTAATACCTAAGTCGCGTTCAAAAATAGGAAGTGATTCAATGGCTGTATCTAGGAATATATTTCTCTTCGTTATTTCCAACCGTTGTTCAACATTCCTAAATTCACGATCATAAGCATCTAATACTTCGTTGAATATTAAGGACTTACGTTCATATAACGGTAAATACTTGAGCATATCCGTTTTATAATCACGTTCTGAAACAACAATACTTGTAATCATTTCCGTTTTTGTCTGCATGATGATAGGTGATTGAACAATTTTTACGCCTGTAGCTACTTGCTCTGTAATCACTTCATTTACTACATTAGAATATTTGAGCAATACACCTTGTACTTCTTGTTCCGTTTCAGCTTCCATTAACGCAAGTCTAAAATCTTCCCATAGATGTGGAGTTAAATCGCTCCAGGTATGGACAACAACTTGTCCCCATTCTGACTCTTGTATTGCATACATTTAATCACCTACTTCAATCTGACAATCAGATAATTTTTAGGGACTTTATATTGACTGGATATGTCGATATTTTTAATGAATTCAGCAGGAGATTTAAATAATAAATTTCCATTTGTTGCAGCATCATAAATACCAATGTGGGTAATATCTCCCCAAATTTCATTTGCAATGGGAAACAGTACGTCTACATTATTAGATGTTTGTCCGTCCACAGGCTCAACAAATGTAACTGCTTGTCGTAGATAACTAGCCTTCGCAACTTCTACTTCTGCATTAAATAACGCTACGTAAACAGGAGTTGTACGAAGGTTGTTAGTTAATACCTTGTTCTTTAAATAAACGCTCATATGGTTCATTCATTCACACCTCCCATGATTGCCACTTCTTCATCGCCTATTGAAACATTTGCAATACCACCATTGACTACTAAGTTCGTATAATCCAATACACCTTCACTATCAATGATTTCACTACCAATCTTTGCATAGCTTACAAAGGTAGTATTGAAGGCGATTTCTTTAAGGTAGTTAGATATATTTGTTTTAATTTTTTCAACCACCAATGGTTCGATATAGCCACTTGCTAAAATCAAATCTACAGTGATATTAATTGGAACAGGAGTGGCACTTAGTACAACTAGTTCTGTTACACCGAATGGCATTTCATTAGTAATATGTTCTGTTACATCCGCAACTAATTCAGCGCTTGCAGGTTGTTTATTAGCATCAATAATTACCACTTTCATTGTTAATGGTCCATTGAATCTAGGAAACACTCTTACATCCCCTACACCAACAACTTCTTTCGCCCATTCTTCATAATGATATTTATTCCCTGCTTTGCCTGGTCGCTGAAGCTTGTCGTAGTAACGTTCTCTAAGTTCATCATCTGTTTCAGCTTCGTATCCATTTGTTACGGATTCAGGATTATATACATTGACCAATCCACTTATTGATACAGGAAAGCGATTAATGGAGTTAGCAGGAACATTACCGATATCTCCAAATTCTAGACTTTCGACTAGAACATTAACCAATCCACTTTCACCAATGACTGCGGTTTCTAGTGCAACGAAATTTAATGTATCTGTACCTACTAAATCACCGATGTTAATAGTTGATCCAGATGAACCAGATATAACTACAGTAGTCGTTGATTTAGTGGCTAACTTTCTGATCCTACCTGTACGCTGATACACGAACCTAGTAAGTTCATCATCGAATAAGTTCTCGATATCTATCAAACTCTCAACATATTCTATTTCTTCTTGTAATGTGGAAAGTTCAATAGCCGCCGCCATATCTGCATCCCATATAAAACCTCCTTCGGACTTGTCATATTCATCATCCGTGTTGTACATCATTCTTTCGTGTATCTGTTTTTCGGTTTCAACCATTTAAATACTCACCTCCATATCGAACGTGTTGTACATAGGTGATATGACTTTGAATTTTGTTCGCATTCGCTTTCCATCACGTTGAAATGTCCAACCTTCTAGCCTGTTAATGTAGGGACTTAATAATAAGGATTCAGTAACTTCTCTTTCGATTTCCGCCTCAATGTAGGCGCGTGGTAAAGATGAACCAATCAATGATTCAATGCCTGTGCCGTAAACGGAATCGTTATAGATTCGAAAGCGGAAACTTTCACTCTTCATGACTTTCATTATCCACATCTTCAAAGAATCTACTTCGAACAATTCAATCATCTTACCGCCTTTCATAACAAAATCACCTTTATCGAAATCATAAAGAAACGTCTTACCTATTGGTTCTAACTCTTCTTCAAGTTCTACTTCTCCAATTTCTAATTCTGTTATCTCCGGTAAATTACTCATTCAAACTTCACCGCCTTTTCAAGCACATAATACATTTGACTATCCATAACAGGGACAACAATAACTTCATCACCAATTTTTAAAGTGTCCGTCCATTGCATTAAGGTGTCCACATTCAATACCGCTATATCATGCGTATGAGAAGGATCACCAGCACTTGTAGTTGTTCCACAATTAGTATCTGTAAATTTAATCTTCCGCTCATATCCTGCAATCAAATTAGATGCAAATATCAATTGCGTTTTATCGAGTGTAATCACCTTATCAAGTCGAATCACGGGATCAGGAGGTAACGCTTCAACTATTCCAGTTGTAATAGAAGGTACTTTCTTTGGTTCATTTTTTTTTAACATCAACGCCAATTCCGTCAATCCGTCTTTCTCAGCCATTACGCACCTCCAACCCTAGCGACATCTTGTGTATACCGTTCTCAATACTGTGGGAGACATCATTGATTAAGTATCTCCCTTTGATACCTGTAATTGGTTCAACCACATCAAAAAGACGACCTGCGCGAACACGGTCATCTCCGATTAACTCTATGCTGATTTCTTCCACAACTTTTGAGAACTGTTTCAATTCATTCATAGCCACTTCTTTAGCGGACTTCTTTTCTTTTTGATCGAGAGTCATTACTTTCGAAATTTTACCGTATTTCTTAATCATGGAATCATCATCTTGAATCAGTACCAGCTTATCGTTATTTCCGACAACTTGAATAGAGTTGACCATATCCGATATGCTCCGTTTTCTACTAGGATTCATGATTGCATCCGTAGCATTGTAACTTTTACCGCCAAGAACAAAATTGGCTTTAACGGTTAAATCATTCTGCTTTTCGATACATAGTTTACCTTGTCGCATTTCCATCAAATATTTGATACCTAATTTTTGTTCTGTAATAGTTATAATTTCTTTGATGATGTCACTTACTTTATCATCAGGAAATATTTTCGTTATTGGAACTGGCATTGAAACGATAGTGCCAATCGGTATTCCAAATTCACCAAGTATCTTTTTAATACATTGGTCAGCAGCCATTTTATTAAATTGATAAACTGCATTCGATTTATTAAGATAAAAAGCAAAGTCGAAAGCGGTATATGATACTGGATCTCTTCCATTCTTTTGCTCGTCCACAATGATTGCTCTAGTAATCTCATACCCCTCATTTTTCAACATGACCATATCACCTATGTCACATGGGTTAGTTGGGAAAAAGTTCGCATCATTGAACGCTATATTGAATGATAATTCGTCACCCAGTTCATCAACGTTACTGCGCCATGAAATGCTCCCAACCAAAGGTGTAATGTTCGTCATTGTTGAGCCTTTTATAAGCCACAATTCATGAGCCATTAATTCACCTTCTTTGTAACTGGAATCTTACGTACTACTTTTTTCTTAACAGCCTTTTTGACCGCTTTTTTCTTTACTGGTTTAACAGGAGTACCTGAATTCAAACTAGATTTTTTAATAGAAGGCTTACTTTCGGCTACTACAACTTTCTTTTGTAATTTAATATCTTTAAATTCCGATAGAGACAAGGAATAATAAATATCCCCCGAACCATCTTGTACGCCATACTCAAAATTATCAATAGCCGTTAACATATTCACTGGTGAACCTGTTGCCACTAACCTAACTCGTAATTTACGTTCTATCCAACTTTCAATCATCTCGACATATTGCCAACTTGTATATTGATTAGATCGCGCGAATGAGTATTCCTTGTTAGGGAAAAATGTATCAATTGTGAGGTCTTTCAATCCACTCTCACCCATTAATTTAATGTCACCTTGATTAATAGTAGTAAACGTTTCATTGTTTACAGGACTGTTAATTTTAAATTCACTAGGCACAATAGGAAGTTGAATAATTTCTTCACGATTATTTACACTTAAAAATATGTCCATTATCCAACCTCCTATATGTTTGCCATTCTAAGTTTTAATTGTGGTACTAGTTCGTTCATAATTTCACTCGTGGTTTTGTTTGTGCCATTAATATTGATAACAAAACTATTACCACCTGTACCACTTGATGCTACTGTAGTAGGTCTTTTATCGATATTATCAATTGTCACACCTTGACTACGTAGTTTTTGCGACTGTTTAGCAGGTATAATCATTTCTCCTTGGTGAATGTTAGCCACCATATCTCTTCGAACGCTATTTGTACCGACTGCATAAGAATCTAACTGTTTAAATGCCGCTTGACCTGCGGGTGGGGTAGCTTGTCCCCAATCCACTTTTGCAACAATTGGAATATTAACACCAGGGATTAAATTGATCGCTCCGATTAAATCGTTAATCTTGCCAATCACGAAGTTCATGCTATCTGATGCGGCTGATTTAACAAATTCCCATGCTGCCGAAAACCCTGTTTGAATACCTGTCCACACTTCTTTCAACCTTTCCCATAAACTCAGACCAGCTGCACTAATAGTGTCCCAATTTTTATAAAGAAGGACTCCTACAGCTACTACTGCACCAATAGCTATCGCAACCCAACCTAATGGTGAAATAGTTAATACTGCGTTAAAAGCTGTTGTCGCTACAGACATAGCAATCATTCCAAGTGTCAAACCTTTACTTGCCAATGTCGCTAAACCTACAACTGTTTTGAAAAACACAACAGATGCAGCCACTCCGTAAATAATAGGCGATATCAAATTCCAATTGTCGTTGATATTGTTGTATAATTCGGTAGCTTTCTCGACAACTGCAAAAATACCGTCCACAACCATAGGCAACCCTTCGTCTTTCAACCACGACAAAGCAGGTTTAGAACTTTCAAACGCATCAAGTAACCAACCTTTTAACTCTAATGCTTTCGCTCCTAAATCTCCCATGACAGCTTGAACACCTTCTATTGCCGGTTTGTTTTCGTCTATGCGTTGTTTGATATTTTGAAAAGCGTCAATTGCTAAACCTTTCAAAATCACTACACCGATACCTAATATTTCTATTGCTTTTTTAACACCAGGTAACGCAGTATCTTTGATCCAACTTATCACCGGTTTAACCATTTCCATTGCGCTTTTTGCCACGCTTCCAAACTTTTTGAAACCTGCGATAACTGAATCTGTATTAAGTTTCAATATTCGATCAGTTAGCTGTTTCATTGATTTTATAACAGGAGCAAGAAGCGGATCGCCAAATTTCACTTTCACCAATCTCCATGATTCTTTCAAGTTACCTAATACGTTTTCTAAACCATCCGTTTCACGTGCTGCTTGTCCTAAAGCACCAGACAATTTATTACCGTCCTCAACCATTTGTAACAAGGTTAATTGTTTCTGGTCCTCACTTAATTTTTTGAACGATGAACCGTATAATTTATTAGCTGCTGCATTCCTAGTCGTTTCCGTTGCGGCAATACCTAAAGCTGCATCATTCGCAAAGTTACCTTTTAAAAATGACTGCAAACTCTCAGATACGCTTTCGATGGACTTATCATAAAACGCTGCACCATCGGCTGCTGCTAATGTTGCTCGTTCGGTTAATGACAAGGCACCTGCTGTATCCATACCAGTAGTTTTAGCGAAGGCTGCCATTCCCAAGAAAGTTCCTTTTAACCTACCAGATAGGATTCCAGTTTGATTTGCCACTCTAGCTAAACTAGTTTCTGCTGAACTTTCCAAAGTTGCGAACACTTGCTCAAATTGAGAGGACATAGCTTTTGCAGAAGCTGAAGCTTCAATCATACTCACACCTAAGTCTTTAATTGCATTAACACCTACATAAGCGGCTGCTAATCCAACAACGCTCGTTGCAACACCTTTAAAGCTTGATACTGCTGATTTTCCGAACCGGTTTATTGTATTTCCAGTATGTTTTATTCTTCGTGATAAGCCGTTTGCATTATTTGCTGCATTAGACATACCACTACTAAAATTTGCATCTCGTAACGTTAAAATTGCGGATATAACGCTATTACCTGCCATTTATTTCACCGCCTTTAAATAAAAAAGAGAGCCTAAACAGTTCCCTGTCTTTCGCTCTCCTCTTCATGATGTAACATCATACTTGCTTGGTAGAATGTTTTTTGTGTGGACGAAAGATTAAGAATATAATCATCCGTAAAACCTTTTTGTAAATAGTGATGGATTAAATAGAAATCTCCGTCACTTTTTATTAGTTTTTTAAGTCTTCCACAGCTTTTACATTACTTTCATATCCTGCAAGCTTTAATCCTGCCTTTGCAATTCCAGTAATTGCGCCTGGATAGAATACTTTAGATACAATATCTATAGGTTCAATACACCCATATGCCTTATGCAATTCAGGATCTTTCAAATTTGGTTCTGTAACGATGTTGTACACCATATAATCATCACTTTCAGATTCAATAGCATCCATCACCACTGAACGATCTGGTTGAACAATAGTAATAGTCGCATCCATTTCTTCTACATACAGTTCCTGTTTAAGACCTGATTTCACCTGGTATTTTTCTTTTTCCTTGATTAAATCAGTTAAGCTAAGTTTTTTCTTTTCTATTTTTGTCATTCTAGTATTCTCCTTTTTTATGCAGTGATAGAATCAATTAAATCGTAATCAGCAAAGTTGAACGGAAGTTCTTCAGTGCCCAGTGTTTTTTGTTCAAACTTCAGTAACATAAATTCATTAAATGTTACTTCACTAATCGATACACGTTCTGCGCCATAAGCATCTGGATCCGCAAGTTTTCCAACCATACTAATTTCAGGCATAATACCCGTTTTAACTGCATTAGCCATTAGATTAGCTCCACGACTGTATACTTTCTTCACTGTCGTCGAACCTTCCCCTGCCCAACCAGTCATTTTTTTATGAGTAGCTAAATCTTCTGCCATGTTTACGTCTTCAAAATTAATTGTAACTTTCGCTTCAAAGGTTTCTACATCTAACCATTTTTCATTATTCACCCACATGGAACCGAACGTGCCGTTAATTTGTTTATTACCTTTTAATTTAGCCATTAGTTACCCTCCTTATATCGAAATATCAAAGTCTAAGTCTTCCATTGCATCAACGATTTTCACGTTACCTGCCAAGAACACATTACGTTTGAAAGATGTTTCTTTAACTTTTTGGTCATCCCATGCTGATGTATCTGTTCCAATTGATTCCCACGCTAATCGTTGTTTACCAACGTCAATAGTCGCTTTATTAACTGCGCTTGGATCTAGGATTTCATCTGCAGCTAATCCTGAGAAGTAAGCATTAACAGAAGTGATAAATAATACTTGATTATCGTAAATGTTGTTTACTTTACCAACATATTGAGTATCGAAAGTAGTGCGAATATCATCCTTAATCATATCCATTACTTCCACAACTCTGATTGACTTGAAGTCTTCTGTTTTTTGTATAGTAGTAGTCGTTAAACTATTAACCCCACGACCAATTTTAATATTTTCACCATCATTGATTAGTATTAGTTCGCCATCATCAACCGCTTTGTCTGGATCTTCGATTTCTGTAATAGAATCAATTTCAGGGAACTCGAAGTATGTGGAGGAACGAGTGAATGGAAGACCTGCCAATACTCCTGCAATACGTCCTGTATATTCAGCAGTCGTATATGCTTTCCCACCCACTGTAATACCACTAGTCGTAAAGTTGATAATACCCTCATGGTCGCCTTCTGTATTAGGAAGAACAGCCTTAAACGTCTTCTTATCGTTCTCACGCTTTGATTTAATCCATGTAGCAATTAAAGTAGTATCCGCATCTTCAATACCTGGAATTGCTAAGTAATTGAAGCGTTTATTGTTTAATCTGGTTAGTGCTGCATTATAATCAACAACTTCCGCACCTAACCGTTCGATAATTACCTTGCTAGGTGTTCCCATGAAGGTTTTTTGAATAAGGTCTAAGTTCTCAGGAGACCATTCTCCTGTTTTTACTTCCTCCACACTCTTATAAGTTACCGTGTCTGCAGTTTGTATATTGTCCTTTAGGATCAATGCTACGATACCTAATTGACTACGTTTAATTGCAGTTACCGCGCGACCAACGAACTCAATATTTATTTCTGGCAATCCCAATCTAATCACTCCTCTTTTTCATATTCCAAAACTTCCATTTTTTCAATTGGATGTTTCGTATAAAAATCTTTACCATTCTCTAATTCGTCAACAATTGTATGACCGTCCCACGAAAGTTCTCGTCCCTCGTAAAATTCGATATCAAACGAGAAGTTTAATACACCATCCACCATATTGACATTCGCTTCATTAATCGTTAATAATCGGTCAACTACAGGTAGTTTTAAATCAAATAGATTCTCTAACTTCTCCTGCACATCCAACACTTCGATTGAATATTCGTAACGATCAGTTGGGAAATAATAAATTTGCACATTCAATGATTTGTGAACTTGGTTTTCATCAGCAGAACGAATACTATCCAAAAACTCCACAAAAAAAGAAGGTCTAATAAAACCTTCTGTAACGTCCCGACTATTAATTTCAATACCTAGCTTTTTTAATTGGCGATTAATTGCTATTTTTATATCTTTGTAAGTAATCATCACAACCGCCCACTTCTTAGTAAGTCATCTAGCCAATCGGATAACATACTGTCTACTTGTCCACTACTATTGAAGTTGTCAATACCGTTTTTCATTACTTTTTTACCTGTAACGAATCCCACTTCTTGACCATTTTTAGTAACCTGTCTGTGTCCATACTCAATTAAATGAGCGTGTGGAGCGCTATTGATGACACGCACCACAAACTTTCCTTCTGGATCTTTAAACACTTTCCCTCGTTTAAATCGTTTATGATACACATTATCCCTTTTTTTGACCTTACTACGTGCTTCTTTAGCAATAGCGGTACGTGCCTTACTGCCAATTTTACGCATGATTTTAGGTGTTTCTTTTGGCAGTCTTCGTTGAGCCACTTCTAATAATCTGCGTTGAAAATCATCCAATCCCTCTAATTCAATACTCATCCTATCAACTCCTGACAGAAGATTTCGAGTGTTTCTTTTCTAAAGTAAGGGTCTAACGGATATTTAATTTCGAACCTATGATTTTTAAAGAAAATTTGCATGTCCTTTAATTTATTAATATCGTCACCCACAATGCTAGTAACAGAACTATAACGAACTTCTATTTTGTGCGTAACATTCGCTAATAAAGTATCAGCTGCTTGGTTCTGTAAACTCCCTGTTTGTGGAATGACGTTGGCCCATATTGTTTTTACCTTCATGAATTTATAGCTAGTTTCCTCAAGCTCGTTCGTGTACTTTACGTTCCCATATATATCAATGCGATTCCTTAAATCACCAGTGTTTACTTTCGGTTTGTATTTGAATGGTTGCAATTGCATCACCTTCTAACACGATTTCATCAAGCGCCTTATCGACACCTAAACTATTAATCTGACTTAAAAAGTTTGTATTGAAATACTCTAGCGCATCATTATAGACATAGCGAGAACGCTCAAAAACTAACTCTTTGAACGCTTCATCCTTTTCTATGTCATAATCTCCACACGCTTTGATAAGGGCCTTCACAGATGCGGAGAGGATGCGTTTCAGATTATTATCCTCATCACCCTCTAAGTGCATCCGTTCTTTAAATTCTGTTAAGACTTCAGGTGTGATTGCCATACTTCATCACTCCTTTTTAGAAGTTGTTTTCTTAACTTCCTCTTTTACCACTTGAATAAAAGTGGCTTTATAGTGTGGATGTAATTCAGATAACTCATCAAAGCGTTTTTTAGTAGGTTTGAAACTTCCTTTCGGATACGCATCGCCCACCTCATATGATGTATTTTTATCTTCTTTATCCCTGAATGGTTTAATTACCTTGTATGCCATATTCCTTCACTCCTTTAATTAGACTGTTGGCGCAAACGAGATATCCAAGTCATACACTAATGCAGCTTTATTATCTTTCGGTTTACCATTAGCGAACTGTTTGATTGTGTAAAGAGTTGCATCTTCAATAGCCAATGTTTGATCGAATTTTTTAAGTTTGTATCCACCTGCAATAATTGCGATATATTCACCTTTTACGAAGAAGATCGCTTTTCCAGCCGGCACTTGCTCTGATTCCACTACTTGCACGTTATATGGTAATGCTGTTACCCATTGTCCGTTTGCAGTTTGAATAGTGTTTCGTGCTTGTACACCAATCGCATCAATTGGATTAACGACCATCACTACTTTACCTGCTACTTTACGAGTTTCACCGTCAGCAGTAGTAGATAATGCTTTAACCACGTTATAAAGTTCTCCTGCAACTACTTCACCGTATTGAGATGGAGCGAAAGTTAATGTGCCAGATGATACTTTGTCTGTTACTGCACCAGTTCCTGCGTTCACATCTTTTAATAGACCGATTGGTTGATTAACACCACTACCATTAACGAATCCGAACTCTAAACCAGTAGAATATGATTCGATTAACAATTCACGTACATAACGCTCAACCCATACTGGACCAAGTTCTAACATATCGTTCGGAATTACCGCAAATGCTGTTAATTTAAGTTGCGAAATCGTTTCTTCGCTGAATGCTGCAGATACTTGTCCTGCGATTGGTCCGAATAATGGCCCCCAAGCATAAGCTTTAGTTGGATCTGCATAGATATAACGCGTTACTGCCCCTAAATCTTGTAAACCTAATGCATCAAGTAATGGGTGTGCTTGTACTAAGTCCTCAAATACACGCTCTTGTGTAGTTACAGGAAGGATTGAATCATCATCAAAGCCACCAGATGTTACAACTGCGTTAAAGAACTTCGTTTCTTCAGAAGTCAGCACATTTTGACCACGTTGTTGAAGAATCGAACGGTCCAACATATCGTTGTTCACTTCTTTAGTAATTGATGCAGCTACTTCTGTTTGTAACGCATTGAAATAGTTTTCATACGCTTCAGTAGTTTCATTTTCTGTTACGTTTTCTTTTGAAAGTACCGCAGTTAATGCTTTCTTTGCGTTTTTAAAATTTTCTGATTTGTTAAATGTAATTGCCATTGTGTAATTCCTCCAATTTTTGTGTAATTAAAAAAGCCTAACTGCTCTGTTTTGTTTAACAGGAGTTGGCTTTTCTGGTTCCGTGTTTTTTAGTAGTTGTAGTTCGTTTTGCATAACTTGCATTTGTGCCTTTAATAGGCTTACTTCTTCATCTTCTTCTACAGTTGATTGTTTTGCCGTAGATGTTGCAAACCCTTTTTCAACCGCTTCAGGACCTGTTAACCAAGTTTCAGCTTTAAGCATTCCACTAATTTCCTCACTAGATAAGCCTGTTTTATTAACATAAATATCAACTAATGATTGGTCTATAGCTTCAAGTGCGTTCATTGTTTTTTGGATGTCTGACTTTGTACCATACGCAAAGGTACTAGCTTCATGAATCATTAATGTAGCACCGTCACGCATAATAACTTCATCAGCACCCATTGCAAGAATTGATGCAGCAGATGCAGCTAAAGCAGTTACTTCAACAATTACATGCGCATCTAAATCTTTCAAGTAATTCATGATTTCGATGCCTACCATTGCATCACCACCACCCGAATTTAATTTAATTCGAATTGTGGATGCCTTAACGCCATCTAACGCATTTCTTACGTCTTGAGCGCTTGTCGCATCGTAAAACCAACCACTTTCACCAATAGCACCACTAATGACCATTACGTGTTCATCTTCATTTGCGTTATTAGTAAATTTAAAAGGGATGTTATTTTTTATTTTCTTTTTTATTGTTCTCACCTCCTTCTGTTGTTCCAATTCTCTCGTAATTTTTAGTCACATAGTGATGATTAAGATTCTCGTCTGTAGAAGGCTCATACCCAGCTTCTTGTCTAATCTCGTTACCAGTAAACGCTCCAGAAGAAACCAACTTATCTATGCTTGTCGCCAAGTCAAAAATACTGTTGTACGAAATGCTCTTAATTTCAATACGATTACCATTTAAGTATTCATCTTCATCAAAGAACTTAGAGTTTGCTTCATCCCTTATTTTCTTTAATAGAGGACTGACTGTGTACATCGTATAGTTCTTTGTAAGATTCTCTACATCTGCCATATCCCCACGAAGCAAACTGACAGGGATACCAATCGCCATTGCTACTTGATCCAGGAAACCATTTGTTACTTTGTTTATTTCATCCACACTTTGACCAACAGAACCGCCTTGTGAAGTTTCCTTATACTCAAAGCCTTTTTGTTGTGGAATAATAGCTACGTCTTTCGTTTCAACTGCCTTATACATATTGTTGATGAATTCCTGCAACTTGGCTTGTTGTTCTTGGCTCTTAGCATTAATCATATCCATATCCACAGTTGCACGTATCTGATTTTTTCGTTTCTGCGAACTTAGTATTCTACCGAATAAATCACCATAGTCATTAAACAGACCGTCAATCAGTGGACTTAACTTATCATTCTTGTACCTTAGATGAATAACTTCACTTTGCTTATATGTTCGTTGAAATGTGAAATCTTTAATAGATATATTCGAAAACACATCTTCAAAAACTGCATATTCATTGTGAACAAAATCATCAGCAATTAATAAATCGCCATCATCAGCTTGTATGATTAAACATTCATTGTCATAAAGCAACTTTTCAATAAACGTTTGCCAAAATGTGCTGGCGGTCATGTTTTTGTTAGGCCGAACATTCAACCTATAATATAACGCATCCTTCTTGTAGGTATCACCATACTTCACTCTAAATTCAGATTGTGAGATAGTTCTCGCTAAGAATGATATACACGTATCAAGTGCTAATCGTTTCATGTGTAGTCGTGTGGACTTATCTTGAAACATCTCAACATCAAACATGAAGCCTAATTCGCTATTTCGTTTAAATACTGCATCTAGGAAACCCAATTTTTATTTCACCCCCTTTTAAAATTGAATAGTATCAAGGAAGAACTCCGTATCTTCTTCTAACACCACATCAGCATGCCAGAAGGCATATAACATAGCCATGAATCCATCTGTCTTCCTTCTGAATTCGTCTTTCTTTAGGAACTCTTTATTTCCATCCTTCTTCGTTTTCACGAATACATTATTGCAATACCATCGCATTAGAGGGTTATCGTCAAAAATTAATTTTTGATTAGAGAAAACCGTTTCAATTCTTGGGGCCAACTTAGAAGCTATTGCATTCGGATTACGAATATATAATACTTCGAAACCTTCCGCTTCTAATGCTGATTTTACTAAATCCAACCGGAATGTATCGGCTATAATTGTATTTACTCCGTATATTTCGCGCATCTCTACAAACCAATCAACAATGTTACTTACCTGTATCACAGGTTCATCCACAATTGTTAATAACCCTAATCGTTCCCATTCTTTAATCGGAACTTTTAAAGGTGTGGTATCCAGGAAACCTTGACGAACAAAAGAGTGTGTCTTCCACACATATTCATCTCCAACTTTAAATAACAGACCAACTGCAGCGAAATCTCGTATACTCGCGAAATCGACTGATCCAACACATACACGATGTTCCAAAACAGGAAACGGTCTGTTTGTAGCTAGAATATCTTCCCACGATGCAACTGATTGATTTAAATCCACTTCAGGTAAATTCATTCTTTTGGTCATAAATTCTGGTCTATTACTAGGATTGTTTATAAGTTGTTTGAACTGTGTTTTTACTTTCTTGAATAAACCCTTTCCATAACTACTCATCGGCTTAGAAAACATAGGATTAGCCTTTTCCCACATATCAAAATCTTCTACTTCTAATGCATCATCAATTTTGCAGATGAATGGAAACATTGGATCATCAAGGTCTTTGCCTTCAAGAATATTCATTGCACGTTCTTTCATCTTGTCTAAGAAGCCTTCCCGAACAAATCCATCTGTACCAATAAAAAATTCTCTAGCGTTTTTGACTTTACCAAGCCCACTAGAGAATACATTTACAACATCTTGCCCTTCATAACGATGGACCTCATCATATATAACGCAACCATCACGCAAGCCATCTTTCGAACCGGCATTTGATGTATGATACTGAATAATGCTTTTTGTAGCATTTCCAAGTATCTCTTGCTTCGTTCGATAAAATTGCTTGTCCAATGTCGGCTTACCTTCGATTACATCGTATATTTCTCTGAAGGAAGTCTTTGCCTGTAATTCACTGTTGGCCACAATTGAAACATTATAACGATCTATCCCATGTAACGGACTTATGAAGAAGTGGGAAAGTGCAGATATCAAACCGTTTTTCCCAGCGCCCCTTGCCATCAATAATAAAAATTGCTCAAAAAAAACAGTGTCGTCTTCTTCGTAAAAGAGAAAGACAAACGCTGCTATAAATTTCTGAAATGGATTCAAAGGGAAATACCATTTTTCCGTAAAGGATACGAAATCATTAATCATCTTATCGTTAAAATAAATATCATCTCTGATTAGTACATATTTTTGTAAAAATGATATTAACAATATTCGTTCTTTGTTTAATTTAATATTACCTGTTACAAAAAGGTTAATATACTCTGTGACATATTTATTGATTATCATATTAAATCATCTTTCGTATACCCCTCTGCTATAGCCTCTAAAGGTGAAGCTTTTAAGCCGAGCGCATCTAAGGTTTTTAACATGCGGTCATTATTCTTGTGGAAGTCCGCAATTGATGTATTAGATTTAGGGCCATGCATACCAGCTACTTTAATTCCATGATCTCGAATATCATCCATGAATTCATTTTTCAAATCCCACATGGATAGATAGTCTTGAACCAAATCTGCATAGTGTCTACCTGCTATTTGTTTTTCTTTAAGTTGATTTTTTAAATCCTTCTCGATATGTTTTCTTAATGTCTCTCTCTTTATTTCTGCCATTTCACCTCCCCCCTTTCTATTTCCAGTATTACCCAATACATTATCTTGCGCGCAACACAATAAATCTCGGAAAAAGAGTCCTCAACCGGTCTAGGCCTTTTTCGAAGAAAACCGAATTATTTTGGTGGGGGGTATTTTAAAAAGAAAATAATTCATTTTTATTTTATTTACCACTTTTCGTCTTCCCACTTAGGTTTCTTTCTCTCGAAGCCCTTATCATGTATAAGATTGTGATGCCTTAAACATATAGTCATGAGGTTGTTCAATCTTAATGCAAGCTCTGGATGATCTTCAATCTCTTTGATGTGATGAACGTTTAACTCAATAGTCTTGCGTTCACCTTCAACCTTGATTGAATCCACGTGTACATATCCTTCAGCCTTACACTGTTGGCATTCATAGTTGTCACGCTTCATTGCTTGTCCACGTAACAGTCGCCATGGTCTAGAGTTGTAGAAGACTTTCTTCTGTTCTTTTGTTTTGTATTCTTTATGCATTGTTAATCACCTCTACGAGTTAACCGCAACAAGGACATCGTTCATCCTTTAATGTTGTGTCTTTGCCTGGTAAATTAAATGTATCCACAACTTCCAAATGTCCACCACAAATGTCACAAGCATTACCCTCGCTCAATGGTTTTAATGTATCAGCACTAAGGGTTATGATAAGTTGTTGTTTAGCATTAGTCAGTTGATCTTTTCTTTCTTCGGCTGATTTTAATTCACTACTCAAATAGGTTATATTATCTTCAACTTTGTCTATATCTCTTGTTACGCTTCTTAATTCTTTTTGTAATGTTTCTTTGATATAGTCCATACTCAATCATCTTCCTTGTCTATTGCATCTAACTCATTTGCTAGTTCTTCAGTATGTTTAGCGATTGCTCTTAACTTAGCTGATAGATTGTCTGTATTCATTTCTACTGCTATTTCAATAGACTTCGAATTTGGTTTAATGTATTTATGGATTTTATAAATATCAACAAATGCACCTTTACATTTCGGACATACATTTACTTCTTGATAGTCTTCTTTACTTTCGTGGTGAATCATTTCGCTATGTTCACAAACTAAACACCTTGCTTTGAATTTATAACGCTTAGTCATTCTTCGTCCCTCCACAATCATATTTACTATTTAATCGATAGCTCGAAGATGTATAGATCACCTAACCTTTCTCGAATTTGTCATTGAGTAAAGCAAGAATGAACCACCACCTTTAATGAAAATTTATCAATGTCTGTTCAGCATTTTTCTAACGCCATTCTTATATGAGAATTGCTTAGTAGCAACCGACTGTTCGTTTTGATTAATACTTTGTTCAAGTTTTTGGTTCAAGGACTTAGCGACATAAGGTTTTATTAAACAGCGAATACAATTGCACGTATCTATTCCAGTCAATACAACCATGTATTTCACCACCTTTTATGTATAATAAAAAGCCACACCCGAATGGATGTGACTTCGTTAAATTATCTCAATATATATTCATTCGACTTGTTCTTACAATTTGGACATTTCACATCGAATCTAATATCTTCTTTAGATCCTTCTGTTGTTAACAATGAACCTACTACTACATTTTCAGCCAATACATTATCTGGACCTGTTGTCATTGGTTCACCTATTACGTTTCCTACAGCAATGATTTCATTTTTACAAATTGAACATGTGATTTCTTTATGAAAGTAAATCTGTGTCATACGAACACCTCCCTCCACAATAATCATAATGTGCTTGGAAATGTTTGTCATTAACAACTTTATGCTATCAAGACTACATACCCTACCAAGTCCTACTGATAGCTAACGTATTAGCCCACGATTGTTTTATGACTGTGTGATATGTAGTCTTCAAAGCATAATAAAAGCACCTAGACCAAAGTCTAAGTGCTTTTATTAGTGGAAGACTAACTATTTTTGAGATGCCGGTTCTTTTCTTTCACAAGAATTACAGTAGCAGAATTTGTATTTCTTGTTATCTTTCTTACAATATCAATATATCATGGTTTTACATGCCAAAAGTGACATGAAAGTGCCATGTTTCATATTGTGGTCGAAATGTGAACTAAGATATTCTTTTAATTTCCTTGTTACATTGAACGATATAATACCAAGCCCAAGCATTATCATAATCGCCCTTTGCAGTTTCGAGTAACTTTGTTTTGGTTTCGTAAGGATTGTTCTTTATGGATTCCTGCATATTCTTTTGAAATTTTTCAACAAAAGAAGTTATCGTTTTAACCGCTTTCGTTAACTCCTTTTTCTTTTGCCTTCTATTAGCCAAAATACTCACTCCTTAATTCATAATTTGTGTCTAAGGTCTATCTCCAACCTAATTGCTCTCCGACAGCTTGTACAACTTCATCACGCCAACGGTATGCCTGACGTTTACTTATGTGTAAATCTAATGCTATGCCTTCCCATGACTTCAATTGTGGCTTTGTCCAATACTTCAATCGAATTAATTTCTTTCTACCATCATCACATAAGTTATATACATGCTCGACTGCAGAAGCAACACGTTCTAACTCTTGTAGTCTTCTATCCATAGTTAAGCGAGTAGCATACCTTTCTACTGTCGATGATGGAAGTGTAGGACTTGAAGGCATGCCTTCTTCTTTTGCTGGATCAGTCATTAGTTCTTCACGACGTTCCTTGATTCGCTTTAATGTGTCGTGATAATCATATATTTCGGCTTCAATATGTTTTATTGTGCCTGATCTAAGTTTTATTGCTGCCATGTTATCACCCCTCCATCATTCTGTCGTATTCCTTTTCTAACTCCTCGTCAGTTAGATTGTTGAAATAGGATTCAGTTTTATTACTGGATAGTTCGGTCAAAGTTACGATTAGATACTCTCTATCTTCTCTAGTCATATTAATAACCTGTATCTTGTCTAGTGTGATTGATTGCGTTTTTGTTGTAATAGGCTTGTTCGATTTGTTCCCAGTTGAAGCCTAGCATTTCTCCAAGTCCGATGAATTTTTCTAGTGCCTGGCAATAATTATGTTTAGTTAAGCACCTCGACATATCACCTATACTTGCAAACGCCCCTAAGAACTGGTCACCTATTAAATCAGCTTTTGGATAAATATCCACTCTCATAGGAGTGGTGTTTGATTCCAGACCTATACTAAGAAAGAAATGTAAACAGTCTACGTATTCTTCAAGCAATGGATTCTTTTGCTCCAACCCTATTGATTCCATGTGAATTAAATCACATTCTTCATCAAACACTTTCGTTCTTGGTTCCTGGTCATTACTCCAAAACTTAAACCCTCGCCACTCATTCGCACATTCACCAAGTTCAACCTGTAAAGCTAATATCTTTTTAGCTAAACGATCTTCACCCTCAACTCTCGGATGTTCCTTTTCAATTCGTGCATCTAGTATTCTTTGCGTTTCAAATAATTTAGTTAGTTTCATCAATAATCCCCCTCGAAATATTTATATCTTCTAAACAATCCTGATTTTCGCAAGTCCTTAACCTTTCGAGAACAGGCATATTCGGGTCGTCCCAATCCGTATGAAATCTTTTGTATGCCATCAAACTCATAAAACTTACATAGATAAACTAACTCTCCTTGTGTCCAAGGTTTGCCTGCTTCATGATGATAAATGGGATGAGTTTTCATTCTTCCTACATTGTCGTATTCAACGGTTTCGTCGATTAGGTTCATGACCTTTACTCACCAATGACTTGCTTAAATTCATCTGCATACAAGATAGTTAGTTGTTGTGGATGATTTGACAGTAATTTATCTTTACGCTTCTTAGCCCCTTCTTCTGTACGATAAGTTCTATCGTCTAACCAAACCATTGCACCGTTCTGAATAACAGCTACAAAATATATGATTGGGATCATTTGGTTGTCCTCCTCTTTCTAACTGGTGTATTCACCTTTTTTTGTTCACTAATTTTTGTGTAGATATCTGCCACAATAAGACCTGTTCGCGTTAGATCAGCATGATTAGATATTAAGTTATTTTGATTAAGGCGAGCTAGTTGTGATCGAGTAACGAGTATTAAATTATCCAAATCAGTATTCAGTTTGTTGCCATCTCCGAATACCAAGCAGTTACCTTTTGGTACAGGCCCATTAGCTTCTTCCCAAATAATTCTGTGCTTAGCCTTCCACTTGTTTGGATCTGCTATCTTTATATCCACATAACCTTCAGTATTCACTCGCTCCGTTCCAACAGGCCTATAGTTAGCTGGGCGATTACCTTTTTTAAATTGGGTAGGTTCCCAACCGCCCATACCTTTTACTCCTTTATTGGCAGGTATATGGCCAGGATTAAAGCGACTATCTAGACCACTACTAAATTTATTATTTTTAATAAAAGCTGTTATTTGGTTTAACCCTAAATTTAATCCAAAATGTTCATTAAATAAGACAGTCATTTCTTTTCTATTACGCCCTTTAATATTCACTTTGACAAAGGCTTTTTGTTCTGGTGTGTATTTATGCAGCATACGATTATCCCTCCAACATCTTCGGTACTTTCGTATCTGCATTCATGCGATCATCAGAAAGTTTAATTGATTCCAAGACTAATGAGCCAGTTGAAATAATTTGAGAAGCTACACCAGTCACTGCTTTTGCACGATTAATTTCTTCTGCCAACTCATCGCCTGTTAAATCTTCATCACCTAAACGCTCAAGTTGGGCAAATAGATGGTTGTTTAAATCCCCTAATGTATTTTTCATAATATCCCTCCGTTATTATAAAACCCTTATAAAACCTTTTAATTTTCAGTTTTTAAGGCTTTGAGTTATCTATAACCTATATTGTGTGGAACACGACTACCTATCTCAAACGGGCATGTAGTGAGGTTTTAAGAACAATTCAATTTATCAATTACACAAACTCTTTTTTTAGTGAACTAATATAAATAGTATTAAAGTTTTTACCAACTGATTTTACTTTGTTGTTTGTTTAAATCATCTTGTCTTATGCCTATATATCTCTTGGTGACTCCAGGTTCGATATGATTTAATGCTTCCTGCAACGTTGCAATATCTTTAAATTGTTGATAATGATGATAACCATACGTTTTTCTAAGCGAATGTGTACCTATTCGTTCTAACCCAAATTCTTCAGCAGCTTGATTTAAAATCTTGTATGCCATACTCCTAGAAATAGGTTTATTTTTTCCTTCCCTTGATTTAATTAAGTACTCATCACTAGGTTTTTCTTTGATATAAGATTTAAGAGCTCTTTTCAATTCAGTGGTCATTTGTACTTCTCTGGTTTTTTTGGTCTTTTTCTCTCTAATGAAAATACTATCTCCTTGTACCTCTTTTACTGTAAGAACAAGAATGTCTGATATACGTAAGCCTGTATGGATGCCTAATAGAAACATTACGTAATTACGTTCATTTTGATCTTTGAAATACTTTCTCATTTCCTTTAGAATTTCTTTGTCCCTAATTGGCTGCACTAAATTCATCTTTTCACCTCGCCTTTAAAATATCCCGTTAGGCCTTTGCTCTATTTCTCCAACTTCTGCACGATCCACCACTAGCAGCGCAATGTCCAAAGGATTGCGTTTTAATAATTCTGCAATCCTTTGAACACTGTGACCGTTTTTCCAATAAGAGATAAAATCATATATCTCTGATTCTTTGAACTTCATATCTACTTTGATAGATTCATCTTCAAACAGGTAATAGTCCATTCAATCACCTCTATTGATCAGTTTGCCTTTCTTTTCTTCTGGTTTTGCTATAATTTAATTT
>Ga0209013_10000665_pt1 | contig 31182 bp, 30 predicted proteins | sample Cruoilmetagenom2_FD_187291 | JGI IMG/M metagenome (GOLD analysis project Ga0209013, IMG submission 187291) | Oil polluted marine microbial communities from Coal Oil Point, Santa Barbara, California, USA - Sample 2 (SPAdes) (version 2) | ecosystem: Environmental > Aquatic > Marine > Oil seeps ...
CCGGCAGTGCTCATTATGAGTCAAGAAACTATAAGTTTATACATTAATGAAATGGGCTTAGTCAAGGGGATTTGGGGGTTCTAATTCAACCCTAATTTATCACCACCTCCATCAGCTATGGATTGACTAAATCAATGGTTCCGATAGAATATATACCGGCGGTCGGAAAATCCGCCGGCACTCGATAAATATGGAAATTGTGGATATTATGGATAGGTTGAACCCCATATATGGTGGTTAAAGAGACCTTTTACTATCGTATATAGGTAGTGGATACAGTGTGCGAACCCTAATGATCAATCTTACTGAGGCGGTCAGGGGTTCGAATCCCTCAAGTCCACTCATTACCCCCCGTATGTGGGGGTTTTTGTTTTATTCATTCCTGCAGATGGGGGCATCATTCCAGCGCGATAGGTTGATAACAGCTCGCTAAACCCCCTCATCGACAAATGGTAGTACTAGGTTGACCAGCAGATTGATCAGATCATCTCTAATATACACGAGATGATTCACAATCAACCGCTCAGCGTCATCCCCTCTCCCTTCCAAGATCGCTTCCACGAAAGCCTGGTGTTCAATCAAAGATTCCTCTATCCGCCCTGTTCGGGCCACAAACCCGCCGCGTATGCGGTGCCACTGGTCATTGAGATTACGAATAATATTGAGCGCCCTCTGGTTGCCAGCCAATTCGAAAATGATATCGTGCAAACGCGTATCCGCCTCAATCCAGTTATCTAGATTATTGGTTTCGACGGCCTCTTCCATCTTCTGGAATGTAGATTTCAGTTCCAAACATAATTTTTCGTCCTCGCAATCCGCAGCTTTTCGCGCAGTCATACCTTCGATCACGAGCTTCAGATCGAAAATTTCATTGATATCATCTAGCGAAAGAACATAAACCTTCCATCCCCGGCGAGCCTCATATACCAATAAGCCTTCGTTCTCAAGACGGTGGAATGCTTCTCGCACAGGGGTACGGCTGATTTCAAGTATGTTCGCGATTTGATTATCTTGAATGTACTCCCCGGGTTTAAAGCCCACTGTGAAAATTTGTTCTTTTATGTATTGATATGCCTGTTGTTGGTATGTTCCGCTATCTGAGCCCATATGCTACTTCCTATGATCATGTAATTGGATATCAAGTTCATTTTATCATAATAATATACAATATCCAATATTATAATATATAATTTATTGACTTTCTGTATACACTGTGATATTATTGTCACCAACAATAGGCGCTAATAAAGTATATTTGTAATTTGAACCGTGCATATCCATTTGTTTGAAAACGAATTCAAATTTTTATGTGCTCAAAATTCCCTGCCCCCCTCGTATCTCTCGTTTTTTATTATCTTTTTATTACTTTAGGAAAAAACAATGCAATTTTCCGCTGACAAATTAGCTGAATTGGAGGAGATGGCTTACCATATCCGCCGGTTAAGTATCGAAATGATCACATATGCGAAATGGGGGCACATCGGCGGCTCGGTTTCGATGGCTGAGATACTTTCAGTGCTATATTTTCACAGCATGACCATCAACCCAGATGATCCACACTGGGAAGAGCGTGATCGATTGGTGCTCTCGAAAGCTCATGGCTCTCCAGCGCTGTATGCTGCTTTACATTTAAGGGGTTACTATCCAGAGGAAATGCTCTATACCTACTGTGAATTAGGTGGGTTTGAGGGACATACGGACATGAGCCGCACGCCCGGTCTAGAATCTTCAGGTGGACCTTTGGGTATGGGACTATCTGTGGCAGTGGGAATGGCGCTGGCAATGCGATTTAAGGAGATCCCACGTGGTCGAGTTTATTGCATTTTGGGAGATGGAGAGACCAATGAAGGGAACGTGTGGGAAGCGGTCATGTCGGCATCGCATTATAACCTGGACAATCTGATTGCGGTCATCGATTACAACAAAGTGATGGCTAAAGGCTTTCTTTGGGATCAAATGGGCATCGAGCCCTTCGGTGATAAGTGGCGCGCATTCGGGTGGGATGTCCTCGAAGTCGATGGTCATGATATCGAAGCCCTGGTCGAAGCCACTCACAAGGCGCGTTGGGTAATGCTGCGCGGTAAACCGATCGTGATCATCGCCCATACTGTAAAAGGGCGCGGTCTTGAGATGGCCGAGTTCAATTACAAGTGGCACACACATGCCCCTGATCCGCCAACTGCCGACCGGATGCTGCGCACGCTAGCGCATAATTATGGCAGAACGGAAAGTGGGTACAGCCATCTTGAGGAGGAGGACCAGAAGGAGAATTTTTATGGAGGAGAGTAAGGTCGCAGTAGTTCAAGACACTATAGTTGAAATGCGCGATGCATTTGGGCAGGCGCTCGTCGAATTGGGTCACGACTACCCTCAGATGATCCTGCTGGATGCCGATCTCCACACGTCTTCAAAGGCAACTTATTTCAAACAGGCGTTTCCAGAACGGTTTATTCAGGTAGGCATAGCTGAGCAAAATATGTTCGGTATTGCCGCTGGGTTGGTGCTCTCTGGATTCATCGCTTTTCCATCCACCTTTGCGGTGTTTGCGTCCAGGCGTGCTTTGGATCAAATCGCTATCTCGATTTGCTTCCCCAATTTGAATGTAAAAATTCCCGGATCATATGTTGGATTGCCAACCAGCCGCGCCGGCGCTTCCCACAATTGCATCGAGGATATCGCTGTAATGCGCGCCATGCCAAATATGCGGGTAGCGGATGCTGGGGATAATGCCGATCTACGTGCGATCATGCGAGCGGCAATGGAGGTCGAAGGACCTGTCTATTTCCGTATTACGCGCTACATCCTGCCAACTCTGTTTGGAAGCGATCATAAATTCGAATGGGGAAAAGGTCACCTTCTAAAAAATGGCGAAGATGTCACGCTCTTTGGCACTGGGTTGATGACCGGAAAATGCATTGAAGCTGCCGATTTACTGGAGAAAGATGGCATCTCTGCGGAAGTGATTCACATGGGTTCGATTAAGCCAATAGACCGGGATCTAATAGCTACATCGGTAAGCAAGACTGGCTGTGCGGTCACGGCAGAGAACGCCACTGTCATCGGCGGTTTTGGCGCCGCCGTCGCAAAAGTACTGGGCGAGGAATGCCCGGTTCCCTTGCGACGCATCGGTGTGCGCGACCGCTGGGTGGATAGCGGCGGTATCGATGAGCTGTTCACCCATCACGGCATGCAACCCTCTGATATTGCCAAGTCAGCTAAACAAGTCATCGCAACTAAAACAAACACAGACGTGTTATGAGCCAACTGGAATCTATCGACCCTGTACAACTATTCGCCAATTATCTCCATGTCACTGGCGTCGCCCATACTGGGCCAGAGTCTGTAGGCGATCCCGCGCTGATTGGTAAACGTCTAGGGCTAATTAACGGCGCAGCCTGGACTCTGATGTGGTCTTATTATTTTGGGCGAAAATATCTACCTGGGGTACACCTGGTGAATGTAGGCAACGAGGCTGTACAGATCAACTTCATGGAAGCCCACAACCGGGGTGAACCAACCCCGCCACAATCGAATATTGATGCGTTTGTACGTTACGCAAAGGATCTGGAAGCCCTAGGCAGTGTGGATGCCATTTTGATTACCTGTTCTACGATGAACCGCGCTTACCCGCAAGTAGCCGCGGCAGTCGATGTACCTGTCTTGCAGATCGATCGCCCGATGATGGAAGCTGCTGTGCAGCATGGCGGGCGCGTGTTAGTGGTTGCTACCCACGGTCCGACAGTCGAGAGCACCCAGGCATTACTGCGCGAGACCGCCGCCGATCTTGGGAAACCCGTGACTTATTCGGGGCTGGACGTTGAAGAGGCCTGGCACTATCTCGCCGTGGGGGATGTGCTCGGGCACAACCAGGCTCTGGCTAACGGTATCCGGGCGCAAATGAAAACTGAATCCATCGGATGCGTGGTATTAGCGCAGCTCTCGATGACAGTGTTTTTGCTCACCCATCTCGACCCCCAAGAAGAATTTGGTGTTCCTATTTACACGAGCGGGCAGTGCGGGTTCGAGGCATTGAGAAGCATATTGATTTGAGGTGTCTTTGGACCTCAATAATTAAAAAGGAGACCAGGAGATGAAACCTTATTTTCTGCGTGTGACCGAACAAAGCCCTACCATGTTCTGGATCAATAATCCCACGCCCGATCAAGCCGACCTGGCGATCGAAAACGGAGCATTGGGGTGCACGAATAATCCATCGTATACACAAAAGATGATCGACCACCCGACTGAAGGTGAGAATGCATTAAAAGTGCTGGATGATACACTGCGGGATGTATCGGATGACCGCGCCGCGGCTATCGAATTTCAAGCCCGCATGGTTAAACCCATCGCTGAGAAGTTTATGCCCATTTTTGAGCGCAGTGGTGGTGAGCATGGCTTTGTGAGTATTCAGGGCGACCCGTTTGCCGATGATGAATCCCAGGATATCATAAGACAGGCTCTTGATAACCGGGAGATCAGTCCAAATATTTGCTGCAAGATCCCACTGACCGAACCCGGATTAGAAGCTATTCCGGAATTGGTTCCCATGTATGTCCCTATGAATTCTACGGAGATCTTTGGTGTCAGCCAGTTGGTAGCTTTGGCGGAAACCTACGAAAAGGTCGCACGCTTATCCGGCAAATGGCCGATGATGTATATGTCTCATATCGCCGGTATTTACGACGATTATCTGCGCAATTATGTCCAGGAAAATGATGTCAAGATTTCCTCGGACGTACTCCATCAAGCCGGGTTGGCTGTAGCGCGCAAAGTCTACCGTATCATGACCGAGCGCGCCTATAAATTAGTCTTTATCGGTGGCGGGGCGCGCGGCCTGCACCACTTCACAGAGATGGTCGGTGGACGAGTATGCATCACCATTAATTGGGTGGGTACAGCTGACAAATTGCTTGAACAGAACCCACCGGTAGTTTACAGGTTATTTAATCCAGTTCCTCAGAAAGTTATCGATGAACTCATGGAAAAATTACCCGATTTCAAGAAGGGTTATCTTGAAGATGGTTTGACGGTCGAAGAGTTTGAAGATTTCGGCCCGGTGCAGCTTTTCAAGAGCAGTTTCACCAAGAGCTGGCGTCGCGTTTTGGAGATTATTCGGGAACGACGGTCGCAGCTCTGAGCTTAATAATTATAAAGGAGGTGTTTTTGGATTGATTCGAAGAGAGAAGAGCAGGATCTCCCTAAATTGGCAGCCCAGCGCAGTATAGTCCAGTAGGAGAATGTTTTGGGTACGCCGCAAATAATTTTCTTAAAACTGTTTCAATTCACAATCGGAGGTAAAAAATGTCTAGAAAACTGAATCTGCTGATCGTAGCATTGGTGTGCTTTGCGATGCTGTTGGGCGCTTGCGCACAACCTACGCCTGAAGTTGTAATCGAAACCGTCGTCGTAGAGAAAGAAGGCGAGACCGTTATCGAGACTGTGGAAGTCATCAAGACCGTCGAGGTCGAAAAGGTGGTCGAAGTGACCCCCATGCCGGAGGAGAAACCAGAAGGCGAGAAAACCCTTATCGTCTGGTGGAGCCACTGGGCCAACGAACCTTCCAAGCGCACCGTGATCGAAAAGATTGCGGCTGACTATGAAGCCGCAAACCCTGACGTCGATATCGTTGTGACCTGGTGGGATAAGAACCCGCTGCGCGACGCCATCCGCAGCACAATGACCGCCGGCGAAGGCGCTCCGGACATCACCACCTTTGACACAAGTGTAATTGAGTGGGCTGAAGCCGGCTGGCTCTCGGACATATCAGACACCCTGCCCTGGGACAACTTCATCGATGCAGCCAAGAAAGATGGGGTCTACGAGGGTCTCGACGGCGCGTACAAGTTCAATATCGGCTTCAAGGTCGATATGCTGCTTTACAACAAGGAAATTTTCGAGGAGTTGGGGATCGAGGTGCCGGAGGATTTCCAGTTCACTCAGGAAGAGTTCATCGACGTGGTTAAGACCTGCCGTGCCGCTGGCTATGCGGGCGTCGCCGATGCTATCGGCAACCGACCATACCCCGGTCGATTCCCCTTTGAGGATGCACTCGTAAACCTGGTCGGCATCGATGAGTTCGGCAAATACTTCCGCGGCGAGCAGACCTGGGATACCCCCGAGGCTCGCCAGGTGTTAGAATGGGTCGACACGCTGGCCAAGGAAGGTCTTTTCCCGGATTCCTACGCCACCATGACCATCGATGAGTACCACGTTTACTTCAATACATTACGTAAGTCTTGTATGCTCTATAACCCAACCTGGTACACAGGTCGCGCTTTCAAGGCTGAGGATGAAGGTGGGCAGTCACCTGACTTCCATTTCGGCATGCTGCGCTACCCGGAGATGGACGCTGCCCAGGGTACTAACACGCTGCGCGGCGGCTTCGAGTCTGGCTATGCGGTGCTCTCATCCACCAATCACCCTGATGTAGCCGAGGACATCCTGGCATTCGCCGCCCAACCCGAGTACGGCGCCCTGTGGGTGGCTATCACCAACAGCCCCACTGCCATCAAGTACGACATGGCTTCAGACTGGCCGTCCGATGAAGTGCTGGCTGAGTTGGGTGTTGAAGCCGGCATGTGGGACTGGTATTGGGATGAGTTCAACAAGGTTTACACCCCCATGGACGTAGGTGTAACCAACGAGGGTCGTTGCGGCGAGTTCAATGACGCCTCGGTGCAGGCGCTAAACGAAGGCATTCCACAACAGTTACTAACCGTTGATGAAGCCATTGAGTTGTTGGATGCAAACCTGTGCAAATAGTTTGATCTGATGCGAACAAGGCGAGATACGACATCCTGTCGTGTCTCGCTTTTTCCAGATTATGGCATCCTGAGTTTGTCTGGATTTCATTTATATGTATTGACCTTTGGAAGTGTTGTAAAAAATTTAATTGGACAGACCTTTGATCCAAAGCTTTAGTAATTGAGAGCACTGGAAGGTATTCAATGACCCCTGAAACTCTAAACCGTAGCAATAATTCCACTCAAAGCCGGAGGACTCAGCGCAGACCCTGGTTGTGGATTGCGATTTTCCTGGGTCCGTTGATGATTTATTATTTTATTTTTGTGATTTATCCTTTATTTGCTACGGTGAATTACTCATTCTACAATATCACGCCCAAAGGAGGGGAAATAGTTACTACCTACGTTGGTCTGGACAACTACAAAGCTTTGCTGGAAGATGATGTTTTTATCAAAAAAGCAGTACCCAATACCTTGTTATGGGGTATTGTAGGTCCGACCATCGAGATGTTGACAGCCACCTTATTGGCGTTTCTGGTGTATTTCAAAGTACCTATGTACCGCTTCTACCGTTTTGCCTGGTTTACACCGCTTTTAGTGTCTGGTGTGATAATCGGTCTTGTGTTTCGTTGGGTATTTAACGTAGATTGGGGGCTACTCAACGTCACCTTGCGCGCCGTCGGTCTGGATCAATTTGCTTTGAACTGGTTGGGTCGAACGGATACACCTATCTGGGTAGTTATTTTTGTGCATTATTGGGCAACGTTTGGATATTCGTTCGTGCTGTTATTGGCCGGCTTGTCGGCGATTCCGAATGAATTGCTGGATGCCGCTAAGATCGATGGAGCCAGCACATGGCAAGCCGTCTGGCGTGTGCTGCTACCATTACTGCGCCCAACGTTAGTAACCGTTCTGATCCTTTCGTTCATGGGTAAAATGCGTGCCTTCAATGTGGTGTGGGTGTTGACTAAGGGACGCCCACTACACTCCTCTGAAACAGTAGCAACCTGGGTGCAGAACAGAGCCTTTACCTGGGAGGGGTCTCTTGATTTAGGGTATCCATCCGCAATGGCCGTGGTATGGTTTGGGGTGGTCCTGATCGGTGTTGGGTTGATTAATCGTTGGCTGCGACGCATGGTCTAATAATAGTCGTCAGGGCAACGCTGGAGAACGTTTTATGGCTGTTGAGAACAATCGGAATACACTTGCAGAAGCCGACTATAGTTCCCGCAGGAACACGATCGGAAAATTACGCCGGAATATGGGTTTGGTGATTTTAACCGTGGTTTTATTGGTCTTCACTATGATTGTGATTATTCCCTTCATCTGGATGACGATCATGTCTTTCCGCACGACCACTGAGATTCTTACTGCACCATATGGCTTACCATCGACGTTACGCTGGCAAAATTATGCCAGGTTGATGTTCGATCCCCAAATCGCTTTCTATCGTTTTTTCATCAACAGCGCATTTGTAACCTTTTTTGCACTCGTATTCACAGTAATCTTATCGACAATGGGGGGATATGGTTTCGGTCGCAGTCGATATAATTTCAAGTTCCGTGGTTGGCTCTTTGTTCTATTACTCTTCGCACTGATGCTGCCGCCGCAGATCATGTATATCCCGCAGTTTACGATGATGAGCCGTTATGGGTTGCTTAACTCGCGCTGGTCTCTGGTATTACTTTATACAGCCAGCGCTTTGCCAGTGAGCACCTATTTGATGGCTACTTATTTCTCCCAACTGCCTACAGAGTTGGAGGACGCAGCCAGGATTGATGGATGCAACGATTTTGGAATGTTCTGGCGCGTGATGGTGCCGCTTACTCGACCGGCGTTAGCTACAGTGATCTTGATCAACGGAATTCATTTCTGGAATGAACTGCTGCTGGCAGTAACTATGGTCACCGAGCCGACTAAGCGCACCTTACCGGCAGCAATGATGATGTTCGTTGGCGAGCATGGTTCGAATTACGCCATAGCCGCGGCGAGCCTGGTAACAGCAATGCTGCCGGTGTTAATTCTGTACCTATTCCTGTCAGATAAATTCATCGAGGGCCTGACGGCGGGCGCGATCAAAGGATAAACATGCGCCATCGCGAGCGCGTCAGAGCGCTTTTTACCGGAAAAAGGCTTGATCATCCGGTCGTCGACCTGGGCGGTCGGGTGGCTTCTTTAAGCCTGCCAGCGTACCTGATGCTCAAAGACTTTTTGGGGTTTGGTAATCAGCTGGAAGATGAAACTGTAACACTGCTTAACACTATCGGCGAATTTGATGAGCGCATCTTACAGGTCTTCGATGTGCCATTCCGCAGGCTTTACCTGCGCCCTTCTTACTCTTTCAAATTGACATATACCAAGGATGGCTCTTTTACGGACGAGTGGGGCGTGGTCTACCGCCCGATGGGTCCCTATAATGAGCGCGTCGGTCATCCACTGGCTGATGCCACGATCGAGGATCTGGAGCGATACCCATGGCCAGACCCGACCGACCCAAGCAGAACCGCCGGGCTGGCGGAAGAAGCACAGCGCCTGTATCAAGAAACCGGCTACAGCCTGGTTGCTGGGCATATCTCTGCGGGTATCTTCCAGGATTGCTGGAACTTGCGTGGCATGGAGCAGTTCCTGGTGGATATGGCAACAGATTTTGAGTTTACCGAAACGCTTTTGGATCGGGTAACCGCTATCCATATTGGTATGTGGGCGCAGTTCCTGGAATCTGTTGGGCCTTATGTGGATATCGTTGAAACAGCCGATGACCTGGCAGGGCAGTCGGGTTTGCTGATCTCGCCCCAAATGTATCGCGAACTGATCAAACCGCGCCATGCAGCGCTGAATGCCGCCATCCGCGAACGTACAGATGCGCGCATCCTATACCACTCTTGCGGTGCAGTTATGCCATTGATTGAGGATTTGATTGAGGTCGGTGTACAGATATTGAATCCAATCCAGCCCTTACCAGGACTGATGGACCCCGAAATACTGCGGCAACGGTTTGGTGAAGAGTTGTTTTTCCACGGCGGATTAGATGTTCAGAGGTTAGTGTTGCAGGGTACCCCAGACGATGTGCGCCGTCACGTAAAGCGCTACCTCGATTCACTTGGGCTGGAACGGTATATTATGGCGCCCGCCAATTCGGTCCAGCCCGGAACGCCACCGGAAAACCTGGTCGCGGCTTACTGCTCAGCAGTTGAATATTAGTCATGTAGACTTGAAATTTTTGACTTAATTTTTGTTTATATGTACTTTTTCTACATAATGTCCAAGGAGCTTGCACATATCAGTGAGTGAACGAATGTTAAAAGGTGCGCTTATCGGCGCAGGGAGAGTATCCCACTTTCACTTATCTGCTTGGGCTGAGGTCCCCCAGGCGGAAATCTGTGCCATAGCCGATCCTTACCTGGCACACGCCCGCGCCCGGGCTGCTGAATTTGGAATAGCCCATCAGCACGTTTACACAAACATAGATGATCTACTCCAGAGCGAATCGAATTTGGAATTTGTTGATATCACAACTCCTCCCGATACACACCGGGAATTGGTCAAGAGCGCGGCCGCTCGAGGGTTGGCAATCAATTGCCAGAAACCTTTTTCTTTCGATCTGAAACAAGCGCGTGAAATGATCGATATCAGCAATGCTGCCGGAGTGTTGCTAAATGTTTACGAGAACTGGCGCTGGCGTTCTTGGTATCGGGATATCAAATCCATCATCGATAAGGGGCAGATTGGGAAGCCTGTTTATGCGCGCTTTTTTGTGCACACGGATAGACTGGCGAACTCAATCATCGAACCCCGGGTAAGCCAAAGGTTCCAGCGCTCCAATTTTGGCGTTTTTATGGATTGGGGCATCCATCATATCGATACGATGCGATTTCTATTTGGCGAGCCATCTAGCGTTTACATGCGCAAATCGACGCTTCATCCAGAGGTATCGCCTATTGAAGAACGTGTCATTGTAGTGGTGAACTACACGGTGCTCACCGCCATTCTGGATATGAGTATTTCCTCTCATGCGCCGTGGGGCAACTCCACACGCACTGGTCCCATGTTGGAGGACGTGCGCATCGAGGGCGACCTCGGTACCGTCTTGCTTGTGCCTGATCCTGTACTAGGCGATCGTTTCAGGTTGATTACACACGATAATATCCAGGATCGCCCCGCTTATTCAGGATCACCACAGCGTGCCTATCAACAGAGCTATACCGATGCTATAGAGCATTTTGTGAATTGTTTATTGAGTGGCGTATCGACTGAAACCGAAGCCAGGGATAATCTGCATACGCTGGCGATCACCCTGGCTGCGTATGAATCTGCCAAGTTAAACCAGGTCGTTTATATTGAATCGTTTATGGAATCTTCAATTGTTGATGATACCGGTTCACTATCTGCGCTTTCAGACGATGCCTGAATGTATTTTACACGAGCAGAAAGTTACAGATGACCATTGAAACCGACATGCGTTCCCATGATCATTGGCGAATATCGGCCTGCATGGGCTCTGTCAGAAATCCTTTACCCCCAACCTGGCGGTGGCGCACCAGATGATCACGGTCTGCTGGGAGGCTGGGGTATTGCTAAACGTGAACGAGAACTGGCGTTGGAGGTCCTGGTACCGTAAGTTGCGTGACCTGGTAAAAGATAGGCTAGTCGGCAGTCCAGTGTATGTACGAATTTTTTCTCACGGTTCCTCCAGGTTACCAGGGAATACCAAGCCAGCTCATCGCTTTCTCTCATTGTCGCGCGTAATACTATCGATTGGGTTGTGCACCATGTCGATATTTACCGCTTTTTGTTTGGCGAGCCGCTCAGCGTATTCGCTCGCAGATACCGACTGAACGCTAACTTGGTTGGTGAGGACCGAGTCGTGGTAGTGCTCAACTAGCTTTAAGCTGAAAATCAGCTTCGTACGATATACTTTCATAAATCATATGAAATTCCAACAGGTCCTCCCGCTCAGTGTCTCCGCCGATAAACAGATTACCGCATTTTATATACTTTCTTTTGCTGCAGGCGGTGTCATTAAACCTTTCCTCAATCTTTACCTGGTTGAGGTGGGCTTGGGCGCCTCACAGATCGGGGTGATCTATGGATGGGCGTCGCTGGGGGTAGTTGTGCTCCCTCCGCTGATCGGCCTGCTCGCTGACCATACTCAGCGTCATCGGCTTATCTTGGCTGTAATTACTGTCATCAAAGGCTTGTCCGCGCCGCTGATGCTGCTCAGCAGCGCCTGGGGGTGGCTGGTCTTACTAGTTGGTACACGTGTAGTGACTGCTGGGATTTCGGATGGCCTTCTTACACCGCTTACTTTAGCTTATCTTAAGGAAAACAACAGACAAAATCTGGGTGCAGTGCGTTTTTGGGGCGCGCTCGGCTTTGCGCTCACATCCTTGCTGGCGGGATGGCTAGCGCGCGATACCTCGGTGGCGATCTTGTTTCCGCTGGCGGGTTTGCTAGGGATTTTGGCTGTTCCCTTTGTGCGTGCTCTTCCTCAGAGGATCAGCAACCGCACGGCAGACGCCCGACCTGTTAGTGGTTTGCTTCCGAAATCAGCTCACATGTGGTTATTGTATGCTTTTGTGTTTCTATTCGCCTTCACCTTGAGCGGGCCGGAGAATTTTTTGAACATCCACCTGGTGCAAGGTCTTGGTGCACGCAATGATTTTATCGGCCTGATAGGCGCAGTTTTATATTTGGCGCCTCTGGCAGGTTATTATCTAGCCGACCAGTTGATCGGTGAAATAGGTGGCGCGTTAACAATGGCAACCAGCTTCTTGATATACGCATTAACTTGGTTTGGATATGCGCTCATCGGGCACCTGATTTGGGCTTTACCCTTGGCCATTTTGCAGGGTTTTGGTCAGGCGCTGTATATCATTAGCATGTTCATCTTGGTAAACCAAATTGGGTCACCGGAACGCGCTTCGACCGATGTGATGCTTGCCAGGGTGACTGTACCCGGATTGGCCTGCATATTGGCAGGACCGTTAAGCGGGTGGATTTACGATCAACACGGCGCTCGCATGCTTTTTGTACTGGATGGCGTCATTGTTCTAGTAGCGACGGTCTTACTGTTGTTGACATATAAGGTACTATCAATCGGTCAAACTGGCACAGACGAAGAATAATGGGTGAGCATATGGGAAGTAGACAGTTTCCGGATAGTTTCATGTGGGATGCGGCGATATCCGGCTATCAGATTGAAGGTACCTAGGACGGAGATAGCAAAGGTGAGAGCTTTTGGGAGCGTTTTGTTTGCCAGTACCCCCCCATCCAGGACAGTGCCACGGGAAATGTGTTCTGCTATAACGTCTGGAGTTTGTAGGGATAGTTCAGGTGGCATTATCGCTGCCGCGCTCGACATGATGACCAGAGATCGTCTTGGTCCTGTGCTCATATTTCAATTGCTTATGCACCCTGTACTGGATTTATCTTCTTTTGAAACTAAATCTTATATTGAACATGGTTACAAGGTATTTGGTTTGAACAGAGACAAGATGATTTGGGTGCGTGATTATTATCTAGTAATAACTAGATGATCGAGTGAATCTGTTTGCATCTCCACTTTTAGCTAATAATCTTGCTGGTTTACCGACAACGATAATCATTACAGCAAAATACGATCCATTGCGGGACGAGGGCGAAGCTTATGCTCAGAAACTTGGTTAGGCTGGGGTAGAAGCCAGCCATACATGTTATCAACAATGTTCCATGGTATATTTGATTTCGTTGGCTTTGTCGATATTTCCCGAAAAGCAATGGATGAAGTTGTAAATGCATTGCACATAGTGTTTTTTGGTTAGGAGGATTTGATGAAAATATTAATTGCCGTTGATATTGAAGGGATCGCCGGAATCACCAATTCCCGCGAGTACGAGCATTTCGAATTTGGGCGTGAGTGGTGTACCTTGGACACCAACGCTGCCATTGAAGGGGCGCTGGCTGGTGGCGCAAAAGAAATTACCGTCAGTGACACCCACGGACGCCACAATGACAATATCCTATTTGACAAGCTGCACCCACAGGCGCGTCTGATTCGAGGCGGGAAGAACACCCCACTCTATTTTATGGAGGGACTTACAGAGGACACCGACCTGGTCCTGTTGGTTGGTTGGCATGACAAGGTGCGCGGACCCGGGGTGCTGGCGCATACATTCGCCCCGGAAAAACGTATGGGCGATATCCGTATCAATGGGATCGTATGCGGTGAGGTGGAAATCGCCGCTGCAGTGACAGGTTATTTTGATATTCCAATCGGATTTATCTCTGGGGATGATGTCACTTGTAAGGTTGCTAAAGACTTTTTTGGTGATATCGAGACAGCTAGCGTAAAACGAGCCATTGACCGGTATGCAGCGGATTGCTTACCACTGGGTAAAGCACGCGCGCTGATAAAACAGAAAACCCAGCAGGCAGTCATGCGCGCACATTCATTCAAGCCCTATCACTTAGAATCACCATATACGTTGGAGTGGGATTGTTCTGATCATAATATTGCCAATATTCTGGCGCGTGTACCCGGTGCAGTGTTGGTTTGGCCGAACACGGTCCGTTATGTGAACCAGGATTTTTTAGAAATGTACAACATGCTGATCACATGGCGCTCGCTGCTGCGAACAACAACGGTTCCGAATTGATATAAATTGTAGAAAGTAATGAAATTCATGCAGGGATTACAGCGTTTTTCAACCTTTTATGCAAGCGGTAATTAGAAAGTAAGAATGGTTTGCACTCTCGAATTAATGACTATCTACAAGGAGTTCTATCTAAATGAACAAACTAGCGATCATCACAGGGTTTTTGGGAGCAATTAAAAATCGTTACATTGTCTACCAGGGAGATCGTGTTTTAGCTGATAAACTAGCCCTGGCTGCACAAGTGGAAGGCTGCGATGGAGTAGAAGTTTGTTACCCCGCCGATTTCCAGGATCCTGGAGAGCTCAAGAGATTATTGGAGCGCCATCAACTGGGCGTGTCGGCGGTCAACTTCCGCTCAAGGCGCACAGGCAAATGGTGGCGCGGCTCTTTCAGTTCACTCGATCCTGTAGAACGACGAGAAGTTACCGATGACCTGAAAAGGGCTATGGACTTCGCGGTTGAGTTGGGCTGCTACCGGGTGACCACCTGCCCGCTGAATGAAGGTACGGACAGTCCCTTTGAGGCTGACTTCCGGACGCTTTTCGATGCTGCAGCCGATAGTCTATATACTGCTTGCGCGCACAATCCTGAAGTTAAAGTCTGTTTGGAGTATAAAAAAAACGACCCTCGTACCCGCACTTTGTTCGGCTCGGCAGGTGAGACGGCGGCGTTCTGCCTGATGACTGGAATGGATAACTTGGGGGCAACGCTGGATATCGGACATGCTATCCAGGCAGAGGAAAATCCCTCCCAGTCGGCGGTCTTGCTGCAGCGTGCCGGGAGGCTTTTTTATGTGCATTTGAATGACAACGACGGTCGATGGGATTGGGATATGATCCCCGGCGTGTATCACCTATGGGAGTTCATTGAATTATTCTACACCTTGCGCGAACTGGACTACGATGATGACTGGTACGCCTTCGATGTATTCCCAAAGGAGATTGATACACTCGAAACTTTTAACGCCGTTATGCATATGACCAGAAAACTCGAGTCAATCACGGATCGAATTGGACTCGAGAAAATGGAAACACTAAGACAACAAAGAAACCCAGCGAAAACTGTTACTTACCTTTATTCGTTATTATGAGGAATTTGATAAGAGGTTAGGCGGATATGAAAAGATGGAAATATTGTGCAAATGCAGGATTTTTCGGCGCGCGCCGAGATCGATTCAACCAATACCAACCAGATCGAACTTTGGAAGAGAAAATTGCTCTCGTTTCTCAGGTTGAAGGAATCACAGGGATTGAATTAAAGTATCCTGGCGATCTGGATGACTCCATGATGGTAAAAAATCTGCTGGATCAATACGAACTTCAACTTTCTGTCGTAAATGTAAACACCAAGGCAGTCACACATTTTCGTTACGGCACCTTGACGGCGAGAAGCGAAAAAGCTCGTCGCACGGCAGTCCAGTTGCTAAAAGAGGGGATGGACATTGCAGCCGAAATGGGTGTCGGATTAGTCACTAATTGCCCGCTTATGGATGGGTATGATTATCCTTTCCAGGTGGATTATGCTCAAGCCTGGGACGATTTTATCGCTGGATGTCGTGAAGTAACAGCTCACCGACCGGATGTCACCCTGATGCTGGAATTCCAGCCTCATGACCCGAATGCAAAGATTTTATTGAATAATGTGGGTAAAGTGCTATATGTATGCGCTGAGGTAGGTGCGCAAAATATCGGGGCAAATCTGGATGTTGGTCATTCCCTGGCTGCGAGAGAAGCTCCCGCAGAATCCGCTGCATTGCTATTTCGGAACGGTCTGCTGAAATATGTGCACTCTAATGACAATACCGGCGATGGAGGCGATTGGGATATGATCTCTGGCAGCGTGCATTATTGGCACTGGGTAGAGTTTATTTATACTCTGATCCGTGAGGGCTATCAGGGTTGGATTGGGGCAGACCTGGCCCCACGTCATTTCGGTCCAGTTGCTGCATATCAAACGAATATTATGATGATCGATCGCATGACCAACTTGGTCGAGCGTGTTGGAATAGATCAAATACAGACCCTTTTAGGACAAGATGGCAACACGCCTGGAATTTATGAAAAACTGACGGCAAATTTAGCCTGAATGTGATACTTCTGTGCTGAAAAAAAATATGACGAACAAAATTAACGACCTCATTAAGTACAGCCGGGTGCTTTATGATCGCCGCCTTGTCCATGCATCCGGAGGAAATACAAGCGTAAGAGTAGGCGACCACATCTGGATCACCCAAACGGGCGCAGTGCTCGGAGATTTATCCGAGGCAGACCTTTCCACGGTAACCCTGGAGGGTAAAGTTTTGGAAGGAGGCTCGCCCTCCAAGGAATTGGGGATGCACCTTGCCATGTACCAGGCTCGCCCTGAAGCAAATGCCGTTATCCATGTTCATCCGAGTTTTGCAATTGCCTATTCAACAATACTCACGGAAGAAACCCTGGATGCAATCCCGGCATACACAGCGGCTTTTTACCTGCGAGCAGGGCGGGTGCCTATGATCGATTATTACCCCTCGGGGTCGGAAGAATTACACCACACAGTCGCGAGGCTGGCGCCTGTCTACCACGCGATCCTGTTGCGCCAACACGGTGTTATTGTCGCTGCCAGAGACATGGGAGGTGCTATGGGTATCATCGAGGAAATCGAGCAGTGTTCTCGGATTGCCCTTCTTACCGATGGTGAAGGCTATCCAATTACACAAGAACAGATGAATGCTATCGATCAAATACTGGGACGAACCTGGACGACATGACAGACCTGTTATTAACTTACTACGGAGACGATCTGACTGGATCCACAGATTCGATGGAGGCATTGGTGCTGGGTGGTGTTCCAACCGTGCTGTTCCTTGAAACACCCAGCAAGTCACAACTCGAAAGCTATCCAGATGTACGTGCTGTCGGTCTGGCAGGTATCAGTCGGACGATGACGCCTGCCGAGATGGATAAAATATTGCCATCTGAGTTCAAGACCTTAAAGGATTTCGGCGCTCCACTTCTTCATTACAAGGTGTGTTCAACTTTTGATTCGTCACCTGAAATCGGAAGTGTCGGACGTGCTATCGATATCGGTATGCAAGTCTTTGACCATGCTCCAGTCTTCGTTGCCCTGGGCGCACCAAAACTACGACGCTATGTCGTTTTCGGGAATCACTTCGCCACTGCCGGCGATGTCACCTATCGCTTGGATCGGCATCCGACGATGAAGGTACATCCGATCACTCCGATGAATGAAAGCGATCTGCGCCTTCATCTAAGTAAACAGACCAGGCGCGCAATCGATCTCATCGATGTGCGTCATCTCGCCGAATCTCAAGATGTGATCGATGCCCGGATCTGTCGAATAGAAGGTCATGGAATTGACGCAATTATCCTGGACACATTAGACGACTCCCAACTTCTCAAGGTTGGGCAAATACTGTGGAACCAAGGGATGAAAAAATCGGCCTTTACGGTCGGTTCTTCTGGTGTGGAATTTGCATTGACAGCATACTGGCAAACAACCAACATCGTCGAGCCACTACAAGCTCTTACACCTCCAGGGTCGGTGAAACAAATCATTGCAATATCCGGGAGCGCTGCACCGATGACGGCTTTACAAATCGAGCGCGCAATCGAAAGTGGTTTCCAGGGAATCAGATTGAACAGTGTCAAACTGATCGATCCTACAAATGCAAAAAGTGAGCAGCAGCGCGCCGTAAAGGAAACGCTCAAGGGTCTGCAAGACGGGCGTAGCGTGATACTTTATTCCGCATTTGGTCCCGATGACCAGGTCATCGTTAAGACGAGAAAACGAATGAAAACTCTTGGAATACCTCCGCAAAGGCTGGGACATTATTTGGGCGCCCAGCAAGGCAAGATCTTGAAAGATATCGTGCTTCAGACAGGTCTACGAAGAGTTGCTATCGCAGGTGGTGATACAGCAGGTAATGTGCTCAAGCAACTCGGCATTTATGTGCTTGAGTTCCTCGTACCCCTTGGAACTGCCACTCCGCTTTGCCGGGCTCGATCTCACTTAAATGAGTTTGATGGGCTCGAGATTGCGCTAAAGGGTGGGCAGCTTGGAGAACTGGATTTCTTTGGTAATGTCCTTCAAGGGACCCAAAGGTCGGGTATCAATTTGAGTGGATAGCTCAGACAAGTTTTTGGTGCACTCAGACTTGTTATCTGCACATAATCAAGACGCCTGGCTTGGCGGTGGTTCTTGATCTTGCGTCTGTCAGAGAGGCAGCGTCTTTGATAATAATCCAAGGTAGCAACTTGAGCACAAATGTAGCAGCATGTCATCTTTGACTTTGCGTTTTTGTTTTACCCCCATTTAGCATCTGGATCGAGCCACATTGGCTTCCACTTTCCAGCGCTATTTGGATGTGATTACCTGTCAAGTGAATTCTTATCGGCCAAGTATTGATCCATCAAATTTTTACGGGGGTTAAAAAATGGTGGGAAATCCCAACTCTGATGGGTTCTCCTCATGGCTTGCTTGACCTTTTCACGCTTCCGAATGCTGCTTCTAACGTCTTGTTCAATCAATTCTGGGTCGAATTGTTCCAATACACTCGCTAACAAAGACTTCTCTATCTCTTCAAAGGCCGGATTCCCGCTCAGGTTTTGACTTTCTCCCAGGTCTTTCTCCAAATCGAAGAGCTGGGAATCAAAACCATGAATATATACATATTTATACTGGTCTTTACGAATCATAAAGCAAGGGGCATGCGAGCCTTGTGAGTGATACTCAGAAAACGCCACCCTCTCATTTGTTTCTTCCCTGGTAATGATAGGTACCAAACTGCGACCATCAATCGGGAGACGTTGCTCAGGAGGTACTTCTGCGAAATCAAGCAGCGTGGGAAGAATATCTATCAAACTCACTGGTTCCTTTGAAGATTTATGTCCTTTAGCATCCAATTTTGGGTTGGAAATGATCAATGGTACCCGGCTGGACATCTCATAGAAAGTTCGCTTTTGAACCATTCCTTTTTCTAAAAGCATATCTCCATGATCGCTTGAAAAAATAACCACCGTGTTTTCTTGGAAGCCATTATCCACAAGAGAATCAAGAAGCTCGCCAACTTTGTGATCTATGTAGCTGACCAGGGCATAATAAGCGCGGCGAACTCGGCGGATGCTGGCTGGATCTCTCAGGGTTGTGGGCTTATCAATGCTGTGATATTCATTCAACCAGCTATCAAGAGTTGAATAAGTTTCCTTAAGATTATCTGGAAACTCGGGGATTCCAATTTCAGCATCCTCATAAAGATCCCAGTACGCTTGGGGAGGCCAAAACGGCTCATGAGGATGCGTGTAAGAGACGCATAAGAAAAATGGTTGATGGTTCTTGCCATCAAAAATCGCACTTTCTCTTTCGATGCCTTGCGCATGTAAATATTCCAATGCTCGGAATTGCGTTTCCTCATCAAAACTAAGATATTGACTCCATTTTCCCACTTTGACAGCTTCCCCAAGGTAATTGAACGCATGACCAGTCGGTCCTGTATACTCGACTTGAGCGCTTTCTTCGGGCAGAAGCCCGCGTTTGGGAACATATGCGAAATCCGCTGCATAAAGATTGCTGGTCAAGCGAGCACGAAATCCATGTAGTTGATCCGGTCCAATGAAATGCATTTTCCCGGTAAGTACAGTATCGTAACCGGCCAGTGTCAGGTAATGAGCAACAGTTGGTTCTTCAGCGCTGAAGGAAGCCGCATTGTCGTAAGCCCCAATATTGGACACATATTTACCAGTAAGCATACTGGCGCGTGCGGGAGCACAAACAGGACAAGGAGAGTAAGCCGCATCAAACCTGACGCCAGAAGCCGCCAGCCTATCAAGGTTAGGAGTTTGGACAACAGGATGTCCATATACACCCGTTAACAGCGGTGTAAGTTGATCAGCTACAATCCAGACGATATTAGGTTTAGACATCTTTACCTCACTTTACACCCAGGCAGTTTGTCCACCATCTACAGGAAATGCTACTCCGGTGATATACGTACTTTCATCAGATGCCAGGAATAAGATTGCTTGGGCAATTTCTTCGGGGTCAGCCAATCGCTTGATGGGGACGCTGTTGATGAATGCCTCTAGTTCTTCGGGAGAACGGCCATAACGGATCATGGGAGTATCCGTTGGTCCAGGACATATACAATTGACACGGATGTTGTCATGTAAGTAATCGCAGGCAGCCGATTTGGTCATTCCAGTAATCGCGAATTTGCTGGTAGCGTAGGCAGCGATATTCGGTGCAGAATCGTGCCAACCGACAGAAGAGGACGAAAGGATAATTGAGCCTCTACCAGCTTCTTTCATTACAGGTATAACCGACTTGCTGAGTAAATAAGCGCTTTTGACATTGACTTTCATCATCTGATCCCATACTTCTTCATCAGTTTCGGCAAGCTTTCCACGTGCGTAAATACCAACACTGGTGAAAAGCACGTCGATGGTTTGGAAATGTTTCAGAGTCGCCGAGACAAGATTATTCACTTGTGCAGGTACAGAAACATCTGTATGAACAAAATAAGCTTCAGCGCCTATTGCTAGAATTTGCTCAACGGTATCTTCGCCAGCTTCTTGATTCAGATCACCGATGACGATCCGTGCTCCTTCTTTGGCAAACACTAAAGCCGTGCTGCGCCCAATCCCTAATCCACCACCTGCGATAATCGCGACCTTATTTTTCAAACGCATTATTTACTCCTCTCAGACTGGGTATTCAAACACTTCACCAGGATACATACACATGGGAGTCATTAAGGGTCCCAATTCCTCTGAATGGCGATTTTCAAGAATATTCATAAATTTCTTTACATCCTCACGTCCTTCCGGGTTGAGGTAATGACAAATAATGGCAAATTCCAACCCCAACCACATAGCTGCAAGAGCACCTTCGTCTCCATTCATCTCATTTCCAAAATGATCCTTAAGCCCCAAAGATTTTAGATATTCTTCCTCTAACTCGCAAGCGCACAATAATCCAATATTTGGTCGGTAGAGTTCTCCTATAAGTCTTAAGTCGCCAAATATTGCGGTATCTCCTGAATGGTATATACGTACTCCAGGATCGGGATACACGATGAACCCCAGTGGAGGACCGCTAACATATTGCCCATCGGGTGTCTGTCCAAAAGAGGTATGATTGGATTGAACTGCCCGGACACGAATCCCTAAGGGGTTGACCTGCCCTCCCCAGGGGACCTTATACATTAACTCCCAGGGAACCTCTACTTGTTGTAAATAAACTCGCACTTCTGCCCCACATACAACTGGGCAGTTAAATTTTTTTACAATTTCCGCCGTGTCCCCCAGGTGATCTACTGCCAAATGAGTTACAAGAACTAAATCAACGCGTTCGAAATCTTCCACTCCTACCGGGCTTGCAGGATTATCGCTCAAACAGGGGTCTATTAACACCACTTGACCCTTCGAATTCGTGATTTCAAAAGCCGCAATCCCCAAGAATCGAATTTTTGTAGTCACTTCTGTCTCCTTTCGATAATTTTTGGTGTAGATCTTATTTTATGCAGTAACTCAGGACCCGTTTCTGTGATAAGGACCGTGCCGCCAATAAATGCACCGCCAACCCCAGGTACGCGCAAAGCAGGATGAATAACCAGTACCATGCCAGGTTTAATCAAGGTGTGGTTATCCAATTCAATTCTGGGAGGTTCTGGTAGATCCAAACCAATACCATGACCGTAATCCTGTTCTATATAATCTCCAAAACCTGCTTCCTCTAACGAGGTTTTCGCCGCGGTGGCAATATCAGCGCACGTATTGCCTGGTTTTGCAGCCGCTACGCCAGCCCGATAGGCTTGATAGGTAGCCTGGTAGATGCCTGCTTGTTTTGGGTTTATATCACCAATAAAAAATGTCTGAGCAGCTTGAACCCAATAACCATTTTTTTCAACCGCCGCCTCAAGGATGACGTTGTCTCCAGCTTGAAAAGTTCTATCTTGAGGTGGACGTATCAAGTCTGTAATTCCCCTTGAAGAGATGACCACTAAATGATCGCCGCACCCCTGTTTTCGGATTGTGCCTTCTACTGTCCCGACCAGTTGGAATTCGTTGCATCCGGGTTCCAATAATTCTAAAGCGTCATTGAATCCGGCGTCAGCAACAGATGCAGACTGACGCAGCGCTTCAAATTCTGTTTTTGATTTGATCTCGCGAACTTCCTGTAATATATGTTCTGCTTCAACAAAATCGACATTGTGTAATTCATCTTTTATCGTTTGGAAAAATGTACGCGGCATCTCTTCCATCATTCCATCCCCCGTCACGAGACCAATACGGCTTTCCTCGCCTATTCGCACTCGAATGGCTGTAGCTGTGTCTAATGCGAGGCGGTTCATATTTCCGCTTGCAAATACTTCCTCGATCCAGCTCTGTTTTTGTGCCCTTTCAAGGTCAAATGCAAAACGTATCCACATTGCAGGACGGTCTGACACCGGAATAACAACAACTGCCACATTAGCAACATAATTTGGATGGTAACCTGACACATAACGTACCTGACCACGCTTCCAGCTGTATACTAGGAGACCGTCCAAGTTCTCCACTTGCATTGCGATCCTTATTTTTTCTAACCTGGTTTTAAAATGTTTTTCTTCAAAAAGATCCATATCTTACTCCTTCGATGGTAACTGCCTGCTAAATAAGATAATCTGGATTTTCCAACGATTTCTGGATATCTACCAGGAAAGGTGCTGCTACTGCCCCATCAAGGGCGCGGTGGTCAATACTAAGTCGTAAATTCATAATGGGTTGCTGGACAATTCCCTCCACAGTGACCCAGGCGAGTTCGCGAATACGCCCCACTGCCAGGATAGCTGCCTCAGGTGGATTAATAATTGCTTGAAAGCGATCGATTCCATACATCCCCAAATTAGAGATTGTGAATGTCCCTCCACCAAGGTTTTCTTGACGGATGCGGCCATTTTTCGCGCTATCAACGATCTCCTCTAATTCCACTTGGATCCCTTTTAGATCTCGTTCATTAACGCTTTTCAGCACCGGGACGCGCAGTCCATCTTGGGTAGCAACGGCAATCCCAATATTGATATCTTGAAAGCGATGTAAACAATCCCCTTGATAGGACACATTCATTTGTGGATGTATCTGCAAAGCTCGTGAGACAACTCTTATCAAGATTGCTGTATAACTTATCTTGATAGGTTGGGAATCATTGTAAATCTGGCGCAATCGCCGGCTTTCCGCCATGTTGACATCCACTTCCAAAATAAAGTGAGGCGCACTTCTGGTGCTCTCCGACAAGCGAGCAGCGATAGTCTGTCTCATCTTGCTGAGAGGAACTTCCTCATACGCTTCATGGTCCGTGACCTGCTTTGTGGGGATCGCTTTTTGGTCGAGGTACGCCTGAACATCCCTTTCAATTATGCGACCTCGAGGACCAGACCCGGTGACCAGCGATAGGTCAACCCCGTGATCCTTGGCAATACGTTTGGCTATCGGTGATGTGGTTAATTTTGGAAGACGTCTTGTTCTTTGGATTTCCGGTGAAAATTCATTCTCAGCCTTCGAACCTATTATTGGCGTTTCAGGCTGCTCAAGACTGAGGGATGGGGGGCTGCTATCATCAGAAACAACTAACCTGGGGGGAGATTCTCCCTTAGACAGCAAATAAGCAATCGTTGATCCAATTGGAACCTCATCATCTTTGTGTGCAATAACCCCTCCCAGATATCCTTCGTCTTCAGAAAGCACCTCGGAGATCGCCTTATCAGTTTCAACTTCAAAAAGCGGATCGTCTTTTTGTACGTATTCTCCATTAATTCTTAACCACCGCACTATAACCCCATGGGTCATATCATGAGTGAGGCGTGGCATAATGATTTCTATCGCCATTCAACAGTCCTCCCGTATCATCGATAACAAACCTCAGTTGCTGCTTTTACAATGTCATCTGGGCGCGGCCAAACCTGCTGTTCAAGAGAATTTGCGTACGGAATAGGGACGTCTTTCCCCGCTAAACGCCTGATTGGTGCATCCAGCCAGTCAAAACATACTTCCTGTACGCGCGTGACCCATTCAGCAGCGACTCCCGCGGATTGACTTGCCTCCTGTACCATAACAACGCGGTGTGTTTTTCGCACTGAAACGAATATCGCTTCCTCGTCTAATGGTTTGAGTGTTCGCGGATCGATCACCTCGGCATCAATACCTGCTTCTGCTAATTGTGTTGCTGCTTCCAGGGCAAAATGCACCATATAACCACTGGCTACAATGGTGACATCTTTGCCCAGGCGTTTAATATCCGCTTGTCCAAGAGGAATTGTATAATCATCGGCAGGCACTTCCCCTTTGAAACCATAAAGCGCTTTATGTTCCAAGAATACGACGGGATTATCATCGCGGATGGCAGAGCGCAACAGTCCTTTTACATCATAAGGTGTAGATGGAAATACTACTTTCAATCCTGGAACATTCACATACCAGGCCTCAATGCTCTGGGAATGTTGGGCAGCGGCACTCTTCCAGGAAAGACCTCCCTGGGGTAAACGAACAACCATTGGCGCTTTTGTTTGCCCTCCAGACATATAACGCACTTTTGCCGCCTGATTACATATCTGATCGATCGCAAGAGCAGAAAAATCTGCAAACATAATCTCAACGACAGGGCGCATGCCCGTCATTGCTGCTCCAAGTGCGACCCCCACAAAACCGTTTTCTGAAATCGGTGTATTGCGGACTTGTTTATCGCCAAATTCCTCCCACAATTCCTTAGAGACGCCAAATCCACCTCCATGTCGTACAACGTCTTCGCCCAGCAAAATCACATTCGAGTCTCGCCTCATCTCGGCTTGAAGCGCCTCTCGAATTGCCAGCATGTATGTTATCTCGCGAGGACTTTCTGTTTTTTCAGGCATAGACATATTTCGCATACTCCTCTGGCTTAGGCTCCGGGCTTTCTTCGGCATAGGTCAACGCTTTTTGGATATCTTCTTGTGCTTGTTGATCAATCTTCTGAGCTTCTTCCTGACTCATCAGGTTATGGGTAAACAAATAGTCGAGGAATATCCTGATAGGATCCAAGGTGTTGCGTGCTTCTTGTACTTCCTCCCGTGGGCGGTAAATTTGCGGCTCACCAAAGTAATGCCCCTCAAATCTGTATGTCCTGGCATGGATAAAAGCTGGTCCTTTACCCTCTCTGGTTCTCTTTATTACCCTTCCTGCTGTTTCATAAACTTCCATAATATCCTGACCGTTAATATCTTCACCCCACATATTATAGACCTCTGCAAGGGCTTTCATATCCTGATAGGATATTGTCATTTCGGATGGAGTTGATACAGCGTATTCATTGTTTTCACAAACAAAGATGACCGGTAATTTCCAAACAGAAGCCATATTTAGCGATTCATGTAGAGTTCCCTGAGCTAAGGCTCCTTCTCCAAAATAAGCAATAATTACAATATCTTTATCCTGCAGAATTGCCGACAGGGCTGCTCCTACTGCCACTGGTAATCCGCTCGCATTGATAGCAAAAGCTCCTAAACTACCTGCATCAAATGCGGCAACGTGCATTGAACCACCGCGTCCTTTGCAATACCCTGTTTCCTTCCCGATCACTTCTGCTAATAACCGGTTGAGATCAGCTCCTTTGGCAATATGGTGACCATGCCCTCGATGCGTGCTGGTGATCAAATCATCCTTTCGCAGATGGGCGCTGATGCCAACGGCTATTGCCTCCTGACCGATATAAGGGTGTACTCCCCCTTTTACCTGCCCCTTTTGATACAAACGTCCCGCGACTTGTTCAAAGTATCGAATCTGATACATCTTTATTAGCATGTTGGATAGTATTTCTTCCCCTGGCATATTTAATGATTGATGATCGGTTTTCATTGCCATCGGTTTCACTTTATAGATCAAGCAAGTACGCCGGATTTTCCCTGCCCATTTTCCGGATTTCCTCTTCGGTGATGCCATGATGCGATAATTTGGCTAAATAAGAACGCATCCCCTCAACAGGAGGCGGACTAATCGCTTGCCCAAAATCGGTAGATACCACCGTATATTGCACACCAACCTCTTGAATATGAGATGCAATCTCAGCAACGGTCACGGTTGAGTTCATTGTGGGGGTTGTATCCACATAACATCGCTCAAAAAATACTCCATCAGAGGCTATCTCTTTTTGAGTTTCAACCGGCATCCAGGTGAAGTGCGCTTCTGGATGGGTAACAACAATTTTGCGCAACCCCATCTTGCGCGCCTCTTTGACGAGCTGAACTGTTTCAGCAGGGGAGATATGTCCACTTGCCAGGATCACATTCGCATCACGAGCCATTTCAAGTATTCTCCAGACCTCGCACTTCAAACGACCATCATCGGTCATTATTGTGATGCCGCCAAGCAACCCATCTTCATTCCTTGCCTGGGCTGCACTGCGGGTTGGCAACCATATTTCTTTAGCCCCCATGTTTATGGCTATTTCCACTGCGAATGGATTCAACCCTCCAACAGCTTCATTAAGTGCCAATCCACCAAAGACACGAATACCGCCAACGATATCTTCGGCGATCTTGGCTCTATCAGAAGTTAATGTCTGGTGCGATTTGATAAGAACCGCTGACATACCAGCATCTTTGGCCTCGCGCACTGTACGGATATCATCGGCATATCGAGGACGTACATCAGGAGCAGTATGGATGTGCATGTCAATCAATTCATTGAGGTCATAGAATAAATCATTTTCTGTGTTCATATATCCTCCTCTATAATCGCAACAACACGAGTGGGTGTGCTATCAATATTCAGTAATTTCATTGGAAGACAAATCAAATCAACTTGACGACCAAACAGCAACTTGTCCAGATTTGACAGACCGTCAATTTATATTATTCCATTAGAAAGCAATACCTTATGAATCTCGTCAACTCATCCCAGTCATCCACTACTGAAACAGAACTGGTATCAATTCCAATTAAAGAGTTTTTCTTCTCGACTAACCAATGCGCAAGCTCAAGATAAAGAGCAGGAAAATTATGATAATAGATCTCTTCTGGGTAGAAACGTTCCCATCCTGTATAGAATAAAAGCCGGTCACCTTCTACTAATTTCTCACCGATATTGCCAAGGTCTTTCGTTTGAATCTGTTTGCCTGCAAAAGTGTAAAAACCATTACGCACCTCAGCGATCCAAATAAATAACCTGGCCTTTATCTGCAGACTCATATGCAGCAAACGTGGCTGTAACCGTCTTGTAATTATCTTCAATGACGGTCTCCGGCATTTCACCTGTTCTCAAACAATCTATAAAATGACGGAGAGCCGCAGTATAACTGTCTTGATAAGCGTCTTTCGGGTCTCCCTGGAAAGCTGGTCTCTCCCAGGTTTCACTTCTACTGGATACACGAAGTATATTTCCTAATTCAGGCAAGATTTCAATTTTTCCTTCATCTCCTTCTATTACAACCTGCTCTAACATCTGTGATGTAGTGTTCCATGAAGCCCAACTAGCGTCAATGATTGCGGAGATACCATTGACATCCATAACCAGCACAGCTCTGTCCTCACCTTTAAAATATTGACTAACTTTGTCCATAGATGCATAAACGCTTTTTATTTCACCAAATAAAAACCGCAAAATATCGAGAATATGCGTTCCCCACTCAAAAATGATCAATCGATCTAAATCCATTGTATAAGGCTGTTTTTTCGTCAATGGGGGAGAACTGCCATCTACCCCGGGTAATGTGATATTTGAGTGTTTTATGATCCTGATATACCGAGGCTCCCCAATGACATTGCGTTCCAGTAGTTCCTTTATATCGCGATACCAAGTGCGCCAACGCCAGTTCTCGTTGACGGAGAAAAGCACATTCGCCGCCTTGCAGGCTGCGATCATTTCCATTACATCTTCTTCTGTTGACGCCAGCGGCTTTTGGCATAACACCTGGTATCCATGCTTGGCAGCAGCAATGACTTGCTCTTTGTGTGCAGATGGTGCAGAAGCGATATCTACAAAATCTAATTCCTCTTTCGCTAATAATTCCAAATAATCGCTGTAAACGTGATCCAGAGGAAAACCAAATTCTTGAGCACGTTCCACTGCCCGGCTGTACGTTCGATTATACAAAGCAACTATTTCGACATCTTCGATCTGTTCCCATCCACGTAAGTGGTGGCGGGATACCTGTCCACACCCCAGAATTGCGCCTCTGTACTTCTTCATAGATTTACCCGATCAACAAACTGTGAATATAAAGCTCGATCAATTTCTCGCATATTCATACTTTACCTGCTTCCCAATTCAAATGGGCGACACTAAAATCTTTATGTGCTTTTCCTTATCCTTAATAAGCACCTCAAAACCCTCAGTCACTATATTATCTAAATCAATCCTTCCTGTGATCAATGGATCCCCTTGAAACTTCCCTTCAGCCATCATTTTTATTGCTTCATCGAACACACCATACCCCCCCATGCTGCCCAGCACTACTTTTTCTTCAAAGACCAGATTTGTATAATCCAACGGAGCAGGTCTTTCAAAGACGCCTAAAATTATAACGCGTCCCTGACGTCTAGCCATTCTCCCTGCCATAATACCTGTGACCTCCACGCCAGCGCACTCGATCACTACATCTACGCCCGCTCCAGTTGTGAACTCGGCGACGGCATCCAACGGGTCCTGGTTCGTAGGATCAACCACGGCTGAAGCGCCGCACTGTAGTGCCAATTCCCGCCGATTAGCGGCTGGCTCAATTGCTACAACCTGCCCGGCTCCGGTTATGCGCGCTGCCTGCAATGCCATGAGACCAATCGGACCAGCACCAATTATAGCAACACTTTCACCTGGTTTAATCTTGGCTCGCTGTACTGCTCGAACCGCGGCAGCGAAAGGTTCAACCATCGCGCCAATCTCATCTGGAACCTCTTGTGGAAGCTTGTAGCACATATAATCGTAAACGTTTACGAATCGAGAAAATCCACCGCTATGCCAGGACTTGCCTAAGAAAGCAAGGTTGGGGCACAAACCCATCAATCCCGACTTACACCATTGGCATTCCAAGCACCCAATCAGGGTTTGTGTCGCAACCCGATCACCGACTTTCAGGTTGTCTATATCTGGACCGATCTCGACGATTTTTCCGGCCAATTCGTGACCTAAGATAACAGGGGATTGAACACCTGTCATAGGATGTGGTGCATTAGCCGGGATCTTAAGTGGTCCTCCTAGATACTCATGTAAATCGGTACCACAAATACCACACCATATCACCTCTATCTTTACTTGTCCTGGTGGAGGTGATGGCGGTTCAGGAATATTCTCAACCCGAATATCCTGGCGTCCGTGCCAGATAGCTGCTTTCATACTTTTTCTCCCTCAAAAAATGCGCTTTTAAAATTGTTCATCAGGTTTTCTAAATCAGAAATTTGAATAACCAGCATTGTTTTTCGTTTAGTCAGAGAAATTGGAACCCAATAGTATGTGCCTTTTTCAATATGTTACTTTGGCAATATATATCGACTCTTTAGATGGGCTAACATCAATCGATGTGCTTCTGTAGGATTTCGTCCATTGATCGCTTGGATTAAGTCCCTATGTTGCTCAACCGATTCCTGAGGTCTGCCGGGGATTTTGAAATGTTTTGTAATAACCGCTTGGGCCAGTGATAGAAATGATTTCTGTAATTCAGTCAAAACAATGTTTCCCGTAGTTTCTGATAAATATACGTGGAATTCAATATTTTCTTCGCTGCCATCTCCCCCCCTTTCGATTTGATGTGACTGCCGATCAACTATTTCCTCTAGTATTCGAATATCTTCTTGAGTAGCACTTTCTGCAGCCAGGAAAGCTATTTGTGACTCGATTAACTCCCTGGCTTCCATCAGGTCCACAAGATAATCATCATCCTGAATGATATCAAGCAGCTTATTAAAACCACTAGATACTTTTACTCGATCTCTAACAAATGCCCCGTCACCTTGAATAATTTTTATATAACGCATTGCTTCGAGAATGCGTAAGGCTTCTCGTACCGAAGTTCGCCCAACAGAGAGTTTCTCAGCAAGCTCACGTTCAGGCGGTATTTTTTGCCCTGGTCCCCAGGAACCATCTTCGATTAATACTCGGATTTGATCAACTATGGTATTGTAGACACGTTGCTGTGTAATAGGTTTTAAATCTGTCGTCATTGCATACATCCATAAGGACATCAGTTGGACAGTTGGTCTGACCAATGCATTATAATATAAGTTTAGAATTCAATCAAGGCGCCACGAAAAATACCAAATATAAATCGCCCTGGGGATGTCAGGGCTTCGAATCGAATTTCACCCGTTTCTTGAGCTGATTGCAGTGCAAGCAAGTTCTTTTCAAAATACGGAGATAGTGAAGAGAATTTGATTTGTTATTTAACCTTATTACCACTTTCGAGATAGTTCTTTTCGCTGTAATATTGATCTGCATATTCAAGGGTTAAACGGATGAAACCGATGTAGAATATACGAGAATAGTTGCGATTTTGAACATAATCCTTAAAAATGATTTTACATAATAGGCAGTGAAATATGACTACTGGTTTACTTAATAGTCTTTTTACCGACTCTAAATTCTCAAATCTTCTCTTCATCTTCGAACCAAGAAAAATCAATGCTGAACAAATTTAAATCCACTTACAACGAATTCCCGCCCAGGTTTTGGATCCTGGTATTCGCCAGTTTCATCGACCGTGTCGGCGGCACCCTGATCTTCCCTTTCTTCGCCCTCTATATCACCCAGAAGTTCAATGTCGGCATGACCCAGGCCGGGGTGTTGATCGGGATTTTCTCTTTTTCAGGT